>Ga0181531_10001589_pt1 | contig 14297 bp, 12 predicted proteins | sample PEATcosm2014_Bin_38_FD_119743 | JGI IMG/M metagenome (GOLD analysis project Ga0181531, IMG submission 119743) | Peatland microbial communities from MTU Mesocosm Facility, Houghton, MI, USA - PEATcosm2014_Bin11_10_metaG | ecosystem: Environmental > Terrestrial > Soil > Wetlands > Peat | place... | reverse complement strand
TCGCTGATCTCCCGCACCAGCAGGATGCGCTGGTCGCGGAACACGGCTCCGCGTACATCCACCTTGGGTGTCGGATAGCCGAGGTCCTGCTCGAACAGCCCGCTGATGCGCTCGACCGTCGCACCCGAGCCGGACGCCATCATCGCCACCGCGATCGCGCGCAGCCGCTGATAGCGTTCCAGGTCATACCTGTCGCTGGCAAACGTAAGGCCGGTCTGCGCGATCGCCTGCAGTTCCCTGACCCACACCAGCCATTCCGGATCTTCCATCGCATCATCCTTGGCTTTGCCGCGACTGTAGCAGTAGAGTCAGCGCCGGTACCAACCGCCGCGCGCGATCTCAAGGAGCGATCACATGAAGCGAACCGCATCGGCCATCTGGTCCGGCGATCTCAAGAACGGACACGGGGCACTCGCAACCCACAGCGGCGTTCTGAAGGATACGCCCTATAGCTTCGCGACGCGGTTCGAGGGAGTACCGGGCACCAATCCGGAAGAGCTGATCGCCGCCGCCCACGCCGGCTGCTTCACCATGGCGCTGTCTGCCACCCTGGGAAAAGCCGGATTCATACCCAAGCGCCTGGCGACCCAGGCGGCGGTGACGCTGGAACTGGTCAGCGGCAACTTCACCATCACCAGTGTGCATCTTGAGAACGAGGCCTGGGTGCCGGGCATCAGCGCGGAACAATTTGCAACGATTGCCGCCGACGCCAAGGCCAACTGCCCGGTATCGCGGCTGCTGCGCGCCGAGATTTCACTGACTGCCAAGCTCGAACCAGGTTGAGGGTCCCTGACGTGAGGGTCACTGCGCTAAACCCGAAGGTGCTGCTGATGGGCGCAAAACCATTCGTAGGTGGAGGCCAGCCCCGCGGCCAGTGTGATCTTCGGCTTCCAGCCGAGCGCGCTCAGTCGCGTGGTGTCGAGCAGCTTGCGCGGCGTGCCGTCAGGCTTGGATCGATCGAAGCGCACCTCGCCCTTGTATCCGACCGTATCGGCAACCAGCTGTGCCAGCTCCGCGATGCTGACGTCCTTGCCCCAGCCGACGTTGACCGGAGCCTCCTCGGCGTAATTCTGCATCAGGAACACGCAGGCGTCGGCCAGATCATCCACGTGCAGGAACTCGCGCCGCGGCGTGCCGGAGCCCCAGACTTCGACCGAGCCGGCCTTTTGCAGCTTGGCCTCGTGGTACTTGCGTATCAGGGCTGGCAGCACGTGCGAGTCGGCCAGGCTGAAATTGTCGCCCGGCCCGTATAGATTGGTCGGCATTGCGCAGATGGCATCGAAGCCCAGCTCGCGCCGGTAGGCCTGGCACATTTTCAGGCCCGCGATTTTCGCGATCGCGTACCACTCGTTGGTCGGCTCCAGCGGGCCGGTGAGCAGGCAGTCCTCAGGCATCGGCTGCGGCGCCAGGCGCGGATAGATGCAGCTGGAACCCAGGAACAGCAGCTTGCGCGTCCCGAAGCGCTGTGCCGCATCGATGATATTGGTCTGCATCTGCAGGTTATCGCGCAGGAACTGCGCCGGATGGCTGCGGTTGGCCTCGATGCCGCCGACTTTGGCCGCTGCCAGGAACACATACTGCGGTCGATGCTCGGCGAAAAAGCGCTCGACATCCGCCTGGCGCCGCAGATCGAGTTCCTTGCGCGTGCGCAGCAGCAGCTGCCTGGCTCCGTCGGCCCGCAGCCGGCGCGCGATGGCAGCGCCTACCAGTCCGTTGTGCCCGGCGACATAGATCGTGGAGTCATACATGATCCGGGTATTAGACCCGATACCGGCAGATCTTGGAACCTGCCTCAGCCGCCGCCGATGTTGCCCAGATAGTCGCTCTTGCCCAGCTTGACGCCACCGTGGCGCAGGATCGCGTAGGCCATCGAGCTGTGAAAATAGAGGTTTGGTAGCGCGAACGACAACAGGTAGTCCCAGCCGCTGTTGAAATTCAGCGTGCTGTTGGGGAATTTCAGCACCACCGGGCGGCCGTCAGCGCCGTCCAGCTGGCGTGGCTTGAAGCCATTGACGAACGCCAGCGTCTTCTCGAGGCGCTCCTTGAGCTCGGCGAAGCTGCTCTCGGTGTCGGGGTATTTTGGCGCTTCGACGGAAGCCAGGCGCGCCACGCAGCCCTTGGCGGTGTCGGAAACCACCTGCACCTGGCGCGTGAACGCGAACATGTTCGGGTACAGCCGCATCCCGAGCAGCACCGTCGGATCTATCTTCTCGCTCTCGGCGTGCAGCCGGCCCTTCTCGACAATGCCCGCGACGTTGCTGAGCACGCGCGCCAGAACCGGCACTGAACCCTCATGGATAGACAGGCTCATGTTGGAAACCCCCTTGTTCGCTGGTTGCACGCTCGACCCGCGTGATCTGGGGCGTATCCTGGGTCAGAACGATGCGCGCGCGCAAGCCCGGGTGGTTATCTTCCAGGCGCAGTTCGCTGCCATGCAGCCGCGCGACCGCGTCCACCAGGCTCAGCCCCAGTCCGACGCCGGGCGTGCCGCGGCTGGCGTCGCCGCGGTAGAAGCGCTCAACCGCCTTTGGCTTCTGCTCCGCCGGAATGCCGGGCCCGCTGTCCGCCACGGTGATTTCTACACTGCTGTCATAGCCTCCAGCACGCACCTCGACCACGATAGTGCCGTCCTCGGGCGTGTACTTGAGCGCGTTGTCGATCAGGTTTCCCAGTGCCTGCGCCAGTAGCACCGGATCGCCCCGAATCGGAGCCGGGCCGCTGCTCGCAAGCATAAGGCTCGAGCCGCGAAGCTCGGCGGCTGGCTGGTAGAACTCGACTGCCGCCGCAGCCACCGCAGACAGGTCCACTGGCACGAAGCCGGAACGTCGCGTGCCGCTGTCGATCTCAGCCAGGCGCAGCAGGGCATTGAAGATGCGGATCACGCCGTCTACGTCCGCCACCGCCGCATCGATCTCGGCAAACGTCTGCTCAGTGGACGGTTTGGTGAGCGCCAGCTCCTCCAGGCGCGAACGCAGTTCCGCCAGCGGCGTGCGCAGATCGTGCGCGATCGAATTGGAGACATTGCGTACGCCGTGAATCAGAAGTTCGATCTGTTCCAGCATGCCGTTGATGGTGCGCGACAACGTGTTGAGTTCATCGCCGCTGTCATGCGTCGGCAGGCGATGACTCAGATCGCCCTGGATGATCGCCGACACCGTGCGGCGGATGCCATCGATGCGCGCCAGCAGTGCACGCCTGATCAGGATGCCGCCGAAGGCGCCAAGCACCGACAGGATGGCGACCGCACCGGCCAGCGCATACCAGAAGCGCTGCTCCAGCGGCTGGAAGCGCGCCGTATCGCGACCTACCAGCAGGTGATAGCCCTCTGGCAGGATCGCGTGCACCACCGCGACATCGGTCAGGTGGCCGCCCAGCTCGAGCTTGACGTTGGAGGTGCCGGGATTCGGCGGTACGGTCGAGGGCCACTCGGGGAGGTTGCCGGCCAGCGGCCTGAGTGATTCATCCGCCAGCAGCAGCAGCCGCTCGCCCGCGATCTGCAGGCCCACGCGCGCGTTGATATAGCTCACCAGCCCCGACGGGCCATCGCGGCGGAAAACTTCCGTCAGGCGCTGCGCGTCGGACTGCAGCACCTCGTTGCGCCCTTCCTGGATAGTCACCCGCCACGCGTACCAGAGAGGCGCGGCAAACAACGCCAGGGCTGCCAGCCCAAGGCTGGTGTAAGCCACCGCGAGCGTCAGTGCCGATGAGCGGGCGAATTTCATGCGGTGCGCGCTGCGGTGCGCAGCTCAGTCATGCGATGTCAGCGTGTAGCCGGCGTTGCGCACCGTGCGCAGCAGCGGCCGCTCGAAATCGGCATCAATCTTCTGCCGCAGCTTGCTGATGTGTACATCGACGACGTTGGTTTGCGGATCGAAATGATAGTCCCAGACGTTCTCGAGCAACATGGTGCGCGTCACCACCTGGTCGGCGTGGCGCATCAGGTACTCGAGCAGCTTGAACTCGCGCGGCTGCAGCGTAACACTGCGGCTGCCGCGCGTGACCTTGCGGCTCAGCAGATCCACGCGCAGGTCAGCCACCTCGAGCCTGGTCTGCGCGCTTTCGCCCTGCGAGCGCCGCGTGAGCGCGTCGATGCGCGCCAGCAGCTCGCCAAATGCGAACGGCTTGGTCAGGTAATCGTCGCCGCCGGAGCGCAAGCCGCGAATGCGCTCGTCCACTTCCGACAGTGCACTCAGGATCAGGATCGGCGTGCGCTTGCCCGACTTGCGCAAAGCTTCGATGATCGCCAGGCCGTCGATCTCCCCCGGCAGCATGCGATCCATGATGATGACGTCGTACGGCTCGCTCGCGGCCAGGAACATGCCGTCGCGGCCGTTGGGTGCGTGATCGGCGGTGTGGCCGGCTTCCTGCAGGCCCTTGACCACGAACTGGGTGACGCGTTCATTGTCTTCCACCAGCAGCACTTTCATGCGGCCCCCAGGACCTGCGGCTGGCCTGCGGCACTGGCGTCATCGGCGGCATCGACTGCATCGGCGCTCCGCCCGGCGCGCGCACGACGCCGCTGGCCGGTGAACTGGTCAAGGTACAGATAGATGACCGGTGTCGTAAACAACGTCAATGCCTGGCTCAGGATCAACCCGCCCACCATGGTATAGCCCAGCGGCTGGCGCAACTCCGAACCGGTGCCGCGCTCCAGCATCAGCGGCAGCGCGCCCAGCAGCGCCGCCATCGTGGTCATCATTATAGGCCGGAAGCGCAGCAGGCAGGCCTGCCGTATCGACGCTTCAGGGGACAAGTGCTGCTCGCGCTCGGCCTGCAGCGCAAAATCCACCATCATGATGCCGTTCTTCTTGACGATCCCGATCAGCAGGATGATGCCGATCAGCGCGATGACCGACAGGTCGAAGTGAAAGATCAGCAGCACCAGCAATGCGCCCACGCCCGCGGAAGGCAGCGTCGACAGGATGGTCAGCGGGTGAATATAACTTTCATACAGCATGCCGAGGATAATGTAGACCACCACGAGCGCCGCCAGGATCAGGTAGGGCTGGGTCTTGAGCGAACTCTGGAACGCCTGCGCGGTGCCCTGGAAGCTTACGGCAACGGTGGAAGGCATGCGGATCGAGGCGGCCGCCTTGTTGATCGCATCGACCGCATCACCCAGCGCCACGCCGGGACCGAGATTGAACGACAGCGTGACCGCCGGGAACTGGCCCTGGTGGTTGATCGACAGGAACGTCACGTGCCTGGTGTCGAACTTCACGAACGTGGACAGCGGTATCATCTGGCCGCTGACCGGAGACTTGACGTAGATCTTCGACAGCGTCTGCGGGTCGGCCTGCAGCCCGGGCGTAACCTCCAGGATCACGTGGTAGGCATTGAGCTGGGTAAAATACTGCGTCACCTGGCGTTGTCCGAACGCATCATCCAGCGTCTGGTCGATCAGCGACGGCTGTATTCCAAAGCGCGCAGCCTGGTCGCGATCGATCGCCAGCGACAGCATCGAGCTGCCGTTCTGCTGGTCCGACGCCACGTCGCGCAGCATCGGCAGCTTCTGCAGCTGCGCCAGCAGCTTCGGCGCCCAGTCGTTGAGTTCGTCCAGGTCCGCATCCTGCAGCGTGTACTGGTACTGCGTGCGTGCCAGCCGGCCGCCGACGTTCAGATCCTGTGCTGCCTGCAGGAACAGCGTCGCGCCTGGCACGCGGGCGATCTCGCGCCGCAGCCGCGCGATCACCTGGTCGGCGCTGTCCGAGCGTTCATCACGCGGCTTGAGGCCGATGGCCACGAAGCCGTTGTTGATCGAGCGCTGCCCGCCGATCGCGGTCGCCCAGCTCTCCACATCCGGATCGCGCGCCAGCACATCGGTCAGCAGGTGTTCGCGCCGGACCATTTCCGCGAACGAGATGTCCTGCGGGGCATCCGACAGGCCGACGATGATGCCGGTGTCCTGCTGCGGGAAGAACCCTTTCGGTATCAGCACATACAGCACCACCGTGAGTGCCACGGTGGCGACGAAGGTCATGAGCGTGGCGCGCTGGTGGCGCAGCACGAAATCCAGGCCGCGCGTGTAGTGCGCGAGCATGCGGTCGAAAGCCGACTCGATCGCGCGATAGAAACGCCCGTGCTGCACCTGCTTTTCATTGCGCAGGAACAGCGCGCACATGGTTGGCGACAGCGTCAGGGCGACGAACGCCGATACCGCGATTGTCATCGTGACCGTGACCGCGAACTCGCGGAACAGCCGGCCGACGATGCCGCCCATCAGCAGCAGCGGGATGAATACCGCCACCAGCGAGATGCTGATCGACAGGATGGTGAAGCCAATCTCGCGTGAACCTTTCAGCGTCGCCTCCAGCGGCGACAGGCCGTCCTCGATATGCCGGTAGATGTTCTCCAGCATCACGATCGCATCGTCCACCACGAAACCGACCGCGATCGTCAACGCCATCAACGACAGGTTGTCCAGGCTGTAGCCGACCACGTACATGAGTGCCGCAGTACCCAGCAGCGATAGCGGCACGGTGACGCCGGGTATGATCGTGGCCCAGGCGGTGCGCAGAAACAGGAAGATCACCATCACCACCAGCGCAATCGTCAGCACCAGCGTGAATTCCACGTCATGCACCGAGGCCTTGATCGTGGTGGTGCGATCCACCACCTTGTCCACCTTGATCGACGGTGGCACCGACAGCAGCACCGTCGGCAGCAGCTTCTCGATGCTGGCTGCGGCATCGATGACATTGGCCCCCGCCTGCTTGAAGATCAGCAGCAGGATGCCGGGTTTGTCATTCTGCCAGCCGAGCATCTGGTTGTTCTCCGCCGCATCGACCGCAACGCCGATGTCGCGTACCCGCACCGGCGCGCCGTTCTTGTAGGCCACGACCACGTCGTTCCACGGCGCGGCCTTGAGCAGCTGGTCGTTGTCGTAGATCGCAAAACTGTGCAGATCACCATTGATCGAGCCCTTGGGTGCGTTGACGGTCGCCTCGCTGATCACCCCGGCGACATCCTCCAGCTGGATGCCGAGCGCCGCAATCTTGGCCGGATCGACCTGCACCCGCACCGCGGGTTTCTGCTGGCCGCCGATCGACACCTGCGCGATGCCGGGGATCTGCGACAGCCGCTGCGCGATCACGTTCTCACAATAGTCATCCACCGTGGTGAGCGGCAATACGTCGGAATGCACCGCGAGGATCAGGATGGGCGAATCGGCCGGGTTGACCTTTTTGTAGGAGGGCGGACTGGGCAGGTTCTTCGGCAGCTGCCCGCCGGCAGCGTCGATCGCCGACTGCACGTCCTGCGCGGCGGCATTGATGCTTCGATCGAGGCCGAATTGCAGTGTGATCTGCGCGGTGCCCAGCACGCTGGTGGAGGTCATTTGCGACAGGCCGGGAATCTGTGCGAACTGGTATTCCAGCGGTGTCGCCACCGAGGAGGCCATGGTCTCCGGGCTCGCCCCCGGCAACTGTCCGGTGACCAGCAGGGTCGGAAAGTCCACCTGCGGCAGCGGCGCAACCGGCAGCAGCGGCCAGGCCACGATGCCGATCAGCAGAATCCCCCCCATCAGCAGCGAGGTCGCGATCGGCCGCCGTACGAAGGGCTCGGAGATATTCATGGCGCCAGGCGATGTGCCAGCTTCGGGTTGCTGCTGTCCGGCTCCTGCGATGGTGGCGTCGACGGCGGCGCGGCGGGCGTCGCCGCGGGGACAACGGCCGCGGCCAGCGTGCGCACCGGCGCGCCTGGCTGCAGCCGGTATTGATTGCTGGTCACGACGCGCTCGCCGGATTTCAGTCCGTCGGTCACGACGGTGATGCCGTCGCTGTCTTCCGCCGTCTTGATGGGACGCGCCTCGACTGTCGAATCGGCGCGCACCACATAGGCGAACAGGCCCTCGGGTCCGCGCTCGACAGCGGCCGTCGGCAGTGTCACCACATCATGTTGCTGCCGCAGCAGCACGCGCACATTGACGAACTGCCCTGGCCACAGGGCATTGCGCGTGTTGGCGAAGGTCGCCTTCAGTCGCACCGTGCCGGTGGCTGGGTCGATCTCGTTGTCGACCAGCGTCAGCGTGCCGCTATCGAGCGCCGTGCGGTCATCGCGCGACAGCGCCGCCACGGCGACGCTGCCTGCAGCCAGCGCCTGGTTGACCTGCGGCAGCGCATCCTCCGGCAGCGTAAACACGACCGCGATCGGCTGGATCTGCGTCACCACGACGATGCCGGTGGTGTCGGCGGCATGTACGATGTTGCCGGGATCCACCAGCCGGATGCCGGTGCGACCCGCAAACGGCGCGGTGATGCTCGCGTACGCGAGCTGCGTGCGTGCATTGTCGATCATGGCCTGATCAACCTGCAGCTGCGCCTGCAGCTGCGCTACCAGCGCCTGCTGGCTGTCGAGCACCTGTTTGCTGGTCAGGTTCTGCGGCGCCAGCACCTGGTAGCGTGCGAGGTCGCGTTTGGCGCTCTCCAGCTGCGCGGCGTCCTTCGCCTGCATGCCGATGGCCTGGTCGAGCGCGGCCTGCATCGGGCGCGGATCGATCTGCGCCAGCAGATCGCCCTTCTTGACCAGCTGTCCCTCGACGAAGCCGATGCGTTGCAGCTCGCCGTCGACCCGGGCGGTGATCTTCGCGGTATAGAACGCCTGTACGTTGCCAAGGCCTTCCAGGTAGAGCGGCACATCGCGGCGCGCTGCCACGGCGGTCTCGACCGCCACCGCGGTGCGCGTGCCGGCCGGGCCCTGTGCCTGTGCCGGCTTGCGCGACACCCACACCCAGCCGATCGCCAGCAGCAGCAGCGCGCCCACGCCGAACAGCAAGCGCCGCCGGTAGTTGCCGGGCGCACGCTCGGACGCAGTGCCAGATTTGTCTTCGCTCGAGCCGTCCATGGATAACGCCTATGATTGTTGCCAGCCGCCGCCGAGAGCCCGATACACATCCACCAGCGCCTGCAGGCGTGCGTACTTGACCTGCACCAGCGTATCGCGCGCCGTGAACAATGCCGTCTCGGTATTGAGCACCGTCAGCACATTGGTCGTTCCCGCCTGCATCTGCTGCTGCGAGAATTCGAACGCACGGCGCGCGGTGTCGACCGCCTGCTGCTGTCGCAGTTCCTGCTCCGTGGTCTGCTGCGCGGCTACCAGCGCATCCTCGACGTTACCGAGTGCGCTGAGTACGGTTTTGTGGTAATCCGACAGCAGCTCGGCATAGCGGGCGCGCGAATACTCGAGCTGACCGCGGCGCGCGCCGGCATCGAAGATGCTCTGGCTGAGCGCGGCGGTCAACGCGAATACACGGCTTTGCGGCAGCAGCAGCGAGCTCAGGGCGGTGCTGGCATAACCGCCGCTTGCGGTCAGGTCGATGCTTGGAAAATACGCCGCTCGCGCCACACCGATATTGGCGTTGGCCGCCATCAGCTGCGCCTCGGCCTGCGCCACGTCCGGCCGTCGCACCAGCAGTTGCGAGGGCAGGCCGGCGATGACCGGCGGCGGGGTGAGCTGCGCCAGGCTGCCGCCGACATCAATGCTCTCGGGTACCTCGCCGATCAGGATGGCGAGCGCGTCGATATTCTGCTGCAGCTGTTGCGCCAGCGGCGGGATCGACGCATTCAGCGTCGCCACGGTAGTCGCCTGCTGGGCCACGTCGAGCGCCGTGGCGACGCCGACACTCTGCTCGAGTTCCAGCCCGCTGAGCACCTGCTGCGCGTTATCCAGGTCTTCGCGCGCGACCTCGAGCCGATCGTGCTGTTCGAGCGCCTCGAAGTACGTCATCGCAACGCTGCTGACCACCGTGAGCGCGACGGTTTCGCGGTCGTAGCGGCTCGCCTGCGCTGCAAACAGCGCCGCGTCGCGGGCGGCGCGATTCTTACCCCAGAAATCCAGCTCGTAGCTGGCGCTCAGTTGCGGCGAATAGTCGTTGTAGGTAACCGGCGGGGCGCCGCTGACCAGCAGCGCCCGTTGGCGGCTGGCGCTGGCGTCGAGCGCCAGCGTGGGCAGCAGTGCGGCGCCGGCGATACGCGCCTCGGCGTCCGCCTCGCGCACCCGCGCTACGGCAGCGCCGATATCGTCATTACTCGCCTGCGCGCGGGCGATGAGTTCATCGAGTTGCGTGGAGCCGAAACCGCGCCACCAGTCCGCTGCAGGCCAGACGCCGTTGTTGCTGTCCGGCGCACTGCTCCAGGCGGCCGGCGTCGCCACCGCGGGGTGTCGATAGGCAGGGGCCACGCTGCAGCCGCCAGCGCCAATGGCCAGGCTCAGAATCAGGCAGGCGCCCACGAACCATACGCCAGAGAGTTGCGCTGTCACTGGGGAAGGGTACGGGCCAAGCGGTTAATTCGATATGGCCGAAACATTAAAAGGAATTAATGCTGCCGTAGCTCGATGCGGTGGTGACCTCATCGATGCTGTGGTGACCCCAATTATGTAACATCATGGGCCGCCGCCGCGCGTTCGACCCGCCGCAGCAGCCGTTGCAGTCGGGTGATCTCGCGGCGCCCGATACCGCTCAAAACCTGCGCCTGGTACGCCAGCGCCAGCGGCACGATGCGCTGGTACAGCGTTCGTCCACCGGCCGTGAGCACCAGGCGGTGCGAACGGCCGTCCTCCGCATTCGGCAACCGCCGGATCAACCGGCGGCGCCGCAGCCCGCGGGCGGCCCGCATCACCGTCACCTTGTCCATGATCGTACGGCCGCACAACGCCTGCTGCGTCAGCGGCCCCTCATCGGCCAGAACCGCCAGCAGACGCCACTGCGGAATCGTAAGACCGAACTGGCGCTCATAGGAGCGCGCGATCAGCCGCGACACCGCGTTGGCGGCGACCGACAGCCGATACGGCAGGTAATCCTGCAGCCGCAGCGTGGCGTCGGCGCTATTCGGCATCGCTCTGCACTCCCGGGGCGGCGCGCGCGAATGCCTCGAGTCGCATGCAGTGCTGATGGATGGCATGGATGGTTGGATACGGCTCGAGCGGGCATTGCACGCGCAGCGCATTGAACACCTGCGGGATCAGGCAGCAATCCGCCAGTGTCGGCATATCGCCGTAGCAGCAGCTGCCGGCCGTTCCGCCGTCCGCCAGTACCCGCTCCAGTGCGCCGAAGCCCAGCGCGATCCAATGACGCGACCATGCGGCGCGCTGCTCGTCGTCGATCGCCAGCGAATGCTTCAGATAGCGCATGACGCGTGCGTTGTTGAGCGGATGGATGTCGCAGGCGATGCTCAGCGCCAGCGCCCGCACCGCGGCGCGCGCCGCGGCGTCCGCAGGCAGCAGCGCCGGCGTCGGATGTGTCTGCTCCAGGTATTCGATGATCGCCAGCGATTGCGTGAGTGTAAGCGCCGCGTCTTCCAGTACCGGTATCAACCGTGCCGGATTGCGTTGCCCGAAGGCCGCGCTGTGCTGTTCGCCGCCGCCGCGCAGCAGGTGTACCGGTATGGTCTCGAACGGCAGCCCCTTGTAATGCAGCGCTATGCGTACCCGAAAGGCCGCGGAGCTGCGAAAGTAGGTGTAGAGCCTGAACATCGGGCAAGCTTATCGCGCACGCGCGTGCAGCTGTACCTGTCCGACCAGTTGGCCGAAGCCGATGCGCGTGGCGCCGGCGCGCTCGCACCAGCCGCGCATGATCACCGCATCGCCGTCTTCCAGGAAGCGGCGCGACTCGCCGTCAGGCAATGCCAGCGAACGCCGGCCGCCCGCGGACAATTCCAGCAGCGACCCGGCCTCGGCATCCCCGGGACCGGATTGGGTGCCGGTGCCGAGCAGATCGCCGGGCTGCAGGTTGCAGCCGTTGACGGTGTGATGTGCCACCATCTGCGCGATCGCCCAATAGGCTTGCCTGAAGTTGCTGTGCGACAGGCGGCACGGATACTGGCCATCACGGCGCATGGTCTCGGTCTCCAGCCACACCTCGAGCTGCAGGTCGATCGCCCCTTGTGCGCGCAGCGACGGTGAATCCAGGTACGACAGCGGTGGCGGATCCTCCGCGGGCCGGGTCCAGGGGACGCGGAATGGTTGCAGCGCTTCCAGCGTCACGATCCATGGGGAGATCGTGGTCGCGAAGTTCTTGCCGAGAAACGGCCCGAGCGGCTGGTACTCCCAGGCCTGCAGGTCGCGCGCGGACCAATCGTTGAGCAGGCACAGCCCGAACACGTTCGACTCGGCCGCCTCGATGCTGATCGGGCTTCCGAGCGCGTTGCCGGCGCCGATGAATACGCCGAGCTCGAGCTCGTAGTCCAGGCGCTGGCTGGCGGCGAGCGTCGGCACGCCGCCGGCTGCGGCGCCCGATCCGCCAGCCAGCACCTGTCCCCAGGGCCGCGCAAACTGCTGCCCGGAGATGGCAATCGAGGAGCAGCGGCCGTGATAGCCGACCGGCATCCACTTGTAGTTGGGCAGCAGCGGATTGTCGGGTCGAAACAAGCGCCCGACCGCGGTCGCATGGTGGATAGAGGTATAGAAATCGGTGTAGTCGCCGATGCGCGCCGGCAGCGCATATTGTGCTTCCCCCTGCGGCAGCAGGCACGAGCTCAGGGCCGCACGCTGCGCGGCGCCCCGGCGCAGCGCGCGCGACAATGCCAGGCGCAGCGCCGTCCACGCCTGCGGCCCGGCGGCCATGAACTCGTTCAATTGCGGCAACGCCGCCGCCGCCGCGGCAGGTGCGCTCAATGCACCACGCTTCAGTGCCGCCGCAAGGTCGAGCACCTGGTCGCCGATCGCGACGCCGCCGCGATAGGTCTCGCCGCTGCCGGCCGGGCGGAACACCGCCAGCGGCAGGTTCTGTAGCGGAAAGTCCGTGTCGGGGGCGTTGGCGGATTCGATCCAGCTCTGCAGCTGCGGATCGTGGGATTCATTCAGCGCCATGACGGCTGGCCGGTCGCGAGCGTCAGCGCTGCCGCGGATCGAAGTGCTTGCGCAGGCCCTGCCAGCATTCGAAGTAGTCGCTCTGCAACAGCGCGCTGTCGAGCGCGTAGCGGGTCGGCCGGATGACGCGCCGCGTTTCGAACATGAAGGCCATGGTGCCGGCGATGCGCTCTGGGCGGCTGGTATCCGCAGCGCTCGCGCTTTCAAAGGTGGCCGCGTCCGGCCCGTGCCCGCTCATGCAGTTGTGCAGTGAGGCGCCTCCAGGCAGGAATCCCTGCGCCTTGGCGTCGTACACGCCTTCGATGAGTCCCATGAATTCGCTGGCGACATTGCGGTGGAACCACGGTGGACGAAAAGTGTGTTCCATCGCCAGCCAGCGCGGAGGAAAGATCACGAAATCGATATCGTCGACACCCGGCGTGTCGCTGATCGACTGCAGTACCAGGAAGATCGAGGGATCCGGATGGTCGTAGCTGATCGAGCCGATGGCATTGAAGCGGCGCAGGTCATACTTGTAGGGCACGAGGTTGCCGCGCCAGGCGACGACGTCGAATGGCGAGTGATCCATCTGCGCCTTCCACAAGCGTCCCATGAACTTCGCCATCAGTTCATGGCGCTGGTCGCAATCTTCATACGATGCCACCGGCGCAAGAAAATCGCGCTCGCAGGCCAGGCCGTTGGACCCGATCGGACCCAGGTCCGGCAGGCGAAATGCGGCGCCAAAGTTCTCGCACACATAGCCGCGCGCGGCGGCGTCGAGCAGCTGGACACGAAAGCGCAGGCCGCGCGGGATGACTGCAATCTCCAGCGGGGCCAGCGCCAGCCTTCCCAGTTCGGTCGTCAGCAGCAGCCGTCCGTGCTGCGGGACGATCAGCAGTTCGCCGTCGGCGCTGTAGAACGCGCGCTGCGTCATCGAACGATTGGCGGCATAGACGTGGATCGCGCAGCCGCTATGCGCGTGCGCATCGCCGTTGCCGCCCAGCGTCACCAGGCCGTCGAGAAAATCCGTCGGCTCGATTGGTATCGGCATTGGGTCCCAGCGCATCTGGTTCGGCGGCGTCACCAATCCTGAGAATTCCGCGCACAGCCGCGCCTGCTCCGCCGGCTGGAACGGGCGATGCGTCACCGCCGGGCGGATGCGGTAGAGCCAGCTGCGCCGATTGACGCCGCGCGGCGCGCTAAAGGCGGTACCCGACATCTGCTCGGCGTACAGGCCGTACGGACAACGCTGCGGCGAGTTGTGTTCCGGCAGCGCGCCCGCCAGCGCCTCGCTCGCAAGGTGGTTGCCGAAGCCGCTCTGGTACTTAAGCTCAGCTGGCGCTGCTGCGGCAACTGTTGCAGTCGCGGTTGCGCTGGCGCCCACGCCAACGCCCATACTCAGATCTGGGTGCGATTCCACGACGCGGTTCATCAGGCCTTCGCGCTGCCCGGTTGCAGTGACAATACGCCGCGGCGCACCTGATCGAGCTCCAGCGACTCGAACAGCGCCTTGA
>Ga0181531_10001588_pt1 | contig 14298 bp, 14 predicted proteins | sample PEATcosm2014_Bin_38_FD_119743 | JGI IMG/M metagenome (GOLD analysis project Ga0181531, IMG submission 119743) | Peatland microbial communities from MTU Mesocosm Facility, Houghton, MI, USA - PEATcosm2014_Bin11_10_metaG | ecosystem: Environmental > Terrestrial > Soil > Wetlands > Peat | place... | reverse complement strand
TGGGGAAGCCCAAGGCCACCAAGGTGGGGTACTCCTCGCCCTCGACGACGCTCTGCCGACTGAGCGCCTGGCCGATAACAGCGACGCCGGCTAGTGCCGCCAGTACGGCGAGCACCCACCAGCCGACGGCCTGGGGGTGAATCGATGCTGTGACCGCCGTGGCAGCGCTGATCTGATCCGAGACGTAGTCGAGGTGAAGAACGCCCGCGGCGGCGGCGAATCGAAGGCGACTCGAAGCCCCTTGATCAAGCCGAACCAGGTAGACAGAGGCGCGCGGAACTCTGTTGTTGACGGCGCGTGCAAAAGCCGGAGTAGTGAACACGTCGTATTCCGGTGTCGTCCCAGATGGAAACTCCATCTCGGCTGCGCCGATTCCCACGACATGCAGAGCCACGGTCGGCCCGGTCGGCGCCACCTTGGCGCCACTCTCCAGTGCCGGCAACTGTGACGAGGCATACAGAGGCGCATTGATGACCGAACCGATGTGCACGCCGTAGTCCTGTTGGAGCGTGAAGGAGGCCAGCACGTCATACGGTGACGACTCCGCGGGCATCCGGCCGGCGACCAATTTGACCACCCGCCGCAATGCCGTGGGGGACAGTTCATTGATGTAGAAGTTCGACGGGGTGATGGCGTGGGTGGTGCATGCACATGTCGGTTGTCCAGTCGCAGGATTGGCGATCGTCGTGACCGAAGAAACCCCGGGCAACTTGCTCAGTCCGGGAACGGGTTTCTGATTGAAGATATAGACGTCGTAGCCGTGAGAAGCGACAAAGCGCGGAAAGGCGGTAGCCGTACGGCGTCCGGCGGCGGCCGCGGCCAAGGCCAATCCGCCCACCAGGGCAATCAGGAGGACCAGGATCAGCCAGGAGCGCCAGCGGCGGCGAAGCTCGGCGCCGAACACCAGCCTGACTGCACCCACGACGACCTCCTGACCCCACCACTGTTATTCACCCGTTCGGCGCGTCCAAGGGGGCCAGCCCGCACCTCAGGGTAGTGGTAGCACCACTCGGTGACCGCTACGTCAACCACCACCCATGGGGACCATCGCTCCGAGGCGGGAAGAGAAGCGGTCTCGGAGATGTTCTACTCGTCATGAAACATATTGGATTCTTGTCCTTCGGGCACTGGACACCCTCGCCGCAATCGCAGGCTCGCTCGGCCTCAGACGTGCTGCTGCAGTCCATCGACCTTGCCGTCGCCGCCGAGGAGCTCGGTGCGGACGGGGCATATTTCCGGGTGCATCACTTCGCCAATCAGCTTTCCTCGCCGTTTCCGCTGCTGGCAGCCGTCGCGGCCAGGACCAGCACGATCGAGATCGGGACCGGCGTGATCGACATGCGCTACGAGAACCCGCTCTACATGGCCGAGGATGCCGGCTCGGCCGACCTCATCTCGGGCGGGCGCCTGCAGCTCGGCATAAGCCGCGGTTCGCCCGAGCAGGTCATCGACGGCTACCGCTACTTCGGCTACGTCCCGGCCGAGGGCACCGACCAGGCCGACATGGCTCGCGAGCACACACGGGTCTTTTTGGAGGTCCTCAAGGGCGAGGGCTTTGCCGAGCCGAACCCGCGGCCGATGTTCGCCAACCCTCCCGGATTGCTTCGGGTCGAGCCGCATTCCGAGGGTCTGCGCGAGCGGATCTGGTGGGGCGCCGGCACCCGGAAGACCGCGGAGTGGGCCGCCGAGCAGGGAATGAACCTGATGAGCTCGACACTTCTCAGCGAAGACACCGGCGTGCCGTTCCATGAGTTGCAGGCCGAACAGATCGAGCGTTTCCGCAAGGCGTGGGCCAATGCCGGACATGACCGAGAGCCTCGAGTTTCCGTCAGCCGCAGCATCTTCCCGATCGTCAACGACTTGGACCGCGCGTACTTCGGCCGCGAAGGCAACTCACAGGATCAGGTCGGGTTCATCGACGGCGGCAAGGCACGCTTCGGCAAGACCTATGCCGGAGAGCCCGATCGGCTCATTGAGCAGCTGGCCGAGGATGAGGCAATCGCCGCGGCCGACACGTTGCTGCTCACGATCCCCAACCAGCTCGGCGTCGACTACTGCGCCCATGTCCTTAATTCAGTCCTGCGTGACGTTGCGCCGGAGCTCGGCTGGCGCTGAGCCACTCGATCTTCGGGGCCCAAGGGCAGTGCCCTCCAATAAGCTTCCCGGGCATGTTCGGCGAGCGAGACGTGGATGAATCAAGGTAGTTGTCGACCATGAAGGGCGCCCGTAGAGGTCCCGGAGGGCATAGTCGAGCAGGTCCGCGCGCTGTGCCTGGCGCTGCCCGAGGTGGCGGTGCGCGTCGACTATTCACTGACCAGAACGAGATCAACGGCACAGTCGTTCGACATCCGCCGGAGGTCGTTCTGCTTGCTCGTGGCGCGGGAGGGCCCGACCGGCGAGCCCATCCCGCTGCTCGTGTTGCGTGCAGACCCAGACGAACGCGAGGTGTTGCTGTCCATTGGACACCCGTTCTTCGCCCGCCGAGTCGGCCGTGGTCGCATCGGCGTGCCGCTCACCGACGACACCGACTGGAAGGAGATCCGTGAGCTCATGGTCGAGAGCTACCGGGTCCTCGCGTCGAAGAAGCTCAGCGCACTGCTCGACTAGAGGAGCAGGTGCCTGACTTGACCGGAACTCTCACGCTCACGAATTGGTGAGTACCACCCGGAAGCGGGCCTGGCCGGACAACATCCGCTCATAGCCCTTGGGGGCTTCGGCCATCGAGTACGTCTCGATCACCGGACGCACACCGCTCAGAGCGGCAAACCGCAGTGTGTCCTCAGAGTCCTGTGATGTCCCCGACGGGTGCCCGGCGATCGATCGACTCTGACCCACCAGCACGAACGGAGCCGCCTCGATCGGCTCCTCGGACACTCCGACCACCACCATCTGACCCTTGAGACCCAAGCCGCCGACGGCAGCGGTCATCGCAGCGGCGTTGGTGACAGTCGACAAGATGACGCGTGCCCCACCTAAAGCCTGAAGCTCGCTGGCCACATCCGAGCTGGTGCTGTCGATGTAGTGGTGGGCCCCGAAGGATTTGGCCGGCCCCGCCTTGTCCTCACCACGAGCGATGGCCACTGTCTCGAAACCCATTTTCGCGGCAAACTGGACGCCGAGGTGACCCAGTCCGCCCACTCCAAGGATTGCGACCAAGTCGCCCGCTCGGGCGGGGCTCGAGCGCAGAGCGTTGAACGTGGTGACGCCGGCGCACATCAATGGTGCCGTCTCGGTAAAGGTCAGGCCATCGGGGATGGCGGCGAGCGCTTCGACCGGCACGACGACTGAATCTGCATATCCTCCGTCATACGCCAGGCCTGGAGTGCGAAGATTCGCACAATTGATGGAGTGCCCCGACCGGCAGGCATGGCACGTCCCGTCTACGCCGCCGTACCAGCCGACACCGACCCGGTCGCCGGGACTCCAGCTCTCGACTCCGTCACCGACCACGTCGATGACCCCGGCGATCTCATGGCCAGGAACAATGGGATAGCTGCTGGCGAGAAAGCTCGACAGCACGTCGCTATGGCAGACCCCGCAGGCCTCGACTCGGACGCGGACCTCGCCCCTGCCCGGGTCCCGTTGCTCACGTTCGGCTTCCTCGAGAGAACCGCCGGCGGCGGGAAACTGATGAACATGCAATTGAGGCATGCAGCCATTCTACGGATTCGGAGCTCCGGTCGACCCGAAGATGTTCCGCATGGTCCGTGGCCATGGCCTTCTTCCAGGACTTGTCACCGGTCGGGGAACTCGGCCCGTGCGGCAGCGACTCTCTCGGAATGAGTAGGTCCCGAAATAATCGGGCGGATCGTGCTAGGGGGTGACCATCGCCTGGAGTTCGTTCCGAACCGAGCGGAGGTAATCAGCCGTCCTCATCATGGTCATTACGTGGCCTTCGCGAACGATCTCGACGTAGGCGGGAATACCTTCTGCGGCATGGGCAAGAAAGCCTTCGTACTGCAGGACCACCCGGGAGATGACGTGATCAATGAAGCCCGAGCGGTCCGCCAACCCGTAGGCGTCAAGAAGAAGCCGAAGCCGTCGGCCGATGTCGGGCGGTTCTCCCCATCCGAGGCCTCGTGTGCTCTCGGGGTGCCACAGTGGTACCCACTGCCAGGCGATGAAGGCGAGTTCCCTCTGGACTGAGCCGGGACCGGCCAGGTCCCAGTCAATGATCGCCGCAAGCTCGCCTTCTTCGGTCACCACGTTGTACGGCGCAAGATCGTGGTGACAGATGAGTGGCGCATCGCTGATCGGCGGGTATTGCCAGACCGAGGGCTCTGGGGGATGAAAGTCCGCAACAGCGCTGTGGTAATCCGCCGTCGCTCGACCTATTTGTTCGAGGAGGGTCTCGCTCCATACCCACCTCGGCCAAGGATAGGCGTCACCAACGGTGTCGCCCGAGACGTACTCGAGAACCTCGCGACCTGCGTGGTCGTAGCCGAATGGCTCTGGGGCGAAGCGGAAACCCTTCGATCGGACATGACGAAGCAGTGCGTGGACGGTGGGGGTCCACGGGCCGGCCGAGCGACGAACCGTGTTACCAACCCGGACGACCCGATTCAGCTTTCCGCCGGGAAGTGCCATTTCAGAATCGCTCACCCACTGATTATTCCCTACGAAGACCAGAAGTTGCGCAGTGAGACCGTCGACCCTCATCTCGGCGTACTCGGTCAGAGGTCGTCAGGAAGAAAGGAATAGACCGGATTGAGTATTACCAGTTGACCAGAGATATGAGCTGGGGTGCCTTCCACGTCCAGCCAGCGGTCGGGCTCAAAGCCAGGGAGAGATTTTTGTCCCGTGATGCGGAGGAATACGGTTCCCGTGTCATCATTCAGCTCGACCTTGTGGGAGATTGCGGGCCACAAGTGAAAGGAAACCGCCTTGATTCGTCCCCTCAAATTCGCCCGTTGTCGTGGGACGAGCATGGAGATCTGGGTGGAGTGCATCTCGCTGGGTGGACCCGAGCCCTCTACCCCTGGAGCACCTCGATCTACGTCGAGACGAGGAAGTCCAATTTGGCATCTCGAATTTCCGGCTTGATCAGGTGGGAAAGCGCGGAGTTTCCCAGCCCGGTCACGTTGGACAGAGTCAGCCACGTTACTGACTCTGATGCGGGACGTATGTACGAGAGATTAAAAGCTGCCAATCCGTATCAATAGGGTGTGAATGGCTTTACGGACTTCTCCGAACCTACGAGTTCGGTAGGTTTAGTTCCTGCGACGGCCGCGATCAGTATTACTGCTCAGTTCTGGATCGACGCCAAAGGACGGCTATGTCAAGTCCGGGCCAGCGAACCGCTCTATACGGCCATCTACCAAGATGGGAGCGATACCGAGGACGCGTCGCAGGCGCCCGCAATCGCTCAGCCGTCCGGAAAGGACCTCACAATCCGAACGCTACGTCAGCAAGGCCTCGACGAGGTGACGGTTGACCTGTTCGATTTTGGTCCGAAACGAATTCAAGTACCGTCAGCCTCGCTGATTACACCGTTGAACGCGCACTGAGTTCCTGCGGAGGCACTACCCTGATTCACCATGTTGGCTCGGTATTCAGGGGCGGAGACCTCGCTGGGCATGGATGACGAAGAAGCTGGAGCGACCATCCAAGTCTGGCGAGCGCCGAGTCGAGTGTGGCCCGCGTTTCCGACCGTGGCGGTGGTCCGGGCCGTCTCCCGGCTCGGCCGGGGCCGGGACCAACGCCGGAGCCCTGCAATCGGCGGTGTCAACGTCGTCCTCGACGGCTCGAAGGTAGGCGCCATCTCCCCCGAGCAAGTCAAGGTGTACCAGGTCTCACCAGGGGAACATTCCTTGGGTCTCCAATTCCTCGGGGGCTTGCGGCGGTCGAGGACACTCCATGTTCTTCTGGCCGAGGGCGAGGAGAAGCAGTTTGTCTGCTTAGTGAACGGGTTCGCCTGGCCCTCCATCAGGCCTGCCACGCCCAACGATGTCACTGCAATCGAACGGCTGCACTCTGCAGCTGTTGAAGGCTCGGAGCCTGCCTGAGGCGATTCCGAGGTGGCGCATCGTGCCTGCGGGTTCCAACCCGGCGGATCGGGGACATCTGCTGTCCCGTTTACATTCCCGATCGAGAATCGTCGAGAGGGGCATACGGCCAACGGCGCGCTAATCCGCCCGCTTAGGCACGCCGGGATACGCCTCTCGGCAGGCCATGGCCTAACCCGAATGATTCGGTTCCCGCGCTGGAGTGGCAACTATCCCATAAATGCTCCCCGACCGCGCTCACGTGTTGGGGGGAGTTGTAGGCGGCTCGCTGTTGGGAGCGTACGGGACCGCCCAGCACCCAGCAGAGCGGCGTACGCAGGACGAGCGCAACGAAGGTGCCGGTGACGCTCACTGTACCGACGAAGAGGATGGCGACAGTGGTTTCCCAGGGAAGACTCGCACTCAGACCGGTCTCATTGAGGACCGAGCGGATGGGGTTGATGAACAGAGTGTGCGCGAAGAAGATGCCGCCGCTCAGACCAGCCAGATACGCGAGCGACGGCAACCCTTTAGGAGTCGTGTCGGGCCCGCGGAGCGTCCGCTGTTGCCACCACCAACAGAGAGAGAAAATGCCCGCAATGGCGGCGAGGCACCACAGTGTGGCCTGTGGCTCGTAAATATCGGAGGCGTCTTCGATCGAGGTACCCGACCACACGGAGAACACGTACCAAAAGACCATCAGGATTCCGATCACCACGGTGAACGTCCAGATCTTGCGGTAGTGCCGACCCACGAAAGCAAGCACCTCGTCGAGATGCAGAGCGACGAGCATTCCGGCTACCAAGAACACTTGGTAGACAAGGATGTTGCGGCTCCAGGGCCATACGGCGTTGATCGCCCGGTTGAAGTTGCTCAGCGGAGCGAACCACGCTGGATAGTGCAAAAATAGGCCCAGCACTGTAGCTAGCCCGAGGCTGATCGCCAGGACCAGGCCGTGGCGCCGCGTCGCCTGGAACAGCTTCAGAAGAAGCGGGAACACCAGGTAGAACTGGAATAGGACGATGACGAAGTACATCTGGGAGAACCCCAACAAGAGGTTGTGGCGGAGAAATCTTCCGACCTCATCCCACGACCCGCTCACGGTGATGAGAGAGAAGATCAGGTAAATCCCCGTCCACGCCAGATAGGGCACCCCGACCTCCCAGTAACGACGCTTCCAAAAGCCGCCAAGAGTGCGGGGATGGGTGATCTGTGCGTAACAAACCACCAAGGCGGTCAGAAAGAAGAAGGCGGTCCGACTGAGGTGCAGCATGGCGATGAAGCCGGTTCCAACGAAGTTCCCCGTCATGTTGGTCCAGATGAAGGAGTGCTGTCCTACGACAGCCAGGCAGGCGATGATGCGGAAGAGGTTGAGCATCTCGAGATAGCCACCCGATTGTGAACTGGGAAGCAGCTGAGTTTCATCCAGTGGCCTGCGTGGACAACGCAAGTCGGGCGCGAGCATACGACGCCATCTTGGCTCGGTCGTCTGGATGTGACCCCAAGATAATCTGTGCAAACAATGAGAACGAGACGTCTGTGATTGAGCTAAGTGCTCTTTTGGAATCGGCAGGGCTATCGTGCGCACAGTTACCCCGCGCCGAATGGGAGCGCGGAATGGGATAGTTGGAGTTCTTGAAGGCGTCATTGAAGACACGGGCAGCCGCTGCACGTTCGTCTGCGATGGACCGATCAACGGCAACTACGCGCACCCCACCGACGGCGGCTACCAACTGATCGCCTCAACCATCGTGCACTAACTTGATCTCGCTGACTTTCCCAACACTGGGTCCACTGTCTCCCGGGGTGGCTGACGGTCCTCTCGCTCGTCGTCAAAGGACGTGTTTGAGATGGTCGCTCCCCATCAACCCTCAAGTTCTCTCGGACGCCTTCGAACGACTCTTGAGCCAATTGGGACTGCCGCGCCTCAGGACGGGGCGCTCCTGGAAATTCGTCGCTAATGAATCTTCGGAGCCACCGGTCGAATAACCTCCGAAGATGGTCGGATGTGGCTTGACAACGCAAAGCACGTGATCGGCGACCGCTGGGGCGTCACGGAGGCTGAGATTACGCGTCGCTATCCGTGTGACGACTTGGTACCGGCCCCGGTGCTGCAGGCGTGGCGCGGTGTCACTGTACGAGCCGAACCCGAGATCGTGTGGCGGTGGGTTACGCAGATCCGTTTGGCGCCGTACTCCTACGACTGGATCGACAACCTAGGACACCGATCCCCGCGGCACCTACGCCCCCTTCCAGAACCTGCCCCCGGCGAATACTTCACTACCGCGTTGGGAGGGCACCGCTTCGGCAAGATCGTTGCGGTGGTGCCTGGCGAGCACCTCACAGGTCGCATCATGGGCGCAGTCATGTCGTATGTCCTCGTGCGCGAGGACCTGACCACGCGACTTCTGCTCAAGATCGTCATGGCGCAGGGGCGGCTTACTGCCCCATTGCTGACAATCGCTGACCTAGTTATGGCCCGCCGCCAGTTACTGAACCTCGCGCGCCTGGCCGAGCAGACCTCGCCAATGAGACCGGTCGAGTGATGCGGGCCTGCAAGTTCCTCGAGCCCGTCGTACTGGGCGCCCTGGCGCAGACGTGGTTGACGAGCATACGAGGGAGGGTTAATGCAAGCGAGCCAACTCCATGTAGTAGGGCAGGCATCCTTCAAGGCTGAACGCGAACACTGCGACCGCGGAGTGTCGCGTCGGCGTTGGAAAAGCGTTGACAAAGCGTTGGGACACATTCCAGACAGAATTCAGCCTAGTTCTGTAGGTTTGATTAGAGCAGAAATCGGCGGATCATCATCAACATCACCGATTCTGAACCGTAAAACGACCACTTTGCCGTGGGCGTTGGATGAGGAGAGCAGCCGTGAACCGCGAGAGAGATACCCAGAATACAGGGCATAAGAGCGATAGGGAAGTCGGCTTTACGCTGATCGAGCTTTTGATCGTCATCGTCGTGATGGGCATTTTGGCTGCTGTCGTCATTTTCGCCCTTGGCGGGATCAGCAGTAAGAGTCAGGTTTCGGCCTGTAACACTGACGCCAAAACGGTGCAGCTGGCGGTTACCGCGTTCCAGACTCAGAATCCGACCTATACGACAGCGATCTCCTCGACTGTGCTGACTGGAACCAGCTACGGCGGGCCATATCTCCAATCATGGCCGAGCAGCACCAACGGCTACGCCATCAGTCTTTCCGGATCCACCGCCGCCACGACCACCGTGCAGGTCGCGATCGGTACAGGCGCCCCGACGACCTACACCGGGGCCTCCTCGTGTACCGGTGCCTAGGGGATCGCTCGGCGGCACCGGGATCGCACCGGCAAAACTCTTTGATTCAGCGAGAGCCTCTCTCAGTCCGTCGTCCCTATCAGCTGTGTCCATGGCGTTGACCTGGGCGTCTGCAATAGCGATTTCGGAGGTCGGAGCACCAGCGTTGTGCCCGTGTTGGGTTCGGGTGGACGGAGCGTTGGCCGGAGGGTGGGACCCTGATCGGATGCCGCAGCCAGCTCACACGAACAAAGTTATCGCCCCACGAGCGCCTGCTCCGCGGAACCGCTCCAGCTGAGATGAATCACTTGCGCCCGCTAGACCTCTCCGACACCCGGTCGTCGATTCTTACGCGACTGGATGAGATTGCGCGCAGCCGACCCCAAGCATCGGCCGCCCGATTCGCCGATGTGGATCTGACGTGGAGCGAGCTTGACCAGCGTTCGAACGCGCTCGCCCTCCGGTTGCATGCGGACCTGGGTCCAGGCCCCGAACCGGTCGCAATAGTGAGCACAGCTGGCCCGGACATGATCATCGCCCCGATCGCCGTGCTGAAAAGCGGGAGACCGTATACCTCGATCGATACCTCGCTGCCCCTTGCACGTGTCATGCAGATCTTGTCCCTCTCGGAAGCCAGGGGCGCAGTCGTGGGAACTGGCAATTCTGACCTCAACGAGGCAATGGCCTTAATTGAAATGCCCCTCCACCGAGTCGATCTATCGACCGCTCCTAACCGACCGCTTGTATCGACTGATGCGACGGACCCAGCGAATATCGTCTTCACCTCCGGTTCGACGGGCACTCCCAAGGGTGTGGTGGCACCGCACCACTATCACCTCCTTCACGCCGCGACCTGCGCGGAACGCGGCTTTGGCTCGGACGATCGTGTCGGTCTGGTCATCCCCATGAGCTTTGCGCTGGGCGCCATCGTCTTCTGGCGCACGATGCTGCTTGGTGCGACCATACTCCCCTACGACCCTCGCGAGCACGGCATTACCGCATTGGCGTCATGGTGTGCGGAGCAGCGGATCGAGGTACTCGAGGCGACACCCTCGTTCTTTCGCAGCCTCGCGCGAGGAACGACTGAGGTGATCGATTCCCTTCGTATCGTCGAAAGTGCAGGGGAACCTCTCTTCGCACGTGATGTCACCGAATTGCGTCGTTGCCTTCAGCCGGCCTGCACGTTCCGGAACAGCATCGGATCATCGGAGACGGGCGCCTATGGATTCTTCGAGATACCACAACAAGGGCTAGCATTCGGTGGGATCGTCCCGGTAGGGATCGGGACCCCTCACAAAGAAGTGGCCATCTGTGATCCCGAAGGCGCAGAGGTTCCGCTCGGTTCGACCGGCAGGATTTTCGTCACGTCAGCCTTTCTTGCGGGCGGTTACTGGAGGCAGCCCGAGCTCACAGCGCAGAAGTTTGTAGAGACGCCCGACGGCAGAACCAGGTATGACACCGGTGATCTCGGACGCTGGCTGCACGACGGGTCCCTCTTACATGTTGGACGTAGCGATGGGATGGTGAAGATTCGGGGCTACCTCGTGGAACCGACCGAAGTCGAGGCAGCGCTGCTCGATACGGGACTTGTATCTGAGGCAGCAGTCTTTGGGGTTGTCGATGAGGAGCGAACCTCCTTACACGCATATGTCGTACCCATCGACGGAGTGCGGACTTCGAATGCCTCCATTCGCCGAGCACTGAGGGAGCGCGTGCCGGAGTATTACGTACCAACTGCGCTCGTCGCTGTCCGGGAGCTACCGAAGAACGACAACAATAAAATCGACCGAGGGCTCCTCAGTTCTACCGAGAAACGAGAAGTCGATTCGACTCCGCCTCGGGACGACTGGGAACGGGCTGTGGCCGCCATCTGGTGCACGATCCTGGGCCTTGACCGGGTGGGGCTTGAAGACGACTTCTTCTCCCTGGGGGGCGATTCGCTCGGAGTACTCGAACTGGTCGCCGCGATGTCAGAGGACCACGGCGTGACCGTCCGTTCCGTGGATCTGGTCGAGTGCCCAACCCTCGGCGAATTCGCAGCGCGGGCTCGGGAGCCAGCTGGTGGACGGGGAAGGGTCCTTGTTCCCCTAAAGAGCAAAGGCGTTGGACCCCCGCTGTTTCTCTTTTCCGGCGGCGGCATACTTGCCCTAAAATTCGTACCTTTAGCGTGCCATCTCAATCTCGGACGTCCGATATATGGGTTCCAGGCCCGTGGGCTTGAAGGTGGCGGAATCCCCGATTGGAGCGCTCGACGATGGGCTGCCCGCTGTGTACGTCAGATACGCCAGCTTCAGCCTCATGGTCCTTACTATCTCGGCGGCCACTCCTTCGGCGCAATGCTTGCCATGGAGGCGGCGCGACAACTGACGGACGTCGGCGAGGAAATCGCCCTGCTCGTGCTCATCGACCCGTTGAAGGCAAGCTCGGTTGAAATGACCACCCAAGCGAGCGGCCGAGGCGGTGGCACGGTACCTCCATCCTCGGGCAACCTCAGCTGGCTCAGCTGGCTCAGGTCGCTGGGTTTCGCGCTGCGGGTCCTCAGAACACTTGGGAGAGTCAACGTGGCGGGGATTTGGCCCGAACTGGTCAGAGACAAATGGGAGCAGTTCTACTTTCAAGCGGTGCTGCTAAATCGGATCCATCGCCCCTCAGCAGTCGACTGCCCAACGGTGGTGTATTGGGCTGCTCAAGCCGATCCCTCGGACATTCGTCACGACCTCGATCGCTTGCTGGGTGGCCCGTGGGAGCAACACACCCTTGCGGGAGATCATCTGACAATCCTGCACGAACCCAATGTGGAATCACTCGCCGAACACCTGCGAAGGCGCGTGCAGCACCCGTCGATGGTCGGCATGGCGTTCGAGGGTCCCATGAAGTCCGCTCCTGCACTTCGGCTGGGTCCCCCACAAGAGGAAGAGAGTCTGAGCAATGCGATCAGTGGCTGAGACAGAGACGGGCGTCGGACGGGGACCGTGTTCGCCGCTCCGCAATCGGAAGGCGACTCTGCTGCAAGATGCTCTCCTCAAGACTGACGGTACAGTGACCGATCTCCTAGAGCTCTTTACCAACGAGGAGATCATAGTTGAGAAGATCGCTCCCGGTCTCTATTCCGCCCAATGCCAGAGGCCAGTATGTGGCGATGATCCAAGCTCCGTCGTAAGAGACGTCATCTTGCGAGGGAAGGTGACCGGCGCCCGTTATATCTTTGCTCATTCGCACCTCTTTCCCTCTGCGCTCCCTCCGGCGGTACAAACCCGACTCAATACGACGAGTGACCCGATCGGAAAGGTACTAAGGGAGTATCGAACCGAATCGTTCCGTCAGATCGAGCAAACCGCGAGCGTTCCTATGCCAACGATTGCCCGACTCCTTGATCAAGCGCGGACTGACCAAATGCGATGGAGGCGTTACTCCGTCATCTCGGGTGGCGAGGCGATCATGGAGATCACAGAAGTGTTCAGTGAGCAACTCTTCGCGTCGACGAGCTGACCTGGCCACCTCAGCAAGGTGCGTCAAGGAGCGGCAACAGGTCCAGCGAGGACACGGAGCGCAGCGAAGTCCCGCAACGACCCTCGACACACCGGAAGTCCACACCATAAGTGATGGGAAAGGCCGGCCCGTGGGGCCGGCCTCTATGCGAAGCTCTCATCCTCGTCGCGGCCGGTCACCGCAGGGACAGGAGAGTGTTGGCCCTGATTTCGCGGTTCAGGCTGGAGGACCCTCCTTACGGAGCTGAGTCCCCAAAAGCGTCAGAGTTGCATGGTGCTGCACGTTTGTTGCACGCCGCCGGTTTTCGCTCGCTTTGAGGCCTCGAGCCCAATCCCGAAAAAGTGCCCTTGCGCTGGGCTTTCTTGAGAGAGCGGCCGACCGGGATCGAACCGGCATGATCAGCTTGGAAGGACGGCGGCGACGATTATCTGACCAGCAGGAATTTGCAAAATCGCAGCGTGATCAAGATTTTCGATACTCGCTGCTACCCCGTATTCAGCGCTGTTTCGCGCTGCGTGTTGCACGCCGCGTGAGCGCAGGTCGCGCCCGAGGTGACGGAGTCGTCCCCTACTTTCCACCGATTCCGACGCTCAAGCCACCTTGGGGAAGCACGGCACACAGTTCGGTTGCCATGGCGACACCAAGTCCGGCTGCGGGGTGGGCGCTCGCATGCACGGTGCGGAGTCGGTCAATGCTTACCCTGGTGTAGCGCTGAGTGGTCTCCAACCGGGTATGACCGAGCATCTCGGCCACGTAGCGGATATCGGCCCCGCCTTCGAGCATGAGCGTTGCCACAGTGTGGCGAAGAAGGTGACAGCTCCCTCGCTTTTGAATGCCGGCCCGAGCGATGTAATGCCGTACCGAGCGTGAGACCCAATCAGGACAGAGCGGAGTTCCTACCGAGGAGAGAAAGAGGTGGTTGGGAAATCGCTCAGTCACGAAATGAGGTCGCACCAGTTCGCTGTAGAGACGCAGCCAGAACAGGGCCCGCTCGCCGATTGGGACATAGCGATCCTTTGCGCCCTTGCCGCAGCGCACAAAGACGGTGCCTCGGGAATAGTCGACATCCCTGCAGGCGAGCTCGATGAGTTCGTTTCGACGTAGGCCGCACGAGTAGAAGACCTCGAGTACCGCACGGTCCCGCAGTCCCAGGGGCTTCGATACGACGGGTGTGCTCAAGATGGCAGCCATTTCTATTGCACTCAATGTTGCCTCCGGGAGCCGACGGTCGGGCCGGGGCATTGTCATGTCCGCCGCCGGGTTGACGTTGATCCGTCCGCTTCGACGCAACCATGAGAAGAAGTGGGCCACTGGGACGAGGCGTTGCGCCTGAGTGGCAACCGCCAGGGGGAGGCCGTCCTTCTTCCTGTACGAAAAGAGCGCGTGTTGATAGACCAGCAAATCCTCCAAGGTGACTTCTTCGGAAGTGTCGATTCCTCGTTTCGCAAGAAAGCAGTTCAGGTAACCCAAGTAGCGCGCTCGACCGGCAATGGTCGTCCGGGCATAGTTGTGAATCTGCATCCACAGCAAGTACTCACTGATGTCTGTC
>Ga0181531_10001587_pt1 | contig 14298 bp, 11 predicted proteins | sample PEATcosm2014_Bin_38_FD_119743 | JGI IMG/M metagenome (GOLD analysis project Ga0181531, IMG submission 119743) | Peatland microbial communities from MTU Mesocosm Facility, Houghton, MI, USA - PEATcosm2014_Bin11_10_metaG | ecosystem: Environmental > Terrestrial > Soil > Wetlands > Peat | place... | reverse complement strand
CTCCTCACGATAGCCGTTCGCAGCCTGGATCACGCCGGTATAAAAGTAGCTGTCCTCGCGCAACTGGCCGCGGGCCACGGTGTTCACCACCTGGGGTCGCGCACCGCGGTGGTCGGCAAAGAAATCCGAGCCCCGCTGCGGAATCAGCTTGGGCTGGTTCTGCATGTCCTGGCGGCAGCCGGCGATGAGCAACAGCAGACTTAGACCGGCAAAGGCAGTCATGCCTGCGATGCCGGTTGAGGATCGTAACTTCCCACCCTTGCGACAGACCGGGGTGGCTGATCCCTGATCCCTGATCCCTGATCCCTGATCCCTGGCCATCAATACTCCACCTCCGCCACCGAGACCGGCTGAAAGCTTGCGAGATAGGCTCTTGCTTCGACCAGATCGAACTTAGGATCCAATGCCTCGAGACACAGGAAGAACTTATCCGTGGTGGCGCCGTCGCGGAAGTTAGGCGCGTTGAACAGCGGATGATAGAGCGCCGGCAGCCCGTTCAGCGCCAGCATGCCGAAGGCCGCCGAGAGCCCCGCAAACAGAATCGTCCACTCGTAGGCGGGCACCATGAACGCCGGCCAGGAGTAAGTCGGCCGTCCCCCGATGTTCAACGGATAGGCCCACACCGAGACCCAGGTCTCGAACAGAAACATCGCCGTGAGGCCCATCAGCCCGCCGACCAGGGTAACCAATGGCACCTTGTTGCGATGGAAGCCGATGGCCTCGGCGGCCTCCTCGACCGGATAGGGCGTGTAGCAATCCATGCGCCGCCAGCCGTCGTGGCGGGCCTGCCGCGCGGCGCGGATCAGGTCGCCGGGGGTGTCGAATTCGGCCAGCAGGCCGTAGGTTCCTTCGCGTGCGGGCATCAGTCACCTGCCTTCGCTGTGGCCTTGGGAGTTATCTTCGCTCCGGGCAGCATCATGCGGATCTCGGACATGGGAATCATGGGCAGGAAGCGCACGAACAACAGGAACAGCGCCGTGAACAGCCCCAGCGTGCCCACATACGTCATGTAATCCCACTTGGTCGCGCGGTAAGTGCCCCACGAGGAGGGCAGAAAGTCGCGGTAGAGGCTGGTAACTACAATCACGAAGCGCTCGAACCACATGCCCGTGTTGACCACGATGGAGATGAAGAACATGTAGGGAATCGAGGTGCGCAGCTTGCGCGACCACAAGGTGGTCAGCGGAATGGCCAGGTTGCAGGTAATCAGCACCCAATAGGACCAGCCCATGGGCCCGAACATGCGGTTCCACATCATGAAGGCTTCCCAGTGCGAGGCCGAGTACCAGGCCATGAAGACTTCCATGCCGTATCCGTAGGCCACGATGAAGCCGGTGGCCAGCATCACCTTGCCCATGTTATCGATGTGGCGGTCGGTGACCAGGCCCTCGAGGTGATAGAACTTGCGCAGCGGAATGGCCAGCGTGAGCACCATGGCGAAGCCGGAGTAAATCGCCCCGGCCACAAAGTACGGAGGAAAGATGGTGGTGTGCCAGCCGGGCAACACGGCCACGGCGAAGTCGAAGCTGATGACCGTGTGCACGGAGAGCACCAGCGGCGTGGCCAGCCCGGCCAGCAGCAGCGAGGCCGTCTCGTAGCGCATCCAGTGGCGCACCGAACCGCGCCAGCCGAGCGATGCCAGGCCGTAGCAATACTGGGCAATCTTCGACTGCGAGCGGTCGCGCATGGTGCCGAAGTCGGGCACCATGCCGATGTACCAGAAGACCACCGAGATGGTCGCATAGGTCGAGACCGCGAAGACGTCCCACATCAGCGGCGAGCGGAACTGCGGCCACACGTTCATGGTGACGGGCAAGGGCAGCATCCAGTAAGCCAGCCACGGGCGGCCGATATGGATCAGCGGGAACATGCCGGCGCAGACCACGGCAAAGATGGTCATGGCCTCGGCAAAGCGGTTGATCGAGTTACGCCAGCTCTGCTTGAACAAGAGCAGAATGGCCGAGATCAGCGTGCCGGCGTGGCCGATGCCGATCCACCACACGAAGTTGATGATGGCGAAGCCCCAGGCCACCGGCTGGGTGATGGCCCAGATGCCGGTGCCCTTGAGGAACAGCCAGGTGACGGCCACCAGCAACATGGTGGCCCCGGCGCCGCCCACGCCGAACAGGGCAAACCACCCCAGCGGCGTTGAGGGCGTCAGCACAATCCCGGCAATCTTCTCGGTGACCGACCGGAAGGTCTGGCCCGGCGCGATAACGCGGTACTCTCCGGTCGCGGGATCGATCTCCGGGTTGTGTTTCACTTCGCTGGTCGCCATCGTGGCTTCAACCCTTCACCGGCGCGTGTTCCACCGGCGTCGCTTCCAGTTCAACGTTCGGATTCAACACCGCGGCCACATACTTGGTCCGCGGACGGGTATTCAGATCGGCGAGCACCTGATAACTGCGCTCGTCGGCTTGTAACTTCGCCACCTTGCTCTGCTGATCGTTGATGTTACCGAAGGTAATGGCCGAGGCCGGGCAGGCCTGCTGGCAGGCGGTCACGATCTCCCCGTCCAGCACCGCCCGATTCTCCTTATCGGCCTCGATCTTGGCCGCCGAGATGCGCTGCACGCAGTAGCTGCACTTCTCCATCACCCCGCGCGAGCGCACGCTCACGTCCGGGTTGCGCAACAGCTTCAGGCTCTCGGTCTCGAAGTCGGAGAAGAGCAGGAAGTTATACCGCCGCACCTTGTAGGGGCAATTATTCGAGCAGTAGCGGGTGCCCACGCAGCGGTTGTACACCATCGCGTTCAGCCCCTCCGGCGTGTGGATCGTCGCCCCTACCGGGCAGACCTGCTCGCAAGGCGCGTTCTCGCAGTGCTGGCAGGCCATGGGCTGGAAGTGCGCCCGCGGCGCGGCCAGGTCGCCTTCAAAGTAAGTATCGATGCGCAGCCACTGCATGTTGCGCCCGATCCTCACCTGCTGCTTGCCCACCACCGCGATGTTGTTCTCCGCATAACAGCTCACGATGCAGGCGTTGCAGCCCGTGCAACTGTTCATGTCGATCGACATGCCCCAGGCGTTTTCCTTGTACTCCCAGTTGGGGAAGAGCGTGTTGTCCTTATCGGTCTTCTCGTGTCCCTCGCCCTCGTTGGCAAAGCCCGGGTTGGCCTTGAACTCATCGAGCGTCGCGTAGCGGACGATGCCCCGCTCGCCGATGGCCTCGTCGGCTTCCATCGAGTTATTGCCGCTGCCCTGCTCACCAAATCGCTTTCCGCGGTGGTCCTGGAAGTGGCTCTTGGTGATAGCCACGCCCCACTTGCCGTCTAACTTCCTGATCGCTCCTGTCGCGTAGAACGGCGCAGCCGTGGTGCGAATCAGATACGCGTTGAAGCCCGCGCCCGAGCCCACCCGGCCCGCAAACGAGCGACCGTAGCCCAGATGCACCGTGACCGAGTTATCCGGATGCCCGGGAGCCACAATCACCGGCGCATTCACCTTGCGGCCGTTGACGGATAACTCGACGATGTCGTCTTCTGCCAGGCCCAACTTAGTCAGTGTGGCTCCGGAAACAATGGCCGCGTTATCCCAACTCAGGTTGGTTACCGGCTTGGGCAGCTCCTGCAGCCAGCCCACGTTCGACCAGCGGCCGTCGTAGATGTTGGGATCGGGACGGAAGATGATCTCGATGGCGTCCTTCGCCAAGGGCGCGGGAATTTTGGCAATCTCCACCTTGGCCGCCGCCGTTGTGGCCAACGCCGTGCCATCCATCCATCCCTGGTGCAGCGCCTTGCGCCAGCCCTTTTCAAAGTCGCCGCTCTTCTCGAGGACCGGCTTCCACGTGTCGCGCACCGCCTCATACGCGCTCAGCCCCGGCTCGTTCAAGAGCATCTGAAACACATCGTGCGCCGACTTGCCGCCATAGAGCGGATCGATCATCGGCTGCACGATCGAAACCGTTCCGTCGTAGGCCCGCGCATCCGACCACGACTCCAGCGCGTGCGCCGCCGGAATATGCCAGTGAGAGATCTGCCCCGTCTCGTCCATATGCGAGCCCAGGTGCGCCACCGTCTTGGCCTTTTCGAAGGCCGCCGCAAACTCCAGGTCGGCGGGCGCGGAGTAGATCGGGTTGGCGTTCAGAATCACCAGCCAATCCACCTTGCCCGCGTTCAAATCCGTCACCAGCGTCTTCAAATCCGCAATCTGGTCCCCAGGCAGCGGGTTCACCGGATCCTGCGTGACAAAGACCGTCTTGCCCACATTACCCAGCGCGTCGTTGATGGCAAACGCCAGCGCTGTAACTGAAGGGTCCTGATACAGCCCCGGAATCACCACGCTCTTGCCCGCATGAGCCTTCAGGTCCTTGGCCAGCACGGCGAGAAACTTCTTCTGCTCATCGCTCCAGTTATAAGCAGGAGCCTCGGCGCCGCTAACTCCAACCGCCCCGGCTAACTCCGCCGCAAAGGCAGGAATCTCGCTCGCCCTCAACCCCAGCCGATGCTCGGCCTTCATGCCCGTCGTCGTCGGCGTGGACTCAATCGAGTAAAGCCGGTTCAGCTTCTCCGGATCCTTGCGCCGCTCCGCGTACTCGCGCACGAGCTTGTGGAATCCGGGAAACGCCGCGCCGGACAGAAAATCCGCATCGAGCGAAACAATCACGTCGGCGCCGCTCAACGCATATTGAACGTTCAACCCCTTCGCGGCCGAGGTCCCGGCAATCGCTGGATCGTACTGCACCAGCTTCGCGTTCGGATACGCCGCCTCGACCGCTTTCCACTGCCGCGCCAGAGTAGGCGAAGTAATCGTCGCGCTCAGGAAGTAAATCCCCGTCCCGTCCTTGGTGTCGGCCAGCTTCACCTTGAGTCCCTGCGCAAACTCCGCCCACTCCCGGTTCTCGCCGCGATAAGTCACATGCTGCGAGCGGTCCGGATCGTATAAGTCCAGCAGCGTCGCCTGTGTAAATGGATCGCTCGATCCCAAGTTATAACTGTGCTCCGGGTTGCCGTCGATCTTGATGGGCCGGAACTGGTCGCTCTTCACCAGCAACGGCACCGCCCCGGTCACAAACGGATGCGCCGTGGCAAAGTACATCGGCTTGCCCAGAATCAAATCTTCCGGCGCCTTGACGTAGGGATAGATCGGCTCATCGGGCTGCTTGGTGCACCCGGCCAGCCCCGCCAGCGCGAGCGATGCCCCCATCAGCTTCATGAAGCCGCGCCGCGAAACCGGGTCCACCCACTCCCCGGCCGCGTGCGGAAACTCCCGCTCCACCGCCGCCTGAAACTCCGCCGTCCCGGATAACTCATCCACCGACTGCCAATAACGCTTGCCCTTCGCAGCCTTCAACTCTTCACGCACCGCGGCCAGCGTCATCGGCACACCATCGATAGCGCTGAGCTCTGTGTCAGGGCACGACTTCAGTCGTGCCGAAACAGCCTCAGAAGAATCGTGGGCTTTAGCCCCCGAGGTAACCGCCAAAGCCTCTGCGCCGGATTTTTCTTTCATCAAATCTCCGCTCATCGGTGGCAGACCTCGCAACTGGTCAGATCTTTCGGCGTGCGAATCTTGTACTGGTCGAGCAGAAAATGTCCCAGCTCATCCTGGCTGACGAACTTCTTGTACACCGGCGCAGCCGGCAGCGCGGCCGCCGCAACATCGCCCGCCAGCCCAGGCGCCGCGCCAATCGGCAATTGCAACGACGCCACTTCAGCCCCTGCCCCACCCGGATCCTTCGTCACGCAATTCACGCTTTGCGCTGTCGGCACGCCGCTCTTCCCTTCCCCCACCGAACACCACACCGGCCTCTCCTCAGCCGGCTTCTCCCACGCCATGTTGTAGATCTCACTCGTCGGCCGCAGGTTCTTCGCCGGGTTGCGATGGCAGTCCAGGCACCACTCCATCTGCAAGGTGTTCTGCGCGTACATCAGCGGCATCTGATCCACCCGCCCGTGGCAGCTTGCGCAACCCAGTCCCTTGTTCACGTGAATTTCATGGCTGAAGTAAACAAAATCGGGCAGGTCGTGAACCTTCGTCCACGGCAGGGACTCGCCCGTCGCCCAGCTCGTCCGCACTGGCTCAAGCAGTTGCGCGTTGGTCCAAAGCTGCGCATGGCAGTTCATGCAGGTCTTCGTCGGAGGAACCCCTGCGTAGCTCGACTTCTCCACCGTCACGTGGCAGTACTGACACTGAAGACCCAACCCCTGCACGTGATGCTTATGGCTGAAAGGAACAGGCTGGTCCGGCCGCTGACCCTGACGCGTCACCCAGGGCGAGCGCTGCAGCTCGTCCAAAGCAACCCCCAGAGCGATCACGATCAGTCCCGTCAACACCAGGCTCGCCCGAGCCAGAGCATTCGAGCTGCGGTCGAATATCTGCGCCATCTAGTCTGTCTTCCTGTTTGAACTACGGTATGTGAATGTGCGCGCTGTGCTGGCGGTCACAAAGGTTGTGTACATTCTTGGTTCTTGAACAAAATTCCCCTGCGAGGTGGAGAACCCCGAAAAACTAATATACCAGCCAAAGACCCCTCTACAAAAGAATTTGAGTGTCAAAATTGAAAAAAGGTTGTTCCAAGACAGTTTTGTAATCCCATGAAAAGAAAACTGGTTGTGATAAGAGTCATTGAAAGGGAAACAACACCGCGCCCCCGGCAATTCGCGTACCAGAGGTTGGGATGCTTGCGCCAAAATACTATGCCAAAACCGGGATCCGCCACCCCCAAAAAGAGCCGCTCAACCTTTCCGGAGCGCATTGTTCAGCCCACCGGCCACCCTCCGTCCGCCGCCAGCATCGTTTGGCCGGGTGGACGCCTGGCCGCGCCGTACCCGCGATACGAGTTGCCGGCGCGCTCCTTGACTTGGCTCATCCTCCTTGAATACGAAATCTAAACTGGATCAGCGAACTCAAAATTGCCTGTTCTGAGGCTACTAAACGTATGTTTCGCCGAAGGACTCGTCTGGCGATGTCGGCGGCCAACCGGCAATAATCAAGAACACATCGAGCACAAAAAGGGCGATGGCTACGTCGTTGAAGAGCGTCGCCTGGGGCAGACCGGGCCAGAGCTGATTGGCGGCCCAGAAGAGAAAAGCCATCGCCAACAGGACCGCCTTGACGAACTCCATCCGCGCCGGCCGATGAGCGATCTGGTAAACGAGGTATGCAAAGGCGATCATGGCTAGCGGAAAGGCCGCGAGAAAGTCATGACTCCTGGCAGGAAACAACCGCGGAAAGGCGTCCCAAACGAGCAACACTCCGACGTCTGCCAGTGTGACGACACCCAGGATCACAGGGAGGACCCTGTGGGTCCGGTCGAGACGAATGTACATAGACCATGATTGACCGCCCCTCGAAAGGAAACCATAAGGACCTTGCGAGGAGACTCAAGAAATGTAGCCAATGGGAGGAACGGCAAACCTGCTCGGCCGCTGCAATCCTATCAAGTGAATGCTTTAGAATTCGGAAAGGCTCTTCAGTCGGTTGTTCTCTATCACAAACCATCCCGCAATGCGGACCTGTCTCCGCAGGGCGGGCGTCTATCGGAATCGATCGCCGGAGCCCCCAGGAATGGCCCGACCCTGGGGGAAACTCGGCACCCGCTTCGCCGCTGAGTTGAATAGCCTGAAAGGAAAGGCCATGAAATACGCGGGATTGTCCGTATTGCCAGCCGGGTTCTTTCTTTCCGTTGCGGCGCTCATCCTGTTTCCCTCTCCGGCGCCGCGGGCGGCCTTCGTGGTCTGCGGCCTGGCTGTCGAGGGGCTGGGGCTGGCCGTCGCGGTGCGCGGACATATGGAAGCGCGCGGAGAACGGAAACCATGAACCCGATCACTCCCGCTTTGCCCATGACCGAAGCTACCTTCGCCCTGACTCTGGTTCTTCTTCTGCTGGCCCCGCTGGCCATCGCCGGGGTGGCCCTCATCAACACCGGCCTGGGCCGCTCGCGCTCGGCAGCCCAGGCGCTGCTGGGAAATCTGGCCATTGTGGCTGTTACCGCCCTCGTCTTTTCCATCGTGGGCGCCACCCTTACAGGGAACCTGCCCGGCACCCCCGGCGGCGCCGGCCACATCTTTCATCTGGCCGACAAGCCTTGGAACTGGCTCGGCGCCGGTCCGTTTCTGCTCAGTGGGCTCGGCTCCGCACCGCCCCAATCCCAACTCGCGCTGCTCTTCGAGATTCTGGCCGTGGCGATGGCTGCTCTGCTTCCCTGGGGTTCGGGAGCAGACCGCTGGCGGCTCACCGCCGGCTGCGCCGCCGCGGCGGTTCTGGCCGCAATCGTCTTTCCCCTCCTGGCGCACTGGATCTGGACCGGCGGCTGGCTGTCTCAACTGGGCATGAACTTCGGCCTGGGCGCGGGCTTCCTGGATGGAGGCGGTGCGGCCACCATGCATGTACTGGGCGGACTGAGCGCGCTGGCCGTCGTCTGGATCGCCGGGCCCCGCAAGGGCAAATTCCCCAAGGAGGGCTTCTCCACCGCCATGCCCGGCCACAGCGCCGTCTATATCCTGTTCGGCTGCTTCGTGGCCCTGGTGGGCTGGCTGGGATTCAACCTCGCGGGCGCAGTGCTATGGCTCCAGGCGCCCCTCGCCGCACTGCCGGTCACAGCCGTCAACACCCTGCTATCCGCCTCGGGAGCCCTCGCGGCCACCTTCGCAGTCACCACCGTGCGCTTCGGCAAGCCGGACGCCAGCCTCTGCGCCAACGGCTGGCTGGCCGGGCTGGTTGCCTCAAGCGCCTGCGCGGGCATCGTCGCGCCGATGCAGGCTCTCTTCGTGGGAGTGGTCGCCGGCATCATTACTCCACTGCTGGTTGAATTGCTCGAGCTCGCTGTCTCCATCGACGACCCCTCCGGCGCCATCTCGGTTCACGCCGCCAGCGGCCTCTGGGGATTGGCCGCCGCAGGTCTCTTCGCCCCGCAATCGGGGCAGTTGGTCGCCCAACTGGTGGGAATCGCCACCCTCCTGGGGCTGATTCTGCCCCTTGTGTACCTGCTCTTCTGGCTGCTCAACCGCGTGGTTCCCTTCCGGGTTGACCCCGACGGCGAACGCATCGGCATGGACCTGCATGAACTGGGCGGCGGCGCGTATCCCGAGTTTGTGATTCACCGGGACGAATCCTACCGCTAAGAAGCCCCTGCGCCCGGTCCCTGGTCTCAGGAACCGTCGCGAAACTCAACGCTTCCTTTGATTCCGAGCGCCTGAGATGTGTGCCGCCCATCAAACCGGCGCCTGGAATCGACCTCGCAACGAACTCTGTTCACCCTCTTCGCACCGTGCTACATTCCTTCTCATGTCGATGGGTCCAGCGCCGGATCCCCTGTCCCTGTTCCTGAACGGAACAGTCATCGCCGCCGCACTCACAGGAGCGGTCACCGCGGCCGGGTGGTTTGTGTCGAAGACGATCGATGCCAGGCAGCAGGCTCGACTGAAGCGGGCGGAGTTCAGAAGAAGCTACATCCAAAAGCAGATTGAAGAATTCTATGGTCCTCTTTACAGCCTGGCCTGGCAGATCATTACCACCAATTACCTGAAAGGCCGGATGCTGGGACATCCAGATCTCCCCGAAAAAGACCGGTCCACCATCGAGGACTTTCTCGCCACCCGCTATTTCCTGCCGACGCACAACCGCATCCTGTCGATCCTCGAGACCAAGCTCTATCTGCTCGACGGCACCACGATGCCGAACAGTTTCTACAACTATCTCGCCCACGCAATTCAGGAGACCGTTCAGCACGAGCTCTGGTCGGAGAGAGGCGTCAGCACGATCTTCATCCCCGGATCTCCCTACCCCAAGGAGTTTCAGCAGACCATCCTGGCATCGCTGCAAAAGCTGATGAAGGAATATGAAGTCAACGTGCGGGAACTCAAGGGAGCGAAACAAACGGAGGCCCCGCGGAAAGACCCTCGCTTCGAAGAAGCCCGCTGAAGCATTGCGTGGCACTTGAAGACAGGTATTCCGAGCGGGCGCGTCAGGTCTCGCTTCTGAGTCTTGGGAGTCGCCTCCTGCCTCACCGCCCCGACAGCAGCAGCATCAGTCCGAACAGCACCACCGGCACCAGCGCCAGCGCTGCGTAGAGCAGGATCTTTCGCCCGCCAGGGAGCCAGCGTCTGCGCAACGAAGGCCGATGTGCGCCGTCTTCCACGCCCACTTGTTCCTGGTGCTCCAGGTCCCAGGCCATTTCGTTGGCCGTGGCGTAGCGGTGGCGCGGGTCTCTCTCCATCGCGCGGTTAAGTATCTCCTGCAACTCCGGCGAGATCTCCGGCCTCAGCTTCCGCGCCGGCTTGGGATCGTTAAGCACCCGTTCGTTCATCACCGCGAAGGGATTCGGTCCGCTGAAGGGTACTTGGCCGGTGAGCATCTCGTAGAGCATCACGCCCAGCGAGTAGATGTCGCTGCGCTGGTCGCCGCGCTGTCCCTTCACCTGTTCCGGAGAGATATAGTCCGGCGTGCCCAGGGTCGGAGAGAGGTTGGCAAAGGTGAGCCGCCGCGCGTCTTCCTTCATGGCGATGCCGAAGTCGATGAGCTTGATGCGGTCCTGCTCATCCACCATCACATTCTCCGGCTTCAGGTCGCGGTGCACTACGCCATGCTTGTGCATGTAGTCCAGCGCGTCGCAAATGCCAAGAATGATATTGACCGCCCGCTCGATGGGCAGCTTGCGCTCCTGGTTCAGGATCGAGCGCAACAGGCGCCCGTCCACCCACTCGATGACCATGTAAGTCCGGCTGCGCCGCTCGGGCTCGTAGGTCTTCACTACGCCGGGGTGGTCCAGTTCCTGGCCAATCTCCTGCTCCCGCTTGAAGCGTTCAACCAGGATCGGGTCGGTCTCCATCTCCTCGTAGGGAACTTTGATGGCCACCTGCCTGCCGTTGTTGAGGTCGGTAGCCTTGAACAGTGTCGACATGCCGCTGCGCGCAACCGTCGCGTCCAGGCGGTAGTGGTCGAGCATCTCTCCGGTTTCAGGGGTGGACATCAGTGCGTACAGCATAACAACCCAAGTCTTGCATGCAAATCGTAAGAGAATCGTCAGGAAGTTCGAAAGGATTTCCATGCAGAGAGTTGCCGATGCGGCCCTCGATCCGTCACACTGAAGACCCCCAGCACTTCAATTTGCTCCGCGTGCTGGGATTGAAGTGTTTGGATTCATCTATGGTTCGTCCTTCCAGGTCTTTGCTTGCCTGCCTTTGGCTCTCTGTAGCATGGGCGGCCGTTCCGGCGCATGCCATTCCGGCTAAGGCCAGCCCCGCCCGGCCGGAGCCGCCGCAGGAGACAGGCTTTCTAAATCGAAGAATCGAGTTCCACAGGACCGCCTACCGCTTCCAGGTCTACCTGCCCGAGGAGTGGCGGCGCGACGACCACAAGCAATGGCCCATCATCCTGTTCCTGCATGGGCGCGGCGAGCGCGGATCGGAGGGCATGTGGCAAACGCAGATCGGCCTTCCCCAGGCGGTGCGCGACCACCCGGAGCGATGGCCGTTCGTGATCGTAATGCCGCAGTGTCCCCTGGCGAACTACTGGACCGACCCCGAGATTCTGGCCATGGCCATGGCCGCGCTCGACCAGGAGGCGGTTGAGTTTCACGGCGACCCGGAGCGCACCTATCTCACCGGCCTCTCTTTGGGAGGATACGGCGCGTGGGAACTGGCGCGCCTTCATCCCCGTCGCTGGGCGGCGGTGGCCATCGCTGCGAGCGGCATCTTTTGGAGCTATGCTCCGGAGCGCTGGCAAGAGGTCTCCACTCTACCCGCGGAGTACGCCCGCGCGCTGGGCCGTACCCCGGTCTGGCTCTTCCATGGGACGGAAGACAACGTGGTGACGGCGCGCGAAAGCGAGCTTATGTTCGAGGCCTTCAAGGCGGCCGGCGGACACGTTCGGCTGTGGCTCTACCAGAGTCTCAGGCATGACTGCTGGACCCGCGCCTACGACGAACCGGAACTGCCGCGCTGGCTGCTCGCCCACCGTAGCACGGACCGGCCGATTCCCGGGCCGGAACTGCCTGCGCTGGCCGAGCGCCTCGTTATCCCATTCCATCCGCCCGCCATCAAGCTGGCCCCGGCGCTGCTGGATAGCCTGGCCGGACAATACTGCGACCTGAACGGTCATCCGGTGGTCACGGTCTTCCGCCAGGGCGACCAACTCTACGAGAAGAATCAGCAAGGCGAGATCGCCGAGTTGGCCGCGGAATCGGCGGGTTCGTTCTTTTATCCCAACGGAGCCAGCGGCACCCGGATCACCTTCGAGCACGATGCACGGGGCCGGGTCACGGTCCTCGTCCTTCGCGACGACCGGCACGAGGAACGGTGGGAGAAGCGGATTCCAGACCCTGGCCGCCTGCCTTGATCATCCGACTGGACGTTGCACGGCCGGAAGCGCCCGCCGGCGGTGGAACGAGGCGCATCCCGGTTGCGTAGTAATCTCAGAGCGACGAAAACAAAGGAGGTAGCGATGTTTTGCAGCGGATGTGGTCAAGCACTAGCGCCCGGGCAGGCAGTCTGCTCCCAATGCGGCCGCCCAGCAATGGCCCCTGTACCTCCAGTGCCTGGTCTGGGGTTCCAACTCGATAATTACGCGGGCAAGGTGAAGGCGCTGAGCATTGTGTGGTTTATCTACGCTGGGCTATCGCTGCTGACCGGAGTGGCCGGGCTCACGTTTGCCCACGCCTTTCTCTTCAATCACTTCGGCCCCTGGGGACACCGGCCCTGGTCGGACGGCCCCATGTCTCCCGAGTGGTTCGGGCCTGCGATTCTGCATTTCGCCTGGGCCTTCATTGTGCTTCGATCTGCGCTGGCTGTGGTCGCTGCCTGGGGTCTGCTGGAGCGAGCGCAGTGGGGACGCCTGGTGGCCATCGTGGCGGCCTTCTTGATCATCTTGAAATTCCCCTTCGGAACCGCCTTGGGCATCTGGACCCTGGTCGTGCTGCTTGGCTACCGGAACACGACGCTCTACGAGCAGTTGCCGTAGGCAGCGGAAGCGGGCGCCTAAAGGCACTCGTCTACAATCTGATCCATGAGTTTTCCTGTAACGCGGATGCGCCGCCTCCGCCGCAGCGAGCCCTTGCGGGCGCTGGTGCGCGAGACCGTCATCGAGCCCGGCGACCTGATCTACCCCTTGTTTCTCTGTCCCGGCCAGGGCGTGCGCCGCGAGGTCGGCTCCATGCCCGGTGTCTTCAACCTCTCCATCGACGAAGCAGTGCGCGAAGCGGAGGAAACCGCCCGCCTGGGCCTGGGCGGGTTGCTGCTGTTCGGCCTGCCCGACGCCAAGGACGAGCAAGGCACCGGCGCATGGGACGGCAACGGCATCGTGCAGCAGGGCCTGCGCGCGCTCAAGGAGTCTGAAGCCGCCAAGAAGCTGGTCCTCATCGCCGACGTCTGCCTTTGCGAGTACACCAGCCACGGCCACTGCGGCATGGTGGTCGAAACGGGCGACGGCTTCGAAGTGGACAACGACGCCTCGCTCGATTTGCTCGCCGCCACCGCCGCCAGCCTGGCCCGCGCCGGAGCCGATGTGGTGGCCCCCAGCGACATGATGGACGGCCGCGTCGCCGCGATCCGCGGCGCCCTCGACCGCGAGGACTGCGCCCATACGCCCATCCTGAGCTACGCCTCCAAGTTCGCCTCGGCCTTCTATGGGCCCTTCCGCGAGGCGGCCGATTCTGCGCCCCAATTTGGCGACCGCAAAACCTATCAAATGGATGGCGCCAACCTGCGCGAAGCGCTGCGCGAGATCGACCTCGACCTGGAAGAAGGAGCCGACATGATCCTCATGAAGCCCGCCATGCCCTACCTCGACGTGGTGCGCGCGGCGCGGGAACGGGTGGACGTGCCCATCGGCGCCTACCAGGTCTCGGGCGAGTACTCGATGCTGCAAGCCGCTTTCCAGAAAGGCTGGCTGGACCGCGATCGCGCCATCCTCGAATCGCTGGTAGGCATCCGCCGCGCCGGGGCCGACTTCATCGTCACCTACTTCGCCAAGGAAGCCGCCAAGCTCCTGGCTTGAGCCGAAGAAGCGGGTGCAGCAGGTCCCGGTTTTGCGACCTGGGAAAGCTCGAACTCGGTCGGCCTAATCCTCGTCGTCGTGTCTTACCCCTGAAGAAACGCCATCAGGTCCGCGTTCACCTTGTCCTTCAGCGTCGAGCACATTCCGTGCGGCGCGCCCGGATAGACCTTGAGTGTCGCTCCCTTGACCAACGCGGCCGACAGCAGCGCCGAGTCGTTGATGGGCACGATCTGGTCGTCGTCGCCGTGGAGGATCAGCGTGGGCACATCGATCTTCTTCAGATCCTCGGTGAAGTCAGTCTCAGAGAATGCCTTGATGCAATCCACAACGGCCTTGAATCCAGCCTGCATCCCCTGAAGCCATAACG
>Ga0181531_10001584_pt1 | contig 14311 bp, 14 predicted proteins | sample PEATcosm2014_Bin_38_FD_119743 | JGI IMG/M metagenome (GOLD analysis project Ga0181531, IMG submission 119743) | Peatland microbial communities from MTU Mesocosm Facility, Houghton, MI, USA - PEATcosm2014_Bin11_10_metaG | ecosystem: Environmental > Terrestrial > Soil > Wetlands > Peat | place... | reverse complement strand
TCCAATCGGCATCGCCGGCAGCCTCAGGACTGCGTGGGCGCAGAAGATTGGCCAGCACATTGGACTTATCCGGAGATTGGTCTCACCGGAGCGATCGGCCGAAATCTACTCCTGCCAGCCTGACGCTCGCCTCGGAAACAGCCCGCCGGGCAGCCGATCATCATTCACGCCGATGTTTGTATGGAAATATTGCATTGCAGCATGTATGCTTTGCTGCGGTGCATAAATCCTCTCATCCGGGGTGGACGCCATGGAATCAATGACTCTCGCCGACCGGTCAAAAGCTGGAGACGAACGTGTATTCACTCTCGAAGGCAAAACCGCACTCGTCACCGGCGCAGGCCGCGGCATCGGCAAGGCTATCGCCAGGCGCCTCTCCGCCGCCGGCGCTCGCGTCATGATCAACGATCTCGACGAAGCAATGTTGCGGGAGTCGGAAACCGAATTCGCGGCGCCGGACTCCGTGCAGCACGTCTGCGGCGATCTCACCGATCCGGACGTGCCCGAATCCATCGTGCAGGCCACGATCTCCGCCTTCGGCTCCATCGACATCATCGTCAACAATGCGGGCTACAGTTGGGACAGCGTCATTCAGAAAACCACGGACGAGCAGTTTCTCGCAATGCTCGAGATCCATCTCGTCACACCCTTCCGCATTCTCCGCGCCGCCTCCACTTTCATTCGAGAATCGGCCAAGCGCGAAATTGCTGCGGGACAGCGCGTGATGCGCAAGGTCGTCAATATCACTTCCATCGCAGGCACGGACGGCAACCCCGGCCAGGCCGGCTACTCCTCGGGAAAGGCCGGCGTCATCGGCCTCACCAAAACCCTCGCCAAAGAGTGGGGGCGCTACAACGTTAATGTGAACGCCGTCGGATTCGGCCTTATCCAGACGCGTCTCGTGCAGGATCTGAACGGAGCCGGCGCGGGCATGGAGATGCACGGCCACCAGATCCGTCTTGGGGTGCAGCCCAGCCTGCTCGAATCGGTGAAGACGGCGTGCCCGCTGGGCCGACTGGGCACGCCGGAAGAGGCTGCGGGCGCGGTTCTCTTCTTCTGCTCGCCGTTATCGGACTATGTCACCGGCGAAGTGCTCATCTGCGGCGGCGGTCTGCATTTTTAACGGAGGGTATCGCGGAGCGGCGATTCATTAACATGTGGCTCGGGGTCGGTGTTTTTCGCGAATACGTAATCTTCTTCCACCAGCCAATAAACCTCAAGCCAGTGGTCCAGGCTGTGTTCGTGGCCGGAATCGTATGAGTTCGGGTGTGGCTTTTCCTGCTTGTGGGGGACGACTTCCAAAATTGCGGGCATACGGCCTCCAGGGTTCGGCTCTTCCAGATTTGCGAGGTGAAAGAAGGTAAGCATTCGTGAGCCGATCTCTGCAGTGATGACGGTCACAAGTCTCGCACGCAGGTCCTGTGACTCCGGAATCTGCTCAGAATAATTTCGTGTTGACATCATCAATATTCACTGTGAAAACTGCGCGCCGTCACATAGCTTTCTGTGCGAGGCAGCCTATAGTACCTGGCATCCGCAGGTTCTAACTACTGCTCATTTGCCCGGCGTCCTTCTCTCATTGCTCAACGCCCCGGTGGTTGCGGATCGGCCAACTCCCCCCCTTGAACGCTCTACACGATGGTGGCGCTGCTATGCGCGTACCTGCTTACTTCGTGTGCCGTCACGGCGCAGTCCCGCCCTTCGAAGGGCGGAGTGCGTTCGTCGGTTTTTTCTCCTCAAATCTCGAAAACCACGGAAAGGAGCCGGCCATTGACCAATCGACAAGTTGTTGTCCTGAGCGCAGTGCGCACTGCTGTTGGCAAGTTTGGCGGCGCGTTGAAAGACATTTCGCCCACCGAACTCGCAGCCAAAGTTGTGTGCCAGAGTTTGCAGCGCTCGGGTCTATCTCCAACCGACATCGGTCAAGTCGTGTTTGGAAACGTCATTCACACCGATCCCAAGGATATGTATCTCGCCCGCGTGGCCGCGTTGCGCGGGGGAGTGCCTATCGAAACCGCGGCCCTCACCCTCAATCGTCTTTGCGGCAGCGGCCTGCAGGCCATTCTCAGTGCCGCTGAAGGCATCGTTCATGGCGACACCGATGCCGCGATCGGCGGCGGGGCAGAGTCGATGAGCCGCGCACCCTACTGGCTGCCCCACATGCGCTGGGGTGCTCGACTAAACGACACATCTGCGACCGACGTCCTGGTCGCCGCGCTCACCGATCCATTCGATGAGGTGCACATGGGCGTCACCGCCGAAAATGTCGCGCACAAATGGGGCATCTCCCGGCAGGATCAGGACGAGCTAGCCGTCGAGAGCCACCGGCGTGCGATAAGCGCCATTCAGTCGGGCAAGTTTCAATCCCAGATCGTGCCCATCGAACTCAAAAGCAAAACCGGCCCCGTCATGTTCATGATCGACGAACAGCCGAGGTCCGACGCGACCCTGGAAAACCTGGCCCGCCTCAAGCCCGCCTTCGATCCGGGGGGCACCGTGACCGCCGGCAACGCTTCCAGCATCAACGATGGCGCCGCCGCTGTGGTGCTGATGGAACGAGGCGCAGCCGAAGAGCGGGGCCTGAAACCCATGGCTCTCCTCGTCGACTACGTGGTAACGGGTGTCGATCCTAAGCTCATGGGCATCGGCCCCGTATCCGCAGTCCGCAAACTTCTCGATCGCACCGGTCTCCGTACCGATCAGATCGACGTCATCGAACTCAACGAAGCCTTTGCGGCCCAGCTCCTCGCCGTCCGGCGCGAACTCGGCTTCCCTCCCGACAAAACCAATCCCAATGGCAGCGGCATTTCTCTCGGCCATCCTCTCGGCGCAACCGGCGCCATTGTCACGGTCAAGGCCCTACACGAACTGCGTCGCATCCACGGGCAATACGCGCTGGTCACCATGTGCATCGGTGGCGGGCAAGGCATTGCCGCTCTCTTCGAATCGATCGACTAACTACCGCAGGAAAGAAGGCGTGTTATGGCAACTCAGCTTCTCGACGAAATCCAAATTCCATTTCTCCGGCCCCTCGAAGGTAAAGTCGCTCTCGTCACGGGCGCGTCCCGCGGCATTGGCCGCGCCATCGCCAAAGAGCTCTCCGACCGTGGAGCCACGGTCATCATCAATTTCTTTACCAACATCAACCGCGCCCAGGATCTCAGAGACGAGATTCAGAGTTCCGGAGGCGAAAGCTCTCTCCTCCAGGGCGACATTTCCAATCGTCACGAAGCCCGCCGCATCGTTCAGAAACTCCTCGAGGTCTACGGCCGGCTCGACGTTCTGGTTAACAATGCCGGCATCACCCGTGACCGCTCCATCCGCAAGATGACAGACGATGACTGGCTCGACGTGATTGCCACCAACCTCAACAGCATCTTTTACTGCACCAGCGCAGCACTGCCCGCGATGATCGAGCAGAAGTATGGCCGCATCGTCAACATCGCGTCCTTCTCCGGCCAGGCCGGCAACTTCGGCCAGGCCAACTACGCGGCCAGCAAGGGAGGTATCATCGCGTTCACCAAGGTGCTCGCCCTCGAACTGGCAAAATACAACATCACCGCCAACGTGGTCGCACCTGGGTTCACTTCAACCGATATGCTGGCCGCGGTCCCGACGGAACTTCTCGATTCAATCAGGGACCGGATCCCGCTCCGGCGCTTTGCGCAGCCGGAAGAAATCGCTAAGGCAGCCGCCTTCCTCATTTGCGACGGCGACTACATTACCGGCCAGCAAATCAATATCAACGGAGGCATCTATATGTAGGGCCTTGCGTCGCTTACCGGGAGCGCGCGCTCAGCCACCTTTCAATATGCGGCCAGGTGGTCCTGGGCGCAGCGCTTCCCGCCATGATCCCAATGTGACCCCCAGGAATCCGGTACAACTCCTTATCCTGGCTCCCCACTTTCGCCATGATGCTCTCCGACTGGCATGGCGGCGTGATGTGGTCCGCCTCCGCAATCACGGTCAGCAAATTCGCGCGAATCTTGCCCAGATCCACCCGCTCTCCGCGCACCATCAGTTCATTCTTCATCAGCCGATTCTTCCGGTACAGCTCCACAATCAGCTGTCGATAAGCCCCGCCCGCCAGCGGCACATTGTCCGTCACCCATGTGTTCATGGCCTGCCACGACTCCACTACCCGGGGATCATCCAGGTTGTCCCACAGCTTACAGTAGTTGCCGATGTAGTTCTCCACCGGCTTCAGCGCCTTTGCCCCGTAATCGATCATCTCGCCCGGCATGTTGCCGAAAGCCGCCAGGACCTTTTCGACATCGAAGTACCTCTCATCGGTCCAGCGTGCAAACGTAAGACCCTCGCGATTTGAAAAATCCAGCGGCGCCGTCAGCAGCAGCAGATTCCGCAATCCTTCGTCTGAACGCAGTGCAGCATAAATCGTCGTAAGTAGCGCGCCGATGCACCACCCCAGCAAGCTGAACTCTTCGACACCCGCCATCGCCTTTACCTTCCGTATTGCGCGCGGCAGGTACTCGATCGCGTAATCGTCCAGCTTCATCTCCTTGTCTTCGAGGCCGGGCACGCCCCAGTCCAGCAGATACACGTCGTATCCCTGGCTCACCATAAACTCCACAAAGCTATGCCCGGGCCGCAGATCGAGAATCGATGGCCGGTTCATGATTGCGAAAATCAAGAGCAGAGGAATCCGATACCGCTTCTCCGCCGGCAACACTGGCGTGTACCGGTAAAGCTTCGCCTTGTTCAGCGCCCACACCAGTTGCTTCGGCGTCTGCGCGATCGCGGCTTTCGTTGTCACCACCCGCGTGAAAACCTGCAGCCGCTTTGCCAGACCAGCGACACCATCCACAGCCACAACCTGGTCCATAACTAGCTCCGTTTCCGTGCCGAACCTCTGTTGCGCGCGAGTCGGCCGCGGGCCCCCGGCCTGCTCGCCGGTCCGGTCCGCTTCTTCTCTTGCTCCGCCGCCGCACCACCCGCGGCAGCTTGTTCGGCTTCCGGCGACGCGCCGTGCCCCTCGCTCCGCAACGCCTGAACAATACGATCCAGCTTCGCATCCATATCGTCCAGCCGCATTTCCACATGCGTGAAGCGTTCCGCCAGCGCCGCCACTTCCTGCCGCGACGGCAGCGACATGTGCTGCAGCGCCTGTGTCATCGACTTGTCCATCGCCTCCCGCAGCGGCGCCGTCGACGTCAAGTAGCCTTCCAGCATCGCGCCCGTCGCCTGCGCGTAGCTCTCGCTGTTGACCGTCTCCACCATGCTCTTCGCCATCGCGTCCAGATACTTGTCCCGGATCGCGCGGAGGGGCTCAAACGGATCGCTCGTCCCCGCGTGGTTGTTCTCGCTTTCGCTCATGGATGCCGCCTCCTGCTTCGGCCACACGCCCCGGCCAGCCGCCCACCCAAACGAAGGATATACCCGTCGCTCCCGGAAGGGCGGTGACGGCTTTCCTGGGTTCGGCTCCCGCCGTCCTACCGCACTCCCGGGGCCTGCGCTGAAGGCGCACTCGCCTTGACGGCCATTCCCTAGCGGACTGCCATGTCCAGCAGTTCCTTCTGTGCATCTACAATCGCGTTCACTCCGCGCTGGATCGAATCCACCGCGGCTTCCGCTGGTCCGCCCTCGACGCCGAACTTCTCCCGCGTCGCGTCGAACACTTCTTTTGTTTGCGCTGCAGCATGATCGATTACTTTCTTTTGCGCTGCAACAGTCCGCTCCACGCCCTCCTGGGTGAACTTCACCGCCGCGTCCGTCGCCTTCGCCGCTTCCGTGGTGCGCTCTTTCAGCAAATCGGCGATCGCCCGGCTCTGATCCACCATCAGATCGATCACCGCCTTCTGCGTTTCCGCGAACCGCTCGAATCCGCTCCCCTGCAGCTCCAGCAGGAACAGTCCCGGAGCTCCCGGCAGCTTATTTACCGTCTTCTTCCACAGATCCACCAGCTCGGTATTCTGCTGCACGGCAACATCCAGCGCCTTCTTCTGCACTTCGGCGATGCGTCCCGCGGTCGAAGCAACCAGGTTGCCCATAAACTCCCCGTACTGCACCTTCTCCGGCCCCTCGGCCGTTCCCGGCTCCCGATGAACTCTCTGCGTTGTGCTCATAATTCTCCCGCCTTTCACTCTTACTGCAGACTATGCTGCACTGCAGCACGCCTCCAATATTACTCCGCCCCTCCGCCATGTCAAGCGATAAAATAAAAGCCCGACATGCCGCCCAAAAGCATCCTGATCAAGAAATATGAGAATCGCCGCCTCTACGACGTCACCAACAGCCGCTACGTGAACCTCGACGAAGTCGCCCGTTTACTCAAAGACGGATACGATGTCCGCGTTGTGGATGCCGCCTCCGGCAAGGACATCACCCGCATCGTCCTCACCCAGATCATCGTCGAGGACGCCCGCGATCCAGACTCCACCTTCCCCATCGATCTGCTTCGCGAGATGATCGTCTCCTCCGGCCGCGCCAGCCAGGAAACCGCCCTCCGCTACATGAAGTCCATGCTGAACATCTATCAGGACACGTACCGAGCCATGGCCCCTTCCGCCAATCCCTTCGAGTTCTTCCGGGCGGCCGGCGCCTCCTCGTCGCCTTCGAGCCAGCATGCGGCGCCACCCGCCAAACCGCCCTCCGCAGAGGGCGCCGGAAACGAAGAGAGCGTCGACGAGCTCCAGCGCCGCGTAGCCGGCCTCGAGAAACTCGTCTCCTCCATGTCTCCGAAAAACATGTCCCCGAAAAAGCCCAGGCCGCGCACGTCCGCAAGAAAGCCCCAGAAGGCCTCGCGAACTTCCCGCTGATCGAACAACGGTCCAAAGCAGGAAGCGGAGGCGGCGCGCCGCATTCCCGCAGAAGAAGGCCGCGCAGCAGCGGAAGGAGGCTTTGGAGGATGGAGATTATCTGCCCCAATCCGAATTGTGGCTACAGGGGAGCAGCGAGGAGGCAGGCCAGAGGATGGGTTCTGCTCGGCCTCATCCTTGCTCTTCTTCGTGGTGCCTGGCATCCTGTACTTCAGCGTCAATGAAGCACCTGCTTCCGGTTCCGACCCGCGCCTCCACGATTCGTTCCTCTGCTATGAGTCCCCTTCCTTAATCGCTAATATGCCCTGGAGCACGCTTCTGGCGGCGACAGAACGTGCTACAAGAACACATGGCTCGATTCCCGCAGTTCCTTCTTTTTCTCGCGCTCGCCGCATCCACGTGCAACGCCCGCGCAATCACCCCGCCGTCCGATCGAGGCAATGGCGATTCGGGGTCAGCGGACCAGGAGAAATCGCTCTCCGAGCGCACAGCTTCGATGCGACATTTTCCCGGGTTGCTGCCGCTGGACTGGGATGCGAAGGCGGGCAAACTGTACCTCGAAGTTCCGCTGACGGGAAATGCTGAACACACGCGGTCGGCGGATTTGATCTACGCGCATTCCCTGCCCTACGGCATGGGTTCGAACGATGTGGGGCTGGATCGGGGGCAGGTTTCGCGGGGCGAACTGGTGCACTTCGAGCGCACAGGGCCGAAGGTCCTGCTGGTCGAGCCGAATTCAGAGTTCCGCACCAGCTCGGAGGATCCCGCGGCTCAGTTGGCCGTTGCAGAGTCGTTCCCCACGTCGGTGCTGGCCGGCTTTACGGTGGAAGCGGAGAGCGCGGCCGGAACGGTGCTGGTGGATGCGACGCAGTTCTTCCTGAGCGATGTGCATCATGTGGCAGAGGCTCTGGCGGGGACGGGTCAGGGCAATTACCGAGTGGATGCTGCGCGCTCGACGATTGTGCTCGACCGCACGCGGGCTTTTCCGAAGAATACGGATGTCGAGGCGGAGCTGACATTCGTGCCGCGGGAAGAAGTGCCGGGGCCGAAGGGCAAGTTCGTTATGGACGTGACGCCGGACCCGCGGGCGATGACGGTGCATGAGCACCAGTCTTTTCTCGAAGCACCGCCCGCGGGGTTCACGCCACGGCAATTCTCGCCGCGCGCGGGATATTTCCCGATGGGGTACCGCGACTACGATGCGCCATTGGGCGAGCCGCTCGATCAGCAGTTCATCATCCGGCACCGGCTAATCAAGAAGGATCCGCGCTGCAGGCAGGCGTGCGAGGCGGTTGCGCCGATCCAATACTACGTGGATCGTGGAGCGCCGCCGATGATTCGCGAGGCGCTGGTGGAGGGCGCGCGCTGGTGGGATGAGGCGTTTCAGGCGGCGGGGTGGGCTCCTGGAACGTTTCGCGTGGACCTGCTGCCGGCGGATGCCGACCCGATGGACGTCCGCTACAACATGATCGAGTGGGTGCATCGCTTCACGCGGGGGTGGAGTTATGGGGCGGCGATCGCCGATCCGCGGACGGGCGAGATTATCAAGGGGAATGTGACGCTGGGCAGTTTGCGTGGGCGGCAGGATTATTTGATCGCCGAAGCGCTGCTGGCGCCATATGCCAAAGGCAAGCCGCCAGCCGATGCGGAGCACGATGCGGCGTTGCAGATGGTGCTGCAGCGTATTCGGCAGCTGGCCGCACATGAGACGGGACACACACTCGGCCTGGCGCACAACTTTGCCGCCAGCAGCTTTCCGCACAGACCTGAGCAGACGGTCTCGGTGATGGATTATCCGCATCCGTGGGTGACAGTGGGAGCGGATGGGGTTCCGGATTTGTCGCATGCGTATCCGGCGGGGATTGGAATTTGGGATAAGGTGGCGATCGATTACGGCTATCGCGAGTTCGATCGCGATGGGCAGGCTTTCGAAGACCCGGCGGGGTTGGATAAGATTCTGCGCGACTCGGAGGCGACGGGGCTGATTTATATCACGGACGAGGATGCGCGTCCGCCAGGCTCGGCGCATCCTCACGCGCACCTATGGGACAACGGACCCGATCCGGCTGCGGAGCTGGATCGCGTGCTCACGGTGCGTGCGGCGGCGCTGGCGCGTTTCGGGGAGGATGCGATACGCGAGGGGGCGCCACTGGCGCAGATGGAGGACACGCTGGTCCCGCTGTATTTGTTTCATCGGTATCAGACGGAGGCGGCTGCGAAGGAAATCGGCGGGCTGGATTACCGCTACAACGTGCGAGGAGACGGAGGGATGCTGCCGCAAGTTGTGGCGCCGGCGGAGCAGCGAGCGGCACTGGCGGCGGTACTGAAGACGCTTTCGACGGAGACGCTAACGCTGCCGGAATCGCTGCTGCGAATGATGCCGCCGCGTCCGCCGGGCCTGCCGCGCACCCAGGAAAGCTTCCCTGCGAATACGGGGCTGACGTTCGATCCGATCGCGGCGGCGCAGTCGGCGGCGGATTTGACGTTGGCGCTGGTGTTGAATCCAGAGCGGGCGAACCGGCTGGTGGAGTATCACGCGCGGGACAGCGCTGAACCTTCGCTGGACGATGTGATTCAGGCGACCCTCGCATCGGCGGGCCGTCTGGAGGGGTTGCAGGGGTTGACGGCGCAGGTGAAGTGGGCGGTTGATGGACGCATTGTGGAGGCGCTGTTGGCGCTGGCGGCTAATCCTGTGGCGTCCGTCCAGACCCAGGGGACGGTCCGCGTCGCGCTGCAGTCTTTGCGCGACGATTACGCCCGCGGTTCCTACCATCTGGAGAGCGCGGCTTTTCGTGCGGAGGAGGTGGCGCGAATCGACGAGTTCTTCCGGGATCCTGCGAAGTTCGTACCCGCGAAACCGGTTGCGGCGCCACCGGGCATGCCCATTGGCGATGACGAGGATTAGCGAAGGGGGACTGCCCAGGGTAATCCGGTCGGCTCTTACTGTGGAAAGTGCCGCAGAACGAGCCATCGCTCCGGTGGTTCTTACCCGCCTGCGATCGACAAAAAGTTGACGAGCAAGGCAAGACTGAGGGTATAGTGTCACGTAGCCGAGAGGCTCACGCGCAGTTCCGGTCCAACGTTCCCGGCGGCTACTCCCCGCAGTTCAGAAGATGTCAGTAGTCCCCTTAATCAACGAAAGGGATGGGTGACGTATGGCTTTTTGTGGCAAATGTGGGACGTCGATCGCGGAGGGAGTGGCCTTCTGTCCGAAATGCGGAGCACCGACCGGGCCAGTCGTGACCGGTACACCGATGGGATCGCCCACAGCGGGACCGGTGATATCGCCGGTCGTCGCGCCGGGAACGTCCGGCCTGACAGAAAACGTGGCAGGACTGCTGTGCTACGTGCTCGGATGGCTGACGGGAATCATTTTCCTGATCAGCGACAAGCGGCCGTTCGTGCGGTTCCATGCGGCGCAGTCGATTGTGGTCTTCGGGGCGCTGACCTTGCTGCGGATCATCCTGTCGTTCGGGATTTTCGGAACGTACAGTCTCGGGTTCTTTTCGATCTGGTCGCTGATTTCGATGCTGGTAAGCCTGGTGACGCTGGTCGCCTGGATCGTGCTGATGCTGATGGCTTACCAGGGCAGGCGTTTCGAGGTGCCGATCGCGGCGGGTATCGCGAAGAGCATCGCTGGAAATCCGACAATCTAACGGGAAGGATATCGGGCGTGGGCGTCGCGAGGCTGGCTGGGCTTGCGGCGCGGCGGTTATTGTCCAGAGTCCTTCGGTAGCGGTACAGCGGATATACCGAACCGCTTCAACTCAATTTCAGAAAGAGAGACGGCCATGGCAAGTTTCTGCACTCAATGCGGCGCCGCCAACACGGGCGACACACGATTTTGCACAAAATGCGGAGCGCCGCTGGGCGCGATGGCTTCGGCTGCGACGCCGCCGGCGTATACGGCGTCGGCAGGCTATGGGCAGCCAATTGCCGCGACGGTGCAGGCTGCGCCGACAGCCGCGGGCAGCAGCGCTTTGAAAATCATTCTGATCATTGTTGGCATTTTCGTCGGGTTGGGCATTCTGTCGGTATGCGCCGTGATATTCGGGATTTGGCGAGTCTCGAGGGGAGTGCACGTCAGCGCCGTCGGAGACGGAGGCTCGGTGTCGGTAAGCACGCCTTCGGGCACGATGACGGCGGGGAGCGATGCCAAGGTCAGCGCATCGGACCTGGGAGTGGACATTTATCCAGGAGCGACACAGCAAAAGGGCGCTGTACGGGTGAGCACACCCGGCGGTACCGCGGTCACAGCAGCCTTTACAACGAGCGACTCTCTGGAGAAGGTCGTGGATTTCTACAAGGGGAAGCTGGGCGCCGGCGGGTCGGTGTTCCAGAGCGACAAGAGCGCGGTGCTGACCGAGACGAACACGAACAAGAAGAACAGCGTGATGGTAACGATCGAAGCGGAATCCGGCGGCACGACGAAATTCAGCATTCTGCATTCGACCGCCGGCTCATAGACGGCCGGGCCACGAAGGCCGGCTAGCGATGCTGGACCTGCGTTCCGCCTGGCACTTTCAGTGTGAAGAGGCTGGCCGGGGGGTGCTTGTTGTAACGGATGTTGGAGTAAGTGGCGGTGCGCGAATCGCCTGAGGGCTGGAGCATGACTACCTTGAGCGAGATGTCGCGGGCGGGATCGACCCAGAGGGTGATGTGACTGAAGTTGTTTCGGACGTTGGCCTGTTTTGAGACGAGGTCAAGCTTCGCGGTCTGGACGCCATCGATGGTTTCCATGCCCTGAAGAGCGATGTCCCAGGCGGCGGCGAGGTCTTTGCCGCTTGCGCCGAAGCCGGTGGCGAGGAGGCTGTCGTATTCGGTGCGATTGGCGCCGGCGGAGAAGACGGTTTCCTGCTTCGCGGCGGGCTGGTAGAAATCGAGTTCGCCATTCTTATAGAGGATGTCCCGTTCGCCCTGCTGGCCTTTGTCGAGGACCAAGGCCATCTCCATGGAAGGGCCAACGCGGCGGAAGGCGATGATGCCCTTCTCCGTCTGATGATCCTGGACGACGGCGGTGTAGGTGTCGTCGGCGATGTCGGCCTGGACGTCCTGGAATTTCACCGAGGAAGCGTCCATCTGGCTCAAAACCTTCTGCAGATTGGCTTCCTGGGCAATGACGACTTGAACGGCGAGGAGAATCAGCACAGCAGTCAGAGCTTTCATCATTTTCATGGGATTTTGCGGGTACTTCTCTATTCGAGCTGGGTCTATTCGAGCTGGGTCATCCTGATCTCGCTAACCCGGCCTGCAAAATTAAGATGCAAATGCGGCGCCTCGATTTTCCCGGATGCGGGGTGTGGGACGCTTCATGGCGCTGAGGATCATGGCGCTGAGGACATGGCGCCGAGGACCGTGGCGCTGAGGACCGTGGCGCTAAGATCATGGCGCATTTAACGGTGGGCCCAAACACGCCAGGCAACCACGCTTCCCCCTATTTCCTTCACCGCTTCCGTGCGATCGACGACGATGGGGCCGGACATGGGAGCGATGGCGTTGGCGAGTTGCTGGTCGGTAGGCCGGCCGGTCTGCAGCTGATTTAACCCGTGGATCAATTCGATGGGAACTTCGTAGATCATGCCGCCCGCAGCGTTGACCGAAGCGCGAATCTCATTCGCCGGCCAGTCGGGCTTGGGGCGATCGCCGTAATCGAAGAATCGTGGCGTGAGGAAGATGAAGGCGAGGATCAGCGTGACCATGACGTCGTAGTGGACGTTGCCCCGCTCGTGCGTCCACCAGAGGTAGCTTTTCAGCGTGCGCCCTATGCTCAAGGCCTAAGCTCCCGTGCGGGGTTCGATGATTTGTTGTCCGCCCATATAGGGTACCAGCGCTTCGGGGATGCGGACGGTTCCGCCGGCCTGCTGGTAGTTTTCGAGGTTAGCGAGCCAGGTGCGGCCGACCGCGAGACCGCTGCCATTGAGGGTGTGAACGAAGGCCGCTTTGTTCTGGCCTTTCGGCTTGTAGCGGATGTTGGCGCGGCGCGCCTGGAACGCCTCGAAGTTGGAGCAGGAGGAAATCTCGCGGTAGAGATTCTGTCCCGGCAGCCAGACTTCGAGGTCGAAGGTCTTGGCGGAGCTGAAGCCGGTGTCACCGGTACAGAGGAGCATTCGGCGATAGGGCAGGCCGAGGCGCTCGAGGATAGTTTCAGCATGGCGCGTGAGCTTTTCGTGCTCGGCGTCGCTGTCTTCGGGGCGGGAGAATTTGACCAGCTCGACTTTCTGAAACTGGTGCTGACGAATGATGCCGCGGACGTCTTTGCCATAGGAGCCGGCTTCAGAACGGAAGCACGGGGTGTAGGCGGCGAGCGAGATGGGAAGCTTCGCGTCGTCGAGGGTCTCGTCGCGGTAGAGGTTGGTGACGGGGACTTCGGCGGTAGGGATGAGCCAGTGGTCATTGTCGCGATACTGGCCGGTTACGAAGCCCCCGGCGTCGTTGCAGCGAAAGAGGTCTTCGGCAAATTTGGGGAGCTGTCCCGTACCGAAAAGCGATTTGCTGTTGACCATGAAGGGAGGCAGGACTTCGGTGTAACCGTGCTCGCGGGTGTGGACATCGAGCATGAAAGCGATGAGGGCGCGTTCGAGCTTGGCACCATCTCCCCAGTAAACGGCGAAGCGGGCGCCGGAAATTTTCGCTGCGCGTTCGAGGTCGAGAATGCGGAGCTGCTCACCGATTTCCCAATGGGGTTTCGGCTGGAAGCTAAATGTGGGGATGGTTCCCCACTTTTTGACCTCGACGTTGCTGCGCTCGTCTGGGCCTACGGGGACTTCGTCGCGGGTGAGGTTGGGGATGCGGGTGAGGATGGCGCGCAGCTCTAGTTCCTTCGCTTCGGCCTCCTTCCGAGAATGCTCGATGCGTTCCTTCGTTTTCACGGCCGCCGCGGCAAGATTGCCCCTCACAGGATCGAGAGGCGCGTCCGGAGGCTCGGGACCCGCCTCTCGTCTCAAGCGACCGATCTCGGCTGAGAGCTTGTTTAGCTCAGACTGCAGCCGCTCCAGACTGGTGATGGCTTGCCGGCGCATCTGGTCCAGCTGGCGAAAATCACCGAGCAGCTCAGCGGGATCCTGGCCGCGGTCACGGAGTTTTTTCTCTACTATTTCGAGGTTGGAACGTACAAAGCCGAGGTCGAGCATACCTGATCAGGTTACAGGTTACAGGTTTCAGGGTACAGATCAGGCTACAGTGCACGGGGAAAAGGTTTGGTTGCAGGTCACAGAGCATATGCACTGTCGCGAAAGAGGAGTAAAGATCTGAGATTTGCTTTCCCAAAATGGGCTGTTCGATGGTACTGTCGGGCCGGATTCAGTGTCGGTTTGCATTGATTTTGTTCTGGCAAGAGCGTCCGCTGCTTGCTGTGGGGTGAACCTGGCGTTCTCCGTTTTTGGGGTTGTTGGCTCGAGTTAGAGTGGTCGCCGGGCTGGTCGTTAGTCGAGGCGGACGAGCCATGCCTGGCCTTCCGCGGGCTGCAGGCTGTGGGCGATGGCAATGGCCAGAGTGCGGTCGTCGTTCGCGGGGCGGATGCGGACCCAATAGCCGGT
>Ga0181531_10001582_pt1 | contig 14326 bp, 14 predicted proteins | sample PEATcosm2014_Bin_38_FD_119743 | JGI IMG/M metagenome (GOLD analysis project Ga0181531, IMG submission 119743) | Peatland microbial communities from MTU Mesocosm Facility, Houghton, MI, USA - PEATcosm2014_Bin11_10_metaG | ecosystem: Environmental > Terrestrial > Soil > Wetlands > Peat | place... | reverse complement strand
TCGCAACGGCGCGAAGCCTCACTGAACGACCTGGAGCAAGCTCTGGATCATCTGGTCTGCGGTCGACATGACGCGGGCATTGGCCGAATAGGCTTGCTGCGCCACGATCAACTGGCTGAACTGCGTGGCGATATCGACGTTCGAGGATTCCAGCGAACTGCCTTCGATGCTGCCGGTGGCGTCGTACAGCGCTCCACCCGACTCCGTGGTCGCTGCATAGGCGCCTCCAGAGAGCGCCTGCAGCGAGTCCTCGCCGTTAAATGTCGCTAGCGTGATGTTCGCCATGGTGACGGTCTGGCCGTTCGAAAACGAACCGACCACCTGGTTCTGGGTATTGACCGAAACCGATTGGAGCGAGCCAGCCGCGTAGCCGTTTTGCGTCAATTTGCTGATCTCGGCGGTGCTGCTGCTAGTGGAGTTGGCGAATTGCGTGATACCGTTGGTTCCTAAATTGAGCTGAACGTCGCCCAGCGAGTCGCCGTTCACGGTTAGATTCTGCAGCGTCAAGTTTGAAATCGGCGGATTCATCTCGCCGCTCGAATTGAAGGTGAATGTCGTTCCGACATTGGTCCAGGCGGGTTCGGTGCCGGTCGCGGCGGTGTTGGTCTGGTAGAACAGCTGCCATGTGCTGGCGCCGGCGGCATCGCTCGTTTGCGCCCAGCGAAGCTGGACGTCGACCGGGTTGCCCTCGGAATCGTAGGCGGTGACCGAGCCGCCGCTGATGGATTGATTGGTGAACGTCGTCACGTCGTTGGCGACCACCGTGCCGTCCGCCGGGAGAGCGGTCAGAGTGTCGATGCCAAATTTCGACGCCGAAGCGGTGCCACCGAGGACGATGGTGGCGGTCGGCGAACTCGCCGTCAGCGTGATATCGCCGTTGGCGGTGTTGACCGAACCGGTCACGCCGGTCAGATTTTGAATGGCGGTTTGCAACTGGCTCAGCGTGGCGACCTGGCCGGCGCCGGTACCGAAGGTGATGGTTTGCGCCGCCCCGCCGCCGACGCTGACCGTCAAGGTCTGGCCTGCAGCCACGGCGCTTTGCGTCAGAAGATTAGTCGGATTGAAAGAGTCTTGCCCAGCGCCAAACCCGATGTCGGAGGCGCCGGTGCCTCCGACCGTTATCGAGGCCGTGTCGTTATTGCCGGTGAGAACCAGTTGTCCGCTTGCGTTCAGAGATGCGGTCACCGCGGCCGAGCCGCCGTTGATGGCGCTGATCAAATCGCCGACAGTCGAAGTCCCGCCGGCATTAGGCGTGAAGGTCGTCGTATTGGTTCCGTCGTAAACGGTTATCGGAGTTGTCGAATTCAGCCCCAGCGTTGACAGGAGCGTGCCGGACGCCAAGCCGGTCACGGTGCCCGTTCCGCTCGCCGCCGCATCAGCGTCCAGGGTCGCGCCGCTACCGGTGATCGATGCCGCAACCGGCGCGCCGGCGAGCGGGTTCGCCTCGAAGCTGGCGGGGGTGAGAACCCCGGACGTCGGCGCGCTCGGCAGGTTGGCCTGATAATCGATTTCCGTCGTTTCCTGGGCCGGCACGAAGTTGTTACTGAATTGCAATACCTGGGGCACGCTGCCTTCGGGAGTTCCGGTGCTTTGATTGACCGGGATGCCCATCAGGTAATAGCCGGCGCCATTGACCAGGTAACCGTTGCTATTCATCTGAAAATCGCCGGCGCGCGTGTAGGCATCGACGCCGCTGAATTCCGGCTCGTTGTCGCTGACGCCGGTCGGCTGCGCCACCACGAAAAAGCCGTCACCGTTGATCGCCATGTCGGTGGAGACCGACGTGCTTTGAATGGTTCCTTGCACCGTATTGGTCGAAACCGAATTGGCGGTGACACCGTCCGCGGTCTGCTGATTGAGGGCCGCCTGCGAGACGAGATCCTCGAAGCTGGTATTGGTTTCCTTGTAGCCGGTGGTCTGCGAATTGGCGATGTTGCCGGAAATATTCTGCAACGCGAACGACTGTGCCTGCAGACCAGCCACCGCGGTGGTCAATGCATCGAAGATACCCATGACAAATCTCCAACTCGATATTCAACTGCGGAGCGCGCGGTCACGACCGGCAACCGTACTCTGGACAGAACCGCAGCAAACCGCGTGCCATTGATTTTATCACTTAAAAACAATCACTTATAAACAACACACGAGATTCCTCTGGTACGGAAATGCCGCCTCCTCGGTAAAATTTGCCGGGCCGGGGCGCGAGCGCCTGCGCCGTCATGCCTTGTGAGCGACAAACTCGGCGTGTTTTAATTTGATCGGCAAGGAAACGGATTCTTATGCGCTTCGAAGGCACCAGCGCCTATGTCGCCACCGCCGACCTCAAGGTCGCGGTCAATGCCGCCATCGCGCTGGAGCGGCCGTTGCTGGTCAAAGGCGAGCCGGGCACCGGCAAGACCGTGCTGGCGATCGAGATCGCCAAGGCGCTGTCGGCCCCGCTGATCGAGTGGCACGTCAAATCGACCACCAAGGCGCTGCAGGGACTTTACGAATACGACGCGGTGACGCGGTTGCGCGACGGTCAATTGGGCGATGCGCGGGTCAAGGACATCCGCAATTACATCAAGCGCGGCAAGCTATGGGAGGCGTTCGTCGCCGACGAGCGCCCGGTTCTGCTGATCGACGAGATCGACAAGGCCGACATCGAATTCCCCAACGATCTGCTGCAAGAACTCGATCGCATGGAATTCTTCGTCTACGAGACCGGCGAAACGATCCAGGCCCGCCGCCGTCCCATCGTGGTCATCACCTCCAACAATGAGAAGGAGCTACCGGACGCGTTTCTGCGGCGCTGCTTCTTCCATTACATCCGCTTTCCCGACTCCGACACCATGCGCGCCATCGTCGACGTGCATTTTCCGGGCATCAAGCACCGTTTGGTCGCGGAAGCGCTCAAACTATTCTACGAGATTCGTGAAGTGCCCGGCATGAAAAAGAAGCCCTCGACCTCGGAATTGCTCGACTGGCTCAAGCTTCTGATGGTCGAGGACGTTTCCGTCGAGACCCTGCGCGAGCGCGACCCGAAACGTCTTATTCCGCCGCTGCATGGCGCGCTCATCAAAAACGAGCAGGACGTGCACCTATTCGAACGGCTGGCCTTTATGGCGCGGCGCGACGGACGGTGAGCACGCTCACCACCACGGATGCATGGAAAAGGAGTAAGTGGCGCCGACGCCGAAGGTGAGTTGGTTCGGCGAACCGCGCTGGGTTACCAGCGGCGATCCGGCGGCGCCATCGGTCAGCCGTTCATATTCGGCGAAAGCCAGCGCCGACCATTGCTTACTGAAAAAGTACTGTGCCTGCGTGCCGGCGCCGTAGGAATAAAGGCCGCCGGGCGCGTGATAAGTCGGCAATATCGGCGCGCCGGAAATCCCCGAATTCGCCGACTGCTGCGCGTTGATGCTGAAATAAGGATCGATCGCGGCGGCGGATTGCAAGGTCAGCCGGGGTCCGCCGGACAGCGTCAGCGGCCCGATCCGCGCGACAGCATCCAAATAAGCGTCCCCGGTAACGCCCTTTTCGCCGCCGAAGCCCTGCCGAACCTCAGTGCGCAAACGCAGCCACGGCACCGCCCAGTATTCGGCATAGGCGCCGGCCTGCAGGACGTAGTTCACGTTGCCCAGACCGTTGAGCGCCGCGTAGTCCGAGGCCTTGCGCTCCCAAATGAGCTTAAAAGCCGGACCGAACTTGAGCTGGCCGAAATCGAGAAGCGGAAAGCCGATGCTGTCGCGCGGCAAAAAAAGATCCGGAGGCGCGCCGTCCTTGCGAAGGCTGAACAGCGGCACGGCGGAAAAGGCAAATTTGTCGGTCGGCGAGCCGGCCCACGCCGGCTCGATGCGCGCTTCGGCGCCGATGGTCACGATCCAGTCGGGCGCGGCAGGTGTGTAATTGGCGGGTGATGTGGATTGCGGCGATGGCGCCGGTAAGTCCGCGGCGGCGGCTAGGCCCGGCGCTACGACCAAAAACCCTGCAAATACAATGCGCGCGCCCGCCGACATACCGCCCCCAATTGTCCGGCTGACCGGAACTAGCTTGCATTATAACGCAATACGAAGTGCGGCGCGAACGTCCTGAATAATATCTTAAAACTTATGGCTACCGAGTGTTGCCGATCTGTTCCCCACCGGATTCATGTTTCGGCGCGATGCCGGCGTTTTTTTCGTCTCGATGGCGCCGGCGACGGCGCGATATGCCGTTCGGCGCTGGGCTGAGTATCGTCGTGCTGCCCGACCGGCGGTGGGGCAAAACCATCAGAGCCCACGTGAGCTGGATCCCGCCTCGTTGCCATGTCATCTGCCTGTTGCGCGCCGGACTCCATAATTTCCGGCTGCGGCGCTGGTGCCTCCTGTTCGGCCTTGGCTTCTTGGACATTCTGGGCGACTTGGACCGGCTGCTCCGCCTGCTCGGTTTCGCGCGCTTTAAGATGCGCCACTTCGCGCGCTTTGGCGCGGCGCTGGTCGACGGCCGCGCGCCAGCGCTTGGTCCATAACCGCATCTGCACCGCCGCGCGGCCGGCAATGCCGCCCGCCCAGACCAACTCGAACGGCGTAAATTGCTTCCAGCTTTGATCGCCGGCTACGATCGCGCGCGCGATCAGGGTGCCGGCCATGGCGGTGGTGTTGAGGCCATGGCCGCCGAAACCGCTGGCCAGCCAGACGCCGGGGCCAAGCTCGCCGATCTGCGGCATGCGGTGCAGCGTATTGCCTAAGGTGCCCGACCAAGCATATTCCGCGGCGACATCGCCGAGCTGCGGATAGGTCTTTTTGATATCCGCCGTCAGCGCCGCGACGTAGCGGCGCGGATTGCGCCGCCAGACCGTGCCGCGGCCGGACCACATCAACCGGTCGCCGCCGACGATCCGATAGTGATTGTCGGCAAGATCGCTGTCGCTGACGGCGCCGCGATAGCCGACGATTTCGCCCAGACGGTCGCCAAGTGGCGCCGTCGTGATCACGTAAGTGGTGATCGGCACTAGCGTCGCGGCGAGCCTCGGCATCAGCTTGCCGAGTTGCACATTGCCGCACAACACAACATGACTGGCGCGCAATCGCGCGCCCGGCGTGACGATGCGTTTGCGCACGCCCGACGGATCGATCGATAGCGCCGGCGTGTTTTCGAATAGGCGCGCGCCGTCGCGTTCGGCGGCGGCGGCCAGTCCCAGCGCATAATTGAGCGGGTGGATTGCCATCGCTTGCGCAAAGTTGATGGCATGAAAGTATCGCTCGCTGCGCAGCACCGAACGCACGCGGTCGGTCGGCCAGCCCTCGATATCGCAACCCAATTCGCCGAGACGTTGGACGTAGCGCAGCCAGTCGTCGCCGTTGTCGACCTTGGAGACATAAAGCCAACCGGGTTGCGGCTCGACGCCGGTTAGGGCGCCGCTCCGAACGGCGTCGCGCACATAATCGAGGCCGGCCTGGGCCAGCGCCCACAAGTCCTTGGTGCGATCGAAGCCGACACGGGCGACGAGCTTTTCGGCGTCGGCGGCAAATCCCGGCAGCACGAAACCGGTGTTGCGGCCCGAGGCATTGGCGGCGATTCGGCCGGCCTCCAACAGCACCACCGACCAGCCGCTACGAGCGAGTTCGCGCGCCGTCGTCAAGCCCGCAAGCCCGCCGCCGATGACGCAGACGTCGACATCGAGATCGAAGGCCAGCGCCGGCCGCGGCGGCGCCTCGACCATCGTGGCGGCGTACCAGCTTTCGCCATACGCCATCGGGTCGGCATCGGTGGCGCTCATGACGACGCTGCTCCGGGGCGCGGGAGGCCGCGTTTGCCACCATGTATGATGTTCAAAGCCACGGCACTAGACTCCCGCAGCCGACACAGCGAAATTGCCGCCATGCGCCGTCTGATGCTGCTGCGCCATGCCAAGACCGAGCGCGCCGAGTCCGGCGTGCGCGACCGCGAGCGCAAGCTGATGAAACGCGGCCGCGACGACGCGTCGACGATCGGCGCCTATATGGCGCAACATGGGCTTATTCCGGATCTCGCCGTCGTGTCACCGGCGGTGCGGGCGCAACAAACCTGGACGTTCGTTGCCGCCATGTTGCCCGAGGCGCCGCGGATGGTGACCGAAGATCGCATTTACGACGCCAATTCCGAAACGCTCGCCGACGTCATTGCCGCCATGCGCAACGCGCGGTCGCTCATCATTGTCGGCCATAATCCGAGCCTGCACGATCTCGCGCTGCAACTGAGCGCATCCGGCGATGGCCACGCGCGCGAACGGGTCAGCGAGAATCTGCCGACCTCGGGACTCGTCGTCATCGAATTTCCTTTCGACGATTGGTCGCTGGTGCGGCCCCGCACTGGATTGCTTACGCGCTTCGTCAGTCCCCGCCTGATCGCGGACGCAACCAACGGAGCCTAACCTTAAGCCCTCTATAGCGCTTTCGCCAAAGTCCGGGATAAAATTCTTGCGGCGCGGCGGCCGCGGCGATGTTGCGGCGGCCAGCATTCATGAGATGATCGATCGGTCAGTGCCGCGTCGATTCGCGATGCAAACCGGGGAATGAACCGGCCGAAGCACGGTGCTTATACGGTGATCTCAAAGCTGGCTCCGAATATTTACGCGGCTTTTACTCCCGGCTGGACCGCGCCGCGGACCCGCGAACTACAGGGACATCCGACTCACATTGCGTCCGACTGCGCCAATCAAGTGCCGTTGCGCAATCTGTCGTTGGCCGGTCATTTGCTGTTACCCTTTGTTATTTTTGTCTGCTCGTTCGCAAGTATCGCCGCTTCGCAACGGACGAGTGTCATTGCGTCGCTTTGGGCGTCCAATGCCATCATGCTGGTCGCCCTACTCCGTCACGTCCGCAGCCCGGCCAACTACACCTCGATTCTGCTCGGCGGCGGGTTTGCGATCGCGCTGGCCGGGGCGCTCGCGGACGTCAGTCCTGGCGTGAGCACGACAATAGCGGCTGCGGATCTTGGCGAAGTGTTGCTCGCCCTCGGGTTATTGACGCTGTTTCGTATCCAAGCCTCAAATCTCGCGTCCTTCCGCAACCTATTGATATTCATCGCGCTGGCCGGCGGCGCAGCGCCGCTCGGCACCTCGTTGATCTGTGCCCTAGCCTTGGGACCGCCGCACGGCATTCCTTGGCCGGCGGTCTGGCGCAATTTGTACGCCAGTCACGCCCTGAGCATGACCATCGTCGCGCCGTTCCTGATCAGCATCACCTCGCAAGAATGGTCGTCGCGGCGGATTAATGAACGGCTGCCCGAGGTCGCCGCGAGCTTTGTCCTGTTCATCGCCATCGGCGTCTGTGCCGCTTTTTTTCGTCCATTAATCTTCGTGATGGCGCCTGCGATATTGCTCGTAACCGTGCGGTTTGGCCTGCTCGGCGCGACGATGGCGACCCTTATGACGGCGCTTGTCGCTCTCTCGTTCGTCACCTTTGGCATCGGCCGACCGTTTCTGCCGCAAATCGACCTGTCGGAGCGGATTCTGAGTTTGCAGGCGTTTTTGGCCATCACATCATTCTGGTCGTTACCGACCGCCGCTTTGCTGGCGCAACGCGATCGCCTGTTGGCCGAACTAGCCGGGGCCAACGCGCATCTGACGGTCGAGAGCGAGAAAAAGTCTAACTTGGTGCTCGGCTTGCGCCGGCACCTCGCTTTGGCTGAAGAGAACGAGCGCTTGCGCCTGTCGCATGACCTGCACGATCAGGCCGGCCAAAGTCTGATCGCCGCGATTTTGGAACTCAACGAGATCGATGCGCTGGTGCCGGAGCCGGCCCGTGACCGTTTGCACCTGGTGCGCAGAAAGATGGAAGAATTGGGAAAAACCCTGCATCGGATCGCCTGGGAATTACGTCCGGCCTCGATCGACGAATTGGGCTTGCGCCGCGCCTTGTCGAGCCAGATCGCTCATTGGACCGAGCAATGCGGCATCGAAGTCGATTTTCATGGCGACGAGCCAGCGCTCGACGAAGTGCCAAGCGATGTCGGCACCGCGATTTATCGCGTGGTGCAGGAAGGCCTGACCAATATCGTCAAGCACGCGCAGCGGCCTTCGAACGTCAGTGTCGTGATCAGCCGATCGGACGCGACTTTGCAAGTCATCGTCGAGGATAATGGCTGTGGTTTTGACGTTGCCGCCATGGCGGCGCGGCCTCCATTTCGCCGCGGCCTCGGTCTCGACGGCATGCGCGAGCGGCTTTCATTGATCGGCGGCACGCTGGAGGTCGAATCCACCGTGGGGGCCGGTACGACACTGTTCGCCCGCATCGGTTTGGAAGGCCAAAGGTCGGCCGCGTGACAAAAACCCGAATCGTGCTTGCCGACGACCATCCCATCGTACTCGATGGGATGCGCAATCTCATCCAGGCGGAAAACGACTTCGAATTGGTCGGTGAAGCCGCGAGCGGGCTGGCGGCGCTGAAAATCATTCGTGACCAGAGGCCCGACGTTGCCGTCCTTGATATTTCGATGCCGGAGATCAACGGCATCGTGCTGTGTCGGCGGCTGGGCGCCGAGGCGCCGGAGCTAAAGGTAATGGTGCTGAGCCTGCACGAAGATCGGGCCTATCTGAACCTGGCGATGGACGCGGGCGCCCGCGGCTATATTTTAAAAACATCGGCCGTCGAAAATCTCGTGAACGGCATCAGGGCCATCACGCTCGGCGGCACCTACCTCGATCCCGCGATCGCGCACCAGTTCCTGAGCGGCAAGCGCGCCGCCGCCAAACCGCTTGCCTATGGACGGGCCATGCCTGCGCTGACCGAGCGGGAGGCCGAGGTCCTCAAAATGGCGGCCTTAGGCTTCACCAACAAAGAAATCGCGTCGCGGATCGATGTCGGCGTCAAATCCGTCGAAACCTACAAGGCGCGCGGGCTCGAGAAGCTCGGCTTGAAGACCCGGGCGGAACTGGTTCGCTATGCCTCCGCGCAAGAATGGCTGAATTTTTGATGCCGGTTTCGGCGTTTTACGGTAAAGCGCCGGTTAAGATGTCAGGGAATTTCTGACACGAACGAACCCCATTATCGTCCGCCGGCGCGCGATTTACAGTAATCGCTCAACTCCTGACGCCGATAATGGCCGCGGGCGTTGAGTATCTCGCGAGACGATGACCGAAGGCACGGCAGATGACGTTAACGGCAAAAAAAACCGACCGTGGCCATGCGCCTCTCCCGAGCGACGCCGGCGGCGGTATGTTGCACTTTCTCACCCGAACCCTACAGGCTCACTGCCGCGATAGCGACCCGCAAATAGTGCTCGAGAAATTGAAAACCCTGCAGTCCGCACTCGATCGGCAGGAGGTCACGCTCGCGCATTGGCCGGATTCGCCCAGCAAACATCGCATTTGTGAGGATCTGGGCAAAGCAAAAACTCTCGTCGCGCAATTCGTCGACGAGTTCGGCACTGCGGCACAAAAGCGCTTCGCCCATGGCGACGACGCCAAAGCCGTCTGACGCAATACCGACGACATTCCAGCACGAGTTCAAATCATGCCAACGCCGGTCACTCGTGCATCGCTTGCCTTGGATTTCACCTGCATTAGCTTTCTGATCGTCGACGATCACGCCTACTCCCGCCGTCTTACTCGCTCCATGCTGACGGGCCTTGGCAGCCGCGAGATTTACGAATCCGGAAACGGCATCGAAGCGTTCGAATTGGCCCGCTCGGTTATGCCGGGCATGATTATCACCGATCTGATGATGCCCATTTTCAGCGGGCTGCGATTCATCGAAATGGTGAAAGAGCCGCAGTCGCCGGTCCATCACATTCCGGTCGTCGTCCTGTCCGGATATCTGACCAAGCCGGCAACGCTCGCCGTGAAGGGGTCGGGCGCAGACGAACAACTGGTCAAACCGGTTTCGCCAAAGGCGCTGTACCAGCATATAACGCGCATCATGCTGCGCCATCAGCGTGCAAGTCAGCCTTTAGCGATCGCGCCAAATCACAAACGCCGCGCCGATCCGCAACGCAAGAAAACCGGCGACGTCGCCTATATCTAGGTGACGCGCGACGTGGGCCGGACGCCGGAGCGGCCGGTTCGGCGGAAATCATCCCGCCAGCGCCGCTAGGATCCGCGCCCAACTGCGGATGCCTTTGTGAAAACATTTGAGATCAAACTTTTCGTTCGGCGAATGCACCCGGTCGTCGTCGAGCGCGAAACCGACCATCAGCGTATCCATGCCGAGCACGCTCTTGAAATCGCCGACGATCGGGATCGAGCCGCCGGCGCCGACCGTCACCGCCTTGTGGCCCCATTCCTCAGCGAGCGCGGCGCGCGCCTTGGCCAGCGCCGGATTGTCGAACGCGACCTCGATCGCAGGGTTGCAGCCGAAATTGCCGAACTCGACCGAGCAGTCGGCGGGCAAGCGCGCCCGCACGAATTCGCGGAACGCGGCGCGGATTTTTTCCGGATCCTGGGCGCCGACCAGGCGGAACGAGACTTTGGCGCTGGCCTTGCCGGGAATCACGGTCTTGGCGCCCTCCCCGGTATAGCCGCCGATGATGCCGTTGACCTCGGCCGTCGGCCGCGTCGAGATTTGCTCGATCAGGAGGCGGCCTTTTTCTCCGGCCGGGACTTTTAGCCCGACCGGCTTTAGGAATATTTCAGGCGTGAGGCCGAGGCCGGCGAGATCGGCCTTGATGTCGTCCGGCAGTTCGTGGACGCCGTCGTAAAAGCCGGGAATGGCAACCGAGCCGTCGGGCCGGTGCAGCGCCGAAAGTATATCGGCGAGCACATGGATCGGATTGCGCGCCGCGCCCCCGAACAGACCCGAATGCAGATCGCGGTCGGCGCAAGTGAGCTTGATCTCCTCATAAACCAGACCGCGCAGCGAGGTCGTGATCGAGGGCGTTTTGGCGTCCCACATGCCGGTGTCGCAGACCAGCGCCAGATCGCGTTTGAGTTCCGCGGCATTGTCGCGCACGAAACTAAAAAGGTTCTTCGAGCCGCACTCCTCCTCGCCCTCGATCATCATCGTGATGTCGAGCGGCAACTCGCCGGAGACGGCCTTAAAGGCGCGGCAGGCCTCGATGAAGGTCATGGCCTGGCCCTTGTCGTCGCAGGCGCCGCGCGCGACGATGATCTTTCTGCCGCCGTCGAGCGTGTCGATGCGCGGCTCGAACGGCGGCGTCTGCCAAAGATCGAGCGGATCGACCGGCTGCACGTCGTAATGGCCGTAAAACAGCACCCGCGGCACCGCGCCGGCGGGCCCCCCGTTGCCGCTTTTGCCCCCAATGCTCTTGCCGATGACGACCGGATGGCCGCCGGTCGGCCGCACACTGACCTCGAAGCCCAAACCGCGAAGATCGGCGGCAACATGCTCGGCGGCGTCGCGGCATTGCGGCGCGTAGGCCGGATCGGTCGACACCGACGGGATCCGCAACAGGGTGAACAGCCGATCGAGGGCGGCGTCGAGATCGCGGTCGACGCGATCGAGGACCGCGGGCAGAGCTTGCATTGCCGTCATGGCTTCACCTTCCCGTCGGCCGCGCCGGCGCGAACGCCTTCGCACGCGCTCGCCCAGTTCTATAATGACCAAGGGCGGACAATGCCACTGCCGCCGCGGTGCGCGCCGCGTCCGGCTGCTATGAGCGTTGCGCAATTGCAACGCCCTCGGAAGTTTGCGCGGCCGCCGCTGTTCGCCCAAGCAAACACTTGTCACACCGCGGCCCAATGTTCATTATGGCAAGAACCCGTCGGCAGTGCGGGATGGGGCCAGGGGTTATGGACGAGATGGTTGCACGTGTCGTCGCCGATACCGGTATTGACCGGACGGCGGCCGAGAAAGCTGTCGGAATTATTCTCGACTTCCTGGCCAAGGAAGGACCGGCCGACAAAGTGCAATCGCTGTTGGCCAAGCTGCCCGGCGCGGAAATTTTAATGCAGAAGGCCGCGAGCGAAGGCGCGAGCGGCGGGCTAATGGGTGGGGTCATGGGCGCCGGTATGCGCATGATGTCGGCGGGTCTAAGCATGGGCCAGGTGCAAAGCGTGACCCGCGCCGTCATTGCCTATACGCGCGAGAAAGCGGGCGAGGACGCCGTCGGCGAGATTGTCGCTGCAATCCCCGGCCTCGCCCAGTTTGTTTGAGTCGGAAAGACGTTATCGCGGACGATCTTGCGCTAAAGGGGGAATGCCTCGATGACGTACCCCATCACCGACATTCAGGGGATAGGAGCGGACATGGCCGCGCTCCTGAAGTCGGATGGGATCCGCACGACGCTCGGCCTGCTGCGCTCCGCCAAAACTCCCAAGCAGCGGCTCAAGATTGCCGTGAAGATCGGCGCGGACGAGAAGCATGTGCTCGATTGGGTGACCGCCGCCGACCGCATGCGCGTTCGCGGGGTTGGCTGGGAATATGCCGAGTTGCTGCGCGCCGCCGGCGTGCGGACCGCCAACGAGTTGCGCTTTCGCAACCCGCAAAAGCTTGCCCAGGCCATGGCGGAGGCCAATGCCAAGCGCAAGCTGGTGCGTGTTTTACCGTCGGTGAATACCGTGCTGCGCTGGATCGACGACGCCAAGAAGCTGCCGCCGGCGATCCACTATTGAAGGCCGGCGCCGGCGCCCGCCGCCGCCTGGGCTTGATGGCGCGGTTCGGCTTGACTCACCGACCTCAACCGCGCAAAGCGACGGCCAAAAGAACGCCCCACCGGTCCGTTCAGGATGAGCCCGAAGATGGCCAAAGCGGCGGCCACGAGCGACGCCCTACGCGCTTTTTCGGCGCCGAACGCCGTTTCCGGCCAAAACGTGCTTGCGCAGCTTCTAGCCAATGCGCGGCCATTGGTCATGGGCGTGCTCAATGTCACACCGGATTCGTTTTCCGATGGCGGCCGCTTTTTAAAGCCCGCCGACGCGATCGAACACGCGCGGCGTCTGATCGCCGAGGGCGCCGGCATCCTCGACGTCGGCGCGGAATCGACGCGGCCCTATGGCGGGGCGATCGCGGTCGCGATCGAGGAAGAGCGCGAACGGCTCGAGCCGGTTCTGCCGGCCGTCGTCGCGCTCGGCGTCGCGGTCTCTATCGACACGCAAAAGTCGGCTGTCGCGGCCTGGGCGCTTGAGGCGGGAGCGGCGATCGTCAACGACGTTTGGGGCCTGCAGCGCGACCCCGACATGGCGCGGGTGGTGGCCGAGCATGGCGTGCCGGTTATCGTCATGCATAATCGCGACGCTGCCGATCCGAACATCGACATTATCGCCGACGTGACGGATTTTTTCTCGCGCTCGCTTGAAATCGCCTACCGGGCAGGCATCCCACGAGAGCGGATCGTGCTCGATCCCGGCATCGGCTTCGGCAAATCGCCACAGCAGAGCCTCGCCTGTATCGCCAGGCTCGATGCCTGGCGCGGCTTTGACCTGCCGCTCCTGGTCGGCGCTTCGCGCAAGCGCTTTATTAATTCGATTGTACCATCCGAACCGATGGAACGGCTCGGCGGATCGCTCGCCGCGCACCTCGTCGCGGTCGAAAACGGCGCGGCAATTATTCGGGTGCACGATGTCGCACCGACGGTGCAGGCGCTCGCCATCGCCGCCGCCATCCGGCACGCGCGATGAGCGACGCGATTTTCGTCAACGGGCTGGTGCTTCACGCCTATCACGGCGTCATGCAGCACGAAGCCAAGGTCGGCCAGACCTTCGGGCTCGACCTCGTGTTGAACATCGACCTTGCCGCGGCCTCGCGCAGCGACAAGCTCAAGGACACCGTCTCCTACGACATGGTGGTGAAAGCGGCGAGCGAGGCGTTCTGTGCACGGCGCTATCGGCTGGTCGAGGCGGCTGCCGGCGCGGTCGCCGACGCGGTGCTCGAACGCTGCCCCCAAGTCCGCAGCATTCGCGTCACCGTACGCAAGCCGCATGCACCGATCGCCGCCACCTTCGACGATGTCGGCGTCATCATCGAACGCGGGCGTGATCGCAAACGTGGGTGAGTCTTCGGCTAAGGCTTCGGCTGAGGCATTCATCGCGCTCGGCGGCAATATCGGCGATGTGCGGACGACCTTCGATCGGGCGGTTGCGATGTTGTGCGATAGCGACGCCGTCCAGCTTACGGCGCGCTCGTCGAATTACGGAACACCGCCCTGGGGCGTCACCGATCAACCGCCCTTTATCAATGCCGTTATTGCCGTTTCGACCTCGCTCGCGCCGCACGATCTGTTGGCGCGCGCATTGACGGTCGAACGCGCACTCGGGCGCGACCGCAGCAGGGAACGCCGCTGGGGCCCGCGGCGCATCGACATCGATATCCTCGCTTATGACGATCTCGCTTTAGCCGACGCCGACCTGACGCTGCCGCACCCGCGGCTGTTCGAGCGCGCCTTCGTCCTGGTGCCGCTCGCCGAAATCACCCCGGACCGGGTGATCGCC
>Ga0181531_10001581_pt1 | contig 14328 bp, 10 predicted proteins | sample PEATcosm2014_Bin_38_FD_119743 | JGI IMG/M metagenome (GOLD analysis project Ga0181531, IMG submission 119743) | Peatland microbial communities from MTU Mesocosm Facility, Houghton, MI, USA - PEATcosm2014_Bin11_10_metaG | ecosystem: Environmental > Terrestrial > Soil > Wetlands > Peat | place... | reverse complement strand
GGGTCTGGGGCCTACGGCCCCAGCGGGTCCAGGGCAGAGCCCTGGCCTTCCTTAATTTAGTCAACCCGAACGCCGGCTAGCATTAGAACGCGTAAGCGAGATGCGCCCAGATGAGGCGGCCGACGACATCGTAGGTCGAGGTATCGGTATTTGTCTCGCCGTCGACGAGCGTCGGTGGGCGCTGGTCGGCGAGGTTGTCGATGCCTGCCATGATGGTGAGACGGCCGATGCGGCGCGACATCGACACATCATGGTACAGAATGCCAGGTGCCTTGCCGTATGGATTATCGGCGGCGGCGCCGAGCACGCGCGCGCCGGAGATGAAGCGCGTGGTCCAGCCGAAGGTCCACGGGCCGCGCTGCAAATCCGCGGTGGCGCGCGACCGCACGCGCGCGTAGCTGCCGACGGCGGACAGGCCCGGGAAGGTGCCGGCATATTGGGTGAAACCGCTCTGGCCAAAATTGTGCAAGCGGTAGTTCAGCAGCCAGTTGGTTTGCCAGTCGAGCCGCAGCGCGCCGATGGGCGTTTTGGGTGGGGTTGCCGTGACGCCGAAATCGATGCCGTCGGTCTTGATGGTGCCGACGTTTTCGTCGCGGGCCAGAATGTTGCTGATCTGGCCGGCATTGCCGCCGCCGGCGATGCGGGTGATCAGGGCGCAGAGCGGGCTGCTGAGGCGAACGCTTTCATAGCAGGTATCGGGGATCAGATTCGGATCGGTATCGGCGAGCGAATCAATCGCGTCGCGGATGCGGTATTGATACCAGTCGACGCTGGCCAGGAGAAACGGCCAGCCCGGCGGCGCCAGGGTGGCGCCGAGCAGCTCGTTTTCCGATTGTTCGGGGTGCAATGCCGGGTTGCCGCCGCTTTCCACGTCGATCAGCGGCGAGGCCTGGGTAAAATTCGGCGCGAGGCCCTGCGACAGGCAATTGGCATTGACCAGCGGATTGGCGCGCAGGCCGGAATTTTGCGCGCACGGGTCGGTGACGGGTTGCGGGCTCGCGGTGATGCCGCCGAACGCTTCGGAAATCGCCGGGGGGCGGCGCGCGATGCCGCTGACCGCGCGCAGGGTGAGGCCCTGCACCGGGGCGTAGTCCAGCGCCGCGCGATAGGTGGCAAACCCGCCATAACGGCTGGTGCCGGTGGCGCGCGCGGCCAGCGACAGATCGAGCCGGTTCGCGTAAGGCACATTGCGCAACAGCGGCGCGGCGAAGGTCGCGTAGGCTTCGTAGGTGTCGTAGCCGCCTTCGGTGGGGGCAGCGTCGTTGCCGGCCTGATCGCCGCGCGCGGTGACCGGGTCCACCGTGGTCGATCCGTATTCGCAGCGCACCTCGCCGCCGAGCGCCAGGCGCGCCTCGCCGCCTGGCAAGACAAACAGCGGGCCGCCGGCGCGGGCCTGGCCGACCGTTTCGGTATACGCGGACCGGGATTTTCCGGTGTAGCCGATATAGGCGAGCGCCTGCGGCGACAGGCTTCCGGGGCCGAACCAATCGGCTTGCGTGCAGCCGTCGGAGGACGGGCAGGGGCCGTTGCCGGCGGTTTGCAACGCGCGGGTCAGATTGATCTGGTTGTCGGTGACGTAATGACTAAGGCTTTGGCCGCGGTCGAACGAGAGCGACCAGTCCCAGCTGCCGCGCGCGCCGTCGAGCCCGGCAAGCACGCGCCAGACCGGGCCGCTCGTGCTGGTTTGTTGCGCGCCCGCTTCGGCGGTCACCCGCTCCAAGGTCACCGGCGCACCGAATGGATTGAACGGATCGTTGGCTGGAATCACGAAGCCGTCCGGGTGTTTGGTGGTGCCGGTGAGGCCCAGCGTTTGCGGCGGCAGCAGGGTCGTTGCGCTGCGGTCGGAGAATAGCAGTTCGGCGTTGGCCGTGATGCTGTCGGTCAACGCGGTGTCGGCGTCGACATAGGCGGTGGCGCGTTGCAGGCCGCCTTGCAGATAGCGGTACGGTGCAAAATTGTAAGAGTCGGTGGTCGGATCGTAAGGGCGGAACTGGCCGTGCCCGAGCGCCAGCGCGTCGACGCCGTCGCCGACCGCGTGGCCGCCCGGGGTGGCGGGGCTGCCGAACAGCAATTGCGGGCCGGCGGCCGTTTCGGTGGCGCTGGCGATCGGGTCGGCGGACCAGGCGCGGTCGCGCTGCAACACCGGGTCGCGGTGGTAGAGATCGAGGCCGATCGCGACATGGCCGTCCGCAAAACCGTGGCCGGCGGTGAGGGTCGCCTCCGCGGTGCCCGCGTCGCCGGCGCCCGCGGCCGCACCGTAGGTATCCAGGTGCACGCCCTCGATCTGGTCCTTGAGCACGATGTTGACGACGCCGGCGACCGCGTCGGCCGCGTATTGCGGCTGCGTGCCATCGCGCAAGACCTCGATATGATCGACGAACGCGGCCGGGAGGTTGTTCAGGTCGACGGCCTCGTCGGTCTGGATGCCGCTCGGCACGAAGCGCTTGCCGTCGACGAGCACGACCGTGCGGTCGAAATTCAGGTTGCGCAGGTCGATGAAATATTCGCCGAAGCCGCCGTCGTTCTGGGCGCCGTTGACGCCCTGGGAACCGAACGCGGGGAGCTGATCGAGCAGGGTGCCGATCGAGGCGGCGCCGCCGCGGTCGATGTCGGCGGCGCCGACGATCGTGGTGCCGGTGGGCGAGGCGCCGGCGCCGGGCGCCACGACATTGATCTGCTCGGCCGGCTGCGCGGCGGCCGGGGCGGTGAGGCAGCAGGCAGCCAGTGCCGCGGCGGCGGTGCGGACGGGAAGGGGTGGCGGCATGGGGCGCAGGTGCCCGGCGGATCGGGCGGGGTCAATTGCCGTGCGATCGCGGCGCTTCATGCGGTTCAGTCAATATACCAACGGCCCTAATTGTTGACCTGTAAGGACAGGTCAACGGGCCGTAGGTATAAAAGTCATTTTTCGCGCGCCGCCGCCGGCCAACCCGGCGCGCATACCAACCGCCCGAATTGCTGGAAGAATCAGCAATTAGGGCCGTTCGTATTACACCTGGACGGATGAGTAATAATACCTGGGTGCATTGTGCGGGCGGCGTTCGGCACCATGTTTACTACGATAAATCAAATGGTCGGTATTTTCATTCACGGCATGTGTTTGTTCGATATCGATCCTGACGTCCGGCCGAGCCGGACATTCCTGAAAAGGCCCTCAACATGCACACGATCACCAAACTTGCCCTGGCCGGCACCGTCGTTTTGCTGGCCGGCTGCGGCCGCAGCGAGCCGGACCGCGTGCAGGGCGGCGCCGCGGCCGGTGCCGCCACCGGTGCGACCGTCGGGCTGGTCGGCGGCCCGGTGGGCGTGGTCGGCGGCGCGCTGATCGGTGGCGGCGTCGGTGCCGTGGCCGGTGCCACAACACCCGCCAAGGACGTCAATCTTGGCCCGCCGGTGTGGAAGCAGCAGTAGAAGGTAAGGCCAGGGGCTCTGCCCCTGGACCCCGCTGGGGCCGGAGGCCCCAGACCCCATTCATAAAGAATCGACCGGTGAAACGGCGAAGCCAATTAACCAGGATATTTATTGGCTTCGCCGAGAAGTAAGGAAAAGCCGCGCAGCGCTAATGGGGGTCTGGGGCCTCAGGCCCCAGCGGGTCCAGGGCAGAGCCCTGGCCTTCCTTCCTAATGCTTCAGCCCCGCCAGCGCCCCAACGGCGCGCTGCGTCCGCGGATTGGCAGCCCCAAGATTTCGTGTCAGCACGGCAGTGCTCTCCGTTAGCACCGGCCGGGCCTCATCGACCTTGCCCTCCTCCGCGAGCAACTCGCCAAGTAAGTCCTCAAAATACCCGAGATCCCACTCGCCATGGGTAAAAACCCGGCGTGACCGCGTGACGATATCGCGATACAGTGCCTCCGCGCGCGCGGGATTGCCGGCCTGGCGGTATTCTTCCGCCAGGTTTGCCTCGATCCACAGCGATTCCTCGTGGTCCGCGCCGCGCGCCTGGCGCTGCAACGCGAGCGCCTTCTCGCCGAGCGGAATGCCTTCCAGCGGCCGGCCCGCGGCCGCCAGCATTTTCGCTACCAGGTTCATGTCGTCGCGCGTGAATTCGAACGTTTCGCCGTGTGCCTTGATGTTGTAGTCAAGTGCGGTGCGCAGCGCGGCCAATCCCTCGTCGTAGCGTTTCGCGGCGCCGTAGGCGCGGCCAAGCTGGGTGGCGACGCGCGCGGTCATATCGGTTTCGCTGCCGGACATGGTGAGCAGGCGGCGGCGCACGTCTTGCAGGATCGCAATGGCTTCCGCGGGCTGGCCGGCCTCGATCAGCACTTCGCCGAGATGCAGCCGGCGATCCTGCACGAGCAGGTGGTCGGGGCCGTAGGCCGCTTGCGTGAGGGAAACGGTTTCGCGGGCGAGGCTGACGGCTTCGTCGAAATGCTGGCCCTGGGACAATTGATACGCGAGCAGATCCTGCGCCCGCAGCGTGAGCGGATGGCGCGGGCCGAGGCGGTCGCGCAATTCGGCCAGGAACGGCCGCAGTTTGGCGACGCAGACGCTGTCGTTCTCGGTGGTGACGCAATCGGCGAATAGCACCGCGTATTGGCCGTGCAGTTCGGTTTCCGCGTCGGTGGGGTGGGCGGCGAGCACCGCGTTGCCGGCGTCGCGCAGCGCATCCGGGTTGCCGGTGCGCTCGGCGAGATCGGCGATCGTGAGGCGCACGGCCTGGGTCTGCGGATCGGCGTCGCCGAGTTTTTCGCGTCGGGCGGCGAGCGAGGCTTGCAGCAAGGGGAGGGCGTGATCGGCGTCGGCCAGGCCGGCATAGGCGCCGCCAATGGCGGCTTCGATGGCGGCGCGATCCAGGCTGCCGGCGGGGAAACGGTGATGCAGGTCGGCGGCGGACGCGGCCAGCACTTTTTTTACCGGAATGTTCGGGTCGGCGGCGAGCAGGGGGTTGGCGGCGGAAAACAGATCGTCGGTCAAAAAGCCCGTGACCGCGTTGGCGCGCTGGGCCTGAAGTTGAGCGCGCGTATTGGCGCGGTCGGCGCGGACGTAGAGCGAAGTGGCGACGGCAAATCCCAGGAGCGACACGCCAAGCAGGGCGAGCAGCGGGGTGCGGCGGGCGCGGGCCAGTTCCAGCGCGCGGCGGGTGCGGATGGTTTCGGCCGCCGCGGCCTCGGCGCGGGCCAAGGCCTGGCGGCGGGCGGGCAGGGTGCGCAGGCGGCGAGCGAGCTCGGCGGCGTCGGCGAGGCGGCGCGCGGGGTCGCCGGCCGCGGCCAGGCCGATATCCTCGCGCAGCAGCGGATCGGGGATGTGTTCTTCCCAGCCGGGGGCCAGCGGCCGGCGCAGATCGCCAGCGGCAAGCTGGAAGAGCATGACGCCGGCGGCGAAGATGTCGGCCTGCACGGTGGGGGCACCGCCGGCGGAAAGTTCCGGCGCGCGATACATCGCGGTGCCGGCGGTGCTGTCTTCCACGGTGATTTCGAGCACCGGGCGGGTGATGCCGAACGCATCGAGGCGGTCCATTTCGAGCGCGCGTCCGCTGCCGAAATCGGTCAGTATGATCGCGGGGCGGCCGGCTTCGTCCCGCCGCATCAGCACGTTGGCGGGCTTCAGGTCCTTGTGCAGCACCGCCATGCCGTGGATGGCGGAGAGTGCCTCGGCGATCTGCGCCGCCAGATCCAGGCGCAGTTCGAGCGGCAGCGATGCGGCACCGCCCTCCGACGCCGCCCAGCCGGCCAGATTGCCGAGCTCGCTCCAGGCGGTTTCGATGAAGGCGGGCGGCTCCTCGAAATTCCAGTCGAGGATGCGGATCAGGTCGGGGCGCGGCCCGAGGCCTTCGCGCAGCAGGCGGCCAAGCGTGACTTCGCGCCGCAGCGCGGCGAGCCCGGCGGCATCGTTGGCAAATTTGAAGACGCGGCGCTCGTGGGTCAGCGGCTGCTCGCCGAGCCAGGCATCGCCATAGCCGCCGGTGCCGAGGCGCTCCACCAGGCGCCAGTTGCGGCGGTGCGGCACCGGATCGCCGGGGGCGAAGCCGGAGCTCGCGGGCGGCGGCGCTGGGGCGCCGGTGGTTTCCTCGACAGTGACTTTGGCCGCAAAGCGGTAGCCGTAGCCGTGCACGGTGCGCACGATGGCGTGGTCGGTATCGCCGAGCGCCTGGCGCAGGCGGGCCACGCATTTGGTCAGCGAGGCTTCGGTGACTTCGCGGGCGGGCCAGATGGAGTCGAGGATTTCTTCCTTGGTGACGACCTCGCCGGCGTGGGCGAGCAGCAGGGCGAGCAGGTCGAGCGGGCGGCGTTCGAGCTCGACCGGCTGGTTGTCGATGGTGAGCAGCAGGCTGGCTTCGTCAAAGCAGGTTTTGTCGAAGCGCCAGCGCCAGGCGGGACGCGGCTTGGGGGCGGCGGGTTCGGGCGGGCGGTGCAGCATCAGGCCAGGCGCGGCTGGCGACGCGCGGCTGGGCCGCGCAATTCTTCGCGATTTGGGAACTCCGACAAAACTTGCATCGCCGTTTCATTCAGGCCTTGGCGGGGGAGCTTAGACTAATTGGACGCGGATGGGGCGTGCAATTCACATCGGCCGGCGGGGGCGGGGGAAAGGCTGCTTGCTTAAGGTTGAGGCAAAAGAAGAAGGCCAAGGGCTCCGCCCCTGGACCCCGCTGGGGCCGTCACGCCTGGGCGTGCTGCGCACGACGGCCCCAGACCCCATTCATTAAGAATTGTCGCGGGAAACGGCGAAGCCAGATAAACGATGACAGTTATTGGCTTCGCCTGGAAGTAAGGAAAAGCCGCGCAGCGCTAAATGGGGTCTGGGGCCTACGGCCCCAGCGGGGTCCAGGGGCAGAGCCCCTGGTCGGCGAAGCCCGTCAACTTCAACCTATCATGCTCAAGGCCGACGCGACGTGCGGTGGCTGTTTGAACGCGGCATAGGCGTTGGGCGGCCGGATATCGTGCCATCACCGGAATATGCACCGTCGTATACGAAACTATTGCACGAGCGTCAGGGTGAACTTGAAGGGCAGGTTGAATTCGCCGTCGGGGGTGCTCCAGTTCGCCTTGAATACGTCCTTCGTGGCCTTCTTACCCTTGGTCCAGGTGTACTGGATTACGCCGTAGGTGTAGGTGCCGGTGCAGCCGCCGAGCCCGCCGGGGCTGTCGATGGTTGCAATCACGCCATGCTTTGGGTTCTTGCCGTTGATGGCCCAGGAGCCGGGCGAAACCTCCTCGCAGGTATCGGGATCGTATTCGAGTTCGCCCAGGATACCCGTCGGCACATTGAATCCGGTGATCGTGGCGCTCCATTTGGTGATCTTGCTGCCCTTGGGTGGCTGATGGACGGCGGCCGGGGCGGTCGCGACAACGCGGCCGTTCGCGATCAGGGCCACGATATGGCGGGCCATGGCCGGCGTCGCCGTCAGCAGCAGCGCGCCGGCGCTGAGCCCGAGCGCCAAAATAGATGCGCGGTGACTTAATTTTTTGTGCCTTGTGCTCATGACATTTGCTCCTCCGGTTATCGCGGATCGAGGCGTTCGACGTTGCTAATGGTAACCCAGATACGCGATATAGAATCAGCGATCTTTGTGCCGGCGTCAACGACCTGTTTGTGGGCGTTTTGTATCGTATTAAAATCGGGATCAGGCTTGGCTCCGCTCAACCGGAGGATGTTCGAGGGCTGCGATCCGTGCATGTTGCAGCGCATGACGCCATCGTTGCTGGCATGGCGCAAGTGTGCCCGTGAGTGCGTCAGCCCATGGCGCGGATCGCCAGCAGGGCGGCCATGGCAAGAACGAATTGTAGCAGGTTGAGGCCGGAAAAGAATTTGAGCGCGCGCGCCGGGCGCAGCGATGCGGCGTGCGCGACCAGCCAGAAAAACCCGTCATTGACGTGCGGCACCGTCATTGCGCCGGCGCCGATCGCGAGCACGGCCAGGGCGCGGCCGGTGTCGCCATCCAGGCCGAGCGCGGGCAGCAGCGGCTGGATCATGCCGGCGGCGGTAATGGCGGCGACCAGCGACGATCCCTGCGCGGTTTTCATCACGGCGGCGACCAGGAACGGCAGCGCCAGGCCGCATGGCATCGTGAGCAGGCGCTCGGCGAGCATTTCGGCCATGTGGGCGGTTTGCGTGAGGCTTTGCAGCCCGCCGGCGGCGCCGAGCAACAGCGCGAGCGGGGCCGCGCGCGCAATTGCGTGGGCGGGCCAGCCGGTTTCGGAAAGTGCGTCGCCGCGCCAGGCGCCGGTGGCGGCGGCCATGATGGAAACGCCCGCGAGAAGCACGATCAGCGGGCGGCCGAGCCCGAGGATCAGCTCGCGCGACGAGCCGCCGCCGAGCGGCTCGCTCGGGAAGTCGCCGAGCGACTGGACGATCAGCAGGAACGCCATGGCGAGGCAGGCGGCGACCAGCGCGGGAGCGGTGTGGCGCGGGAGCGTGGGCGTGGGGGGCGGCGTGGCGGATTCGGCCGGCGGGGCGGTGCCCGCCAGCAGCGCGCCGGTGGCAGCGGTGAGCACCCCTAGCGACAGGCCAAATGCCAGCACGCGGTGCCAATCCGCGGCGATGATGGCGGTGGCGGCGATCACCACCGGCGAGGGGAGAACGAACGCCTGGCCGGCCGCGATCGCCAGCCCGAGCGTGAGGGCGCCGGGGCGGCCGGTCGGCAGCGGGCTGAGCACCGCGAAGGCCGCCGCGGGCGAGGCGCCGGTGCCGGCAAACAGGCCCAGCAGCGCACTCCAGACAGCGTTAACGGGCGCCGGGCGGGGGCACGCGGCGATCGCGGTGACCGCGGCGGCGGCGAGCACCGGCAGGCCGAGCGTGTTCATGGTTTGCCCGAAGCCGGTGCCAAAGACCTTGCCAAGCTGGCTGATGGACATGCCGCTCGCGAACGCGAAAAAGGTGGCCGCGAGCAGCACGGCCAGGAAAGGGTGCACGCGGCCGCGCGCAGTGGCGGCGGCGATGGCAAGCGTCGCCGCCGCGAGGTAGAGGCAATGGAGCAGGGGCATGGGGGGCGTAACTCAAGAAGCAGGCCAGGGGCTCTGCCCCTGGACCAAGCTGGGGACAAGTCCCCAGACCCCATTTTATGAGAAAGCCATGCAAGATGTTCCGCTTGATTGCCTTTTGGCTGCTCGCCACCATCTCGGTCGCCCATGCCGCCGGTAGCGGATTCGTGCGCATCAACGGCCAAAAGTTCGTCAACCCGGATGGAACTGCGTTCGCGATCAAGGGCATTTCGCTCGGCAACTGGCTGCTGCCCGAAGGCTACATGTTCCGGTTCCGCCACGCGCTCTCACCGCGCGAAATCAACGCCGTGTTCGAACACCTGGTCGGCCCCGCGCAGACGGCGCAGTTCTGGGACCGTTTCCGCGAAAACTACATCACCGAAGACGATATTCGTTTCATCCGCGCCGCCGGTTTCAATACCGTGCGCGTACCCCTGCATTATGCGCTGTTCATGCAGGATAGCGATCCGCCGGTATTCGCCGGCCCTGGATATCGGCTGATCGACCGCCTGATCGGCTGGTGCCGCGCCGCCGGCGTCCGTGTTATATTGGACCTGCACGCGGCGCCCGGTGGGCAAACCGGCGTCAATCACGACGACGGCACCGGATTTCCGCTCATATTCTACCTGCCGCGCTACCGGCGCGAAACCCTCGCCCTCTGGCGTCACCTGGCCGAACGCTACCGCGACGAAACCGCCGTGCTGGGCTACGATCTGCTCAACGAACCGATCTCCCCCTATAATGACGAGGATTTTCTCAATCCGCGCCTGGAACCCCTGTATCGCGACATCGTCGCCGCGATCCGCGAAGTCGATCCTTATCACCCGGTGTTTCTGGCGGCTTCGCAGTGGAGCACGAACTTTTCCGTATTCGGCCCTCCCTTCGCGGACAACGTCGCCTACACCTACCACAAATTCTGGGCCGCGACCGGTCGCAGTTCGATCCAGGACTATGTCGATTTCTCACGCCGCTACAACGTGCCGATATTTCTCGGCGAGTCGGGCGAATTGAGTGACGGCTGGAACGCACGCTTCCGCGCCTTGCATGACCGTTTCGGTATCGGCTGGTGTTTTTGGACTTACAAGGTTCTAAATTCAACGGCGAGCGTCGTGTCGGTTCCGCCGCCTGCCGGGTGGGACGAGATCGCGGCGGTGGGCAACGCCGCGTCGCTGGATGCGGCGCCGCAGGTGGCGCCCGCGCGGGCGGCCGCGATCCTGGACGCGTACCTCGATGCGATCAGGTTCCGGCGCGATGTGGTAAATCGGGGCTACCTGGCGTCATTGGGGCTGCAAGCGCCGAACTAGAGCAATATCGTCATGGGTTGCGTCAGCACGACGATAAAATTGCTCGTCAAAACAAAGGCTAGAGCGTGATCGGTACCATCAATTCACGTCAACCTCAGCCGATCACGCTCTAGGGTTTGGCTTCGCCGCCGAGGGGCTATGCGCCCTGACCTCCCTCGGCGTGCCGCCGCTGTCGTCAGCGCTGCGCTCCTCTTCCTTGCCTTCCTGGCGTACCAGTAATTTCAACCCGCGCGGCGATCGACTCTCCCAAGAAGGCCAGGGCTCTGCCCTGGACCCGCTGGGGCCGTCACGCCTTGGCGTGCTGCGCACGACGGCCCCAGACCCCCATGAGCGCTGCGCGGCTTTTCCCTGCATGCTTGGCGAAGCCAGTAAATGTCATGGGTTTTCTGGCTTCGCCGCTCCTCCAACGAATCCTAATGAATGGGGTCTGGGGCCTCCGGCCCCAGCGGGTCCAGGGCAGAGCCCTGGTCTTACTTCTCTACCCTCCGGAAATCCGCACCGGCATACGCAACAAATCGCGATCGTGCCCACCGCCGTTCCGGCTCCCCTGATTCCAGCGCACGAAATAAACGTAGGCGGATGCACCGACATCATCGAAACTCGGCGAAGTACTGTTGCCCAGCAGCGAGTAATAACTCGTCGGCGCCACCGCGCCACCGCCCTTCTTGTTCGGATTGAAGCTCAGCAGCACCTGCGCACCGGACCAATGGATCATGTCCGGCGAAGAATAATATTCCACCGACCCGCCGCGCTGGCCGAGCGCGACATACTGCTTCAGCGGTGTCGCGTATTTGAGCGAAAATATATTGATCGGCAGCACTGTCGTGCAAGGCCGGTCATAGGCGCGGGCACCGGGGGCATAAACATTTTGCACCGGCGACGAAAAATCGTGGCCGTTCCACATCCGCCATTCGGCCGCATTGGCGCCGCGGCCGCGCACCAGGCATTGCCCGGTCGATGTGGAGTTGATGGTGGCGCTCAGCAACACGTAGAAATAGCCATCCGCGGGATTGCGCACGGCCTTGGGCGATGTCAGCGCCTGGCGGCCCTGTCCCGGCGCGAACGGCTGCGGCGGCGTGCCGAGGATACCCTGCGCCGGCGGCTGGTTATGGAACGTTCGCCCGCCATCGCGCGACAGGACCAAAAGCGCGGCGGCATACCAGCAGGCATCGTTGCCATGGCGTCCGACCGGGCAGCCGGGAATGTTGTTCTGGTAGCCGTGAAACTCTTCATGCACGAAGCCCAGGAAGCTGCCGTCCGGCAAAGGCTCGACGGCGTTCAGCCACTCGGCATCCGCCTGGTGCGAGGGGTCCGGGTCCTGCGGCGAGACCAGCAACGGTGTGCAGTTGCGTGTCGTAATCGCATCGAGCGAGGCGCCGGTGGAGCTCATGTTGAAATGATTGCCCGAAAGCAAAACTACGGTGCCGTCGGCGCGGCGGAACGCGTTGGCTTTCATGTCGGGCATATCGTAGCCTTGCGCGAGCTTGCAGCCGTCGCGCTGCGCGGAGACCACGAGTTGCGCCGGCCCGGTAACCGTCATGGTCAGTTGGCCGGCGGCGTCCGCGGCCGATGCGGCCGTGATCAGGCAGATTGCCGCGAGCTTTGATGCGATGGCCATTTTCGTGCGGAATTGCATGGCATCTCCGGGTGCAAATTGGTGGAGCCGGTTCGCGCGCGCCTTCAGGCAACAACCATGGGGCCCGAGCCGGCAAGCTCGGTAATCAGTCCGGCGCCGCACAGGCGGGCCGGAGTAAAGCTGCCGCCCTCGGCGCTGCTGCGCGCGAGCAGTTTCTGCACCACGGCGAGCGCGCCGCGCACCGTCACATCGTAACCGTTCGCCGTGCGGATGCGCGCGCTGCGCGTGGCGCCCGCCGCATTGCGCGCCTCGCCCCAGACATGGCACGGGCTGGCGGCACGGGATTGCGCATCCGGGCCGATCACCGCGCCGGCGCGGCGTTTCAGCGCCGCCTGCACCGGCGCCAGGCCCAGCAATGGCGCGAGCACATTGCCGAGGCGGGCGCCCCAAAGCAGGGCCGGCGGCACCGCCACATAAACCGCGATGTTGGCGATGCCGGTGGTATGGAACGCGGTGCTGACATCGCCCCATGGCACCGCCATCGCCGTGCGCGGCCCGCTGCCAAAATCGATCGTGCGCGTATGAAACCCCATCGGCAGGGTCACGATTTTTCCGTCGCGGCGCATCTTGCCGCCGTGCGCCAGGCCCTCGACGCTGGTCTTCGCCGTGCCGGCCGACATCGCCATGTTGCTCTCGAAGCCGAGCGCCAGGTGCGTGGCGTCCGGCAGCGCCTCGGCCAACGCGAGCGCCACGCAATCGGTGGGGATCACGTCGAAGCCCACGCCGGGGCAGAGCACGACGCCGGCCTCACGGGCGGCGGCGGACAGGGTTTGGGCATATTCGAACACGTCGATCTCGCCGGTGATGTCGAGGTAGTGGGCGCGGGCGGCGAGGCAGGCCCGCATCATCGGCGCGGCGGTGGCGGAAAACGGGCCGGCGCAGTTGAGCACGAGCGCGACGCCGTCGATTTGCGGGGCGTCGAGCGGGAAGGCGCGATGCGGCATGTCCAGCGCGGCGGCCAGGGCGGCGATGCGTGGGGCGTCGCGGCCAGCGAGGATGGGCGTGAGGCCGCGCGTGCGGGCTTCGCGGGCGATGAGTTCGCCGGTGTAGCCGTAGGCGCCGTAGATCATCCAGGTGGGCATGGGGGTATTTGGACTCAAAAGGTCAAGGAAGGCCAGGGCTCTGCCCTGGACCCGCTGGGGCCGGCGGCCCCAGACCCCCATTCGCGCTGCGCGGCTTTTCCTTAACTATTTGGCGAGGCCACAAAATGTAATGGATTATTTGGCTTCGCCGCTCCCCCAAGGACTCTTAATGAATGGGGGTCTGGGGCCTCAGGCCCCAGCGGGTCCAGGGCAGAGCCCTGGCCTTTCCTACCTTAACTTGCCCTATTCCACACCAGGATCGTCGACGTGCCGTGCGCCAGCACGCGGCCATCCCCGCTCATGATTTTCGCTTCTGCTGAAATGATCTGACGGCCCTGGCCGACCACGCGCCCTTCGGCGCGCACGCGGCCGGTGTCCTTGGTGATGGGGCGGGTAAAATTGGCCTTGGTTTCGATCGTTGTGTAAGCCGCGCCGGCGGGCAACCTGGTATGGCCCGCACACGCGGTGACGCTGTCGATCAGGGTCAGCGCCCAGCCGCCATGCACCCCACCCATCGGGTTCAGCAGATGCTGGCCCGGTTCGCCCTCAAAGACGGCAAAGCCGTCGCCGACCTCGGTAATCCAGAACGACATGGTCTGCGACACCGGCGCCTGCGGCAGCGCGCCGTCGATGATGGCCTGCAGGATTTCGCGGCCGGTCTTGCCGGCGATCTCGGCCGGCGTGGCCAGGCCGTATCTGAAATCGGTTATCTGGTCCATCTTTGGGCCTTTCCATGCATCTACAAAGGTTGTATATGCATATACCTATGAGCACGCCCCGGCAAGCCCCCAAAACCCTGCGGCGCGACGCGGCCGCGCTGGTGGGGGCTTGCGCCGGGTGGAACACCAGGCTGGCGACACGGCGGATCACCCAGTTTCTCGATCGGGAACTTGCGCAAACCGGCCTGACCGCGGCGCAAATCGGCCTGCTGGCGCAGATCGCGGTTGCGTCGGACGATACGCTTGGCGCACTGGCGCAGCGCACCGGCCTCGATCAATCGACGTTGTCGCGCAATCTGCGGATCTTGGAAGGGGCGGGTCTGATCGAAATCGCGATGGTCGGGGGCGATCTGCGGCGCCGGATGGTGTGGCTCACCGAAACCGGCGCGCGCCGCCTGGAAGCGGCCATTCCGGTCTGGCGCGGGGCGCAAGCCAAACTCGCCGAACTGGTGGCGCCGGAATTGGCCCGGCGCCTGGCCGAGCAAACCGATGCACTGATGGAGGAATGAACGCGGTGCGAAGCGGGCCGCGATTAACGCGAATCAAAATGAATAAAAGTTTTTTGGTTCTTTTTTTCCGCGGATTCAACTCCGAAATGCATAATGGGTAGCTCGCCCGCCCGCCGCTAGGGGGGCTGCTAGACCTCCGGTGTGGGGGCCTAGCATGGGTAAGC
>Ga0181531_10001578_pt1 | contig 14343 bp, 12 predicted proteins | sample PEATcosm2014_Bin_38_FD_119743 | JGI IMG/M metagenome (GOLD analysis project Ga0181531, IMG submission 119743) | Peatland microbial communities from MTU Mesocosm Facility, Houghton, MI, USA - PEATcosm2014_Bin11_10_metaG | ecosystem: Environmental > Terrestrial > Soil > Wetlands > Peat | place... | reverse complement strand
CGGAAGAAGGAGGAAGATACCAACGGCAAGACGCCGTCAGTTGCATCCCAAAGCGTCGCTTCAACCCTGTGCGCCGGGTCTGACATCCACGCTTCCACCTGGCTGCGGGGTATGCGGAGCAAGCCGCAGCCCGTGTATAGCCACAAGGAACCATCGTCCCCCTCTGTTGTCCAGTGAACCCGGTCGCACGGCAGGCCGTTCTTGGTTGTGAGGGTTGTGATCCGGCCGTCTTTGATGCGGCTTACGCCGCCCGGCTGCGTTGCGGCCCACACGGCCCCATCCCGATCGAGTCGAAGTCCGGAAACCGACCCTTTGGTCAGTCCATTCGCGTCTGTGTACGAAAATCGGACCTTGCCATCCTTGAAATACCTCACCCCCCCATCCCCCCAGAGTCCTCCAAGCCACAGTCCGCCGCGACCCTGATCGAAAACGATCTCCCTGGCTTGTTCACGGTCCCCGAGTGCTGTCCAGGGAAGATTCTCGATCAGGCGTCCTTCCCTAAGATGGGAAAGGCCTTTATCTCCCGAAAGCCAGAGGTTCCCGGCGTTGTCCCCAGTAATGGAATAGACCTCCGTGCTGGGTACCCGATCTACTGACACGAACCTGCCGTTGTTGAACCAGGCCAGTCCATGACCTGTAAACACCCAGATGCGCCCGGCATCATCCTGGTACATGGACTGCACCATTTCATCTGGCAGTCCATCGGCCTTATGGAATACAGTGCTTTGTCCTTTCTGCCATCTCGTCAAGCCATCGTCGGTGCCAATCCAGACGCTGCCATCGGTCGCTGCAAGTACGGAACGAACGTTATCGCTGGACAAACCCTGCTTCGTAGTAACAGTAGTGACTGGGAGTTCTCGAAACCGATCAAGTCCACCAGCAGTGGACACCCAGATATTCCCTTCACGATCCTCAAAAATGCCTGCGATGATATTGCCCGACAAGCCGCTCTCTGCCGTGAACACATCCGTGCGACCATGATGCACATGGATCAGCCCCCGCTGGTTGGTTCCGATCCAGAGACCTCCATCGCGGTCCCGGAGCAGCTTGTTCGTATGGATGTCGCGGTCGGGCAGCGTCGCACTGGAGAGCATGGGGCTGCGAATCGGGTAGGATTCGAGTCTGTCACCAACGACCTGCCTGAGCCCTCCACCCATGATCCCGGCGATCAGCCGGCCGTCGTCAGAGAGAGTCAGGTCGGCAAGCCGCTTTTCGGGCACCGCATAACGCTTCGGCGGACCGGGCTTCCAGCGCCAAAGACCGGATTCTGCGCCAGCCCAGAGAGCGCCGGAACTGTCTTCGCTCAAACTCCAGACGTTACTGCCGAGGGCGCCATCTTGGCCGTAGCATTGTGTACTCCCGTTGTGAATCGCGCAAAGCCGCCCGGTAGGGGATCCCGGCGGACCGCCCAGCGATCCCGCCCAAACCGTTCCCTCCCGGTCTTCGAGCAGCGATGTTATGAACCGAGCGCCTACCTCGGGATATTGTGTCAGCTTGCCGTTGTTCCAACTCGCGAGTCCGGCAAACGTCCCAATCCAGAGAGTGCCATCGCGGGTGACGAGTAGAGCGTACGGGTTCTCGGGCAGATGCTGCCCCGCCGGTGGCTGCCAGCGGAGGAAACGAACGCCATCGGAACGAAACAATCCAAATTCCGTACCAAGCCAGAGATATCCGTCCGGCGTTTGGGCCATCGCGAAGGCGGTGCCCGTAGCGAAGCCGTCGCGGATAGTCCAGGCGGTATGCCCGTACTGGCTGGTGTCCAGAGATGGATTGAGCGCAAAAAGCCTGTGGCAGCCTCCCAGCAGAACACCCAGGGCAGTCGTGGCCAGAATCACTCTTCTCACGGTGAGAACGAATTTTACCACACCTGCGGCGAAGGCCGGGAGATCTAGTTTTGGCAAGCCAACTAACACGGGCTCCTAGCGGTATGGCTGAGTATTGGCGTCCCCGCCGGTCAGAACGCTCGGGCCAATTCCAGAGTTAGTGTGTCCTATTGAGCTTGCGCGGAGGGTCGCCGCACCCTGATGGTCGCGTCGGTTTGAGTTCTTTGGCTTCCGGGCGCAGCAAACAGCCCGCTTTTAGCCGGACACTCGTGAAAAACGCCGAAGCTTGAGCGAGAGGGGATAGTGGTCAGAAGCCCGAATTGAATCATGTAACTCGGGCTGAGCAGCAATGAGCGGTCCCTTCGTCAGGATCCAATCGATTGCGCGGGAACCATTGAAGCGAGACGGCGTGGTAGTGGGAGGACTCGATAGGCGGGCGAATGGATTGATGAACCCTGCTTTGCCGATGACTGAAACGGCAGGCTCCTGGCGTAGATTAGCGTTGAAGTCACCTGCAACAACAACCTGAACATCCGCAGCGTGCTGAGAGGCATCGTCCAGAAGCTCCCCTAATTGACTCCAGCGCAAGCCTTCGCTTCCCCTGCTTTCGAGGTGCACATTGTACACGATAAGCTTCCGATCCGGGAGAACGATTTGGCTAATCAGCGCCATTCTGCCGCCTAGTCGCCTCTGGAACGGCTTCATGCGTGGAATAAACCATCGCGGAAGCCAGAATCCTGACTGACGATGGAACCTGAGAATGCGCGGATTCAAAAGGGGAAATCGGGAGAGCGTCGCTTGCCCATGGTAGGCGGGCATCCCGTTGTGCCGTTGGGTGAGCTCTTCAAACTCGCATCCAAATACGTAGTTCATTGCGAGCGCCTGAGCGATCTGCTGCGCGATATTGCGACAATGGGTTCGCCGGGCATTCCAATCGGCCTCCTGCAATAAAATCAGGTCAGCCGCCGCTTCGGCGAGAAACTCAATTACTTCATTCAACTGTAGACCGCGATTGATGTTCCAGTTGACAATCCTGACCGCGTCCGGAAGTTTGAGCGGGCCCGGCGCAGTCACAAATGATCCTGTTTCGAGTTGCTTCATCGGCTCCATTTGCGTTGACCAGTTCAATCCCAACGTACACGCGGGGCATTTGGATTCAGACGATGATAGGCTTTCCCTCCGGCGCGGAGCGAGTCTTGGCCGCCGCGCGCGATCCTGGCGTAAAAGCAAATCTCGAATAAAGGGAGATGATCCACGCAATATTGGCGCCGATTGCGGACATGCACAACGCCAGCCAGTTTAGATTCAACAGTGCGAAGGCCAACAGGGCATAGGGCAGGAAGCAACGCCGGATGATGAATTCACATCGGCGTCCGAGATACAGAAGCGGATTGGATAAACGGCTCTCTGCCTTCTTCTGCCAAACTGTCAGGAACTGCTCGGGATGCTTACCTGAAAGCCTGCTTCGCTCGAACCACGCGAGCAGGATGGTGACGGCCGCACCGAACAGAAGCACCGCTCCCCATGCCCCAAAAACGTGATTTCCTGTATTGCGCACCAGGCCAATTGTCATTCCTGCAAAGATGAACAGGTAATAGAGGTAATCGCACGCCGTCTCAAGCCAGCATCCAAAATCGGACGACTGCAGTTTCAACCGGGCGACCTCTCCATCGCAACCGTCAAGAATGCTGGCCCACACCGACAAGACCGCTCCCAGTAGCGTATTCCAGTATCCGCCCAATGCGTAAAACCCACCCGCCGCCAAACTGACGCCGAGGGTTAAGAGGCTGACCATATTCGGCGTGATCGGGAACTTGATGAGCTGGCGACTGATGGGGATGGAAATCCTGCGATTCATTCTAGCGAATACTCCATCGGTCGGTTTGACGAGCCAGCGGTTGAGTTTTTGCTCGGCGACGATCAAATCCTGCGGTATCGAGATCTGCTGCCACGAGTCTTCTTCAACCAACCTGAAATCGACGAAGGATGGACCGTTCAAGATGGTTTCTCCGGTGATCCACAGATGCAGATCCCGCATGGTCACCAAGTTAGAATCGATATTGGCACCAAGTTCAAGAGCCGCCTCATGGCTGAGGGCAAAAAGTCCAGCGGGCTCGCTCCCCGTGGCGAGCTCCAATGCGCTGCTTTGCCCGTCCCATTCGCTTACCAATCGATGCAAAGCCGGCTGGTAAGTGCGGTCGCCGGCAACCAAGAGGACGCGGGCACCGCCGGAATTTGCAGCTACCCAGCGCACGATCGACGACAAGCTTATGCCCACAGCGACTTCGATCCATTCAACGCCGGCGGGGAGACGTCGCGTGTTGAGCAAATCCTGCCTGATTTGCGGTCCCATGACCCGGTTAAAAACAACGATGATGCGCTCCGGATTCGTGGCGTGCACTCCCAGAATTGCGCGCAGCAATACGGGCAGTGTTCCCACACGAGCCAGTGTTGGTTCGAACCACCTCGACCAGGGCATGCTATTTGCAAGAACGATTGCGACTTGCGGATTGGAACGCACCTGCTTGAGGTCCTGCCGTTGCTTTCTTAGCTGCATAGATCCACTCCCGTGACAATTTCGGCGCTGCTCTCGGGCTTTACCAGCCGATTGGATCTGGAAAACCAGGCCAGGCAAGCCGCCCCAACGATGGCCCAGAAGATAGCTCTAAACCGGCGGCAGAGACCGAGCGTTAGCCCTTGAGCACCGTTGAGGCCGATTAGCTTTCCGATCACCATGTTGCCGCCTTCATAGGTACCCAAGTTTCCCGGGTTAATGGCGCCGATTACGTTGATGAGCTTGGTAAGAGATTCGAGAATGAGCGCGCTAACAAAGCTGACGTGCGCACCAAGAAACAGGAGGATGACGTAGACTTCAGTAATTGCGAGAAGATGGGTTACAAGGTTGAGGAGGAGGCTGCCCCAGAAAGCTCCCGGCGCCTGGCGATGAAGGCGAAGGAACTCCCGCTCTGCTGACTCAATTACCGTTCTTCTGCTGAACAACCAATTGCGAAGCCATGGAATGCAGCCCGCAGCACGCACAGTCCCGGAGAATAGCGGCCACCCTCTCTGGATGGTTAGCCCGGCAAGGACCAGCAGGCACAGGAGCGACAGCACGAAAAAGAGAGCGTAGAGACGCAACGCACCCGAAATGACGACTCCGAAAACCGCGACAAGGATTCCACCAATAATCACAACAGCGCCTGTCGCGATAAAGAGTCCGCGGTCAAGTGTGACGGACGATATTGCGCTGGATATCTGCACCTCCGGGCCAAGCAATGCCACTCGTGCAGATTCACCGAAAACCAGCCCGACAAAGCCGAGTTGTCCGATCGCTTCCGATATGAGGCGCAGCGCTAGCGTGCGCCAGAACGAGACCTTCTTCGCTTCGCCGAGTAGCGCGAGCCGCCAAGCCCAGGTTTTTACGATATGTGAAATACCTGCCAGGGCGATGACGACGAGCATTCCCCAGGCGATGGTCTTTGCGTTCTGAATAAGTCTGCCTGGGCCAGCCCGTTCAACCAAATAAGCAAGCAGAGTGGCGCCAAGAAACATCGCGAGGGTCTTCAGTGCGGGCGCCGGTTTCCGTCCGAAACTAGGCATAAGCCCGCCTCGCTACGTGCTGCATGGGACAGGGGTGTATGAAAGAGGAATTCTGTGCGTAGTCCAACGCAGCCGGCGTGTCGACGTCTTGCCAGTATGCTCCTCCAATGTCAAAGCCCTTGAAAGTCCGGTTCAGCGTCATGGCCCGCAGGCCATCTGAGAGGGAGCAATTGCCATCGATCATAGCGCTCTCGAGCCACTGGAAAAGTACTGGTTGGCAGACGAACATCCCCGTATCCAATGCGTTGTAGCGCTTCAGATTCTTGCCAATGTCGGCGATGCGATCCCCTACAAGCCTGACTTTGGTTGCATCGTCCAAGTCAAATACGCTCTCGATTTTCCGATCGACTCCGAGAATGACCTCATCCTTACCGAGCGGCTGACGGAGCAAAGCCTCGGCTGTGGCTGGTTCAAAGATGTGGTCCGCCATCAGCAAAAGGAAAGGCTCGTGAATCAGGTCCTTAGCACACAGAACGGAGACTCCATTGTTCTTTTTGCGATAATCAGGATTCTCAACCCAGGCAACATCGATGCCCTTGAACCGCCGATTCTCGTGCCACTCTTGAATGGCGCGGCCGCGATATCCAACAACGATGACAAACCTCTCGATACCGGCCTCTTGGGCGCCAGAAAGTACGTGTTCCAGGAGCGGCTTGCCATGAAGCGGCATAAGGGGTTTTGGCAATTCCCCAGAGCAAGCGGCCAAACGGCTCCCGTTGCCGGCTGCCAGAATCAGAGCGAGCTTAGTGTTTGACATAGCGAGCCTCCACAAGTTCAGGGTTTGTATCTCTGTCTGTGCTTCGTGAACGCGGAAAATAATCGAAATAATGAATGTCAACCTCTGTTTCGCCAAAGGCCCGTGCCTCACTGATGCTGGTGGTAGACCAGGGAAACCAATACTCGCCGCTCTTGCGATACTCCTGCGTGAAATGCACACTGCGGACCCAAAAGGATGGAGTTCTGGCCGGCTCGCCTTCGACACGCGCCAACGCATAATCTTCGGCATCGACCCAGATCCGCCCACGAAACAAGTACTCGTCCTGGCGCTTAGGGATCACATCGATCACATAAGCAAGCCGGCCATCGAGAGGAGCAGTAGTGATCAATAGAAATGCGTAGTTCTCTGAAGTGATCTGGGTTTTCGGGCGCATCGGTGGGCGTGAGGTTTCCGATTCCGATTCCAACATCCTGCGCAGCACGCGGTTATTCGCTGCCTTCCAACCTTGTTCGGAGACGACCTGGAAGCTTTCCGTTCCATCCGGACCGCAGTTCACACTCACTACCATCCGGGCTTGTTTGTCGAGGGCCGGGTTGGCAAGAACGTATAGCCGATTTCCCGTGTAACCCCCGGCCGCGGCTTCGCGTTGCACGTCGTGCGCGAACATCCGGGCGATCACTTCGTCCGCCGATGGGGAAGGCGCGGCGGTCGCTTGGCCGATCAGCAACACCGATGGGCAGGCAAGCAAAGCGGAGATAAAGATGCGGAGTCTCATAGTCAGAACTGGAATACCAATTTCCCGCGGTATTCTCTCCAGGCGGGGTTATAGAAATCGCCGAACGTCGAGCTGGCGATGTTGTTCTGCACGTCGCGGGGGTTATCGTGATTGAAGATATTGAAGACGGAACCGCCCACGACCAACTTGATCCGTTTCCGGCCCATGTGCAGTGTGGCGGGCCGGTTGATCTGCAGGTCGCAGGAGGAAAACCTCGGGAACCGCCGTTCATCGCGTGGACCGATGTACTGGCGGTACTCATTCTCGCCCGAATAGGGAAAGCCAGTGTGCAGGTCGTATACAGGCAGAATGTTTAGTTTCCATGGGCCGGCAATGGTGGGCCAGATCAGGAAGCGATCCGGGACGTCGAAGAGGAGACGCGCCCGGGCATCGGGCTGAACTACCGCCTGCGGATAGTTCCCGATGAAGAGGAACGGGTCGTTCAGATTGCCGTAAGCCCGCGCGCGCACATACGATGCATTCACAGTCGCGCGAGAAACCTGATAGCGCCCTGTAACCTGAAACTCGCGGTACGAATCGCTGCCCCCGTTCGATAACGAGATCACACCGGTCTCCGCCCCAGAGACGGAAGACACCACGAAATCCCTGGCGGTGTTGCGTTCCTGGTAGCCTGCGCGGACGGTGAATCTGCTAGTGATCTGCCGTTCCAGCTCAACATTCCATGATGGGCTGCGCGGATTCTGCAACCGGCCCGCGATACGGTTGACAAAGGCGGTCGAGCTGGACATCCGGCCCGTGGGGTCATACATCGACACCGCACGCTCCGGCAGATCTGGAAATGTTGGAAGCATGAGGGGCACGCGATCGTAGAAGATTCCAGCTCCTCCACTGAGCAGTGTCTTGCCGTCGCCTGTAAGTGTCAGGAGCATGCTGCCGCGCGGCGCGACGTGCGTGGAGCCTGTCACTGTATCGTTATCCAACCGCAGGCCCAAGCCGAAAGACAGCCTGCGCAAGGGCGCCCACTGATCGGAGACGAAAGCCGCAGTCTCGCTCTGGCCGACATTGAAGGAACTAGCGGGGGTGAACGTGATTTGTTCAATCATCGTTCCCGAGGACCCGATCAGTTTGACGGGAAGAGACGTCTCTAATCCGCTGAGTGAAGAGTGGGAGTACTCGACACCGGCTTTGATTTGATGAGTACCAACGAGCTGGCGAGGCGCAAATTGATAGCTCTCCAATGCGTCGTATCGAGCGGTGCGTCGGCTTTGCCGGTTAAAGAATCCACCTGCGGTTGTGTCGATCATCAATTCGTATGGATCATTGCTCTGTGCGTTGATGTCAATGTCGTACGTTTTGTAGCTGAATTGTGAGATCAGAACGCTGTCGTCTCCGGTCATATACCGGTGCTGTCCATAGACCTCGTATCCACGTTGACGAAAGTCCGTTGTGGATGGTTGGGGCGTGAAGGTATTCAGCCCAATATAGTCCAGTTTCTGCGGATAGATGGTTACCGATACGGTGGCCGTCTGATTGGCGCCGTGAGTGAAATCGAACTGCGTGTACGAGTTGAACCCTTCCAGTTTGGTATCCCGCTGCAACGGAGGCAGGCTGTTGACTGGAGTCCGTAAGAATCTGTATTCGAAAGACTGGGTGAATGCGGCCCGGTCTTTGAGAATTGGACCGGTGAATGTCATGCGAGGAGTGGCTGCGCCAAGTCCCGCGATGGTGCCGGCGCGATCGCGCCAGCGGGGAACGATGTTCTGAATGGTAAAGTGATAATTCTCGTAATTGCTTGTCTTTGTCTCAACCGTCGAGAGGGCACCGGTCAGCTTTCCATATTGAGGGTCGTAGGGATTTGAAATGACCTGAACCGAAGAGACCACGTCAATCGGCAGGTTGATCGCTGGGCTGCCGGTGGCTGGATCGGTCACGTTAGCGCTATTTACCAGGGCCCCACTCTGGGTACTGCGGGCTCCCTTCATGTTGATACGACCGTCCGGACCACGAACCACGCCTGGCACCAGGGGAAGCAAACTCTCAAATCGTTCGTTCGCGTTGGGTGCGTCAGCGATGATTTTCTCTGTGATGGTGACAGAGGAAGTTGACAGTACCGCTTCGTTCGAGCTTCCCGTTACCGTAACTGAGGTCGTGACCTCAACGAGTTTTAGTTCCAGCGGCAGTTTCACATCGGTTCCGGGTGCCACAGCGACTGTCTGCTCTGCGTGCATACCGGGAAAGTCGGCTTGAATTGTGTATTCGCCGGGCGCTACATCGGAGAAACTGTACTTTCCGTCCGCATCGGTCTCGATCTCGAGGGACGTGGAGCCTTTTAATACGACCGTTGCGCCTGGCAGTATTGAAGGGCCCGTGGAGTCAACAACCAAAACAGTGCCTTCAACGGTCGCCGGCCTGACAACGCTTTGCCCGCGTGCAGAAAGAGGAAGGAGCAAGCACATGGCAATCAGGGCCGCGAGCAGGAAGATGCCGTTGAGTTCAATCTTCCCCATTGAGGATGTGCGCTCATCTCCCAGATAAATGAATTTCATGAACACGTCTCGACCTCATCAGGCACTGCCTTCGTTGTCACTCGGGTAACAGCAAGAGGGTTGCCAAAAGTGGACCGAGCGCAATCACTTAAGAATCAACAGGAGGATCGGGAGGATCGACATGTAAGTCGAAAGTGTCGATGACGAACGAAACAGCTTCGTCATAGATGGGCTGGGGCGAGAAGAGAGCTGACCCATTCGGGGGAACATTGGTTGGGGGTGTGCAGCGGCGTTCCAATGGAGAGGACCAGCGCTCATCTTCGCGGGGATCTTGTCGGATCGGAAGCTTTCGATCGGCATGCGGAAACGTGCTTTTCCGGATTCGTCCACACGAAGGCTGATGCCGGCGGCGCCGAGTGGAGTCGGCACGAAGACGCCGGCGTAAGTGCTATGATTCGCCTGCCAGCGTCGCCGTTCTTTTCAAAGGATTATGGGACCGCGGCTCAAAGATTTCCCTTGGCCAGGTCCGTGTCACTCTCACCGACAGATGATTGCGGCGATTGCGATTGTGAGATCCGATAGGGTCCGTATTCGATCGTCATCACGGCCTTTCCGCCAATTCGAACGTTTGTCTCGCTTTGAACTTGCTGCGGGAACCAGAAGTCGCCAATTCTCGAATTCGACTGGTGGATCAGCGTCTGCGATATCCAGAACGAAGGATTCTTTGCGGGCTGCACTTCCATTCTGGATACGGCACCATCCGCCACATCAACCCATATCTTCCCTCGATAGAGATACGGGCTGCTCGAGACCGGTTCGACTTGCAAAACATAGGACGGCCGCCCGTTGGTGGTCTCGCTGCCAAGCAAAAGGAACTTGTAATTCCCAGGCGACAATGCGTGGGCGCCCCGATCGAGAAATGCGTCCATTTCGCTTTGCAACGCCCGCTTGAGAACCTTTTCGCAAAGGGTGTGCGAGCCGCTTTGGGATAGGATCCGGAAGTTCTTCCCGGAAGCGGCATTATAATCGAGCTCCACGTCCATGCTGGCGGTGATGTGCTTGAAGAAGCCTCGATACTCGACCTCGTAACGACGTAGTGCGTGGTAGCCCTCCAGCGCCTTTGCCTGCGCCTGATCGTGGCGCTCGATGGCCCGCACGACCTGGGAAGTATCAAGTGTCGCCGGCGAAGGAGCGGGAGTTTCATTCTGTGACAAGGACCAGGGAACAAGAAATAAGAGCGCCCCCGCCAAGAGCGAAAGTTTGCATAGACGTTTACAGTAGCGCAACTTCAAAGTTGGACTCCTTCCTGATTTGCCGAGTAGCTTCCATCGGTACCGATGATTGGCCACTCGGGCTGAATCTGCCAATCGCGCGAGTCTGGCAGTATGGTGAACTCATTCTGGTTCGCTGCCTGGCGCAGCAGAAGAACGATTGGCGCTCTTTCCTTCAGCTGCTGCCGATAGTGCTTCGGGAAATAGTGCATGGTTTCGATGCGAATGCGAATCGACGCCGGGGAGCGATTCTCATCAAGATTGCGAAATGAGAAGTGCGGCTTTCCCGAAGCGGCAACGATACACACAACCAAACGGCTGATGAAGGCATCATGCCCGCACTTGAAGTCCGACAGCTCCACCGAGATGAGATTCGGATGACGGGCCGCGAATTTCGTGGCCCAGATCTTGTCGTTGGAATCCGTCGAAGGAGTATTCTTCCAGACATCCGAGATGTCGAGCGGAGAACGGATCAGGCCGGCCTTGATATCGGGACGCACAAGCCTCCTGTTCTGGCTTTGCTGTTTCGGGAAGCCTCACTTGCGCGAAGGTGCTTTTCCAACGACTGGGCGCTCAAGCATTGCAACTCGTCCGTTTCTGCAGCTCCGAACAGAATCACCCTCATCGCGGCGAAGTACTCCGCCGATGTCTGTGACGATATGCGCCAGACTCGCCGCGCCCGCACTGTCGACGCAGACTTCACAATTCGCTTCTCTCTTCGTCTACACAGGAGGCCTCTTGTGTCTTAGTGTTTTGCAAGGCGACAATCCGATCGACGGCGTAAGGCACCGGTTTCCGCAAAGTGTGGTGATGGCGCACTTGCAACTCGCCGAGCAGACCGATGGCCAAAAACTCAATACCTGCCGCCATCAAGGCAGCGCTCGTCACAAAAAGCGGTCCATGCCGGAACATCACACTAACATCGGGATGAAGGATCTTGCTGGCTGCTAGATCAAATATGCCCACGACGCCCGCGAGCGTGAACAGCATTCCAATCTGCCCGAAGAAATGCAGGGGTCTGTTCAAATATTTGGCGAGAAAGCGGATCGTGATCAAATCGAAGAGAACGGGGAGGGTGCGTCCGATGCCGTAATGGCTCGTTCCATGCAGGCGATTGATGTTGTGGATCGGGATTTCGCAGATCGAAGCTCCGTACCAGCTGGCCAGTGCGGGAATGAATCGGTGCATTTCGCCGTAGAGAGGGATGTCATGAATGACTCTGCGGCGGTAGGCCTTGAAAGTCGTGCCGAAGTCGTGTATATCCACCCCAGAGAGTTTGGCCATCAACCAGTTGGCGCATCGTGACGGAATCCGGCGCCAAAGAAAGTTATCCACCCGCTTACTGCGCCAGCCGGATACGATGTCGTAACCTTCATCTAGCTTGTTAACAAACCGAGGAATGTCATTCGGATCGTGCTGCAGGTCGCCATCCATGGAAATGATGTAATCTCCGGACGCATTGTCAAACCCTGCCGCCAAAGCCGATGTTTGGCCGAAGTTTCGGCGGAGCTTGACTACCACCACCCGGCTATCTACTCCGGCGATTTCCTCCAGGAATTCGTAGGTTTTGTCGCGCGAACCGTCGTCAACAAAAACAATCTCGTAGGACTCAGTCATTTGTCCCAATACGCGCTTCAGGCGCGCGTATAACTCCCTGACATTCTCTTCCTCATTGTGGAATGGCACCACAATGGAGATCTCAGGTAACTTCATTGCCGGGGGGCTCTGGGGGCTTAATTCGAGATCCTCATTGTGCCCGCCCGGTAGCCCATAATGATTCTGCATCTTCTTTCCTCGGTTTCTGCCTGTCTTTTACCGCTCGATGATCCGTGATTGGTCCGGGTGCATGTCCTTGTTGATTCCCGATGCCGTTGCGCGGGCTATCAATGTACTGTGCTTTCGCATCAAGGATGAAAGGAATAATCCGGGATGCGGCCTGGTTCTGCGAGTCGCCGCTAAATGCATCCCTTTCGTGGTCCGGTGGCCCACGATGCATTCCCAGTCTTCGTTTTGCGCCAGTTCGAGTTTTGCCAATGAGATCATCCAATCGTCCTGCAGACGGAATCAGAATCCGTGCCGCCCTGTGCGGGTATTTGTACCGACGGTTCCGGATTTCTTCATTGCCGCCGAAAGGCTCCTTCTGGCCCTGTGCAACCGTGACTTGGCAGTTCCGAGGCGCATGCCGAGCGAGCGTGCAACCTCCTCGATGGAGCAATCATCGAGGTCGCACGCCTGCAAAATGAATCGATATTTGGGATGGAGTTTCAAGGCCTCTCGCCGCAACAGGACGCGAAGTTCGCTATGAGAGTAATCCTCCTCAGGATTCCTGCGCAGATCCCGGGGGCTTCTCATGCAGAATCGAGTCTCCTCTCCTTCTTGTTCGTCAAGGGCAATCCAGCGAATGTGCTTTTCTTTCCTTTTGTTGGAGATCGCTGTATTGATAACGATGGAGTTCAGCCAAGTAACGAAGCGGGACTCTCCGCGGAACCTTCCAATACTTCTGCAGGCGCGCAGCATCGTTTCCTGAACCAGGTCGTGGGCTTCATCTGCATTCGCGGTATAGCGGCGCGCAAAGCAGTACAGCATCTTGTGGTGGCGGCCGAACAGTTCACCCAAGGCGCAGGACTCTCCGTTCTGGGCTGCGACGACGAGTTCTTCATCGCTACGTTGCGGACCGCCACCGTCTTTGGCCTGGAGCAAAGTTCCAGGACTCAGTTCGCTCGCGAGCGCCAGTTCCGGCTTGTATGCCAGCTGCATTGCATCCTCCATCGTTGCTCGGTGTTGGGATAGAGCAACGAGGATGCCAAATCCGCGATCGATTATCCCTTTTGTTTTGAGCTTCAATGTCCACCTATGAACCGCAATGTCGAAACTGTCGACGTCAATTTCGAATTCTCCCGACACTCTCGACGGGCCGGTGGGTGAGCGATGACCTTGCCATGTGCGCCGACTTCTCTCTGCAAATCACGACGGCCCTTGGAAAACTGAATGAACGACATTTGCCTCGGGCGACGTAAGTGATTGCTTTTGGGATTGATTAGCCAAACATGGGGTGAAGGTATATGCACGTGCTCGGCACGTGATTGCCGCTGAATGAATGAGCCGGAGGACGATGGCTTTGCGGCTTGGCACCTTGATTGCTTAAGTCAAGGCAAAGAGGCACCCAGGGTGAGTGCGAGATATAGCAGCCGCGGTGAACGTCACGCCTTGTCAGCGTGGCCACCGGAACTGGGGATGACAAGAATGTACAAAACTACCTGGTACTTGTCGCCGCCACTTTCGCAAATGACGTACAGGGCACCATTGCGTTCGACGAGATCACGGTGAAACCCGAGGGACGCAAGCCGCTGCCTGTGCGCCGGCACAGGAATGCCGCTGCAAACCAGCAGTAGCCTTCCAAGGAGCGACCCGGCTCGCGTCTTGAAAGGTGACGAGGGCCGGGGACCCCCTAACAGTCAGGCTGAGTCTGGATAGAGCAGATGAAGGTTTCTCGACATTGAAGACGTGTTTTGTGGAGATGCTCTGGGCGAAGGGACATCGCAGCAGGCGAAACGCCTGGAGCTACTTTTGTTGTGCGAAATACACATGGCGTCGACCTTTGTGACCGCTGCACTTGCACCGTTGAACCGCGGCACAGAGTGCAGTTCGAGGGGAAGAAGACGGGCGAAGAAGCGCGGAGCCTCCAACGAATGCTTCTTTGCCCGCCCGG
>Ga0181531_10001577_pt1 | contig 14351 bp, 11 predicted proteins | sample PEATcosm2014_Bin_38_FD_119743 | JGI IMG/M metagenome (GOLD analysis project Ga0181531, IMG submission 119743) | Peatland microbial communities from MTU Mesocosm Facility, Houghton, MI, USA - PEATcosm2014_Bin11_10_metaG | ecosystem: Environmental > Terrestrial > Soil > Wetlands > Peat | place... | reverse complement strand
CCCCCAATCCGACCCCACCCTGATTCACTACTCCCTCGACGCGGGCCGCCTGCGCCCAGGAACCTCACCAGCCACGCAGGGCGTCATATTGCTCGACGCCGCCGCCGCCCTCGCGATTGGAGACCTCGTGACCGGCCAGCTCGCCCTGACCACTCCCGCGGCCGTTAACAACCATCTCCAGCACCAAACGCATCTCGTCACCGCCCCCGTAGGAACCTCGATTGCCGACCTGCTCGCCGCGCTAAACATCCCCAGCGAAGGCGTCATGCTTCGCGGCGGCGAACTTCTCCGCGACATCCGCCTCACCCCCGACACCGTCCTGGGCAGCGGCGAACTCACTCTCCACGTCACCGCCCCCGAACTGAATCGCAGTCCCCAGCCCTGCGTCCGCTGCGGCTGGTGCCTCGAAGCCTGCCCCACACGTGTCCAACCCGCCGGAATCCTTGAAGCCGCCCAACGCGTTGACCGCATCATGGCCGATCGCGCCGGCCTCCACGCCTGCATCGAGTGCGGTCTCTGTTCCCACGTCTGCCCCTCCCGCCTACCCCTCCTCGAAGCCGTCCGCTGGTGGCGTGCCGTCAACGCCGATATCGAACTCCGCCGCTGATCGTCCATCCAAAATTTGGCGTTTCCACCCCTTGCTTTTATTGTGGTGTGATGCCGCAACTGGAAACCTCCCCCGCCCCCGCTCCCACGATAGCGGCGGCGCCCAGCCCCCTGCACAGCGGCATCGAAATCGGAACCCTCATCTCCCTCGAAATCCTCGCCGCCATGTTTCCACTCACCGGCGGTTTCTTCCTCTTCGGCTGGCGCGCCATCGGCGCGACCGCCGTCATCCTCCTCAGCACCCTCGTCACCGCCGCCGTCTGGAGCCAAATTGGCTGGCGCGGCCGGCAAATGAATCTCTGGCACTGCCTCTGGATGGCCCTGGTCCTCTCCCTCATGCTCCCGGCCCACCTCTTCTCCACCGCGCCTCTCGATAATCAAATCGTCTGGCCCATCCTCCCCGCCGCGGGAATGATCCTCGCCATGCTCGTCTGGCTCCTCGGCGGAATCGGCGCCCAACGCATCCAGCCCTCGGTAGTGACCGTGCTCATTCTCTTTGTCCTCTTCCACGACGCCCTGACGCCGCGTTACGTCCTCCGCGTCGACCGAATGGTCGTCGGGGATCTCCTCAAATCCGTCCCCGCGCAGTCCCCCATGATCGAAAAAGGCGCCTGGCTATTTGTTTCCCGAGGCGCAGGCGGACCCGGCGTCGACGCCCTGCAGGTCGTCCCCGCGACGGAAAAACTATTGGCCTATACCTCCGGCCAAGTCCGCCCTGATCGATCCTCCCTCACCCTGCAAATGCTCATCCGCGACCAAATGCCCCCGCTGGAGGATTTGATCATCGCCGGTCAAAGCAGCGCCATCGGCACCGGCAGCGCCGTCATCGTCATCGTCGGCGGCCTCTTCCTCCTCTATCGCGGCCTGATCGATTTCCGCCTCCCTGTCCTAACCCTCCTGGCCGCCATGGCATGTCTCCTCATTCTCCCCATCCCCGTCGTCATCACCGATACCGCCACCGAATGGCGCTGGTTCGCCTTCCGTCAGCACTATCTAGGCTGGCCCGTCGCCATTACCTTCATGAATTACGAGCTCCTCGCTTCTCCGCTCCTGCTCACGATTTTTTTCCTATCCAATGCCCCCGGCCAGCGCCCGATCACTCGCCGCGGACGCGCCATCTTCGCCCTCGGATTGGGAGCCCTCTCCGCTATCCTGCAGTTGTACGTCTTCGCCTCGGTCGGACCTTATATCGCCCTCTTGCTGGTGAGCCTGCTGACGCCGACGCTCGATCGGACGCTGCGGCCGCGGACCCTGGTATGACGCCCACGGACGCCAAAGGGAATTCCGCGCGAACCTTTTTCCTCGCTGCCGCGGCGTTCGCACTCTGCTCCATTGCCGCCGCCGTTCGTTCACCCGGATTCCTCGAAGCCGACGGCGGAACCCATTACGTCCTGGCGCGCCACGCTTTCGAATATTGGCCCTATCTCGTCGACGTCTGGGGCAGGCCCCTCTGCACCTTTCTCCTGGCCATCGGCGCCAAACTCGGCGGCCTCGTCGGGGCGCGCCTCGTCAGCCTGTGTGTCGCCATCGGCTGCGCCGCCGTCGCATACGCCCTCGCAATCGGCCAACAATTCCGCTGGCCCGCGCTCGCCGCCATCTTCACCCTCGGCGAGCCTCTGCTCTTCCTGCATTCCTTTTCAGAACTAACCGAACTCCCCTTCGCCCTGGTCGTCGGCCTCGCCCTCCTGGCCTATCAGCGCCGCAATTTCGGATGGATGACCCTTCTTGCCGCCATCAGCCCGCTAGGCAGACCCGAAGGTTTCGCCATTCTCCCCCTCGCCCTCCTGGCCCTGATCGCACACCGCCGGTATTTCTGGATTCTTCTCCTACCGCTCGGTCTGATCGCCTGGAGCGCCACCGGCCACCTCGTCACCGGCCCCGCAACCTCCCCCTGGTGGCGATGGCTTATCGACCACTGGCCATACGAACGCGGCAGCGAATATCCCGCCGGATCCCCATTCCATTTCCTCGCCCTCCTTCCCATGGTCGTCGGCCCCTTCGCCCTCCCCGCCATGTGGATCGGCATGGGACTCGGTCTCTCGCGGCCCCAGGCACTCGTCGGCCGCGACCATCGCGCCCGAGTCGGCTTCCTTCTGGCCGCAATCCCGCTGGCGGTTCTCCTGGGCCACAGCCTGCTCTATTGCCTGGGAATGCTCTCCAGCAACGGCGAAGCACGCTACCTACTGGTCGCCGCCCCCATGTGGGGAGTTCTCTCCGCGCGCGGCTGGGAATGGATTTCCACCACCTTCCGTTGGCAACGCCCGGCCTCCTGGGCCGCCCTGGCCGCCGTCTCCACGGGACTCGTTAACTTTTACTGGCGAGTCCTCCCCGTCGAGGAAGAAAACAGTTGGCAGCAAGCCCACCGAGTCGTCGACTGGTATCTGAGCCGCCCTGTCCACTCCCAATTTCCACGCGTCCTCAGCAATCACCCCGGAATTTTCTATTATCTCGACGTCGGTCCCGCCGACTCCCCCCGCGTCGAAAAATGGTCCCACGATAATGTCGATCACCCGCAGCCCGGCGTCCTGCTGATCTGGGACCCAATTTTCTCAATCTTTAACGCCGACCCCAAAGAGGTCGTCACGCTCGATCGAGTGATTCGCGCCGGATGGGTCGAGGACTGGAAAGCCGAATGGCAATCGAATGTGAATAATCCCCCGCCCTGGGCGAATCCAAAAGTGCCCAACCCGCCGCCCAGGCCGACGGATTTCTCGCTCCCCGCGACACCCATGCTCTGGCACATTTTCCAAAGCCCGACAGACGCCGCCGGAAACCCCACGCCAAGCGTCGCCCGGCAGGACAAATCAATCACCTGGAATGTAATGCCCGGAAAACCCGAGGAAAACTAAATCAAACCGCGTGCAAGTGCCGAATGATTCGCCCCGTGTGAATGTAAACCACATCTTCGGCAATATTCGTGCAGTGATCCGCGATCCGCTCCAGATTCTTGGCGATCATGATATTCCCCAGATCACGATTGGCCTGCTGCCCGTCGCTTTCCATCATCGTCAGCATGTCCTGAACGATCTGGTGATAAAGCGCATCCACCACATCGTCGCTTTTAAGCACATGCCGCGCCAGCGATTCGTCGCGCAGATTAAACGCCTTGATGGTGTCCCGCAGTGTCGTCAAAACCGTATTAGCCATTAGTCGCAAGTCCGGCGGCGCTCGATAATTCCCCTGATGCGACAGCGGCAGCATGCGCTGCGCGATATTGACCGCGCAATCCGCGATCCGCTCGAAGTCCGCGTTCACTTTGATAATCGTGGTGACCGTCCGCAGATCGACCGCCGCCGGCTGTTGAAGCGCCAGCAGGTCGATCGCCCCCTTCTCCACTTTCACTTCGGCTTCGTCCACCCGCTCGTCCAGCGCGATCGTCTGCTGCGCCAAATTCGCGTCCGCCGTAAACAAAGCCTCGCAGGCCTGCTCCACCACCTGCAAAACCGTCGTCGTCATGCGCGCCACTTGAGCACGCAGATCCTCAAGAAGATCTTCCAAATGGTGCGACATAAGCAACCAGAAGCCCGCCGTTATCCAAATCGCCCGGTCACGTAATCTTCGGTCTGCTTCTGGATCGGGTTGGTAAACATCGCCGAAGTCGCGTTGTATTCTACGAGCAATCCCATGTAGAAAAAAGCCGTAAAATCGCTGACTCGCGCCGCCTGCTGCATATTGTGCGTCACGATCACGATCGTGTAATTCATGCGCAACTGGGTGATCAGGTCCTCGATTTTCGTCGTGGCGATCGGGTCCAGGGCGCTGCACGGCTCATCCATCAGCAGTACCGTCGGCTTGGTCGCCAACGCTCGGGCAATGCACAGCCGCTGCTGCTGCCCGCCGCTCATCCCCAAAGCGCTGCTATGCAACCGGTCCTTGACCTCTTCCCACAACGCGGCTTTGCGAAGACAGTCCTCCACGACACCGTTCAATTCGCTTCGCCTGCTCACCCCCTGCAGCCGGGGACCGTAGGCGATATTGTCGTAAATCGACTTGGGAAACGGATTCGGCTTCTGAAAAACCAGTCCCACCTGCCGCCGAAGCGCCACCAGATCCAGTTTCGGATCGTAGACGTCGGTCCCCCCGATCAGCAATTCCCCGGTGACCCGGCATCCCGGAACCAAGTCGTTCAACCGATTGATCGATCGCAAAAAAGTGCTCTTCCCGCAACCGCTCGGGCCGATCATGGCGATCACCCGGTTCCGCGGCATCGCCAGCGAAACGCTCTTGATCGCTTCAGTTTGGCCGTAGAAAACGCTCACACCGCGTGCCTCGATCAGCACATCGGCGGGGTTGATCAAATCGGGTGGAACAGCCGTCGCGCTCGCGGGAGTCGCCGTACGTGCGCCCTCGGATCCAGTCGGAGAGGTCGCTACTGCCGGCCGCTGCAAAGTCACTCCGCTCATATCTTGTCCCAAGAAAACCGCGATCCAGCAGTTTAAAACCCCAAATCGCAGTCTTCAAGGAGATTAAGAAACATTAACCCGCCGGCGTACTCGCGGGGCGGCGAAAGATTTTCGGACGTTGCACGCCTACGGAAGCCCCAGCAGGCCGCTGGCCAGAACCAGAGCGGCGATGAAAAAGATTGCCAATTCTGCGGCTTGGGCAAGGATTGAAGCAGTCATCGTTCGCACGTTCATTTCCTCCATAGAACCCACAAGGGTTCGATCCTAAAATCGGTCGCCGCGGATTGGACCAGTGGCTTGAATTGTCTATTTGAGCAAAAAATGGGGCAGTCGCCGCACCGAACCCGACGCCTAGGCGCGATGCGCCAACATTGCCGTAAATTCCGCGCCATATCGGACGTGACACTGTATCGATAAATCCATCTGGGAAAACCGTTTATCCCAATGCACCGTTTCGCTCGGCCCCACCGCTTTATGAGAATAAAAAAAAGCGAATGCAATTTTGCTTTATGGCTTGCATTTAACAGGGGGAACCCCTATTATGATCGACGTAGATGGACCTGTCGAGGGTGCCAGGAACATCTGAACGAGCCATGAGGGCTCCGACCCAGTTTCTGTGTCGGAGCCGTTTTTGTCGGGGGCATTCGAAGGTTTTAATCGCCTTTATCCCCTGGCAATCGTAACGATCCTCAACCGCCCAAGCACCCCCTTGGGCGACCTCCCTATCAAAGGGAGTTTAGCCCCGGATCCCCCCGTCCGGGGCCTTTTTATGCGCCGAGTTTTGGCCTTCTTTCGCGCGCAAAAAAACCGCGCTGTAATCAGCGCGGTCTACTTTTTTTGATAGGGCCGTCCGCCTTAAGGTTGCGTTGCCGGCGTTGAAGACGTGAACGTCCAGTATTTCTTCAATAACGGAATCACATCATCATCCCCACCCGACCGGCGATCCGCTACATCCAGCCACCCTTCCGCCTTGTCTTCGTGATGCGTGTTATACGCAATGTAGGCCAGCAGGAACACCGGAGTCGGATTCTGCGGCGAATCGCTCGCCAAGTGCTTTAAATCCGTCACCACATATTGCAGTCGTTGCGGACCCAGCAGCTTTTGCAAATCGTATTGCGCCAGCAGCACCGATGAATCCATCTTGAACGCCGCCCGCAAATCCAGTTCCGCCTGTCGATAATACGACCCGCCCAATTCCGCGTGCGCCCGGCCAATCGGAATCAGCGCGTTGTTCGGCGCCACCGCCCCAGCCTCGTCGTACGCTTCGATCGCCTTGGCATATTCACCTTTAGTGGTCTGCGCCTCCGCACCGCCCAGCAAATCCGCCAGACTCTTCGATGAGATGCCCGCCGCAAGGCTCTTGATCTCCATCGGTGTCGGCGGCGGTGCGCTCGATAACTCCGGCGTCGGCGTGACCATCGGCGTCTGCGTCCCCGTCACCGAACCCGTCCCGCCCGCCTCGTTACCAGCCTCCGGCGTCGTCCCCATCCCCGTTTGATCCGAACCAGCTGCGCCGCTCTGACGCGCCTGCAAATCCGCCAAAAATTGCCGCTGAGCCTCCTCAGCCGTCGCGGGATGGTCCTGATTGTACTGCCCCATCCGCCTTTGAAGCTCCGCGATCTGCGTGCTCTGCTGCGCCGGCGGCGGCAAAAGCGCTTGGATTTCCGGACTATTCAGCGGTGCCGTCGAAACATCCCCGGCGACCGGCGTTAACGACGTCGGCTGAATCGGCGTCGCCGATGCAAGCTGCAGCGGCGTCAACGGCTCATTCGGATTCTGTGAATTCGACCCGGGAGTCCCCGAACCAGGCGTCAGCGGCTGCAGCGGCTTGGGCGCCACATCCTGACTATCCGATGCGCTCGCCTGCCCCGTTTGCGCGGCGCTCTGACTCAGCTCCTTGCGCATCTGAATGATCTGCTGCTGCTGCGCGTTGGGACGATTCATCGTCCCAAACGGACTCGTGCTCTGTCCCGACGTCGTCGGATTCGGATTGTTCGTGTCCGGCGTAGCCGCCGCAAACGACGGATTCGTCGGAGCATTCAGCCCCGTCCCCACTTGCCTCACCCCATACAACGGCGACGCCATAAAATACGTCGGCGGCGTCGGATTCGCCGGGTTCACACTCGCGCTAGCGTCCACCTGCCCCGGAAGAAGCAACTCACCCGGCTTCGGCAGCGGAGAATTGAAATCCAGCGGCGCCCCCAATCGCAAATCCACCGAAAGATCCGCCTGCGTCGGCGCGGGGGCCGCCAGATAATTCCCGCTCGCCGTCGGACTGGGAACAAACCCGTCCGGAATCGTCGGCGACTGCGTCTTCGAATAAAACACCTGCGGACCCGCATATGCCGGATTGCTCACCGTCGAATTGCTCATCGTCGGCACACCCGTGGAGTCGCGAACGAACGCGTCCACCTGTTCACCGGGCAATACCTGTCCAAATCCGCTCGGATCGGAAAACGGCAACCGACCCCGAAACGCAAATCCGTTCGTCACGTTCCCATAGGTAATGTCATTCCCCGTCACCTCCGGACTGGTATTGGTCGGGTTATATCCGCCGCTGCTCGTCTCGGGATTGGCATCCATCGCGTGTCCGTCCCCGCCCACGCGCATCTGTCCAAACGCCGCCGCCGATGTCAGCGACGCCGCTACCGCCGCCAAGTAAAAAAACAGCCATCTGCTCGAACGTTTCATCACCATCACCTCGATAAACCCGTATTCATCCCTGACGATACGACGATTATATGGGCATTCTCGGCTTCAAACCAACCTGGGCATAAGAATTAGACGCCCCAATCGTTCCGAAGTTGCAACACTTCCGCCACGTCAGAATAAATGCCGGACATCGATATGAGCAGAATCGCTATTATTGGGGCTGGAAGCGCGGTCACCCCCGTGCCCTTAGGCCGGATTTTTGATTCCGCGCCAGGCGAATCGCGCGATAAAAACGTTCAAAAAAATCGAAATCAGCGACGCCGCCAGCGTTGCGTTGAAGACTTCGTCCCCCACCATTCCCGCCGATCGCGCCGCTCGAACGATCACGAACGACAGTTCCCCAATCTGCGTCAATCCCGCCGCCACCGCCACCGCCGTCCAAAGCGGATACCCGAACAGTTTCACCACCAGCGTCCAGACCCCAAACTTTCCCGCCACGATGAGCAGGATCATCGCCATCAGCAGCGGCAGATTATGTCGAAGCACTTCCGGCTCAATCAGCGATCCGAGCGAAACAAAAAACAGCGCCACAAACATATCCCGCAGCGGAACAATCCGATCATGAACCGCCTCCAAATCCTTCGATCCGCTGATGGAGAGCCCCGCCAAAAACGCCCCCAGAGCCAATGAGAATCCGATCGCCTGCGCCACCGCCGCCGTCCCGACGCAAATGACGATCGCCGTCAGCAATTGCAATTCGCTGTCTTCGGCCTTCCCCAACTGACGGAGCAAAATCGGAATCCCCTTTAAAGCGAGAAACGCCAGCGGAATCAGAAATATCATCGACTTCCCCAGCACCCACGCCGCCGTTTTCCAGGGATTCGGCACCGACCCGGAAAAATTCGGCAACAGCACGGTCATCAAAACCACCGCCAGGTCCTCCACCAGCGTGATTCCGATCATGACTCGTCCCCACGAACTGCTCATCGCGCCGTTATCCGCCAGCAAGCGCGCCAGCACCATCGTGCTCGCCACCGAAACCGCCGCCCCCACCGTCACACCTTGCCCCGTCGTCCACCCCAAAAGTTTTCCCACGAGTGTCGCCAGTCCGATCGAAATAGCGATCCCGATCGCCCCGCCCCCGGCCGCGACCCATTTCACCTTCAGTAAATCCTTGATGGAAAACTCAAACCCCACGGAAAACATCAGGAAGACGACGCCCACCTCCGCCAACTCCTCAAACGTATGAACATCGTGCAATTGAAAAATCGGCGTGAAGGGGCTGATGACGATCCCCCCCACCACGTATCCGACAATCAGCGGCAACCGCAACATCCACGCCAGCAGCCCCCCGCATAGCGCCGCCACAAAAATCATCATCAAATCGCGATAAAGGTAGAGGTGCGCGTCCATCCCCGGCATTTGTAACTTATCTAAAAAAAAACGCCCGCCAATTTATTGGCAGGCGTTCAAGTACGGAATCCGCAAAAATCGTGTGAGAGCGATTGATCAAACCCTAATGATAAGGTGGGTGATAGTCCGAGCCGGGAGGGTTCTCCCGACGGCTCCGACGCGTCCGCTTCCCGATTGTCGGGATTCCACCGAGAGGAGGAATCCCGCGGGCTTGCGTTGCGCCGGCGGCTATCCCCTAGGGTTGTCTATAGGTTTAACCAAATAGGACTCTCCAATCACGAATAGCCGCAGATCGCCCATACCTAAAAAATGATATCGGCCGAACTGACCCGCGGCAATCACCCCCCCATATACCGGCGGTGCGCAGCACCGCTTCCCCTGCGTTCCATATCAAAACGGCGGATCCTCCCCCCGCTTCCACCAATCCCCGTCATCCTTCCGCGGCTTCCTGGGCTTCCGCGGACCCCCTTCATCCTCCTCCGCGATCGACCCCCCGTCATAGAACGGATTATCATTCCCCTCTTCGTCATCGTCGTTCGGACCCTGCCGAACCATCGTCGCCAAAACCACCGCGAAAATCGGCCCAATTGTCCGCAGCGTCGTGATGTCCGCTCCCGTAAACGGCTTATCCGCGTCCCGGAACATGATGATCTGGGCCAGCGACTCCCCCAAATAAGTGCAATGCGCCCCCAGCACCGTCTGGTTCTTCAAATGTTTTGCTTCCTGTTCGCTGAGCTTCTCCTGAATCTCCGCTGCGCTTAGGTGCACCAATCCATCCCGCATCACAATGGGCACCAGCGTCTGCCGCATCGCGTCGATCAGCCCCGGCTCCCCCGGAATCGTATATTTCATATACGCCCCAAGCTGGAACCCCGGCTCCGCCGCCAGCCAAATCGCCACGTTCGCGTAACCCATCTGCCGCAGCAGCCAATCCATCGCATGGCAGAGCATCTGCTCCAGATCCTCCGCGCTATGAATCGCCCCACGGAACGATTCGCTGATCCGCACCGTATCCAGTTGCCGCGAAAGATCCCCATACGCGTTGATCAGATCGTTGCAAAGCAAATCCACTTTCTTGGCGACGACCTTCCGCGCCTCGTTCAATCGCCGCACCGCGTCGCGCAACCGGTCGATCCGGGTCTCATTTTTCGCAACCACCGTCTGCCGATGCAATGCCGAGCGAACCCGCTGCAAAAATTCATCAGCGCCAAACGGTTTAGCCAGGAAATCCACCGCCCCGTTGCGCAACGCCGAAACCGCCCGCTCATAGCTCGGCGACCCCGTAATCACGATCGCCCCCGCCAACGGATATTTCTGCCGAAGCGTCCCCAAAAGCTCGGTCCCTGAACCGTCCGGCAGATTCAGATCGACCACCAATAAATCAACCGGTTGTTTTTCAAGAATTTCTTGTGCCGCCGCCACACTGTCCGCCGTGGAAAGCTTGCACTCCAGGTTTCGTTCCACCACGTCCCCGACCAATTCAATGAGTGTGGCTTCATCATCCACCACGAGAAGTCGCGGCGGAGCAGTCTTGTCGGACTTGACGGGGGCGGCGACTGGCATCATGAAAACTCCCTGCCTGCTGGGCCAAACCGGGTCAGGTTTGGTTCTCCAAAAACTTGATCCATATTCAGTTCGCCGCTTTGCGCGTCGGCCGCGCGGGCGTCTCCGCGACCGTCGGAACCGTCGGCAACAGGATGAGCGTCCGTGTTCCTTCCTGCAACCGGCTCTCCATGCGCATCGAGCCGCCGCTGGATTCCACCCAGCGCAACGCCTTGGGCAATCCCATGCCGCGCCGTCGGCCCGCGGGCTTACTGCTGAAAAATGGATCGAACGCACGCTTCAGCGTCGCTTCGTCCATCCCGCATCCGTTATCCGTCACCGTGATCGCCACGCGCGACGAATACGGATCAAACGCCGTATTGATTTCCACGTGACCGCTCTTGGCGTCCGTCGCCAGGATCGCGTTGTCGATCACTTCCGTCAGCGCGGCGCCAACTTGCAGCGGATCGACTACCACCGCGGGCGTGTCGCCCATGGTCACCTCTATTGTCCTATCGGCTAACTCCGTATGCGCCTTGGCATCATGCAACGCACGCGCCACCAAGTCGGCCGGCTCACACTCCTGCGGCTGCGGCGGAACCGGCTTGGCGAAATCCATCAGCTCCGTAATGATCTGGCTCAGCCGATGGCTCTGTTCGTGAATCAAATGCGCCATCGCTTTATGCTTCGGGTCCGTTAATTGCGACTCCAGCAACTGTGAACGACCGCTGATTACCGCAAGAGGATTATTCATCTCATGCGCCGCCCCCGCCGCCATTTCACCGATGCTGGTCATCGTCTTCGATCGTAAAATCTCGTTGTGCGCGCTCTGCAAACGCCGATTCGTCTCCGCCAGTTCCTCGGAAAGGACCCTGGCCTCTTCCCGAATTTGCGCCGTCCGCATCGCCAGCGCCCAACCCGCCGAAACGGCGGATAATTCCTGCACCTGCGAACTGAGCCGCTGCGCCTCCCCCGGCGCCGCGCCCCAGACCACGCCTCCCACGCAAATTCCATCCGCCTCCAGGCTCATCCAATAACGCTGGTCCCCCGCCAACCGCGGCGAAATCGCCGCCAGCAGCCAATCCAAATCGTCCCCCGCATGCAGCACCGGACCATCCCCCGTCGGCCGAGCCCCCGGCCGCTTGAAACAATCCACCAAAGACGTTTCGAATTGCTCCCCGCTCTCGTCAAAAAGCAATACTTCCGCGAAATCCTGCGTCGGACCCATCGAAAACGCCGCCACCGCGGTCGCCCCCAGCACCCCCACCGCCGTCTGCCCGATCGCCTGCAATACCACCTGCGGCGCCGATTCCGGCGTCAATCCGCTCTGAAACGTGCTGAGTGCATCAAAAAACTTGGCGCGCGTCGCCAACCGCCGGTTCTTCGCCGCCAACTGGCTGCTCACCCGCCCCAATTCCTGGTTCGCCCGCGACAACGCCTGCTGGTAAAGCTCCTGCGTGCTCGATTGGCCCAGCTGCAAAACCTTCGCACGGTTCTCGATCCGCTCGACCAGCTTCGGCAGCGCCCCCGCCACCAATTCCGGCGACAGCCCGATCGCATCCACCCACCGATCGCGATTTCCGTAAAACGCGTAATTCCCGCTATACCCCAAATGCTGTTCGCGCGCCAGCAAATCCGCCAGCGTGATCAGATTCACCATCCGCGGATATTTCACCGTCGTCGGAAGCGCCTCGGGAAATTGCCCATGCAGCCAAATGCTCTCCCGAATCATCTGCGGCAGATTCCACTTCTCTGCCAGACGCTTCCCGACAACCATATGATCCAGACCAATGACCGACCGCTCCACGTCGGCGATATTCCCTCGCAAAAGCTCCGCCGCCTCCACCACCCGCGCGTAACTTTTAGGCAGCGTCGTATCCAGCGCGATTTTCCCAATGTCATGAAGCAATCCGCAAACAAACGCCTCCGACGCCGGCAGTCCGCTCTGCGCGCCATAAGCGCGCCCCGCCGCCTCCGCCAGAAGTTCGGCGCAGCAAGCCACTGCGATCGAATGTTTCCAGAAATCTTCCCGCGGAAATCCCGATCCGTGCGGAGCTCCATTGGAAAACGTTTCAAACACGGAAATTGCCAGCACCGCGCTGCGAACCGCCTCAAACCCCAGCAACACGACCGCTCGATCCACCGTCGTCACTTCCCCGCGCACCCCCAGATCGGCGCGGTGCACCAATTGCAGAATTCGCGCCGTCAGGGAAACATCGCTGCTGATCAGGGAGACGATCTCGCTGGTCTGGCTCTCGCCGCTGGCCGTCGCCTCCAGCACGCGCATCGCCACCGCCGGAAGCGTCGGAAGCTGCTCCAATTGCTGGACGATCAGCTCAACCCGTTTGACTTGGAGATTATCCGAGGTGGAAGACATCGTGGGTGATCGCCGTCGCTGCGGCGGTCCTTGCGGCCTACCGCCCCCGCAGACCTCGCCTGCTGCTCTATTCTAAACCGACAGCAACTCGCCGATCCGTTCAATCAGCTTCTCAATATTGAACGGCTTTTTCACGAATTCGTCTGCGCCGCTCTTCAGAAGATCGTTTATCTCATCCTGATTCACCACGCCGGAAACGATCACAATCTTGATGTGCTCGAAATTCGCATTCTTACGGATGGTCTGGCAAACCACATTCCCATTAATATCCGGCAGCATGTAATCCAGGATCACCAGATCGGGAACGAACTCCTGCGTCAAAATGCCCGCGTCATATCCCGTGCTCGCCGTCCGAACTTCAAACCGCCCGTCCCTCTCCAGCACGTCCACGAACAATTCCACGATCTCCGGGTCGTCATCCACAACCAAAAGCTTCATTTTCCCGTTATTCAGCGCATCCGGCGGGATTCCGTTGTCCTTCATGAATGCGATCAGCGCATCCCGGGGAATCCGCCGAAACCGGCTTCCAGGAACCCGGAATCCACGCAGCCGGCCGCTGTCAAAGCACCGGATGATCGTCTGCTGTGAAACCTTGCAGATCTCAGCGGCTTCGCCCGTCGTAAATACTGTCTTCATCGGGTCCTCGCACCTATAACGGCTGTTAAATGCGGATGGGAAATTACAGGCCTTACCAATTAGCCTGCTTATCCATTTTCCCCATTTGAACATCGACCGGTGCACATTGCAACTTGAAACTGGCAGCCGAATTACCCTTCAGCCCTCCCATTCGATAGTTATCGGACCTTGGGCTTTTTCAGGTGGGTAGCGCGCAAAAGAAAGCCAACGGATGGATATCCGTTGGGGCATTTAAGTCCGCAACTTACGACAAACCCCGCCCTACCTATAGAACTCAATGATCAAATTCATATTCACTTCAAACGGCACATCCTCCGGCACCGGCAGACCCTTGATCGACGCCGTAAGCTGCGCCGGATTCCATTCCAGCCAATTCGGCACCTGGTGCCCCGCGTTCTGCTCCATGTTCTCCCGCAGAACCTTCTGAATCCCCTCTTTAAAGGTAATGGTCTGCCCCGGCTTAACCAGAAAGCTGGCGATGTCGGTTTTGACACCGTTCACCATCACATGCCCGTGTGCCACGATCTGCCGAGCCGCCCAGATCGTTCGAGCGACCCCAAGCCGACGCAGTACATTGTCCAGGCGCGTCCGCAGAATCCGGATCATCGTGTTCGCCGTATTTTCCCTGGATCTCTTTGCGATAACGAGAAACCTCCGAGACTGCTTTCCCAGCATCCCATAGTGCAATCGCAGTTTCTGCTTCTCGTTGAGGCGAGTCCCAT
>Ga0181531_10001576_pt1 | contig 14365 bp, 11 predicted proteins | sample PEATcosm2014_Bin_38_FD_119743 | JGI IMG/M metagenome (GOLD analysis project Ga0181531, IMG submission 119743) | Peatland microbial communities from MTU Mesocosm Facility, Houghton, MI, USA - PEATcosm2014_Bin11_10_metaG | ecosystem: Environmental > Terrestrial > Soil > Wetlands > Peat | place... | reverse complement strand
GACCATGGTGTAAAGAAAAAACAACGTCGACGCGCGTCCGCTTCTGCGTCCTCCCCATAAGCGAATCAGGAAAAAAGCAGGGATCAGACTCAGCTCCCAGAAGATAAACCAATGGATGAAGTTCAGGGCAGTAAACGTTCCAAATAATCCAGCTTCGAGGAAAAGCACCAGTGCGAAATAGACCGCCCCCTGTTTCTCATTCGCCCATGATGCGGCCAGCGACATCAGCACCACGACCGCCGACAGCACCAGCATCAACACGCCCAGGCCGTCGACACCCACGTGATACGAGATCCCGAGCGACGGCGCCCACACATGCTGCGCCTCGAATTGCATGCCGGATGCGCCGGGATTGAATCCGTGCCACAGGAACAGAGCCAGAACCAGCGCGCCCCCGGCAAAGGCCACTGCCAGGACGCGGGCCAGATCGCGTGAGCGATAAAACGCCAGCACCAAAAGTCCACCGGCGATGGGCAGCAGAGTCAGCAGCGTGATCATCGACGGTGCCCCCACAGCAGCAGGAGAGCGAGCACTACCAGCGCGCCGCCGATCACCCGCAGATAAGTCTGAACGCGGCCGTTTTCAAGATGCGAAAAGAATCGCCCGCCACGCGCCACATCGCGGCAGCCCTCGTCGAAACCGCCATTGACCACATACCTGTCGACTCCGGCGTCGAGCCAGCCCAGCCCAGTCACGAGCCACGAGATAAGATTCACCGCGCCGCCAAAAATCCAGCGATCCAGCCACGCAGCCAACGCGGAACCCAGGCGCGTCAGCCGGATAATCGTCGCATCGTAAATCTCATCGACGTAAAGCCGGTTAGCGAGTGCGTGGAAGATTCCAGGCGACACCCTCTCCAGCAAGTCTGGGTCCGTCACACGCACAATCGGCTTGCGCCCGTAAAACCACCATCCCAGACCGAGCCCGGCAAAAACAATGAGCGACGAGACGAGCATCAACGAAAGCACGCCCGGTTCGAGGAAACCGCCCCAGCCAAAGCGCACCGCCTCTCCCGCAAGGAAATTCTGGAACCACGGCCACGCCGGTGTTCCCACAAATCCCAGAAACACCGCAAACACCGCCAGAATCAGCAGCGGGCGGGTCATCGCCGCCGGGCTTTCGTGCGGATCCTCAATCGCACAAACCTCACCCGAACGCGGCGAGACGACAGGCTCCAGCTCCGATGCTGGAATCGCATGCGCCGCCGCGGCCCCCGCCGAAACACTCGCCGCCCTCACCCGCTGCGGTCCGAAAAACACGTAGTACATCTGCCGCGTCATGTAGAACGCGGTCAGCAGCGCCCCAATGGCGCCCAAATAGAACGGTCCGCGCGAAACGCCCCACCCGTGAGCCGCGTGCAAAATCGCGTCCTTGCTCCAGAACCCCGCAAACAGCGGAAACCCGCACAGCGCCAGCATGCCGCACGCATAGGTAGCAAACGTCACCGGCATAAACCGGCGCAACCCGCCCATGTTGCGAATGTCCTGCTCCTCGGTGCAGCCATGAATTACCGAGCCCGCGCCGAGAAACAGCAAAGCCTTGAAGAACGCATGCGTGATCAGGTGAAACATTCCGACGGCAACGCCGCCCACGCCCAGCCCCAGCATCATGTAGCCCAGCTGCGACACAGTGGAATAAGCCAGGATGCGCTTGATGTCGTTCTGCGCGACTGCAATGCATGCGGCAAAAACCGCCGTGATGGCTCCCACCCATGCGACGACTTCCAGCGCATGCGCGCTCATCAGGGGGTAAACGCGTGCCACCAGATAAACCCCCGCCGCCACCATTGTGGCCGCATGGATCAGGGCGCTGACCGGCGTTGGGCCCTCCATCGCGTCCGGCAGCCACACATGCAGCGGCACCTGTCCCGACTTGCCCGCCGCGCCGCAGAAAATCAGCAGCCCGATTGCTGTCGAAACCGCCATCCCCGCCACGGTGAGGTGTGCGGCCAGCACGGTGAGCGCACTCTGCTCCAGGCATCCGGCTCCGCGGTCGTAGAAAAGCAAAGTCCCACTCTGCCCGTAGAGCCATACCATACCGATCAGCAGGCCAAGATCGCCAACCCGCGTCGTAATGAAGGCCTTCTTCGCCGCCGCCGCAGCAGCCGGCCGATGAAACCAGAACCCGATCAGCAGATACGAAGTCAGCCCCACAACCTCCCAGCACATGAACAGCAGCAGCAGGCTGTTGGCGATCACCACGCCGAGCATCGCGCCTGCAAACAACGAGAGGAAGCAGAAGAAGCGCGTGAAGTTGTCGTCGTGCGCCATGTAGCCGAGGCTGTAAATAAAAATCAGCAGCCCCACAAAGGTGACCATCACCAGCATCACGGCCGCCAGTGGATCGAGCAGCCATCCCAGCGTCACCCACTGATCGCCAAACTGCATCCAGCGGAAATTCACCACCTGCCGCGCTGGATCGATCAGCATCCCAACAAAAGCGGCCAGCGCCAGCAGCAACGACAGTGACATGGCCCCAATCGCCAGCGCCGCCGACAGCCGCCGCTGCGCCCGCTTCAGCAACCCGCTGATGCCCGCCGCCAGCATCGGCAACACAGGGATCAGCCACAAATGGCGCACAATCCAGCTCGCGCTCATCCCTTCATCTCCGTAATCTCGCTCACGTCCGAGGTCCGCGCGTGACGGTAGATAGCCAGGATCATCGCCAGCCCCACAGCGGCTTCCGCTGCGGCAACCGCAATCGAGAAGATGACAAAGATCAAACCAGTCAGAGCTTCTGGATGCGGCCCAAATCGCCAGAACGCGATGAAATTCAGATTGGCCGCATTGAGCATCAGCTCGATGCCCGCCAGCACCAGAATCGCGCTGCGCCGTGTGAGCGCGCCAGCGAGGCCGACCGAGAACAACAACGTCGAAACCAGCAGACAGCCAGCAAGAGGATTCATTAGCCGCGCTGCTCCGGAACCGGCGGAGTCCTTACTTTGTCCACCGCACTCCCAGGCTTCTCGCGCAGAGCCAGGATAACGGCCCCGATCATCGCCGCCGTGAGCATCAGCGCGATCACCTCCAGCGGCAGAACATAACGCTGCATCAGCCCCAGTCCAATTGCCCGCATCGAGGCTTGGGGCGCGGCCGGGATAACCCTTCCTGCAACCCCGCTGGTCTTCACAGCCCAGGCCAGCATCGCAAATACTGCCATTGCGATCGCCGCTCCCGTCATCGCGGCAGGCGAAAATATCTTTGCCGGCTCCGACTCCCCACCGCGCGTCAGCAGGACCACAAACACTATAAGGATAGCGATCGCTCCCACGTAAACCAGCAGTTGCGCCAGCCCCGCGAATTCCGCCCCCAGATTCACATAGAGCGCCGCAAGGCCTGCGAATGCCACCGTCAGCGCCAGAGCGCAATGCACCAGGCGGCGCAGCGTCATCGCGGCCACGCCTCCAGCCACCGTCAACACCGCAAGGATCAGAAATGCCGCAGTCATCGTTTATCGCGCAAAGTTTCTGGAGCTGTCATGGTTCCGGAGCGCTCGCGATAGCGTCAGCCTCGCCGGGCCTCTCCCACGATTGCACAGCGGGCCCACGCCGACTGTGACTCAAATCACCACCCGGCTAAATCCGAATCCATCCGTCCCGAGCGGCCAATCCTTTCACTCTGCGAAGCGATACGTCCTCTTCTCAATCCTTCTGCCGCGTTCGAGCCCCCGCGCCAGCGCTATAAAGGGCGCCACAATCACCAGAGCGCAGACCAGCCAGCGTATCACAGCGCCCAGCGGCTTCGGCCCCACCACGTCGATCGTTAGAAAGTGCCAGATTCCTGCCGAAAGAATCACGACCAGCGTCATCGGCAACATGAATTTCCAGGCAAAGTTCATCAGCTGATCCATGCGCAGGCGCGGTACCGTGCCCCGCACCCAGATGAACGCGAAAATCAGTGCCAGCAACTTCCCAAAAAACCAAATCCACGATGGAATCCAGGTAAGAAAACTGAACGGGGCGGACCATCCGCCAAGGAAAAGGGTGATTCCCAGCCCGCTCACCGCGAACATCTCCAGATATTCAGCCAGAAAGAACAGAGCAAACTTGAACCCCGAATACTCAATGAAATATCCGGCGATAATCTCCGACTCGCCTTCAGGCAGGTCGAAAGGACTGCGATTCGTCTCCGCCGTTGCCGCGACCATAAACAGCATGAACCCCGCGAGCCCCCATGGCGTAAACACATACCAGTGCGCCAGGGTGCTGGAGTAGCGCGCCTGCTGCTCCACAATTGCCACGGTCGACAGCGTCCCCGCAGTCATAATCACCGGAACCGATGACAGGATCAGCGGAATCTCGTAGCTGATCATCTGCGCAATCGCGCGCATCGCGCCCAGCAGTGAATATTTATTGTGGCTCGACCAGCCCGCCATGAAGATGGCCAGTTCCGTCCCCGCCCCAACCGCGAAAAAGAACAGCACGCCGGCGTCGAGATTGACCGCCGTCATGTTTCGCCCCACCGGCAGAACGGCGTAAGTAAGAAAAACAATTCCCACCAGCACCAGCGGCGCCAGGTAGTGCACTACATGGTCCGCAGCGCGCGGAACCAGGTCTTCCTTGGTGAGCGATTTCACCGCATCGGCCATTGGCTGGAGGACGCCAAACGGACCTACGCGGTTCGGCCCGTAGCGGTTCTGCATGCGTCCCAGGCCCTTGCGTTCGAAAACCGTGGTCAGAGCAAACAGCCCGGCGAACACCACGATAATTGCCCCAACTGCAATCACAATTGAAACCAGCGCCTGCAGCGAACCAGGCGTATGCCCAACGATCCAGTGATCGAGATTGACGAAAACCTGATCCGCAGCGGTTCCGCCAACCATCACTGCGGCTCCACTTTCGCCGGCGCTTTAACGGCCGCGGAAACTCCGTTGCCGGAGGCAGCCTCAGCCGGTTGCGCCGCCTTCGCGGCAGCCGCCGCCGCAGCGGCCGCGGCCTTCGCCTGAGCGTCAGCCAGTTCCTTCGCGCGCCGCTCATCCGTTTCCGCCGCTTCCGTAGGATGAATTTTCCGGTAGTAGTCGTTCGGCTTCGCCAGTTGATCCTTCGTCCACAGCAGTCCGCCAAACCGATCCGTCGTGCTCAGCTCAAACTGCTTATCCATGCGGATCGCATCGAACGGGCAAACTTCGACGCAAATCTGGCAGCTCATGCACACTGCTACATCGATATCGAACACCGCCGGATAGAACTGTGCCTTGCCCGCAAAATCGGGCTTCTTGTCCTTGCTCTTCTCAATATGGATACACCGCGGCGGACACTCCTTCTCGCAAATCTGGCACGCCACGCAGCGCAGTCCCTTCTCCGCATCGCTCCCGTCATAAAGAAGAAACGGAAATACCCGCGACGCCTCGGGTAGCGGCAGCCGCTCCTCCGGATACTGCACGGTCGTCAGCCGATCCTTCTCGACATAACTGCCGAAGAAGTTCCGCGCCGTCTCGACCAATCCCTGAATGATCCCTTCACCCAGCATGAAAACAGTCCCCAGTCCTCAGTTTACAGTTTCCAGTCATTAGTCTCCTGTCTGCAGTCCCACCGGGGACTAACAACGGGCAACTAACAACTCGCATGAAAACAGTCCTCAGTCCTCAGTTCACAGCCTCCAGTCTTAGCCTCCTGCCTACTGGGGACTAACAACTGGCAACTAACAACTCGCCTTACCGATCCACTTCCCCCAGCACAATATCCACGCTGCCCAGAATAATCACCGTGTCCGCAATATTCTCCCCAAGACACATATCTTCGAGAATCGTCAGGTTGATCATGCTCGGTGGCCGCACCCGATACCGGTAAGGATTCCCCGACCCATCGCTGATCAGATAAAATCCCAGCTCACCCTTCGGCGACTCAATCCGCCCGTACGCCTCGCCCGCCTTCGGCCGCAGACCCCGCAGCCGCGCCTTCGCGTCCATCACCGGTCCCGCCGGAATATCGCGCAGCGCCTGCTCCAGAATCTTCACTGACTCCCGCATCTCGAGAATCCGCATCATGTAGCGGTCATAAACGTCGCCATGCTCCCCCATCGGCACTCGAAAGCTAAAGCGATCGTAAATTCCATACTTGTCAACCTTGCGAATGTCATAGTTGACCCCGCTCGCCCGCAGCATCGGTCCGGTCACCCCTGCGTTTACGGCCAGCTCGCGCGGCAACACTCCCGTGCCCTGCGTCCGCGCCATCAGAATCTCGTTTGCCCGCAGCAGGTTTTCAAACTCATCGACGAAGCCGGGCAACCGCCCCACCAGCTGGCGCGTCTCCGTCAGCCACGCCGGCGAGCAATCCACGCGCACCCCGCCAAAGCGCATGTAGTTGCACATCATCCGCGCCCCGCTCAGCGACTCGAACAGATCCAGAACCTTCTCGCGCTCGCGAAACGCATACATCAGCGGCGTGCCGCTCGCTCCCATGTCCTGCAGCAAAAACCCAACCAGCCCCGCGTGATTCTGAAATCGCGTCAACTCGGCGACAATCACGCGAATGTATTCCGCGCGTTCCGGCACTGCGATGCCCGCCAGCTTCTCCACCGCCAGCACATAGCCCCAGTTATTCGTCATCGAGCAGAGATAGTCCAGCCGATCTGTGTAGGGAATCGCCGACAAGTAAGCGCCGTGCTCGGCGATCTTCTCGTGGTTGCGGTGCAGGTATCCAAAGACCGGCTTCAGCCGAACAACCCGCTCGCCTTCCAGCCGCACATCCATGCGAAACACGCCATGCGTTGAAGGATGATGCGGCCCCATGGAGACTTCCATGATGTCGCCCAGGCCGTCTTCATTGACAACCGCGATTCGCTCCAGTTCCGCCACGTCCGTGATCACGCCTTCACCCCCGTGACCAGAATGTCGTCTTCGGGCGGAACATAATCCTTGCGCATCGGATAGTCGACAAACCCATCCCACATAAGGATGCGCCGCAAATCCGGATGCCCATCGAAAACGATCCCATATAAATCGAAGGCCTCGCGCTCCTGAAATTCCGCGCTGCGCCAAACCGGCGTCAGCGATGGCAGGTGCGTGCCGTCGGCGCGATTCGCCGTCCTCAGCCGCAGGATCGCCGGCCCGTGTTTCTTCTCCATCGAAAACAAGTGATAGACGGCCTCAAGATAACCCGGCACTTTGGTCTTGCGAACCTCTTCGACTTCCTTTTCCGACTCCGCGCCATCCGGCCCCGCGACCAGCTTCTTCACCTTTACCTTTTCGGTGACCTCGCTGTCCGGCCAGTCCACGCCCGTCACCAGCGAGCAGTAGTCGAGCCGCAGCTCCGCATCGTCGCGCAAAAACTCCGCTACAGCCCGCGCATGCGCATGGTCCAGCAACAGCGAATGTTGCCCCGAAGGACTTCCATTCGCGATCACCGTCACGCTTGCGCCCGGAACTCCAGCTTCAATCTGGGCCTTGATGTTTTCGGGGGAGGGAAGCGGCATTATTGGATCACCCTCAACGGGGTCCCCGGCGAGCTTGCTCGCTGGGGTGTGAGCGGATTCCCATTCTCGGCAAGGAAAACGTCAGTATTCTGCGCCGGCTCCAGCCCATGCTCCCCAAACGCGGGCACCGGAAATTCACTCGGCAAGTCTGCATTGAGATGCCGCGGCCGATCCGCGCCGCTGAGTGACTGCTCCTCAATCTTCTTCTGCAGCGTCATGAACGCGTGAATCAGCGCTTCGGGCCGCGGCGGGCACCCAGGAATATGCACATCGACAGGAATATAGCGGTCGATCCCCTTCAGGACGTTGTATCCATCGCGAAACGGCCCGCCGGAAATCGCACAAGCACCCATGGCGATTACATATTTCGGCTCCGGCATCTGGTTGTAGAGCCGCACCACCTGCGGCGCCATCTTTTTTGTAACCGTCCCCGACACAATTATGAGATCGGCCTGCCGTGGCGACGGCCGAAAAACCTCCGCCCCAAACCGCGCCAGATCGTACCGCGCCATCGTCGTCGCAATCATTTCGATCGCGCAACAAGCCAGCCCAAACGTCAGCGGCCAAACGGAATTCTTCCGCCCCCAGTTGTAAATCTCCTCGAGGGTCGTCGTGAAGATCCCGTTCTTGCTCAACTCGATCTTCAGCTCTTTAAGATCGTCCGCCATTCAACTCCTCGCTACCGGCCACCAGCAAACGGCTCCGCTTTTCTGAACGCTGAACGCCGAGCGCTGAACGCTTTTCTGTACCTTGTACCCTGCACCCTGCACCCTGCCGTCACGCCCACGTCAGCACACCCTTCTGGCAAGCCCAGATCAAACCCTCCACCAGCAACAGCAAAAACACCAGCATCGCCAGGCACGCACCCAGCGAAAGCCCTGTAAAAGCCACCGCAAACGGCAGCAAAAACACAGCCTCTACATCGAAGACCAGAAAAACAATGGCGTAAATGTAGTAGGACGCGCCAAACTGAATCCAGGCATCCCCCTTCGATTCCAGCCCGCACTCGTACGTGGCGTTCTTCTCCGCGCCCGGCTTCTGGGGCGAAAACACCCGCGCCCAAACCCACGCCAGCAGAAGCGGCGTGATCCCAAAAGCCACTCCGCCCACCAGCAGGCCCACGACCATCAGCCAGGGATGTTCCGGATTTACACTCATCGGCCCACTCCCCGGCGACCAGCCGTGACTTCAGTGAGCCTACCCGTCCCCAACATCAACCCTCCGTGACCAAAATCACAAAGCCGCACCCAGCTCCCAGCCCCGACCTTCTCTCATCCTCGCACAGTTGTGTTCCCTGTCACAGCCGGGGCATCACCCCGGGGGGCAGACTTATCTGTTGTGGCTTACGGCGATTTCGCACTCGCCTCCCAACCCCAGCAAGGAGAATCATGAGCGCCCCAGCAAAAACAGCGATTTTCGACGGCAATGAAGCCGCCGCCTCCGTGGCCTACCGCTTTTCCGAAGTCGTAGCGATTTACCCCATCACCCCGTCCTCCCCCATGGCCGAGTTCGCCGACCAGTGGAGCGAGGAAGGCAAGCTCAACATCTGGGGCTCCGTTCCCCAGGTTGCTGAGCTGCAAAGTGAGGGTGGCGCCGCCGGCGCCATGCACGGAGCACTCCAGGGCGGCGCCTTCGCCACCACTTTCACCGCCTCCCAGGGCCTGCTGCTCATGATCCCCAATATGTACAAGATCGCCGGCGAGCTCACACCCAACGTTATGCATGTAACCGCGCGCTCCATCGCCACGCATGCCCTATCTATATTCGGCGATCACTCCGACGTCATGGGCTGCCGCCAGACCGGCTATGCCATGCTCGCCTCGAATTCCGTCCAGGAAGCCGCCGACTTCGCAACCATCGCCCACCTCGCGACCCTCGAATCCCGCATCCCCTTCATGCATTTCTTCGATGGCTTCCGCACCTCGCACGAAATCAACAAAGTCCAGCCCATCTCCGACGAGACCATCAACGCGCTCCTCGACGAGAAAGCCGTCCGCGCCCACCGTGAACGCGCGCTCTCGCCCGATCGCCCCGTCCTCCGTGGAACCGCCCAGAACCCCGATGTCTTTTTCCAGGCTCGCGAAGCCTGTAACCCTTATTACCTCGCCTGCCCGGTGATCGTGCAGGACGTCATGGACCGCTTCGCCCGCCAAACCGGCCGCAGCTATCGTCTCTTTGACTACTACGGAGCCCCCGACGCGGATCGCGTCATCATCCTCATGGGCTCGGCCGCGGGCGCTGCCGAAGAAGCCATTGACGCACTCAATGCCCGCGGAGAAAAGCTCGGGCTGCTGAAGGTCCATCTCTTCCGGCCCTTCGCGCCCGAAGCTTTTCTGACAGCCCTCCCCGATTCCGTCCGCAAAATCGCTGTCCTCGACCGCACCAAGGAGCCGGGATCAACCGGCGAGCCCCTCTACCAGGACATCGTCACCGTCATCTCCGAAGCCCTCTCCACCGGCCGTCTGCCGCTCGCGCAGTTCCCGGTCATCGTCGGCGGACGCTACGGCCTCTCCTCAAAAGAATTCACGCCCGCCATGGTCAAGGGCGTCTACGACGAGCTGGCCAAACCGCATCCGAAAAATCACTTCACCATCGGCATCGACGACGACGTTACCCACTCCAGCCTGCGCTGGGACGAGAGCTTCTCCACCGAAGATCCGAAGACCGTGCGCGCCCTCTTCTACGGCCTTGGCGCCGACGGCACCGTGGGAGCCAACAAAAACTCCATCAAGATCATCGGCTCCGAGACCCCGAACTACGCCCAGGGCTACTTCGTCTACGACTCCAAGAAATCCGGCTCCCTCACCACCTCGCACCTGCGTTTCGGCCCCGAGCCCATCCGCTCCACCTACCTCATCTCGCGCGCCAACTTTATCGCCTGCCATCAATTTGAATTCCTCGAGAAGACCGATGTCCTCGTCGCCGCCGAACCCGGAGCCACCTTCCTCCTCAACAGCCCCTACGGCCCCGAAGACGTGTGGCTGCATCTGCCGCGTACCATCCAGAAGACCATCCTCGAAAAGCACCTCCGCCTCTTCGTCATCGACGGCTACACCGTCGCCCGCGAAAACGGTATGGGCAACCGCATCAACACCGTCATGCAGACCTGCTTCTTCGCCATCAGCGGTGTTCTGCCCCGTGAAGAGGCCATCGAGCAGATCAAGAAAGCCATTAAGAAAACCTATGGCAAGCGCGGCGATGCGGTCGTCCAGCAGAACTACGCCGCCGTCGACGCCGCCCTCGCCCACCTGCACGAAGTCAAAGCCCCCGAGCATGTCACCGCGAAGTTCGACATCCTCCCCGCAATTCCCGCAGCCGCGCCCACCTTCGTCCGCGATGTCCTTGGCGCAATGGCCGCCGGCCACGGCGATCTGCTTCCCGTCAGCGCGCTGCCTCCTGGCGGAACCTTCCCCACCGCGACTGCCAAATGGGAGAAACGCAACATCGCTCAGTTCATCCCCGTCTGGGATGAGCAACTCTGCATCCAGTGCGGCAAATGCGTCATGGTCTGCCCGCACGCCGTCATTCGCGCCAAAGTCTACGACGGAGCCCTGCTCCCCAACGCCCCGGCAACCTTCAAGTCCGCTAAGCCGAAATGGCGCGGCATGGACCAGGAACTCTACACCCTCCAGGTAGCTCCCGAAGACTGCACCGGCTGCACCCTGTGCGTTGAGGTCTGCCCCGCCAAGAGCAAGGCCGACCCCACCCACAAGGCCCTCAACATGGCCGCGCAGCAACCGCTCCGCATTCCCGAGCGAGCCAACTGGGACTTCTTCGAATCCCTCCCCACCGTCGCGCGGGATCGCCTCTCTGCCACTCAGGTAAAAGACATCCAGCTCCTCGAGCCGCTCTTCGAGTTCTCCGGCGCCTGCTCCGGCTGCGGCGAAACTCCCTACATCAAGCTGCTCACACAGCTCTTCGGCGACCGCCTGCTCATCGCCAATGCCACCGGCTGCTCCTCCATCTACGGCGGCAATCTGCCCACCACACCCTACTGCCAGAACGACGAGGGCCGCGGCCCAGCCTGGTCCAACTCCCTCTTCGAGGACAACGCCGAATTCGGCCTGGGCATGCGCCTCGCCGTCGATCAGCAGCGCTCCTATGCCGAAAACCTCGTCGCCAAACTAACACCGATCCTTGGCGAAGACCTTGTCCGCGCCACACTCGACGCCGATCAGTCGAAAGAGGACGGGGTCAACGCCCAACGCCAGCGTGTCGTCGCGATCCGCGCGAAGCTCGCAACCATCGACTCCGTCGAAGCCCGCTCGCTAAGCGCCATCGCCGACACCCTCGTCCGCAAGAGCGTCTGGATCATCGGCGGAGACGGCTGGGCGTACGACATCGGCTTTGGCGGCCTCGACCACGTTCTCGGCTCCGGCAAAAACGTCAAAATCCTCGTCCTCGATACCGAGGTCTACTCCAACACCGGCGGCCAGATGTCCAAGTCCACCCCCCGCGGAGCAGTCGCCAAGTTCGCCGCCGGCGGCAAATCCACCAGCAAGAAGGACCTGGCCATGGAAGCCGTAGCCTACGGCTCAGTCTACGTCGCGCGCATCGCCATGGGCGCCAACGACAGCCACACCGTCAAAGCTTTCCAGGAAGCCGAAGCCTGGCCCGGCCCCGCGATCATCATCGCCTACAGCCATTGCATCGCCCATGGGTACGACCTGTCGCAGGGCCTCGATCACCAGAAGGCCGCCGTCAACTCCGGCTACTGGCCGCTCATGCGCTACAACCCGGCCGTCCGCGAAGAAGGCAAGAACCCCTTCTTCCTCGACTCCCGCGCACCGTCCATCCCCCTCAAGGACTACATCTACAACGAGTCGCGCTACACCATGCTCCTGCGCGCCCATCCTGACACCGCCGCAGAGCTGTTGAAAGAAGCCACCGACGACGTTGAGCGCACCTGGCGCGTCTACTCCGGCCGCGCCGCCATGCCAGGCCGCGAAACCACCCCCAACATCTCGCCCCGCGAAGACAAAGAAGTTCCCGCCGGCGCGCCTGGCGACGACTAACCGCTTTCCGGAGCCGCTGCAACAGCAGCTCCGGCTTTGCCAGTGCCGATGAGTCAATTCTCGGCACTGGCATTTCGTTTGAAACAGCGATGAAACGCCAACCCCTTTTTGCAGACCGCTTCGTCGCTGCCCGCTCCCCACCAACCGCTTTTCGCTAAACGTTTTCGCTAACCGCTTTCCGCTGGACCGGTTTTCCGCTGAAAGCTGATCTACAATTGCAGGAACCCGCTCGCCTCAACACCGCCTTGAAACGCAGCCGCTCCAAGCGCATCACTACATCATGATCGAGTACCCTCTCGCCGAAGCCCTTACATTTGACGATGTCCTCCTCACTCCTGCCTGGAGCGAAGTAGCCCCCGCGCACGTCAGCACCCTCACCCGCCTCACCCAGCGCATCCCGCTCACCACTCCGCTCCTCTCGGCCGCCATGGATACCGTTACCGAATCCCGCATGGCCATCGCCATGGCCCAGCAGGGCGGTCTCGGCATCGTCCATCGCAACCTCACCATCGAGCAGCAGGCCGGCGAAATCGACAAGGTCAAGCGCTCCGAGTCCGGTATGATCGTCGACCCCGTCACGATGGCCCCCGAGCAGCTTATCTCCGACGCCCTCGAGGTCATGCGCCGCTACAAAATCTCCGGCGTTCCCGTCACTCGCAAAGGCAAGCTCGTCGGCATCCTCACCAACCGCGATCTCCGCTTCGAAACCCGCACCGACATCCCCATCGCCGAAGTGATGACCAAAACCAACCTCATCACCGTCCCCGTCGGCACCACCCTCGAGCAGGCTGAGGACATCCTCCACCAGCACCGCGTCGAAAAACTCCTCGTCGTCAACGACGACTACGAGCTCAAGGGCCTCATCACCGTCAAAGACATCCAGAAGAAACTCAAGTACCCCTACGCCTCAAAAGACGAGCAAGGCCGCCTCCGCGTCGGCGCGGCCATCGGCGCAACCGGAGACTTCTTAGAGCGCGCCGCCGAGCTCGTTCGCAACCGCGTCGACGTCCTCGCCATCGACTCCGCCCACGGCCATTCCTCGCGCGTCCTTGAAGCCGTTCGCGAAGTTAAGAAGCGCTTCCCCCAGGTCGATCTCCTCGCCGGCAACGTCGCCACTAAAGAGGGAACTGAAGCCCTCATCGATGCGGGCGCGGACGCCATCAAAGTCGGCATCGGCCCCGGCTCCATCTGCACCACCCGCATGGTCACCGGCGCGGGCATGCCCCAGATCACCGCCATCAGCGAAGCCTTCAAAGCCGCCGGCAAGCACAACATCCCTCTCATCGCCGACGGCGGCATCAAGTACTCCGGCGACATCACCAAGGCCATAGCCGCCGGAGCCAGCGTCATCATGATCGGCTCCCTCTTTGCCGGCGTCGACGAAAGCCCTGGCGAAACCATCCTCTACCAGGGCCGCTCCTTCAAGGCCTATCGCGGCATGGGCTCGCTCTCCGCCATGGCCCAGGGCGGCGGCGAGCGCTACTTTCAGGGCACACAGGACCTCGACATCCAGGACAACAACGAGAGCGTCGTCAACCGCGAGCGCAACGGCAACTCCAACCGCCTCGGCAAATTCGTCCCTGAAGGCATCGAGGGCCGCGTCCCCTACCGCGGCGCGCTTGAAGCCATGGTCTACCAGCTCGTCGGCGGCTTGCGCTCCGGGATGGGCTATTGCGGCGCATCCACCATCGAAGAGCTGCAGCAGAAAGCCCGCTTCGTCCGCATCTCCTCAGCCGGCCTCCGCGAATCCCACGTCCACGACGTCATGATCACCCGCGAAGCGCCCAACTATCACGTCGAGTAAAAAAGCCAGCGGTCGTAACCAGTCCCGTCATCCTGAGCGAAGCATCCGAATTCGTTGCGCCGCTTTTGGCGCAACAACAATTCAGACGCGAGTCGAAGGACCTGCATTTCGTTTTGGATGAAAGTGCCGTCGCG
>Ga0181531_10001575_pt1 | contig 14368 bp, 12 predicted proteins | sample PEATcosm2014_Bin_38_FD_119743 | JGI IMG/M metagenome (GOLD analysis project Ga0181531, IMG submission 119743) | Peatland microbial communities from MTU Mesocosm Facility, Houghton, MI, USA - PEATcosm2014_Bin11_10_metaG | ecosystem: Environmental > Terrestrial > Soil > Wetlands > Peat | place... | reverse complement strand
GGCTTCTACGCCGAGCTTCCCATCAAGATCAAGCTCGTGGGGAGCTATCACCAGTTCGGCGCGTTCGTGAGCGGCATCGCCGCGCTGCCGCGCATCGTCACATTGCATGACATCGAAATCTCGCCCTCCAAGGAGGGCGGCAGCGAAAAAAGCACCAATTACGACAACCTCGTCATGGATGTGACGGCCAAGACGTATCGCTATATCGAAGATGAAGGCGGCGGCGCCAAGCCCGCCGCTGCGAAAAAGAAGACGGGAGGCGCCACTTGAATACGTTTCGGGTGCGTTTGATTTGCGCCGCCGTGATCACGACGTGCGCGGCGGCGGGTTGCTCGGGCGGCCAGTCCGATCTCGAGAAATGGATCGCCGATACGAAGAAGAAGCCGGGCGGGCGCATCCAGCCGCTGCCCGAAGTCAAGCCGTACGAGAGCTTTACCTACTCGGCCGCCAACATGCGCTCGCCCTTCCAGCCGGCCGCCGCGACGCTCGCCGGCGGACAGTCGCTGCGGCCGAGCGTGCGCCGCAATCGCGAGTTCCTCGAAGGCTTCTCGCTCGACACGCTGAAGATGGTGGGTACCTTCAAGGTGGGCGGCCGCTTCTACGGGCTCGTGCAGTCGAAGGACGGTCTGGTGCACAAGGTGCAGCCCGGCAATTACATGGGAACAAACGACGGCAAGGTCACCGAGATCACCGCGAGCAAGATCAGTCTCGTCGAGATCGTTCCGGACGGACTTGGCGGATACATCGAGCGACCGGCGTCGCTGGCTCTGACCGATTGATGCGATTTTCGGAGAACAAACGCATGAGCAGATTTCACATACGAACGGCGATCAGTGCTCTCGCGCTCGTCGCGCTGTCCGTCCTCACCTCGCAAGCTCGGGCGGCCGATCCGACCAAGCTCGAGGCCATCGACGTGCAGACGCTGTCCGGACAGCAGGTGCAGCTCAAGCTGCGCTTGAGCGGCCCGGCGCCCGAGCCGCTGCCGTTCACCATCGACAAGCCGGCGCGCATCGCGTTCGACCTGCCGAACACCACGCTCTCCATGACGACGCGGCGGATCGACGTGCGCTCGGGCGGCGTCGACACGGTGCTGGCGGCGGAGGCCAACGGCCGCACGCGCCTCGTCATCAACGTCGATTCGCTCATGCCCTACACGACGCAGATCGACGGCAACAACATCATCGTCACCCTGGGAAGGCAGCCCACCGTCGGGGTGGCCTCGGCGGCCTCGAGCCCGCGCTCCGGCGCGGCGGCGCCGGCCGTTGAGCGCGCCATCAAGACCATCGACTTTCGCCGCGGCTCCGACGGCACCGGGCGCGTGATCGTGCAGCTCAGCGATCCGCGCACGCCGGTCAACGTGCGCCAGGAAGGCAACCAGGTGGTCGTCGATTTCGCGGGCACGCAGATGCCCAAGAACCTCATGCGCCGCTACGATGTCATGGATTTCGCGACGCCCGTGCAGACGGTCGACGCGATCCGCGTCGAGGGCTCATCGCGCCTCGTCATCACCGCGCAGGGTGATTTCGAGCAGCTCGCCTATCAATCCGACACGCAGTACACGGTCGAGATCAAGCCGGCCTTGAAGCCGGTGAACGGCGCCGAGGAGAAGAAGGAATACACGGGTGAGCGTCTGACGCTCAACTTCCAGGACATCGACGTGCGCTCGGTGCTGCAGCTGCTCGCCGACACCAGCGGCCAGAACATCGTGGTGAGCGACTCGGTGACCGGCAACCTCACGCTGCGGCTGCAAAACGTTCCCTGGGATCAGGCGCTCGACATCGTCTTGAGGACCAAGGGCCTGGACAAGCGGCGCCAGGACAACGTGATCCTGATCGGACCGACCGCGGAGCTTGCGGCACGCGAGAAGGCCGAGCTCGCGGCCCGCAAAGAGGTGCAGGAGCTCTCGCCGGTCAAGACCGAGTTCATCCAGGCCAACTATGCGAAGGTGATCGACCTCGCGAAGATGATCAAAGGACAGGTCGGCGGCGGCAGCGGCGCTTCGGCCGGCGCATCGCTGGGCGGCGGCGGAAGTTCCAACAATTCCATGCTCTCGCAGCGCGGCAGTATCTCGATCGACGAGCGCACCAATACGCTTCTCGTGTCGGACACGGCGGAGAAGCTCTCCGAGATTCGCCGCCTGGTTCAAACCCTCGACGTACCCGTCAAGCAGGTGCTGATCGAGGCTCGCATCGTGGTCGTCAGCGACACCTTCGAGCGCGATCTGGGGGCTCAGTTTGGTGTCACCAACGTGCAGTCCAACGGCAACAACGGCTTGCTCGCCATCACCGGCACGGGCGCCGGCGCCGACACCATGATCCAGTCGGCGCTCACGAACCTGGGTAACGGCTCGCCGATCACGCCGGTGGCGACACCCTCGCTCGCGAATCGGTACATGGTGAACACCCCGGCCGCGAACACCAACGGCAGCATCGGCATCTCGCTGCTCGGCGGGAGCTACCTCGTCGATCTCGCGCTGTCTGCGGCGGAGAACGAGGGCAAGAGCGAGGAGATCTCCTCGCCGCGCGTCATCACGGCGAACCAGAAGCAGGCCACCATCATGCAGGGTGTCGAGATTCCGTACCAGGAATCGGCCTCGAGCGGCGCCACCACGACACAGTTCAAGAACGCCGTGCTCTCGCTCAAGGTGACCCCGCTCATCACGCCCGATAACCGCGTGATACTCGATCTCGACGTGGCGGATGATTCCGTGGGACAGCAGGTGACGAGCGCGACGGGCGGCACCGTGCCCTCGATCGACACACGCGAGATCATCACCCAGGTCCTCGTGGGCGATGGCCAGACCGTCGTGCTCGGCGGCATTCTCGACACGACCAAGTCCTATTCCGCGAACAAGGTGCCCTGGCTCGGCGACATCCCGGTGCTCGGTAATCTGTTCAAGAGCACCACGAATATCAACAACAAGACCGAACTTTTGATCTTCATCACGCCAAAAATCTTGCGTGAGGGGTCCAATCTGTACTGACACGCCGACCATTATGTCGCGCGAGGATGAACGACATGCGTAGATTGATCATGCCGGCGCTGCTTGCGGCGGCGCTGGCCGCCGGCTGCAGCGGCACGAGTAGTCTCAACAGCGGCAGCGCCAGCAGCACGGGGACCGGCACCGGCACGGGGACCGGCACCGGCACCGGCACGGGCACGACGACCCTGCAGATGGGCAGCGGCAACGGCACCGGCTTCAAGAACGGCGTCATCGCCATCACCACGACCTCGCTGTCCGCGGGCGGCAGCACCAGCCTGCAGGTCTCGATCGTCGATCAGACGGGCGCGCTCTACACGCAATCGGTCTCTATCACCTTCAACTCGCCCTGCGCGAGCGAGGGTCTCGCGAGCATCGTCGCGACGCCGGCCAGCGGCACCACGCCTGCGAGCGCCACGATCACGACCACGACCGGGACGGCGAACGCCACGTACTCCGCCACCGGCTGCAGTGGCAGCGATGCGATCACGGCGAGCGCGAGTGCCAACAGCCAGTCGCTCACCGCCACGGGGACCGTGACCGTGACGGCCGCCGCCATCGGCTCGATTCAATTCATCTCCGCGACGCCTGCGCAGATCTCGCTCAAGGGTGTGGGCTCGGCCGGCGGTTCCGAGACCTCCACGGTCATCTTCAAGGTGGTCGATACCTCGGGCGGCCCGCGCGCCAACGCCACGGTCAACTTCTCCCTCAACACGGAAGTCGGCGGCATCTCGATCGCACCTCTCTCCGCCATGAGCGATGCCAACGGCGATGTGCAGACCATCGTGAGCTCGGGCACGGTTGCGACCACGGTGCGGGTCACCGCCACGACGACCACCTCGGGCGGCACCGATATTTCGACCCAGTCCAACGCGCTGACGATCTCGACCGGCATTCCGACCAGCGCGAACATATCGCTGGCGGTCAAGTGCCCGAACGTCGAGGCCTGGAGCGTCGATAATGTCGTGGTGCCGGTGACGGTCAGCATGACCGACCGCTTCAGCAACCCGGTGCCGGATGGCACCACCGCGAACTTCCAGACCACCTTGGGCGGCATCGATGCGAGCTGCCAGACTGGCGCCACCACGCCGGGCTCCGGACAGTGCACGGTGAACTGGTTCAGCAAGGCCCCGCGCACCGTCAATGGCAATCCGCAATCGACCTTGGGCTCGGGCCACACGGACACCACCCACTACTGCACCGGCGGTGTAGGCCCCGAAGGGCAGCCCAATCTGTGCAACGGCACGACCAACGGCCGCAGCCCGATCATCGTCACGGCCATCGGCGAGGAGAGCTTCAAAGATGCGACCGGGAGCGGCATCTTCCAGACGGGCCAGGACACGGTCGCCTGGGATTCGACCGATACGGATAACAACTACACCAGCGGCGCCAATGCGGGTCAGCCGAAACCCTGGTTCGACACCTCCGAGCCGTTCCTCAACGAGTGGGAGATCTATGACTCGGTCGGCACCCCGACCTTCTTCGCGGGCGAGCCGTTCATCGACTTCAACAACAATCACATGCGCGATGGCCCCGATGGCCTGGTGGAAAGCGCACTCTGTCAGGGCTCGCTCTGCGCCTCGGGTGCCTCGGTCGCGATTTACGCTGCCAATACCATCATCATGTCGGGCAGCAATCCGTACTTCGCGACCAGCCCGGCGGCGCCGTTTACGATCGGCGCCTCGGGCTCGCTGCAGATTTTTGTCACCATCGCGGATGTCAACAATCAGCAGATGCCCGCGGGCACGACGGTGGCCGCCACCGTGACGCCCTCCACCGCCGGCACGATCAGTGTCCCCTCGAGCGGCAGCTACACCTGGCCATGCACCTCGGCACCCGGGGGAGCGACCTGGAGCTTCATCGTGACGGAGCCGACCACGGGGGCGACCGCCGGCACCTTCAACGTCACGGTGACGACGCCGGACAACATTGCCACCACCATGTCCTATTCGATCACCAATTGATGAGGCCCGCGTGCGGCCCCCGGGGGGCCGCACGATCTTGACCGAAAGCAGCCGTAGACACGCGAACCCCGCCAGCGCCCTTCTCCGCGGGTGCACCGCTCCTCTATGATCGGCTTCGATGCGGGGCAAACGAAACGTCTTCCTGGTGGGGCCCATGGGCTCGGGCAAGTCCGCCGTCGGCAAACACCTCGCGCGGCTGCTGCATCACACCTTTCACGACAGCGATGCCGATATAGAGGCGCGCACCGGAGTCGACATCGCCTTCATCTTCGAGAAAGAGGGCGAGCCGCGCTTCCGGCAGCGCGAGAAGGAATCGATCGAGCGGCTCACCCATCTCGATCGCATCGTGCTCGCGACCGGGGGCGGCGCGGTGGTCGATCCGGACAACCGGCGCGTACTCGCCGAGCGCGGCACGGTCGTCTATCTCAAGACCTCCGTCGGTCAGCAGCTCGAGCGGACCCGCCACGGCCGGCACCGGCCGCTCCTCAACAATACGAATCCCGGCGAGAAGCTCGAGGAGCTCATGCTGCGCAGGGCCGCCCTCTATGCCGAGATCGCGGATCTCACCGTGCTGACCGATGGGCGGCGCGTGCAGCTCGTCGCGGAGGAGATTCACCAGGCGCTCCGGCAGACACTGGAACCCTAAGCTTCGTATAATCCCCGCGTGCAGACAATCAAGGTCGACGTCGGACACACGCATTACCCCATCATCATCGGCTGGGGGTTGCTGACCCACCGCGATATCCTGCACTCCAACATCAAAGGTCTCGATCTCATGATCGTGACCAATACCACCGTGGCGCGCCTGCATCTCGCCAAGCTCCGGGAGCAATTCAAGGAGCGCAACGTCGGCGAGTGCATCCTGCCGGACGGTGAGCAGCACAAGACGCTGCAAACGACGGGCTGGGTGTTCGATGCGCTGATCGCACAAAAATTCAACCGCGACGCGACGGTCCTCGCCCTGGGCGGCGGGGTAATCGGAGACATCGCGGGGTTCGCGGCGGCCTGCTATCAGCGCGGCATCGGTTATGTCCAGGTGCCGACGACTCTGCTCGCCCAGGTGGACTCCTCGGTGGGCGGCAAGACCGGGGTGAATCACAGCGGCGGCAAGAACCTGATCGGCGCCTTCTACCAGCCGCTCGCGGTGCTGGCGGATACCGACACCCTGGCGACGCTTCCCGATCGGGAAATGCGCGCAGGGCTCGCGGAGGTGATCAAGTACGGCTGCATCTGGGACCCCAAACTGTTCGACTGGCTCGATGAGCACATCCACGAGCTGCTCGATCGCGATGCGGACGCCCTCACTCACGCGATCGGACGCTCCTGCGAGATCAAGGCCGCCGTGGTCGCGCAGGATGAGCGCGAGCAGGGCCTGCGGGCGATCCTCAACTTCGGTCACACCTTCGGCCACGCGATCGAGGCGGCGACCCATTACGAGCGCTTCCTGCATGGCGAGGCGGTCGCGATCGGCATGCTGATGGCGGCGGATTTGTCCTGTCGACTGGGGCTGATCGACGCCGCAGTGAAGCTCAGGATTCGCGGGCTCATCGAGCGGGCCGGGTTGCCCACCGAGGCGCCGAAGATCGGCGCCGCGCAGGCGCTCACGCTCATGCAGATGGACAAGAAGGTGCTGGCCGGACAGTTGCGGCTGGTGCTGCTCGAGAAGCTCGGGCGCGCGGTGTTGATGCCCCAGTATCCGCAGGCCGCGCTCGAGGCGACGCTGCGCGAGCATCTCGGGTGAGCGAGCTCGCCTCCTACGCCGCACACGAGGAGCAATCGCGCGGCCGGCGGCATCCCGAGCCCGCGCCCCGCTACCGCACGGAATATCAGCGCGATCGCGATCGCATCGTGCACTCCACCGCCTTTCGGCGCCTGGTCTACAAGACCCAGGTGTTCGTCAATCACGAGGGCGATCTGTACCGCACGCGCATGACGCACACGCTCGAGGTGGCGCAGATCGCCCGCAGCATGGCGCGGGCCTTGCGGCTCAACGAGGTGCTCTGCGAGGCGATCAGCCTCGCGCACGACTTGGGGCACACCGCCTTCGGCCACGCGGGCCAGGATGCGCTCAATGAGTGCATGCGCGATTACGGCGGCTTCGAGCACAACCTGCAATCGCTGCGCGTGGTCGATGTGCTCGAGGAGCATTACGCGGACTTCGACGGGCTCAACCTGACGTTCGAATGCCGCGAGGGCATCCTCAAGCATTGCTCGCACCGCCATGCGCTCGAGCTCGGGGAGCTCGGCGAGCGCTTCCTCAAGCGCCAGCAGCCGAGCCTCGAGGCGCAGCTCGCGAATTTCGCCGACGAGATCGCCTACAACAACCACGACGTGGATGACGGCATTCGCGCCGGACTCATCACGGTCGAGGAGCTGCACTCCGTGCCTCTCTTCGCCACCTACCACGCGCAGGTGGCCGAGCTCCATCCGGCGCTCGGCGGGCGGCGCCTCGTGTATGAGATCCTGCGCCGCATGATCGATCGGCTGGTGAGCGACCTCATCGAATCCTCCGCGGCCCGGCTCGAGGCCGCGGGCGTCGTCACGATCGCCGACGTGCGCGCGCAGAGCGCGCCCCTCATCGGCTTCAGCGAGGCGACGCTCGAGCAGAACACCGCACTCAAGCAGTTTCTGCGCCGCCAGGTCTATCGCCACTACAAGGTGCGACGCATGACCGCCAAGGCGCAGCGCGTGATCGCCGAGCTGTTCACGGCGTTCATGGGCGATCCTGGGCTCATGCCCGATGAGCACCGGGCCACCGCGGGGCGGCTGGAGCAAGCCCAAGGCGCCGCCGGCCGCGCGCGCGCCGTATCCGACTACATCGCGGGCATGACGGATCGCTACGCGATTCTCGAGCATCGCCGACTCTTCGATCCGGCCGAGCGCACATGAGCACGACCCTGCGCAACGACCTGCTGCTGCGCGCCTTGCTGCGCGAGCCCACCCCGCGCCGCCCCCTCTGGCTGATGCGCCAGGCGGGACGCTATCTGCCGGAGTACCGCGCCACCCGTGCCCGCGCGGGCAGCTTCCTCGCGCTATGCACGCAGCCCGAGCTCGCCTGCGAGGTGACCCTGCAGCCGCTCGAGCGCTACGAGCTCGATGCCGCCATTCTCTTCTCCGACATCCTGACGATCCCGTATGCCATGAACCTCGGGCTCAAGTTCGAAACGGGCGAGGGCCCGGTGCTCGAGCGCCCGGTGCGCTCCGCGAGCGACATCGATCGGCTCATCGTCCCCGACCCCACGCGCGAGCTGCGCTTCGTCATCGATGCGGTGGCGCTCATCCGCCGCGAGCTCGGCGGACGAGTGCCGCTCATCGGCTTTGCGGGCAGTCCCTGGACGGTGGCGAGCTACATGGTCGAAGGGGGCAGCAGCAAGGGCTTCGCGCGTATCAAGCGCATGATGTACGAGGCGCCGCGCGAGCTGCATCGGTTGCTCGAGGTGCTGACCCGCGCCACGGTGCTCTACCTGAACGCGCAAATAGCAGCGGGCGCCCAGGCGGTCATGCTGTTCGACACCTGGGGCGGAGTGCTCACCCCGGCGCAGTATCGGGAATTCTCATTGCGCTCGATGCAGGAGATCATCGCCGCGCTCACGCGCGAGGCGGACGGACGGCGCGTGCCGAGCATCGCCTTCACCAAGGGCGCGGGCGCCCTGCTCGGCGAGCTCGCCGCGATCGGCTGCGATGCGCTCGGCGTCGACTGGACCACCGATCTCAAGAGCGCGCGGGGCTACACCGGGGATCGCGTGGCACTGCAAGGTAATCTCGATCCGGCCGCACTGCTGGCGCCGCCCGAGGCACTGCGCGCCGAGACGCAGCGCGTGCTCGAGAGCTATGGAGAAGGCCCCGGACACGTATTCAACTTGGGCCACGGCATCACGCCCGAGGTCGATCCCGCGCGCGTCCAGACACTCATCGAGACCGTGCGCGCCTTTACGCCGCGCTGAGCACGGACGGAGCGCCTCACGGCGTGCGCGGCGAGTCGTCCTTGGCCGCCGTCGTGCCCGCGGTGCCGGCGGAGTCGGGCACCGCAGCGGTGGTGCTCGCAGCCGCGGGCGTCGCGCCGATCGCCTCCGGCGCACGAGCCGGCTCGGGTACGCGGGTGACCGCGGGCGCCGCGCCGACCGCCGCCTCGGGCGCCGGTGCGTCGGCACGGCTGGGCGCCGTCTCCTTGGCCGCTGCGGCCGCCGTCTCCCCGGCCGCTGCACTCCCCCTCGCCGCACCCGGCGCGACTGCTGCTGCGGCGGCTTTGAGCTCGTCGCGCAACGCACGCCTCAAGATCTTGCCGACGTTGGTCTTCGGCAGCTCGGCTCGAAAGTACACGTGCTTCGGTATCTTGTAGCCCGTGAGGCTCTTGCGGCTATGCTCGATGAGCGCCTCCGACGTGAGAGCAGTATCTTTCTTGACGACGAACAGCGCCACGCACTCGCCCGAGCATTCGTCCGCTTGCGCGACCGCGGCCACCTCGAGCACGCCCGGATGCTCGGCAGCGACCGCCTCCACCTCGTTCGGATAGACGTTGAATCCCGACACCAGGATCATGTCCTTCTTGCGGTCCTCGATATAGACGAAGCCTTGGCGGTCCATGCGTCCGATGTCGCCGGTGCGCAGCCAGTCGCCGAACATGACCTTTTCGGTCTCATCCGGCCGGTTCCAGTAGCCGCGCATCAGCTGCGGACCGAATACGCAGATCTCGCCGACCTCGTTCAGCTCGACCTCGCGCCCCTCATCGTCCCGGATCGACACGTCGGTCGAGGGGATCGGCAGGCCGATCGAGCCGTTGAAATCGAGACCCATGGGATTGATGGTGGCGGCGGGCGAGGTTTCGGTGAGTCCCCAGGCCTGGGTGAGGATGCAGCCGGTAACTCTTTTCCAGCGTGCCGCCACGACGGCCTGGACCGCCATGCCGCCGCCGAGCGATATCTTCAGGTTGCTGAAATCGAGGGTCTCGAATCCGGGGGTGTGCAGCAGCGCGTTGAACAGCGTGTTCACGCCGCTGAAGAAAAAGAACTTGTACTTGCGCAGCTCCGCAACGAATGCCGGGAAATCGCGCGGGTTGGTGATGAGCACATTGTGCGCGCCGAGCCGCGTGAAGAGCAGGCAGTTCGCCGTGAGCGAGAAGATGTGATAGAGCGGCAGTGCGGTGATGACGATCGGGTGAAAGTTGGGCTTCAAGCCCGGTTGCAGCCACGCCTGAGCTTGCAGCACATTCGCGACCATGCCGCGGTGGGTGAGCACGGCGGCCTTGGCGACACCGGTGGTGCCCCCCGTGTATTGCAGGAACGCAATGTCATCCCCGGTGAGATTCACCGGCTCGGGCTCGATACCCAACGAGGCGGAGAGCGCAGTCTTGAAATCGAGCGTTCCCGGCATGCTCCACGCGGGGATCTGCTTGCGCACGTGCTTGACGACGAAATTCACGGCAACGCCCTTGGCAAAGCCCAGAAAATCGCCGATCCGCGTCGTCAGGACCTTCTTGAGGCCCGTGTGCGGCAGCACCTGCTGCAGCACGTGCGCGAAATTCTCGACGATGACGATGGCCTTGGCCCCCGAATCCTTGAGCTGATGCTCGAGCTCGCGCGGTGTGTAGAGCGGATTGGTGTTGACGACGATCATCCCGGCGCGCAGCACCCCGAAGAGCGCGATGGGATACTGCAGGATGTTGGGCATCATGAGCGCGACGCGGTCGCCGGGCACAAGGCCGGAGCGGCGGGTGAGCCACGCCGCGAAGGCGCGCGACAGCGCGTCAAGCTGCGCATAGGTGAGCGTGACGCCGAAGTTCGTGTACGCGGGCCGATGACCATGGCTCGCGCAGGCCTCCTCGAGCAGGTGCTTGAGCGAGGGGTACGCGTCCGGATCGATGTCCATCGGCACGCCGGGCGGATAGGATTTAAGCCAGACTCGTTCCAAGCAATGCGCCTCCCTCTGCGCGACTGGTTTGTATAGCACCCGGGCGGCGTCGCCAGCAACGGCGCCGGTCCCACAAGTGTATGCTGGCGAGATCGCGTTGTGTCGGGCGCCGCGTGCGCCCCGGGAGCCTTTAAGGATGTTGCGAGGGCGAGGTTGGCTGCGGGCGTCGGCGGCGGCAGTCGCAGTATCGGCGCTGTTGGCGGGGGCGCTGGGTATGGAGGGCTGCGTGCACGGATACGGCGGATGCCTGTTCGTGGCGCCCGTCAAGCACACGTTGTCGGGCCGCGTGCATTTCCGCTCCTACCCGAGCGCCTCCGGCATAGATCAAGTACCGGTGCTCGCGCTCGACCACGATGCCTATATTTATTCGCCGGCGCAGAGCTTCATGTGTATCGCGACCGACGAGCTGCAGCTCGAGGGCATTTCGGAATTTCCCGAGCAGGTCGTGGAAGGCTCGCACGTCAGCGTGCAGGGCAATATCACGGCAGCCACCGCGAGCGGCGACCACACCCGTTTTCTGATGCACGTCATCACGCTTTTGCCGGACAATGCCGGGCAGGCAGCGGAGAGCCCGCGATCGACCGAGGAGAAACGATGATGAGACCCTGGATGAAGACGCTCCGCGCCGCACCCGCGCTGACACTCGCCTTCGCTCTCAGCAGCGGCTGGGCCGCCGATGCGCCCGCGCCGACCAGCTGCAAGGACGGCACCACCTCCGCAGCGACGGGCCGCGGGGCCTGCAGCGGTCACGGCGGGGTGCAAAAAGCGAGCAGCAGCCCGAGCGCGGCCGCAAGCGCGCCCGCAAGCGCGCCCGCGAGTGCGCCCGCAGCTTCGACGCCCGCGAATGCGCCCGCGAATGCGCCCGCGAGCTCGACACCCGCGAGCACGCCCGCCACGCGCGCAAGCTCGACGCCCAAGAGCACTGCGCCGGTCTCCGCCCCGGCGGCCGGCAAGAGCGCGGTCGGTGCAGCGCCTGCGGGCGCCACCGCACAGTGCAAAGACGGCACGTACTCGTCCTCGAAGAGCCACAGCGGCACCTGCTCGAAGCACGGCGGCGTCTCGCAATGGCTCGACGGCTCGCAGTGAGCGAGCCTCGCGGCCTTTAACCCGCTCGCGCGGGTCTGTCTCGCGATGCCCGCCCGCGCTTCAGTGCGTGAGCAGCGGTTGCAGCACGGGCCAGACCGCATCGAGCAGCGCCGGCTGCGCAGCAGCATTCGGGTGAATACCGTCGGCCTGCATCTGATCGGGATCGAGCGCCACGCGTCCGAGGAAAAACGGCACGAAGGGCAGCTTGTTTCGCTGCGCGAGGTCGGCGAAGAGCGCGGTGAAGCGCTGCGTGTAATCGGGTCCGTAGTTCGGCGGGATGCGCATGCCGAGCAGGACGAGCCGCGCGTGCGCGGCCTGCGCAAGATCGATCATCTTCTGGAGATTCGCGCGAACGGCCTCGATGGGCAAGGCGCGCAGCCCGTCGTTGCCGCCGAGCTCGAGCAGCACGACCGCCGGGTGGTGCAGGGTGAGCGCGCGCGGCAAGCGCGCCAGGCCACCTCCGGTGGTCTCGCCGCTGACGCTGGCGTTGACGACCTCATACCCGTAACCTTGCTGCTTGAGCCGCGCCTGCAACAAGGCCACCCAGCCCTGATCGACGTGCGCCAGGCCGTAGCCGGCGCTGATACTGTCGCCGAACACGAGGATCACCGGTGGCGCGGCCAACGCGGCCGGTGACAGCACCCAGTACAGAACCCAGAGAAGACCCCAGCGTTTCACGCGCGCTCCCGATGCAAGACTCCATCGTTCTCGAAGCCAGCCATGTCACCAAGACGGTGACCAGCCCCGAAGGCCCACTCACCATTCTCGCCGATGTCAGCCTCGCCGTACGTCGGCGGGAGACGCTGGCCATCGTCGGCGCATCGGGCGCCGGAAAATCGACCCTGCTGGCGCTTTTGGCCGGCCTCGATCTGCCGACCTCCGGCCGCATCTCGATTGCCGGCATCGACCTCACCGAGCTCGATGAGGACGGCCGCGCGGAGGTGCGCGGCGCGCACGTCGGGTTCGTGTTCCAGTCGTTTCATCTGATTCCGGCGCTCACCGCGCTCGAGAACGTGATGCTGCCACTCGAGCTGCACGCGCGCCGCGATGCGCGCGCGGCGGCCCGGCAGACGCTCATCCAGGTGGGGCTCGAGCAGCGTCTCGCCCATTATCCGCGCCAGCTCTCGGGCGGCGAGCAGCAGCGCGTCGCGATCGCGCGCGCCTTCGTCGCGCAGCCTGCGGTGCTGTTCGCGGACGAGCCGACGGGCAACCTCGACACGCACACCGGCGAGCGCATCACCGATCTGCTGTTCGATTTGAACCGTGAGCACGGCTCGACGCTCGTGCTGGTCACGCACGATCGCGCTCTCGCGCGGCGCTGCGGGCGCGTCTTCGAGCTCGACGCCGGCCGTGCGGTCGACGGCCGCGAGCCCGACGCCGGCCGCGAGCCCGACTCCGGCCGCGAGCCCGACGCCGGCCGAGTCACGCCGTTGGCCGGGGATTGACGTGCAGCCGCTGCGCTTCGCGCTGCGAAATCTCTGGCGGGACCTCAAGTCGGGCGAGCTGGCGGTGCTTCTGCTCGCGCTCACGGTCGCGGTCGCCTCGCTCACCGCGGTGGGCTTCTTCACCAGCCGCATTGCGCAGGGGGTGCGCTCGCAGGCGGCGGAGGTGCTCGCCGCGGATCTGCGCCTCGAGTCCTCGCACGCTTTCTCGCCCGATGACTTCGCCGAGGCGCAGCGTCTCGGACTGCGCTCGGCCGAGGTCGAGAGCTTTCCGACCGCGATCTTCAACGGCGAGCTGAGCCAGCTCGCGGCGCTGATCGCGGTGACGCCGGGTTATCCGCTGCGGGGCCACGTGAAGATTGCCGACACCCCGTTCGGCGCCGGCCGCACGACCGAGCGCATCCCGCAGCACGGGGAGGTCTGGGCGGACGCTCGCATCATGGCGCAGCTCAAGCTCGCGCTCGGCGACCGGCTCAAGATCGGTGTGGCGGAGTTTCGACTCACCGAGGCGCTCGATTATCGTCCGGATCAGGGCACCGGGTTCGTGAACCTCGCGCCGGCTGCGCTCATCAACAGCGAGGATCTTGCCGCCACGCAGCTGATCCAGCCGGGCAGCCGCGTGACCTACGCCGCGCTGTTCGCGGGCGCGCCCGCGGCCGTGGCCGAGATGCGCGAATACCTCATTGCTCACAAGGGCGCCGGTGAGCGGTTGCGCGAGGTGGACGAGTCGAGCCGTCAGCTGAACTCGGCCATCGACCGCGCGAGCCGCTTCTTGAGCCTGGCGAGTCTCGCCTCGGTGCTGCTCGCCGCGGTCGCGGTGGCGATGGGCGCACGACGCTACGTCTCGCGACACATCGACACGGTGGCGCTGCTCAAGTGCATGGGCGCATCGCAGGGCTTCGTGCTCTCGATGTCACTCGTAGAGCTTCTGCTGCTGGCGCTCGCCGCGGTGGCCGCCGGCGCGGCGGTCGGTGATCTCGCACAGCGGG
>Ga0181531_10001574_pt1 | contig 14368 bp, 16 predicted proteins | sample PEATcosm2014_Bin_38_FD_119743 | JGI IMG/M metagenome (GOLD analysis project Ga0181531, IMG submission 119743) | Peatland microbial communities from MTU Mesocosm Facility, Houghton, MI, USA - PEATcosm2014_Bin11_10_metaG | ecosystem: Environmental > Terrestrial > Soil > Wetlands > Peat | place... | reverse complement strand
GCTCCATCTCGGCCGGCGAGGCGCCCGGATAGGACGCGATCACCACCACGATGGGGAAGTTGACGTTCGGCTGCGAGTTCTTGCCGAGAGCGAAGTACGAAACCGTACCGTACACCGCGAGCGCGATGAAGAGCATGGCAACGATGATCGGGCGCTGGATCGAGAAACGCGTCAGCCACATAACGGAGAGACCGTCCTCTCGTCGGTCGCCGGAAGCTACGCTGGACCAGCGGCCCGAGTTTCGCCCCGAACAACGAATTTCTCCGTTGTTACTCCGTATTCCTTAAGAGTCGGTGAACGCGCCGTGAGAAATCTCTCCGGTGCTTGCCTGCTCAGGAGGCTCGCCCCGCCGTCGCCCCACCCCGGCCGGCCACCAGTCGGGCCAGCTCGGGGAGCGGCAGCGCCTTCGAGAAACAGAAACCCTGGGCGTAGTCGCAGCCCACCGCGCTCACGAAGCGCAGCTCGTCTTCGCCCTCGACGCCTTCGGCGACGACCTGCAGCGCCAGGCCGTGCGCCATGGTGACGATCGAGCGGAGCAGGAGGCGGCTGCGCGGGTTGTCGGCGATCCCGGTCAGGAACGAGCGGTCGAGCTTCAGGACGCCGATCGGCAGCCGCGCGAGGTATGCCAGCGAACTGTAGCCGACGCCGAAATCGTCGATCGCGATGGTCACACCGGCCGACGCCAGCCCGTCGAGCAGTGGGACGGCGTCGGGTTCGACGGCGATCTGCTCGGTGATCTCCAGCGTGAGCGCCTCGAGCGGGAAGCCGCGCCGCGCAGCCAGGGCGACGATCTCCTCACCGAAGCCGGGCAGTCGCAGCGCCAGTGGCGAGGCGTTGACCGCCAGTGCGAAATCGGGGAGCGCCGCCCGCAGCGTCCCGACGTCGCGCATCGCCTCGCCCATCACCCAGCGGTCGATGTCGACGATCAGGCCTGTCTCCTCGGCGACCGCCAAGAAGTGCTCGGGCCCGATCACCCCGCGGACCGGGTGCTGCCACCGCACCAGCGCCTCACAACCGACCAGCGCCGTGGTGCCGACCTCGACGATCGGCTGATAGGAGACGCGCAGCTCGCCGCGCTCGAGCGCGCGGCGCAGCTCGGTCTCGACCGTCAGCCGTTCCGCCATCTCGGTTTCCATCGCGGCCTCGAAGCGCAGGTGCGCGTTGCCGCCACGCCGTTTCGCGCGGTACATCGCAAGGTCGGCGCGCGAGACCAGGACCCGCGCAGCGCGGCCGTGCTCGGGGCAAATCGCAATCCCGACGCTCGCGCCGACGACCATCTCGTGCCCGTCGATCGTGATCGGCCGCCGGACGAGCCGGATGATCCGCTGGGCGACGATGTCGGCGTCGGCACTGCTGGCGATCGTAGGCAGCAACGCGATGAACTCATCGCCACCCGGCCGGGCGACGAGATCGCCGGGACGCAACGCCTCGGCGATGCGGTCGGCGACGATGCGCAAGACCTCGTCTCCGACGTCGTGGCCGAGCAGATCGTTGATGCCCTTGAAACGGTCGACGTCGACGAACAGAACCGCGAAGCGCGCTTCGGCCTCGCGCCCGAGCAGCTCGGCCAAGGTCGCTTCGAGCGAGAGCCGGTTCGGCAACCCGGTCAGACGATCGCGGTTGGCGGCTTCCCAGGCGCGCTGTTCGGCGCGTTTGAGTTCGGTGATGTCGATCGAGACGCCGACGGCACCGTTGACGTCGCCGTAGCGCTGGTCGACGATCGGCTCGAGGTGATGGCGCAGCCACCGTTCGCCCAGCGGTGCCTCGGCGCGCACCGGCACGCCGGTAAAGGCCTCATCGAGGTAGCGGCGCGCGATCAGCAGATCGCACGGCTCGTCGATCATCTCGCTGCCGCGTAGGCCCAGCTCGGCGAGCGCGCCGCCGGTGACCGCGCTGAAGCGCGCGTCGCGGCCGGCGGTCCACAGCACCGCGTCGACGTTCTGGGTGACGAGCTGCAGGCGCTGTTCGCTCTCCTCCAACCGCAGCGTCGCGCGGGTGCGTGCCGAGATGTCGCGCAGGTAAACCAGCGTTTCGTCGGCGGCGGGTTTGATGCGAACCTCGACGCAGCGGTCCGCTGCGGTGAAGGTGTAGCTGTGCTCGAGGGTCTCGCCGCTCTTGCGCGCGAGCACGATGTCCGGCACGAGCTCCGAGGCGAGCGGATCGACGACCTCGTCGAGCCGCTGGCCGACCAGCTCTGCCGACGCGGCGCGCAGCAGTCGTTCGCCCTCGTCGTTGACGTGGGTGATCACCAGCGCGTCGTCGACGATGTAGATGCCGTCGGCAACGGCTTCGAGCAGGTTGAAGCGACGCTCGACCGCGTCAGCGGCACGCTCTTCTGCAGCCAGCGCGCGACGGCGCGCGCGCCCGGCGACGAGCCCGCACGCGATCGCACCGGCGACTGCCAAGGCGGCTACGATCGCCAGCGTTACGGTCACGATCCCTACGCCATCCCCGACTGGCGGGCGGAGTCGAGGAACTCGCTGCGCGAGCGCACGCCGAACGCCGCGTAGACGGCCTCGACCTGCCGTTCGATCGTGTACACGCTGCGGCTGAGCGCGCGCGAGACTTCGGGAACCTCGGCGCCACCGGCCAACGCGCGCGCGACCTGCTTCTGCAGTGGCGAAAGACTCGCCGGCATCGGTGGCTCGAGCGCCGCGCCGGTCGCCCGAAGTGCGGCGAGCGGCGAGTTTGGGTAGGCCGACGCGTGGTGCGCGGCTTTCTCGCGCCAACTCGCCTCACCGGTGATCTCGGCCAGCGCAATCGCCGTCATCGACGCCCGGCACGCGTAACCGAGGCTGACGAAGATATCGTAGGCATCTCGGAAGGCACGCTCGGCGGCAGCGGCATGCCCGAGGACGGCGTCGATCTGGCCTTGGGCGTAGCGAGCATCGGCACGTGCTCGCGGATCACCGTTGGCGAGCGCGAGGGTGGGGTTCATCGATTCCGTACCGAGGCTCGAAAGCGTCGAAGCGTAGCGCTGCGCGCGCGATGCATTGGTCGGCGCGATCAGCGTCGCCAACGTGAGTAACGCCACGCGCTCTTCATTGTTCGTCGACTCCCAGCGCACGGAATACCCCAAGTGGTCGGCCTCGGCGATCTCCTCGAGCGCCCACGGCTCGTTGCCCGCGATGCGTGCGACGAAGGCGCGATCGAGCCGCGCCATGACCTTCCAGGCCGTCGACGGGGCATAGGCGAGCGCGTCCTTGAACGACCACTGCGCTGGGCCGGGCCGCCCGCGCATGAACGCATCCCAGCCGAACGCGCGCAGCGTCTTGAAGCGATCGGATTGTACGTCGTCGGTCCAGGCGACCAGTTCGTAGCGCTCGCGCGCATCGGCCATGGCCGCCGCGTCAGCGGTCTCGAACGCGACACGCGCAAGTGCGTGCACGGTAAGCGCCGTGACATACGTGTCCAGTGGCTCGTCGACCTTGCGGTCGAGCATCGCGAGTGCGAGCCGGAAATCTGCGATTTGTGACCGCAGGTCGCCCAGACCCGCGTGATGCCAGCCGCGCATGACCAGCGCCGCCATCGCGACGTTCGGGTCCGGGTGCGTCATCGCTGCGACGACGTCCGCAGCCGCCGGATCGAACTCTTGCGCAAGCCACGCGACGCGCGAACGATGATAGGCGAGCAGCGGCGGACCGTCGGGCACGGTCCCCGCAAGCGTCTGCGCGAGGGCAAGGTGGGCGCGTGCCGATTCGAGATCGCGGACGTTGGCGAAGGCGCGCCCGAATTCGAGTTCGTATGCAAACCGTCCAGCCGGCGTCGCGATCGCTTCGCCGACACCGCTGAGCCACTCGACCGCGGCGACCGGGTCACGGCGGCCGAGCGCCTCGGCTTTGAGCGCGATTGCGGCATCGCGGGTGTGCTCGGGCCATTCTTCACAGCCCTGCAGGAGGTCGAGTGCAGCGTCGTACCGTGCAGCGCGCACCGCCCTCCGGGCACGCTGCAGACTCGATGCGGCCGACTCGACGACGTCCTCGTCCGTCGTTGGGGCCACGGGGACTAGTCCGTCAGGCTGCCGACTGCCAGACTGGACCCGGCGGTAACCGTGATCGGTAGCGGTGGTGGTGGAGTAGCGTCGGCACCGGTGGCGGTCGCATCTTCGCCGCTCGCCGACGTGTACGCGTTCTGAACGACCAGCGTCGCGCTGCCGGCGCCGAGCGCGTGCAGCGTGAAGCTTCCGTTGTCGTCGGTGACCGTCGTGTTGAGGATGTTCCCGTTCTGATCGAGCGCGAGTACGACCGCGTTCGAGACCGCGCTGCCGGCCGTGTTCACCACGTTGCCGCTCACGTCGCCCGCGTTCATCGCGGTCACGACCTGCGGATCGATCTGCGCGACCCCGCCTTCGATGTCAACCGACTCGAAGACGTTGAAGTCGGCAGTCACGGTGACGTTGCCGCCGGCCGAACCGGAGAACGCCGCCGCCGCATCGATACCGGCGTAGTCGCCGCTCGCGGTCGGCACGCTGCCGAACTGCACCGGGTAGGTGACGCCTCGATACACGACGCTCGAGGTGGTCGGATCGACGACGAGTTGGAGCGTGTCGTAGCTGCCCGGCGGAAGTGTCGAGACGTACTGCTGGGCAATCTGCTGCAATGCGAGCAGGTTGACGACTTGCGGCGACGAGTTCTGTACGATCGGCGTCGCGACGCCGTTGCTCAGCGCGTTGATCCCGACGAGGCCGAGATTCACTTGCGCGTCGCCGCCGTCCACGAGTGGCGCATCGAGCAAGTCGACGACGATACCCAGGAGGTACGGAATTCCGCCGACGACGTCTTTCGGCATCCGCAGGCCACGCTGGACGGAGCGCTTGACACGCACGACGTGCGTGGCGGTGGACAGATGATGCGTCGAGGTGGAGGCGGGGTGCACGTTCGTCGCTCCGGGGAGCGTACCGCTGGTCGTGCCGGAGCAGCCGGTGATACCGGCAAGGAGCGCCAGCGTCAGGGCGGTCGATCGAATCTTCATCCTGGAACCTACTTCAGGTGGTGGTCTCGCCCGCGGCCTCAACCGGCGGACGTCCGTAGGTTCGCCCTGCACCCCAACGAGCCGACCGGGCGTTGGCCGTCTGCGACCAGTATCCACGGCGAGGGCTCGCAGCACACTACCTTTCCGGTAAAGTGTTCGTTTAGCCGTGCTCCGATACAAGCGAGCTTAACTCGCACCTTACAAAGGGCCGCGGATGCACAAGAAAACGCCCGGCGCTGATGCAGGCCGGGCGATTCGACGGTGGTGCGCGAGACTGGATTTGAACCAGCACGGGATCGCTCCCGCTAACCCCTCAAGCTAGTGCGTCTACCAATTCCGCCACTCGCGCACGGGGTCCCCGGGCGGCATGGCCGCCCGGACAACCTCGATAGTCTACACGGCCGGGGTCGGCACCACAAGAGGGAAGCAGCACGGCTCAGGCCGCTGGAACGCCCTCGCCCAGCAACCCGGCGATCTTCTCGTGGAGACGCTCGAAACCGCGGTCCCCAGCCTGGCGATGGACCAGCTTGTGGTCGCGGTCGAACAGGTAGTACGCCGGTACGAACTGGTTCTCGTAGCGCCCGACGACGGTGTGCGCGTTGTCGATGGCGGTCCGCCAGGTGATCCCCATGGGTCCCTGCGCGTCCTCTGACACCTTGGCGAGGTCGAGTTCCTCGGGGCCGCGCGGCTGATGGATCGCGATGAACTCGAGCCCTTGCGGCCCGTATTCCCGCTGCCACTGCGCGACCTGGTCGGCAACGTCATGACAGATGTAGCAGCTGACCGACCAGAAGTGGACGAGGAGCGGCTTGCCGGCCAACTCCTCGTCACTCGGGGCGGCGCCGTTGATCCAGGTCGGAACGCCGTCGAGCGACGGCATGTCGGACCCGGTCCGGAGCGGCATGGATCAGCCGACCTTGAGCAGCTCTTTGCCCGGGGTCCACTCGGCCGGGCAGAGCCCGCCCGTCTGGAGGGCCTGCAGGACGCGGAGCGTCTCCTCGACCGAGCGACCGACGTTGTCGTTGGTGACCACCGCGTAGCGGAGGATGCCCTCGGGATCGACGATGAACAGCCCGCGCTGCGCGGCGCCGGTGGCCTCGTCGAGGACGCCGTATGCACGGCTGACTTCCTTGGTGAAGTCGGCGACGAGCGGGTACGCCGTGCCGGCGATCCCGTTCTTCTCACGCGGCGTGTTCAGCCAGGCGAAGTGCGAGTGGACGCTATCGGTCGAGGCACCGAGTACCTCGGCGTCGAGGTCCTTGATCTCCTCGTAGCGATCCGAGAGCGCCGTGATCTCGGTCGGACAGACGAACGTGAAATCGAGCGGGTAAAAGAAGAAGATCAACCACTTGCCCTTGTAATCCGACAAGCTGATCTCTTTGCCCAGGTCCTTGGCGCTGGTGGCGCCCTTGGTGGACGGGAGCGTGAACGCTGGAGCCGGCTGACCGACCTTCGCTAGCACAAAAAACCTCCGATAACTCTTGTGTTGGGAGCCGATCTCGTCTATAACTGAGACTGAGAACGGTTTTCACTCCACCTTCGGAGGCTACCCCATCCCGCATCCCCTGTCAACCGCCGATCGTACAGGTCTGGCCGCCAACTACCGGACCGTGCTCGACGTCGTCGAGGAAGCCGGCCCGGGCAGCCACCTGACTGCCCAAGAGATCTGGCTGCGCGCCCGCACGCTGCAGCCGCGGATCGGCTTTGCCACGGTCCACCGGGGGCTGGCACGGCTGCACGATCAGGGCGCGGTGATGAAGATCGACGTCCCCGGCGAAGCCTCGGCCGTCTACGAACCGGCCGCCAGTCCCCACGCCCACTTCCGCTGCGAGGCGTGCGGCACGATCGCCGATCTGGACTTCGCCGTCCCGCCGGCAACCCGCCGGACGCTCGCCGAGCGGTACCACGTCGCGATCGAGCACGAGACGGTCACCTTCACCGGCCGCTGCTCGAACTGCACCCCAAAGCACCACTAAACGTGTTTTCGGGGGTGTATGGACCTCCAGAACAAGACCGACGCGCAGTGGCGCGCGGAGCTCTCGCCGGACCGCTACGCGGTGCTGCGCGAGGGTGCCACAGAGCGGGCCTTCACCGGTGCGCTCTACCACAACAAGGACGCCGGGACGTACGCCTGCGGCGCGTGTGGGGCGACGCTCTTCTCTTCCGACACCAAGTACGAAAGCGGCTCCGGCTGGCCCAGCTTCTGGGCCCCTGCCGATCAGCAGCACGTGAAGCTCATCGACGACACCTCGTACGGCATGCGGCGGACCGAAGTGCGCTGCGCCGCCTGCGACTCGCATCTGGGGCACGTCTTCAACGACGGCCCGCGCCCGACCGGCGAGCGCTACTGCATCAACTCGGCAGCGCTCGACTTCAACCCGAAGACCGAAGGCTGAACCTTCGGCGCCCGTCGCGCGACGCAAGGGCATGAGGGCCGGATGAGCGAGGCCGAGGACCGGCATCTGCTCGAACGCATCGCCCGTCGCGACCGGCTCGCCTTCGAAGCCTTCTTCACTACGCACGGACCGGGCGTCCACCGGTTCGTGCGTGACCTCGTCCGCGACGAGGGACTCGCCGAGGAGCTCACCAGCGACGTGATGGTCGACGTCTGGCGCAGCGCCGGCCGCTACGGCGGTCGTTCGCGCGTGCGTACCTGGGTCTTCGGCATCGCCCACCACAAAGCGATCGACGCGCTCCGCCGCCGCAGACTGCCGACCGTTCCCCTCGACGACGCCCTCGAGATCCCCTCACTGCTCGACGGTCCCGACGCCACCGCGATGCACAACGCCGACCGCGCGCAGCTCGACGCCGCGCTGCGCACGCTGACCCCCGAACACCGCGCCGTCCTGCAACTGACCTACCTCGAAGGCTTCTCGCAACACGAGATCGCCGAGGTCGTCGGCTGTCCTGTCGCCACGGTAAAAACGCGCGCCTTCTACGCCAAGCAACGACTGCGCGACGCGCTCGCGCCGGCGCGAGCATCATGACGAGCCGCCACCCCGTCGCCGACCTCTTGCCGTTCTACGCCAACGGCACGCTCACCGACGCCGAACGCGCCCAGGTCGAAGCAGAACTCGCGAGTTGCGCCACCTGCGCCACGGAGTTGCGCGCCATCGCCGCACTCGGCACGACGCTCCGCGCCCGCGCCGACGCGCTCCCGCCCGTGCCAGCGCGCATACTCGACGCTACGCTCGCGCGCCTCGACTCCACGCCGGGTCGTCGTTTCGCGGAACGGCTGTCCGGCAATGCATGGTGGACCATCCCCGCCCGCTACGCGATCGCAGCCGTGCTCGTGCTCGGCTTCGGCGGCGCCGCCATCGCTGCATACGAAGCCCACGAAGCCGCACTCACACCAGGCGCCACCTACGTCTACCGCGTCCCCGATACCGACCGCCCCGCCACCGACAACCGCATGGAAGAAGCCGTCGACCTGGGAGTGCGTAGCCCCGAACACGCGATCATGCCCGCGATGGCGATTCTGGCGCGGAACGCGACATTGGTGGAGCGCCGAGGCTTGGTCCTGACCGCCGACATTCCTACCGCTCGCCTCAACGCGACGATCACCCAGCTCGCCGCACTAGGCACCATACGGAGCCGGCGTTTCGTGCGTCCAGCCACGGGCTTGGTCGCCCGTATCCGTCTGTCGGTAGTACTGGAACCGATGCTGAACCGTTAAGCTGAGGTCGGTGGCCTGGCGTACCACCTGCGGGCCGGCCGGCCGGCCCGCGGTCCAACTGATTGCTTGCTGCGAGGCCGCCTCGCGCTCAGGTCGTTCCGCCAAGCGACCGATCCCCGGAGGAGAGCTTTCTCCGCGCCGGGTACGATGAACGCCCCGGACGGTGGTTGCGTTTAGGGTAACGGAGGGCATCGTTATGGCGCTGGAAACCGAGCTGGCATTCTTCAACACGAATCGAGGCGAGCTGGTCGAGCGTCACGCTGGCAAGTTCGCGCTCATCAAGGGCTCCGAGTTGATCGACGTTTTCGACTCGGCTGAGACTGCGTTCAATGCGGGAGTCGCACACTTCGGCCGCGAGCCATTCCTGACCAAGCAGATCCTGCGCGAGGACCCAGTAGCGCAGGCGCCCGCGATCTTCACCGGATTGGTCGGCACCGGCGCATAAGTGCCGACCCACGACATCTTCTGGCATGCGATCCCGACGGCGCAGGAGCGCGAGCGGGCCGCTGAAGCAATGCAGATGTTCGGCCCGCGCATTAACGTCGCGATCTCCATGCCCGACGTGCTAGCAGCGACTCTCACGGCTTCGGGCGTTGCGCTGCCAACCCCTCACGTCGGCTTCGGCTTGATTGATACCGGAGCTTCAACGACGTCAATTGACGACGATGTTGCGGTGGCGCTTGGCCTTCCCGTGGTAGACACGATTAGCATCGCAACGCCCACGACGGTTTCGCAACACCCGATCTATCCTGCACGACTGACGTTCCCTGGCACGCAACTTCCTCCGATTCTCTTCCAGCGATTCGCGGGCACGCGACTCGCGAATCAAGGCATCATCGCACTTCTCGGACGCGACTTTCTCGCCGGAAAATTCCTGCACTACGATGGCGTCTGGCAGCGCGTCTCTCTGAGCTGGTAGATCGGATCGAGTCTAACGCTCCACGGTGGGCGGCGGAGAAGTAACGCGGAGCGGCCAGACGCAGCGCAGCAATCGTGCCGAGGCGCCGGGGCGACGCCAACGCGCTACTCAGCGGCTGTTGGGATCGAGCGCATCCCGCAACCCGTCACCCACATAATTGATGGCGAGCGCCGTCACGAAGATGCAGAGACCGGGATAGATGGCGACCCAAGGCCCCTGGACGATATTGCTCTGCGCGTTGGCGAGCATGTTACCCCACGACGCGGTGGGGGGCTGAATCCCGAACCCCAGGAACGAGAGCGTCGACTCCAAGAGGATGACGTTCGCGACGTCGAGCGTGGCCTGCACGATGATCGGTGCCACCGCGTTGGGCAGCAAGTGCCGGAAGATGATCCGCCCGTCACGGTTGCCGACCGCCCGCGCCGCCTCGGCGAACTCGCGCTCGCGCAGCGAGAGGAACGAAGCACGCACCAAACGCGCGACCGACGGCCACGAGAGCCCGCCGATGATCACGACGATGACGAGGAAACTCAGCGCCGCCTTGGTGGACGTCGCCTCGACGATCGCCGTGATGACGAGCAGCAGCGGCAGCAGCGGAATGGAGAGCACGACGTCGGTCACGCGCATGATGACGAAGTCGATCCAGCCGCCGTAGTAACCGGAGATCGCGCCCAGGACGGTCCCGATGACGATCTCCATGACGACCGCGAAGAGCGCGACCGTCAGCGAGATCTGCGCGCCGAACATCAAGCGCGAGAGCAGATCACGGCCGACTTCGTCGGTGCCCAGGATGTGGCCGAACGCACCCGGCGGCAGCGGATAGCCGGTCCAGTGCTGCTGATCGATGAGGTTCGGATCGGCCGGCGCGAGGAAGTGCGCGAAGATCGCGACCAGCGCGAGGATCGCGAGCACGACCAGGCCGGCGAGCGCGACTTTGTGTTTGCGGAAGCGGCGCCAGACGGTGTTCTTCGAGGGGACGAAGTCGTCGTCGAGGACGGTCGGAAGCGGAAGCGAAGCGGCCATCAGGTGTACTTCACGCGCGGGTCGAGCCAGGCGTAACAGACGTCCGCCAGCAGGTTGCAAAAGATGACGAAGAACGAGACCATCATCATGTAGCCCATCAGCAGCGCGAAATCGAACTGCTGCAGACCGTTGAAGAACAAGCGGCCCATGCCGGGCCAGGCAAAGATCGTCTCGGTGACGACGGCCCCCGCGACCAGGCCCGGCAGCGTCAGCCCGATGACGGTGACGAGCGGGATCAGCGCGTTCTTGAAGCCGTGCTTGAAGATGATACCCATGCGCGAGACGCCCTTGGCCGCAGCGGTTCGCATGTAGTCGGTGCGAATCACTTCGAGCATCGAGCTGCGCATGAAGCGGCTGTACTGCGCGACGAAGGCGAGCGAGAGCACGATGGCCGGCAGCACGATGTGTCGCAGGCGGTCGGCGAGGACGAATTGGTCGAAGTCACTCAGGCCCGCCGACGGGAGCTGGATCTTGTAGCCGAAGCCGACCGGCAGCCCGTACACCGCGAACAGCAGTTGCAACATGATCGCAAACCAGAACACCGGCATCGACTGGCCGAAGAACGCGCCCGTCGTCAGCAGGTAGTCGACCCACGAGTACTGGCGCAGCGCGCTGATGATGCCGAAGGTGACGCCGACGACGAGCGAGATGCCGAACGAGGCCACCATCAGCTCGAGCGTCGCCGGAACGCGCTCCAGAATCGCTTGCGTGACGGTCTCCGAGTTCGACGTCGACCAGCCGAAGTCGCCGTGGAGCACCTGCCAGAGCCATTTGAGGTACTGCACGTAGGCGGGCTGGTCGAGCCCGAGATTGTGCTTGAGGCGGGTGATGTCGGCCTCGGTCAGATGCGGGTTCTGGAGGTACGGCGTCAGCGGCCCCCCGGGCGCCGCCTGGAGGATCGAGAACAAGACGATCGAGACGAGCAAGAGCAGGGGAATGCTTTGCAGCGTCCGCCGGACCACATAGGTGAACAGAGAAGGGGCCCTCCCGGGGAACGAACCGACGTGTGTTCGAGCGGGCCCGCTGCCGACTCCTGGGGGGCGCTCGCCCCGACCCGGGCGAACCGGCCGCGGATGCCGTCCGAATCCTCGGTGACCGCCTGGCCCTCGCGTGCGGTGGCGCGCTCGACCCGGGCGATGGTGGCGACCCCGCATGCGCAGGCCACCGACGCCGGCCTGGATGTCCTGCGCCGCGGCGGGAACGCCGTCGACGCAGCGATCGCGGCCAACGCGGTCCTGGCCGTCGCCTACCCGGCCAGCTGTGGCCTGGGCGGCGACGCCTTCTGGATCGTCCACGACCCACGCACGGAACGGACCGTCTCGTACAACGGCAGCGGACGGACACCGCGCACCGCCTCGCTCGACGCCCTGCCGGGCGGAGTGCTGCCGCAGCGCGGCGCGCTCGCAGTCTCGGTGCCGGGGGGCGTCCGCTCGTGGGACGAGGTCGGCCGCGCCCACGGGACGCGCGATCTGGACGAGTTGCTGGCGCCGGCGGAACGCTTCGCTCGCGAGGGCGTCGCGATCACCGACGTGGTCGCCAACTACGTCGCGATCAACGAGCCGCTGCTGCGCGCCGACGCGGCGTCGGCGGCGATCTTCTTGCCGGGCGGTGCGCTGCCGCGGGCCGGCGACGTGCTGCGCAACCCCGACCTCGCCGCGACGATCGCCGCGATCCGCCGCGGCGGCGCCGACGCGTTTTATACCGGCACGATCGCCGAACGCATCGTCGCGACGCTGCGCGGGGGCGGCAGCCGGATGACGGTCGACGATCTCGCCGCGCACCGCACCGAGCCGACGACACCCCTGCGCATCGCCTGGCGCGGCGGCGAGCTGCTCGCGCACCCGCCGAACTCGCAAGGCGCGCTGCTGCTGCTCGCGGCCGGTGCGCTCGCCGGCGATGCCGGCGCCCACGAACCGCTCTGGCACCACCTCGCGGTCGAGACGATGAAGCGCGCGATCGCGATCCGCGATACGACCTTCTGCGATCCCGCTTTCGGCGAGAGCGGCGTCGACGCGCTGCTCGCACCGGAGTCGATGGCTGCCCTGCGCGCGTCGATCGACCCCGACCACGCCACAGCGCACGCACCCGCTCCCGATCGCGGCGGCACCATCTTCCTGTGCGTCGTCGACGAAGACGGGATGGCCGTCTCGTTGATCCAGAGCCTGTACATGAACTTCGGCGCGGGGCTCGTTGCGGCCGGCACCGGCGTCGTGTTGCAGAATCGCGGTGCGTACTTCTCGACGACACCGGGAGCGCCGAACGTCTACGCCGGCGGAAAGCGACCGCTCAGCACGCTCTCGCCGCCGATGTTTCTGCGCGGCGGGAAGCCGGAGCTGGTGTTCGGCACGATGGGCGGCGACGGGCAACCGCAGATCCAACTGCAGTTCCTGCACCAGTACGCCGACCGCGGCCTGGACGTGCAGCGCGCGCTCGATCACCCGCGCTGGATCTACGGCCGCCACGCGCTCACCGAACGACCGGACCTGCAGCCGGGCGAGATGGTGATCGTCGAGTCGCGCATGCCGACCGACATCGTCGCCGGGCTCGAAGGCCGCGGTCATCGCGTCGAACGGCTCGGCCCGTACGAGAACGCGATGGGCCACGCACACGCGATCGCGATCGACCACACCCGTGGCACGCTCGCCGGCGGCGCCGACCCGCGCGCCGACTCGCTCGCCCTGGGCTTATGACGCCTAGCTGATGTGGAAGTAGCGCAGCGCGCCGAAGGCCAAGCCGGTCAGAACCAGGACGATCCCCGACCACAGGGCAGCGGTCTCTTCGCCGATCGCACCGATGCGGCGTCCGAGTGCCAGCCCCAGCGTCGTCGAGACGACCGAAGCGACCGCGATGCAGGCGAGGCTCAAGCCCAGCGGCACGCCGATGAACAGGATCGAGAAGCCGATCCCGAGCGAATCGAGACTGATCGAGAGCGCGCCGAGCAGCAGTCCCCAGCCGCGTGAGAGGTCGAATTTGCGGCCAGGCTCGGACTGCGCGCGCGCTTCGTAGATCATGTAGGCGCCGACGCCGACCAGCGCCGTAAAGCCGAGATAGGCCGCGCCCGAACCGAGCAGCGACCCCGCCAGCCGGCCGAGCACGGCACCGACCACCGTCATCGAGACTTCGGCGGTCGCGAAGGCGGCGCCGATCCGAATCTTGAGCGCGCGGTCGGTGCCGCGCATCCCGACGCCGACCGATACGGCGAACACGTCCAGGCCCAGCGAGAACGCCACCACGACGATCTTCGCGAGTGCCGCCAGGGTCACGATCGACGAGCCCGACGCGTTACGCGCCGAGGACGGATTGCAGCGGGTCGGTCAGCAGTTGGTGAACGGTGGTGCGCAACTGCGAGAGGGTGAACGGCTTGTTGAGAAACGCGTTGGCCCCGGCCGACTTCGCCCGCGCGTCCATCGCGTAGTTGCTGTGACCGCTGATCATGACGATCGGCATGCGCGCCGTCGCGGCGTTCTGGCGCACTTGCGTGATCAGTTCGATCCCCGAAATGCCGGGCAGCATGAAGTCGCTGATGAGGATGTCGTACGGCTCTTCCCGCTGGATGTGCACCAGCGCGCTCTCGGCGTCGTTGCACAGCGTAATGTCGTACGGCCCCTTCGACAGGATCGTCTTGATGAGGGTGCAGATTTCCGGGTCGTCGTCGGCGACCAGGACACGCCACGCCATGATCGACCGTTCCCGCCGCGGCATCCTCGTGCCTATCCGCCAAATGCAAAGGTCCTGAAAAGGGTGACGGCCACGGCGGTCGTGGTAACCCGAGGGGGCCG
>Ga0181531_10001573_pt1 | contig 14376 bp, 14 predicted proteins | sample PEATcosm2014_Bin_38_FD_119743 | JGI IMG/M metagenome (GOLD analysis project Ga0181531, IMG submission 119743) | Peatland microbial communities from MTU Mesocosm Facility, Houghton, MI, USA - PEATcosm2014_Bin11_10_metaG | ecosystem: Environmental > Terrestrial > Soil > Wetlands > Peat | place... | reverse complement strand
CAAGGGCTCAGCGGCAGTGCGTTCCCAGATGCTGGTTCTGCGCGCTTGCGCCGCGATGGGAATCTCTTCCTTCGCCGGTTCCAGGGCGGCCCGTTGAAACGCCGGAACCTCATCGAGGGGGTCAACATCGACGGTCCGTTCGCGGCGGCTGAAGAACGCGGCAAACCGGCCGGGACGCCGGTTGGCTGAGGCCGGGGCCGGCGCGGCTGGTTCGGAACGTTGGGGATCGCGTTCCGCTCTCCGCTCCGCTTTCAGTTCGGCCCGCTCCTCGCGCCAGTTGCGCCAGCGGTCGTGCCAGGCCAGGGCATGGAGCCAGCGATCTTCGATGCCGTCCTTAACGGCCCAAATGCTGACCGCCGAAGCAAAGTAGAGTCCCGCGGCGGCGAGCACGCCGGCCACCAGCCAGGCGCCCTGGATGTTGAGATAAGTGACCAGCAGACCGGCCACGAGACGACCCACCACGCCCTCGACCGGCAACGCATGAAGCCAGAGCCAGTGCCAGGGCAGCATCCCGAAAACTGCGGGCACAAAGACGATGGCCAGCAGAGTGCCGATCCAGCGCAGCAAGGCCGACCCGCTGGGACGCGAATGCATCCAGGCCCAGCCGATGCCGCCCAGCCAAACGGGCAGGAAAAACGCCGTGAAGCCCAGCGATTGCAGCAGCAGGTCGCTGAGCCAGGCGCCGAAGAGGCCGATCCAGTTGCGCGTGGGGTGGGGCCCGGCGAGGTCGGTGGCGGTGTTCAGCGAGGGGTCAGAGGGGTGATAGGTCGCCAGCGCGAGCAGGAGCAGGAGCGAGACCAGCAGCAGCACGAGCCCCAGAAAGACGTTCATGGGGCGGCTTCGCGTGGGCGACAGAACGATGCTGATCGGCTTCATAGCGGGGGCTTTCCGGCTCCGGGCCGCCCGGAAAATTGCGTCGAGCGAGCCCTTCAGGAGCGGGCGGAGAATCCCAGAGCAGTTCTTATTATCCCCGCCAACCGGCCGGATTCCGGGCAAAAACGGGGCGGGGGAACCTTGCTGCCAACCCCCGGCGGCGGCGTGGACCTTACCCGATGAGTCCCTCGGACTGAAGGACTTCCATGCAGCGCTTCAGGCCTTGGTCATAGGTAAGTACGGCCCATTGCATTTGGACGGCGACTACACAGATCAACATGTCCGTCGATCCGCACTCGACTCCACGGCCACGGCAAAGGTTGTACAGGCGCGCGGCTTCCTCGTAATGGAATGTTGTGAGTGGTTCATCCCGGAAGGCCTCGAGCGCGGCCCGCAGTTTATGAAAATGAGCCAGATCCTTAATGCCGGAAAGAACTTCCTGCCGGATTGGGCCAATGATAGCTACCCGGCCATCCTGGATTGCTTCCGTAAGCGAAGCGAGCATGAGCTGCTCTTCGCGGCTCAAGGTAGTCCTGTTCCTGCGCCGCAACTGGAGCGACCAGGCGCAAGAATCGACCAAGACCTTCACGGTTCGATCTCGATCCGGTCAAGCTGGCGCACCTTCTTGTAGTCATAGGTGGGATCGTAGTCGATTGTCCCAAATAGTTTTAGAATCTCAAGCTGCTTTCGATGCCGGATATATTCATCGAGCGCAGCGGTGACTGCTTCCTTCTTTGTTTTATGGTTCCCCACTCGACGCGCCTCATCGATGAGTGCGTCGTCGATTGCCAGATTGGTTGCCATGGCCGTGCCTCCGCTATGTGTAGTATGGCACACATCGCTATGTGTAAGATAAATTCGCGGCACTGCTTGATCGAAGAACTCTTCGGCGGGCAGCTTCCGGCAAAAACAACAGGGCAGGGGGAACCTTGCTGCCAACCCCCGGCGGCGGCGTCTCAGCGAACCGCGAAGAGCACAAAGGAGTCCGGCGGCAGATTCAGTTGGACGGCGCCTTGGACCACGGCGGCGGTTCCGCCGGCGGCTGGAGCCAGCGGCTGGAATTGGCTGCAACCGGCCAGCGCCGTGCCGGCGGTCGAGAGGGTGAGGCTGCGCGGCTCCGGACTCTTGTTTAAGGCCACGACGACAGCTTCATCGGTGTGGCCGCCAGCGCATCCGTCGAGGTCGGCGGTGCGGAGAAAGACGAATGCAGTTTCATCGGCAAAGAGATCCTGCTGGGGCGCGCCCTGCAGCACGGAATGGCTCTTGCGCGTGGCGAAGAGCGCCTGGGTCCAGGCGAAGGTAGATTGCTGTTCGGACGTGCGGGTAGCGGCTTGGAAGGCCGAAGGCTGGACTGCGGGTCCGGTCGAGGGGAATCCGCCGGGAAAGTCGCGCCGGTTGTCGGGGTCTTCGCCGCCCGGCATGGCAATCTCGTCTCCGGAGTAGAGTTCCGGGGTTCCGCGGAGCGTTGCCAGCAGCCCCAGGGCCTCCTTGAGGCGTGGGAGCGAGCCTTTGGCCTCGGTCAGGAAGCGGGTGGTGTCGTGATTGGCAAAGAAATGGACCAAACGCTCCGGGTGGGGATAGAGCGAGTCCTGGCGGAGGATTGCAGCCAGATCGGTCATGGGTTTGTCGTGCGCCAGCACATCGCGGACGGCGAAGTAGACAGGGAAATCGAAGGGCGTATCGAGGCCGGTGTCGATGCCTCCGTGTTCTCGTCCGCCGGCGAAGAACGAGGTGACGACGGGGTCGCGATTGAAGACTTCGCCGACCGTCGTGAGGCGGGGAAACGCCTTGTGAAGCGCGGCGTGGAAGTCATGCCAGAAGGCGCGCCCCACGTAAGGAAAGGTGTCGATGCGGATGGCGTCGATCTCGGCCGTTTCCACCCACCAGAGCGCGTTCTGGATGAGGTATTGGGCGACCAGAGGGTTCTCCTGGTTCATGTCGGGCATGGCGTCGACGAACCAGCCCTCCGTGAGCTTGCGCCAACTGGCCGGAGCGGCGTGGGGATCGATCAGGTCGTTGAAGTCTCCTTCGGCGTGGGAGTGGCTGGCGGCGGTGCCGTGGAACCAGTCCGGGGCAGGGGGATCGCTGACCCAGGGGTGCAGGACCCCAATGTGATTGGGGACCAGGTCGATGATGAGTTTCATGCCGCGGGCATGCAGAGCGGCGGAGAGAAGGCGGTATTCGTCCAGTGTGCCGAAATGGCCGTCGACATCGTAGAGATTGGTTGCGGCGTACCCGTGGTAGGAATCGGTCATGGCGCCGTTGTCGTAGACGGGGGTGGTCCAGAGCGCGGTGACGCCGAGGGACTCGAGGTAGTCCAGGTGCTGCTCGAGGCCGGCGAAATCGCCGCCGTGCCAGCCGCGCGGCCGGGAGCGGTCAAAGCCGGTTGGATTGCTCGAAGGCCTGTTGTTGGAGGGATCCCCGTCGGCAAAGCGGTCGGTCATGACGAGGTAGATGAGATCGCTTGAAGAGAATCCCTTGTGCGCTTCGGGCGGCTCCGTGCGAGGCTTCAGCTTCCAGGCGTGGCTTGCACTGCCTTGCGGGGTGCCGGCGGTGATCTGGATGGACTGCGGGGCCGCTCCGGCGGTTTTGAGCCAAAGGAAGGCCCAGTGGCCGTTGGGCGAGATTTGGATGTGGCCGAGGGTGACGCCCCTGGATTGTAGAGAAAAGCGCGCCTCCGCAAGCCCGGAGCCGTGGACCAGCAGCATGGGCTCAGGGAGTTCGACGAACCAATCGGGCGGGTCGATGTTGTCGATGACCGGCTTCTCAGCGGAGAGGCGCACGACAGCGAATGCGGTGAAGAGCAGAAGAAAGAAAGAGCGGAAGGTCTTCAAACGGGATTCCCCTTCCTCGACGCCGATTGGCTGGAATTCTACTATGCGAGTCGGGAACTACCCAGCGTTCCGAAGCCCCGGTAATGCATCGGTGCGCCCTTTCAAGGCGATCAAGGCGAGGAGAGTCTTCAGCGCGGTCAGGCCGCATTAGGACCCAATGAATTTCGATCCCCACAGCAGCAGCACGCTGGCCAGCAGGATGCGGTAGATCGCGAACAAGACCAGGCCGTGCTTGCGCACCCAAAAGAGGAACCACTCGACCACGCCCAGGGCCACGATGAACGAGACCACGGTGCCGATGATGAGCACGATCCAGTTATTGGAGGTCATGACAATGTGCGCGGCCACGCCGTGGCCGGGGCGAACCTCTTTCAAGAGGTCCCAGCAGGTGGCGGCGATCATGGTGGGAATGGAGAGCAGAAAGCTGAACTCGAGGGCGGCGGGGCGGGAGAGGCCCACCATCTGGCCGGCGGCAATGGTTGACATGGAGCGCGAGGTTCCGGGGAAGACCGCCGAGAGCGTCTGGCAGAGGCCGATCCAGATGGCCTGCCAGAGGGTCATCTGCTCGACGTCGCGGATGGCCGCCTCGTGGCGCACAGACCATGCATCGATGATCCACATCACGATGCCGCCGAGGAGCAGCGCCCAGGCAATTGCGTTCAGGCTACCCAGGTTCTTTTCGCTCCACTTGTGCAGCAGCAGGGCGGGCGCCGAGGTGCACGCGAAAGCGATGAGCGTGAGCGAGATGGGATGATCCAGCCAGGTGCGGTCCCCATTTTCGCCCTTGGGGAAGGTGCGGACGAACTCTACAATCCGTCCCATGAAGAGGAGACAAAGCGCGAGGATGGCGCCCAACTGAATGACGATGGTGTACATCTTCCAATAGGGGTCGTCCAGCGGGATATTCATCAAAGCTTCTGAGATGCGCAAGTGCGCCGTCGAGCTGACCGGCAAAAACTCGGTCAAGCCTTCCACAATGCCTAACAGAACAGACTGCAAATACTCGTTCAAGAAGCCTCCGGAGTGCGGAAAACGTGCGCCGGCGAGAGCGTTCCAGAAGCTGGAGGCCGCTTACTCCCGGTCAATGCCGTAAACAGGGATGCCTTCATCCAATTTGTACACCAGGGCCGCGGCCCGCCAGGTGAAATCCGATTGAGCGAAGCGATCTTTCAGCTTCGCGGCGAGTTCGTGAGCGTGATTTCGGGCGGTGTTGCTTTTATTATCGCTCCCGTCGGCGGCGTACATGTCGGTGAGCACGGCCTGCCGGTAGGCCGCCTGATAAAGGGCCTGGGCCGTCCGCGGTCCCTCAGGATACTCAACCGCGTACTTCTCGTAGGCCTCGGATTCTTTCTCAGGACATTTAGGCTGACCCTGCCAGTCTCCGCAGAGCTTGTTATCGATCAACGCAAAGGCAGCCAGGTCGGCCTGGCGGGTGTGCGGATAGAGCTTGAGGATCTTTTTCATCTCCTCTTCGTCCATCTGGTCGCGGAGGTAGGGATCTCTCTCCTTCGCGGAGGGGCGCGAGGAGGCGTCCGCCTTCTGCAGTTGCCACAGGATGTCGGCTGCCCGCCATGCGGCTTCGGCCGCCAGCGGCGAGTTGGGGAACATCTCGGCCAGTCGCCGGTAAAGAAAGCGGGCACTCTGCGCCGCGTTCACCGGGCCGCGGGGGTCGCTGGCCAGAGACTCCTGGTTGGCCGCCTCGCCCATCAGCACCTGGTCGCCCGCCGGACTGGTTTCGATCACCACTCCCTTGGCCTGCATCCAGCCGGAGATGGGCGGCGGCGTCTCGTCGTGGCCGAAGACGGGAGCATCCTTGGCACGCGCCTCCTGGATGTCAGTGTTGGCATAGACGCGCAGCCAGGGGCCGCTGTGCTCGGCCACCACCATCTCGCGGCCGATCTGCACACGGTCGACTTTCTGCGAGGCGGGGTCGGGCGCGATGTAGAGCCAGGTGACGCGCAGCGGCGTGGCGCGCGGGCCGGCCATGGGCTTTTCCAACTGGGGCTTCTTGTCGGCGTGAGCGGGCAGGACAGCGCACAGGAGGGCCAGGGTCAGCGCGAGGATCTGCGGCATTCGGGTTCGCGGCTTGTCAATTCGGTGCATGGTCACAGGGGAAATCATATTTCAACGACGCTGGGAGGGGTCTTCGGTGAGCACTTCGGCCAGCAGTTCCGGCGCCACGTTGCCGCCGCTGAGCACGGCCACGGCTTTGGTGTAGACAGGCAATTCCGCGGCGTGGAAGAGCAGGGCCGCGACAGCCACGGCGCCGCTGGGCTCGGGGACGAGGCGCGTGGTGGCGACGATGGCCCGCATGGCGGCGCGAATTTCGGCCTCGGTGACGGTGATTATGCCGTCGACAAAGGCGCGAATGTGGGCGAAGTTGCGCTCGCCCACGCTCTGGGTGCGCAGGCCGTCGGCGATGGTGCGGCTGGTGAGTTCGGCCGGCCAGGTGACGATGGCGCCGGTGCGAAAGCTTTCCGCCGTGTCGCCGGCCAGCTCCGGCTCGACGCCGAAGACCCTGGCCTGGGGCCGTACCTGCTTGACCGCCGCGGCGACGCCGCTGAGAAGGCCGCCGCCGGAAACCGGGGAGAGGACGAGATCGACATTGGGGAGGGACTCGATGATTTCCAGGCCGCAGGTGGCCTGGCCGGCGATGATCTGCTCGTCGTCATAGGGCGGCACGACGACGTAGCCGTGTTCGCGGACGAGCTGTTCGGCCACGGCGAGGCGTTCACTGGAGGCCAGGCCCACGTCCACCACTTCGGCTCCCAGAGCCAGCGTGGCTGCACGCTTGATAGCCGGGGCATTCGAAGGCATGACGATGACGGCCTTTGCTCCCACGGCACGGGCGGCGTAGGCCACGCCCTGGGCATGATTGCCGCTGGAATAGGTGATGACCCCCCGGGCGATTTCAGCGGCCGTGAGCTGGAGGATCTTGTTGGCTGCGCCGCGGATTTTGAAAGCGCCGATGGGCTGCAGGCTTTCGGCCTTCAGGTAGATCTCCTTCGAGCTGCCGTAACCGGCGATGCCGGGGAATGGCGCGCGAACGAGCGGGGTCTTGACCGCGATGGGTGCGATGCGGGCGGCGGCGGCGCGGATGGTTTCGAGGGAAACAAGCTGCTCTGTCATTTTTTCAAAAACCTGCTTCAGACACATTGAAGCGGGTGAACGGCCTCGATGCCGGTGAAGCGTACAAAGTCCTTTGCGTTGAAGGTGAGGATGCGCTTCACGCTGTGGACGTGCATGGCGGCAACAAGCCTTGCGTCATGCACCTGGACTCCGGAGACGCAAAATTGAACCAGGAGCTTGCGCCATTCTTGGTGAATAGCGAGCGTGTCAGGAAGCAACTGAAGCCGAGACTCGATTACGATTGCGAGTCGATTTGCTTCGGTCGGGGACAATCCGTATCCATTGCGATTCGCCGGACGGGTCAAGGCGTTCCAGAACTCACCAAGGTTTTGGGAGGTGTAGAGAAGATCGGCGTTTGAGATCATCACCAGATCAAGGGCGGCTTCTACGGCGGGGTAACCTGGGTCTTCTTGCTGGACCCAGCGGATGAGAATATTGCTGTCGAGCAGGTAACGATCCCCAGCCATTTACCGTCGATCCTCATAGAAGCTGGCACGATCAGTAGCCTCTGGAGGAAGGATGGGTAGTTTCTCCGATCCCTCCTGCAATTCTTTCGTCATTGCGCGCAATTCTTCGCGGGTCAGTCTGCCCGTACCAGTTGCGAAGAGCGGCAAATTGTCCCGCAGGAACTCGCCGGCGTATTGTTCCGGGGCCATGCCGCGGCGAAGGGCCTGGGCTGTCAAACGGGCTTCCGTCTCCGGGTCAAGTTCGATTTGGATCGTCATGGCAGCGTCTCCTGTGCATCCATTATCCGCTCAATCCTGCTGCAAGAGATGGCCTGGGCGGGGAAATCGAAACCCATGCTCCGTGGTCCGAGGCCGCAGAGGTCAGGCCCGGGGCTCCCGGCACAGTCAAGGCAGGTACTTGGCCGGGACCGGCTCCTCGCGCGTCTCGGCCTGCCACAGAATCTCAAACACCCTCCAGCGCTTGCCGTCGAAGACCGCCTGGATGCTGTTGATGCCGCGCGCTGTGGCCTTTCCGTCGGGGGTGGGACGAAGCTCGTAGGTAGTCCACAGGTGGGCGATGTGGCCGTAGGTCTCGATGCCGACCTTCACCTGCCGCTCGTAGATGGGGATGCTACCGCGCGAGCCGACCATCGCGACCCAGTTGTCGACGGTGAGGGTGTGCGGGGCGAGACCGCCATCCGCCAGGGGCGCCATGGGCGTGAGCCGGGCTTCGGGCAGCAACACCTGGCGCAGACAGGTGCGATCCTTGTTCGCCGGGCCGCTGATCGCATCGTCAAGAGCTTTGACCATCTCGTCGAGGGTGGTTGTCGGCAGACATTCCGGGACCGTGGTGACGATGACATCGGAGGATTGCGCAGAGAAAGCCGGGGCCAGAACGGCGGCGGCAAAGAGCAGGAGTACAGGTATGCGGCGCATAGTGAGATTCTACAGAAGGAACCGGGGACCGTCCTGACTCGGACAAAGGACGGTTCAGGGGTTGTGGTCTCCCGGTGTGGCGGCAAGAACAAAGACGCCGCGAGGATGGGGCACCGTCAACTGTTGGCTGGCAAAGAAGGTCAGATTTCCAGAATCACCGGCATGATCATGGGACGGCGGCCGGTGGTTTTCTGAATCAGGCGCTTGAGCTCGACGCGAACCTTTTCCTTCACCATGCCGTAGTCGGTCTTCTGCTCGCTGCTTAGCCCATCCAGCGTCTTGATGACCAGGTCGCGCGCCTCGTCGGTGATATCCGCGCCGCCGAAGCCGCGCATGACCACTTCCGGCGCCTGCTGCACCTTGCCGGTGCGCTTGTTGATGGCCAGAACGGCCAGCACGATGCCGTCTTCCGAGAGAATTTTGCGGTCGCGGATGACCAGGTCTTCCACCACATCGGTGGTCGAGCCGGAGTCGATGAGGATGCGCCCCGCGGTCACCTTGTCGCGCTTGCGGGCATCGTTCTTGTCCATCTCCAGCACATCGCCGTCTTCAATCACCATGGCGTGCTCCACGGCGCCGGTCTCCATGGCCACCTGGGCGTGCTTTTGCAGATGGCGGTAGTCGCCATGCACGGGGATGAAGAACTTGGGCCGGACAAGGTTGATGAGCAGGCGCATCTCTTCCTGGGCGCCGTGGCCGCTGACGTGGATGAGGCCGTTGGAGCCGTCGTCGCAGATCACGTTGGCGTCGCGGCGGCAAAGGTGGTCGATCACTCTGGAGATGCTCTTCTCGTTCCCTGGGATGATTCTGGAGCTGAGCACCACGGTGTCGCCGGCGTCGATGTGCGCGTGGCGATGGTTATCCACGGCGGCCCGGCTCAGCGCGCTCATCGGCTCGCCTTGCGTGCCGCTGATGAGCACCATCAACTGCTCGGGGGTGTAGTCGCGGATCTGGCCGGGATTGATGACCAGGCCCTGCGGGATGCTGATGTAGCCCAGATCCTGCGCAATCTCGGTGCTCTCCATCATCGAGCGGCCCACGATGGCCACCTTGCGCCCATGCGCGCGGGCCAGTTCGAGGGCGATGCGGATGCGGTAGATGGAGGAGGAGAAGCAACTGAAGAAGAGCTTCTTCTTGGCTTGCGAAAAGACCTCGTCGAGCCGGGGGATGACAGCGCGTTCGCTGGGCGTATAGCCGGACCTTTCGACGTTGGTCGAGTCCTGCAACAGGGCCAGCACGCCGCGCTTGCCGTATTCGGCAAAGGTGTGCAGGTCAAAGGCCTTGTCGTCCAGCGGCGAGAGGTCGATCTTGAAGTCGCCGGTGTGGATGACGATGCCGACCGGGGTCTCGATGGCCAGCGCCACGCAATCCACCAGCGAGTGAGTTACACGAATCGGCTCGATGGTGAACGGGCCGACGGTGAACTTCTGCTTGGGAACGATTTCGATCAGCGTGGTTTCGTCGAGCAGGTGGTTCTCTTCGAGGTTGCCTTCGACGTAGGCCAGGGTGAACTCGGTGGCGTAGACGGGAACCTTGAGTTCGCCGAGAAACCAGGCCAGGCCGCCGATGTGGTCCTGGTGGCCGTGGGTGAGAATAATGGCGCGTACATGCTGCTTGTTTTCAATGAGGTAGGTGATATCGGGAACCACGATATCCACGCCCAGCAACTCCGACTCCGGAAACATCAAGCCGGCGTCGATCACGATAATGTCGTCTTCCCAACGCAGAGCCAGGCAGTTCATGCCGAACTCGCCCAACCCGCCCAGGGGAATGATCTTCAGTTTTTTCGTTTGCATCTGTCACGTTCGATGCTAACACCCAGCGGCATCGGGAACAGATTCGTACTGCTCAGTGTCCTCGATAGGCTCTCAAAGGCGGGACGTTGGTTCGACTCTTCCGTTATCGGAGCAGGTCTTCGAGAGTAGAGCTCAGGTCGGTTTTATCGTCGCGATATTTTACGATCACCGGGGCATAGAGGCTGAGGCCCCACTCCTGACCTTTGCCCCTGGTGACGGCGCGGGAACCGGGGACAACGACAGCATTTTCGGGGATGATAAGAGGCAAATCGGCCTTGGCGCGGAGGATGACGCCGTTGACGAGGTCGAAGACGGGAGTGCCGCGGGTGAGGATGGTTCCCGCGGCCAGCACCGCGCCCTTGCGTACGATGGTTCCCTCATAGACGCCCGCGTTGCCGCCGACCAGCGCGTCGTCTTCAATCACCACCGGGCTGGCGTTGACCGGTTCGAGAACGCCGCCGATCTGGGCCGCGGCGCTGAGGTGGACGCGCTTGCCGACCTGGGCGCAGGAGCCCACCAGCGCGTGCGAATCGACCATCGTGCCCTCATCCACCCAGGCCCCGGCATTGATGTACATGGGGGGCATGCAGACCACGCCTCGGGCCACATAGGCCCCGGCGCGGATCGAGGAGCCGCCGGGAACCACGCGGATGCCGTCGCCGGCGGTGAAATGGCGGACCGGGTAGGTGTGCTTGTCGACGAAGGAGAGGCCCCCGGCAGGCAACTCTTCCAGCGCGCCCAGGCGGAAACCGAGCAGGATTCCCTGCTTGACCCACGCGTTCACCCGCCAGCCGGTTGGCGAGGCTGAATCCGGCGAAGCGGCGCGCACTTCGCCGTGTTCGATGGCCGCCCGCAGGGCCAGGAAGGCGGCCATGGCGGCCGGGTCGCCAATGGCGGCGGGTCCGGCGGCAAAGTGCCGCTCGATCGCCTTCTGGAGCTGGGCTGGAGTCATTGCATTCCGAGTGTATCAACAAGAGTGAACAGTGATCAGTGGACAGTGAACAGTGATCAGTGAACAGTGATCAGTGGACAGTGGACAGTGGACAGTGGACAGTGGACAGTGATCAGTGGACAGTGATCAGTGGACAGTGGACAGTGATCTGTGATCAGTGATCGGTGATCAGTGGTCAGTGACGAAGACTCGGCGACCAGTGAGGCGGATGGGAAGATGGCCCCGACCTCGGGCGGGGGAGGCCGGGGCGGTTCGGCGCAGGCTCAGGCTGCTGTCTCGCGAGCCTGCCTGCTCTTTGAGTGCCCGGTCAGCGAAACGGGCTGGAGGCGGAAGGAGTTTTTTCCCGCCGGAATCATGGCCAGAGGGACGGGGGTTCGATCCGGCCTTTTGTGGAGGCTCTTGGACTCCAGCCAGGCGCACAGCCTGGGATCGTGGATCTCGGGCTGGTCCCGCCAAAAATCTGGCGCCAACCCACACTGAATCTGAAGATGATCCAGTTGCAATTCGATGACAGCAATGTGTTTGGGAAAGTAGCGCCGGACATTTTCTACTCCCACATGCAGTCCGGTCACTCCGAGGCCTTTGCTCTGCGTTTTGACGACCATACATACCTGCTTCTCAGCATTGGATGAGGTCAGTCTAGGGAGCCAAGTTGGGAAAACCCGCCTTCCGTTGCTGGAAATCCGCAACGCTGATTCCATTTTGAAACCCACCGTCCGGGGAGGACAGTTTCGGGAAGAAGGGGAGTCTCTTCTTGTGCCCTGTCAGGAACTCATCCGGTTGTGTGGTTGATCTCTTTTGCAACATCTCGGGGGAGGTGTGCGCAGACTTACGTTGGCAGTAAGCCTAGCATATTTTGAGAGAAAAGAACAATTCTGAGCACTATTGACCAAGCCTAGGAAAAAGCTGGATTAAAGAGCGGAAAGCTGGTGCGTTGCATTTGAGCCAGGTAGAGCGGAAGGGGACGTGCAAGCTGTTCAATCGCTGGGGCAAACGGCGCCATGAAGCGCGGCGGCAACTTCTTCCTGTTGGCTGAAGACGATCCGGTTGAAGAAGGGCAGGGCGAGGGTGCGGCGGGAGATGGACTCGGTCAGAGGCAGAACGGCAGCCCCCGCACTGGGATGCCCGCGCCAGGCGGGCTGCAGGTGGATGGGGGCAAAGTAGCGCCCGGTGGCGATGTCGCGGCCTGCCAGTGTTGCCTGCACGCGGTCGCGGTCCACTTGTTCCGGCAGGCGGACGACGTAAACGAACCAACTGATGGTGCGGCGGGGGAGGGTGAGCGGCGGGAGTTCCAGGCCGTGGATCGGGCCGGGGGCTCCTCGAAGCAGTGCGTCGTAACGCTCCGCGGCGGCCTGGCGCAGGGCGAGCATCTCGCCGATGCGGCTCAATTGGACCCGGCCGAGCGCACAGGCCATTTCGGAGAGCCGGTAGTTGTAGCCAGGTTCGGCGTGGTCGAGCCAGTCGCTGCCTCTGCGTCCCTGGTTGCGCAGGCTGCGCAGGCGGGCGGCGTGGGCTGGATCGCGGGCCAGCACGGCGCCGCCCTCACCGGTGGTGAGCTGCTTGTTCGGATAAAAGCCGAGGACGGCCAGGTCGCCGAAGCTGCCCACCCGGCGGCCTCGGTACTCGGCTCCAATGGCCTCGCAGGCATCTTCAATCAGGGCCAGCCGGTAGCGGCCGGCAATCTCCCGGAGAGCGTTCATCTCCGCGGGAACGCCGAAGGTGTGCACGATGAGGATGGCTCGCGTGCGCGGAGTGACGGCTCGCTCCACGCTGGTTGGATCGAGGTTCAGAGTCACTGGGTCGATCTCCGCAAAGACGGGCCTGGCGCGCACCTGGAGCACCACATTGGCGACGGCGACGAAGGCAAAGGAGGGCACGATGACCTCGTCGCCTTCGCCGATGCCCAGCGTGAGCAGAGCAAGGTGCAGGCCGGCGGTTCCGGAGCTGACGGCCACGGCGTGGGGAACGGAGTGATACGCGGTTAGCGCCGCTTCAAACGCCTCCAATTCCGGACCCAGGCTCAGGGCCGGCGTGCGCAGGACCCGGGTAACGGCGTCGATCTCGGCCTCGGTAATGTCCGGCGAGGAGAGTGGAATGCGCGCCGTCATGGGTGATCCCGGGTCTTGTCTTGACGGCGCTCGTTTTGAGAATTCTGTTCATCCGGCAGCGGCGTGGGCTGCTTGATGAGCAAGCCCTCGAGAGGGACGGTGGTGAGGACTCGGGCGATGGTTGTTGCCGCGGTTCCATCGCCGTAGGGGTTGGCCATGCCGCGCAGACTTTGCCGGAACTTCGGAGTGAGTGCGCTGGTGAGCGCGCCCAGGATGGCCGCTGTTTCCCCGGGCGCATCGATCACGTTGCGGGGGCGTTCGCGGCCCTGCTGGCGCATGCCTACATTGACTGTGGGCAGGGCAAAGGAGGCTGCTTCCATGATGCCGCTGGAGGAATTCCCGATCAGCGCGTCCATCTGGCCGAGCAGGCTCCAGTAGGTGACGGCTTCAAGGTTGACGAAGATGTGCGTGCGGCTGCGCGAGGCCGCCAGAGCTCGGGTCCGCTCGATGAGCGCATAGCTGCCGGCGTCGGCGTTGGGGTAGACAAAGAGGAGCTGGCCGGGCGCCTGGGCCAGCGCGGAGAAGAGCGCATCGGCCTCGGCGTTGGTGTCTTTGAGAATCGTAACCGGGTGCCAGGCGGCCAGGATCGTTGGCGAATGGAGCGCGAGGCCGAGACGGCCTTCGAGAGCGGGGCGGTCGAGCAGCGGCGAGCGGCGCAGGTGGTCAAGCGAAGGAGCGCCGGCGTGCGTTACGCGCCAGGGCTCCTCGCCCATCGCGATCACACGCCGGCGCGCGGTTGCGGTGGAAGTGAAGTGGATGTGGGACAGCTTGGTGAGGGCGTTGCGCACGGCGTCGTCGATGGCGCCCTGGCTGACTTCGCCGCCCTCGATGTGGGCGATGGGGATGCGCAGCGCCAGCGCCACCGATGCGGGGGCGAGCATCTCATAGCGGTCGGCGATGAGCAGCAGCAGGTCGGGCCGCCAGGCGGTGAGGGCGTCGGCCAGGCCCAGGATCGCCACGCCGATGGTTTTGGCCATGCCGGTATCGGTGTCGGAACTGAGCAGGCACTCGATGCGTGCCTTGATGGGAAAGCCGTCGCGCTCGATTTCCCGGATCGTGTTGCCGAACTCCGGCGATAGATGCGCGCCCAGCACGAAGAGGCCCAGGTCGACCGCGGGGTGGGCGGCCAGTTCGCGCAGCGGCCAGTAAAGATGGCTATAGTCCGCGCGCGAGGTGGTGACGACGGCGATGCGGCGCTTTTGCTTCAAGGCACCCATCATAGCTCCACCGGCAGGGTTGGCTTGGCGGCCAATTCCAAAATGGCAGCGCTGGGCTCATAGTCGGGCACCAGCCAGCGCAGAT
>Ga0181531_10001570_pt1 | contig 14385 bp, 16 predicted proteins | sample PEATcosm2014_Bin_38_FD_119743 | JGI IMG/M metagenome (GOLD analysis project Ga0181531, IMG submission 119743) | Peatland microbial communities from MTU Mesocosm Facility, Houghton, MI, USA - PEATcosm2014_Bin11_10_metaG | ecosystem: Environmental > Terrestrial > Soil > Wetlands > Peat | place... | reverse complement strand
AGGTCGCGTCGTGCTGCGGGGGATCTTCCGAGTGCAGGGAGACGCGCTGCGGGCTCTTGATCATGTTCTAAGTAACGACAACGCTCGCCGCGGGGGCGAGCGTGCGGGATCACATCTGTTCGAAGAGAGCGTTCAATTGCGCCAGATCGTCGATCCGCGTCGCCGGCGGCAGCGCGTCGACGATGGTGGCGCCGTAGCGCATCGAGGCGGCCCGGCCGTCGAGGAGTGCCACGACGCCCCGGTCGGTCGTCGAGCGGATGAGCCGGCCGAAGCCCTGTTTGAGCCGCACGATCGCGCTCGGAATCATGTAGTGCTCGAAGCCGGAGAGCCCGCGCGACTCGAGCGCGGCGATGCGCGCCGCCACCAGCGGATCGGCCGGCGAGGGGAACGGCAGCCGGTCGATGACGACGCACGAGAGCGCGTCGCCGACGACGTCGATCCCCTCCCAGAACGTCCCGGTGGCGAACAGCACCGCGCTCGGCGTCGCGCGAAACCAGTCCAGCAGCGCGCCGCGTGGCAATTCACCTTGAACTTTGGTCGGGAACGGGATCCGTTCGCGCAGCAGCGCGTACACCTCGCGCAACCGGGCGTACGAGGTAAAGAGGACGAACGCGCGACCGCCGGTGCGATCGAGGATCTCCTCGATGAGCGGCGCGGCACGGCGCGCGAAGTCGGGCGCTTTGGGGTTGAGCCGCGGCGGGGCGACGTAGAGCCGCGCTTGGCGCGCGTAGTCGAACGGCGAGGGCGCCACCAGCTCTTGCGCGGCTTCGACACCGAGCGACTCGCGCAGGAACGCGAACGAGCCGCCGGTCGAGATCGTGGCGCTGGTCAGCACGACGCTGCGCGTGCGCGCGAACAACGTCGCGCGCAGGAACTCGGCCACCGAGAACGGCGCCGCGTTGAGTTCGTAGCGGCCCTCGCCCTCGCCGCGTTCGACCCACGCGACCGCGTCGATCTCGTCGGCTGCGACCGCGCCGCTGGCGGCCTGCAACGCCGCGCCTTCGATGCGATCGCAGGTGGCGACGTGCGCCGAGACGGCGCGCAGCGCGAGGTCGCGCCGCCGTTCGGCTTCGGCCTCGTTGCCGCTGGGGCGGCGCAGCGCGTCCTGCCAGTGCGCGTGCAGCCAGTTCTCCAGGCGATAGAACGACTCGCGCAACTGCGGGAGGACGTCGTGCACGCCTTCGTTGGCGGCGATCGGATAGCGGTCGCCGGGGACGCGCGCGAGCGTCTGCTGCAACAAGCGCATCCCCTCGTCGAGCTCGGCGTCGTACGAGCCCGGCACGGCGTAGGTGCGGTGCAGCTTGCGCATCATCCGTTGCACCGAAACCGGCGAGAGGGTCGCCGTCAGCGCGGCGGTGGCGTAGCGCTCGGCCTGGTGTGCCTCGTCGAGGATCGCGAAATCGTACGCCGGCAACAGGCTGCCGCCGCTGGCCAGGTCGAGGAAGAACAGCGCGTGGTTGACGACGACGACGTCGGCAAAGCGCGCTGCATCGCGCTGGCGAAAGAAAAAGCAGTCGCTGAAGCGCTCGCAGTATTCGCCCACGCAGTCATCGGCGTCGGCGTCGAGCGTTTCCCAGTCGTCGGAGCGGGGCGTGAAGTCCAGTTCGGCGCGGTCGCCGGTTTCGGTCCGCTCCGCCCACGCCCACAGGCGTTCGAGCGCGAGTGAGGGCGCGACCAGTCGCGCACCGCTTTCCTTGAGAAACTTTGCGCGGCACAAGTAGTGGTTGCGGCCCTTGAGCAGGACGACCCGCGCCTCGATGCCGAGCGCGCGCGTGACCAGCGGGATGTCCTTGCGCACCAGCTGCTCTTGCAACGCGATCGTCCCGGTCGAGACGACGACGCGCGCGCCGGCCCGCAGCGCCGGCACGAGATACGCCAGCGACTTGCCGACGCCGGTCCCGGCTTCGACGATCGTGTGCACGTTCTCGAGGAAGCCGCGCTCGATGAGGCGCGCCATGCGCAGCTGGCCCTCGCGCGGCTCGAAGCCGGGGAGCGCGCGCGCGATCGGCCCGTCAGGCGCGAACGCGGCGTCGACCACCTTCACGCCGGTGGCTCGACCGGTGGTTGCTCGATGGTCTGCACCCGGTGGTGATCGGCGGCCGGCTGGAACGCGTAGGCGTAGGCGTTCTCCCGCTGGCGCGAGGGGACCATGTAGAACAGCAATCCGGCGACGAAGCCGGTCACCAGGCCGCCGACGTGCGCTTCCCACGAGATTCCCGGGACGCTGAACGTGAAGACGAGGTTGATCACGATGATCGGAAGCGTTTGCGTGATGAGCGAGCGTCCGCGCGCGCCGAGCCGCAGACCGGCCGCGACGAGCGCGCCGAAGAGCCCGAAGATCGCGCCGCTCGCGCCGATCGTCACCTGATTGGGCGCGAGGAAGGTGACGAGCAACCCCGATCCCAGCATCGCCAGCACGTACACCAGCGCGTAGCGCCCCCGTCCGTACAGCAGCTCGACGAACTGGCCGATCTGGTAGAGCGCAATCATGTTGAGCGCGATGTGCGCGATGCCGCCGTGCAGGAACGCGCTGGTGACCAGCCGCCACCACTCGCCGTTCTGCAACACCGCGGCGCCATACAGTCCGCCGTGATCGTAGAGCGCTTGCGACTGCTGGAGGTCCGTACCGGTGAACGTCCCGGTCGTGTACTCCCACACGAACGCGAGCACGTTGATCAGAATCAGCAGGTTGGTGAGGGTTGCCCGGCTTCGCGTCACGCCCGCAGCGCCGACCCGGCCTCCACCGCGACCGCGATCGAACGCGCGAGCTCGACCGAAATCGCCGTGCGTCCGGTCGCGCTCTGCACGGTGATCGGACCACCCATCGGCCCGCGCTCGACGACGTCGACCAGCGCGCCCGGCCGCAACCCGACCTGATCGAGATAGCGCAGCGTTTCCGGCACGTCTTCCACGACCTCGACGATCCGCACGGTCGTGTTCGGCTCGGCGTCCGCCAGCCGCCCGCCGACGCGCGGGGGCTCGCTCAGGTCGGCGGGCGGGATCGGAAGGCCGTGCGGGCAGACCTTCGGATCGCCCAGCACGGCGACGAGCCGACTCTCGACCCGATCGGAGATCGCGTGTTCGAGCCGGCACGCCTCCTCGTGGACCTCGTCCCACGGCATGCCGAGGACGTCGTGCAAGAAGACCTCGGCCAGCCGGTTGCGGCGGATGACGCGCACGGCGACGCCCAGACCCTTCTCGGTCAGGCTGGCGTGCCCGCGCGTCTCGTACGTCAGGTAGCCTTCGGAGGCGAGCTTCTTGAGCATGCCGGAGACCGACGCGGGCGCAACGCCGAGATCGGAGGCCAGCCCCGAGGTGGTCACGCCCGGGCCCTCGCGCTCGAGCCGGTAGACCGCTTCGAGATATTCCTCGGTCGACTCGTCGAAGTGGGTGTGCCCGGGCATCGTCGCTACAGACTTCGCCCCGCGGGTGCGGGGTTCCGCGAGGCCTCGAAGGCGGCGTGCAACTGCGTCTTGGTCGCAGCGGGCGCGAACGACGCGTCGATCGCGTTGCGAGCAAAGCGAAGGAGGGCTTCCTCGCCGAAATGCTCGGCGACGAAGCGGTACTCGTCGAGCAGCGTCGTCCCGAACAGCGCGGGATCGTCGGCGTCGATGGTGACGATGCAGCCGGCGGCGTCGAGCGCACCGAGCGGATGGTTCGCGTCGGCGGGGGCGGCGCCGGTCAGCCGGTTCGAGGTCGGGCAGATCTCGAGCGGTACGCCGCGCTCCGCGAGCAGCGCCACGACCGCCGGGTCTTCGATGGCGCGTACGCCGTGGCCGATCCGCTCGGCCCGCAGCACCTCGAGTGCGCCGCGCACGCTGGCCGGTCCGGCCGCCTCGCCGGCGTGGACGACGCCGTGCAGGCCGCCCTCGCGCGCGATCGCGTACGCGCGCTCGAAGAGTTCGGGCGGCCAGTTGGCCTCATCGCCTCCCAAACCAACGCCGACCACCCCGAGGTCGCGCAACGCAACCGCTTCGCGCGCCGACTCTTCCGCGCGCTCGACGCCGAAGTTCCGCGTCAGGTCGGCGATCAGCGCGACCTCGACGCCCAGCGGTACGCCCTTCTCGTCGAAGGCAGCACGCATGGCCGCGACGGTCGCACGCACGTCGAGGTCGCGGTGAAAGTACGTCCACACCGAGGGCGAGATGAACACTTCGGCATAGCGCACGCCTTGCGCCGCAGCATCGACGACGTAGTCGGCGGCGATCCGCGCGAAGTCGGCCGGCGCGCGCAGCGTCTGCGTCACTTTCGCGAACAGCAGCAAGAAATCGCGAAAGGTCGCAAACGCGTAGGTCCGCGCCGGATCGGCTCGTTCGCCCAGCTCGACGCCGTAGTGCGCGGCCAGCTCGCGAAACGTCTGCGCGCGCACGGTCCCCTCGAGGTGGCAGTGGAGCTGGACTTTCGGCAACGCGACGAGATCGAGACCGGACACCTTGACGCCCTTCGACGCCTGGGGTATGATGACCGTCGCCCGTCGCGGGGTGGAGCAGTCCGGTAGCTCGTCGGGCTCATAACCCGAAGGTCGCGAGTTCAAATCTCGCCCCCGCAACCAATTCAGGCCCAGAATGTGCGAACGTTCTGGGCCTTTTTTTCGGTCGAGTCTCTCGTCCAGGCAGCCAGGCCGACTACCGGGCACGATGCGCACGCCGGCTCCGGCACGCGTGAAGCGGACCGGAGCCGGCACCGTCGACCGACGGGGAGACGTTGCCCACACCCTGGACGCTCCGAGCGTAGCACCGCTCGCCGCTGGGGACCACCGACAACCGAGTTGTGCGAGTCGGACAACGGCTTGACTTTGGGAACGATCATTTCCTAATATCGCGAGGATGCTCACGCACACGGCGCGCTCCCGGGGGAGCGGGCGGGGACCGGGACGGCCACGCGAATTCGACCTCGACCAGGCCCTCGACAAAGCGATTCGCGTCTTCCGTGAGCGGGGCTACCAGGCGGCGTCGATCGGGGAGCTCTCCGCCGCGATGAACGTGACGGCGGGGAGTATCTACAAGGCGTTCGCCGACAAACGAGCCGTCTTTCTCGCGGCGTTCGACCGCTACACGAGCCTGCGCAGCGCACAGGTGCGGGCGATCGCCGAGCGCCTCGGAACGGGGCGCGAACGCCTGCGGGAACTCCTGTCCTTCTTCTTCGACGCGGCGCGCGGGGCGGAGGGACGACGCGGGTGCCTGGTAGTCGGCAGCGCGGTCGAGCTGGCCTTGCACGATCCGATCATCGCCGCGCGCGTGCGCGCGACGCTCGACGGCAACGCGGCCGTGCTCGCTGAGCTGATCCGTGCCGGCCATGCCGATGGTTCGATCGCACCCCACGTCGACCCCGAGGCGACGGCGCGGCTCGTCGTCTGCATGACGCAGGGGATGCGGGTCGTCGGCAAGGCCGGCTGGACCCCGCCGGAAACGTCTTCGACCCTCGATCTGGCCCTCAAACTGCTCGGCTGATCTTCTCATGACACATGTGGATACGGCCGTTTCCGATTCCAACCGCGCCGGCGTCTCGCCGTGGCTGACGTTCCTCTTGGCGTGCGCCTGCGGGACGATCGTCGCCAACTTGTACTACGCGCAGCCGTTGATCGGCCCGATCGGCGCATCACTCGGGATCTCAGCGGCGGCCGCCGGCCTCATCGTGACGGTCACGCAGATCGGCTACGGGCTCGGGCTGGTGCTGATCGTGCCGCTGGCCGACCTGGTCGAGAACCGCGCGCTCGTGCTGGTGACGACCAGCCTGGTCACGCTCGCGCTCATCGGCGCCGCGCTCTCGACGCGACCGCTGCCGTTCTTGCTGGCAGCGTTCTTGATCGGCGTTACCTCGGTGTCGGTGCAGATCTTCATCCCGTACGCTTCGCACCTCGCGCCGGAAGCGGTCCGCGGTCGCGTCGTCGGCAACGTGACCACCGGCTTGATGCTCGGCGTGCTGTTGGCGCGGCCGGCGTCGAGCTTCATCGCTTCGTTCGCCTCCTGGCACGCGGTGTACGCGTTCGCCGCCGTCCTGATGGTGGCGATCGTCCTGGTCTTGGCGCGGGCGCTGCCGCGTCGCGTCCCGGCCGGCGGGATGCACTACGGCGCGCTGCTGAGCTCGCTGGTGACGATCGTGCGCACCACACCGCTCTTACGCCGCCGCGCGCTCTATCAGGCCGCGCTGTTCGCTGCGTTCAGCCTCTTCTGGTCGACCGCACCGTTGCTCCTGATCGGACCCTTCCACCGCTCGCAGCGCGACGTCGCCTTGTTCGCGCTGGCCGGAGTTGCCGGCGCGTGCGCCGCACCGATCGCCGGACGGATCGCGGACCGCGGCTGGTCGCGCGCCGGGACCGGCACCGCGATCGTCCTGGTCGCGCTGGCGTTTACGATCACGCTCATGGTGCCGGCCGGCTCGGGGGCGCAACTCGTCGCGCTGGTGGCCGCCGCCGTCGTGCTCGACCTAGGCGCGCAGGCAAACTTGGTGTTCGGCTTTCGTTCGATCTTCGGCTTGGACCCCGAGCGCCGCAGTCGGATCAACGGGATCTACATGGCGACCTTCTTTCTCGCCGGCGCCGTGGGGTCGGTCGTCGGCGTGTGGGTCTACGCGCACGACGGCTGGGCGACGGCCGCGAGCATCGGGATCATGCTGCCGCTCGCCGCGTTTCTCTTCTTCTTGACCGAAGGACGCCAGTAATTTGGCTTTCCCCACGAGGGGAGGCGCTGCGGCAGCCTAAAGGGGCAACCATGCGATACCGGCCAGGAACGTTCGCCGCCCTCGCGCTGCTGGGTGCGCTCGCCGTCGGCGTCGCGAGCGCACGGACGCCAGCGCGCGCCGTCGACGACCCGGCGATGGTCGCCGCACGGGCGACCCTCCCGCCCGGCCCGGAAGGCGATCTGATCCGCGAAGGCCGCGCACTGATCACCGACACGCAAGCGCACGCCGGACCATACGTCAAGGCCGGGATGTCGTGCGACGCCTGTCACCTCGAGGCGGGCACGAAGGCGCACGGCGGCTCGTTCCTGGGCATCGCGGCGAACTTTCCGCAATGGAACAAGCGCGCGAAGCGCTTCATCACGCTGGCCGACCGGCTCGACGAGTGCTTTCTCTACAGTATGAACGGCACGGCACCGCCCCCGAGCAGCCGTGAAGTCATCGCGATGATCGCGTACATCACGTTCCTCTCGCGCGGCGCCGAGATCGGCACAGGCTTCCCGGATCAAGGCTTCGTCACCGTCAACGCGCCGAATCCGCCCGATCCGAAGGCCGGGGCGACGATCTACGCAGCGCAGTGCTCCCTCTGCCACGGCGCGGACGGCGCCGGCAACGCCGCGGCGAAGTTCCCGCCGCTGTGGGGATCGGCGTCGTTCAACGACGGCGCCGGGATGAACACCAAGATGGCCGCCTTCGTGAAGGCGAACATGCCGCTCGGTCGCGGCGGCTCGCTGACCGATCAGCAAGCCGCCGATGTCTCGGCCTTCGTCCTCTCGCACCCGCGCCCGCACTTCGATGGCACCCGCGCCATCGCGTTCCCGCCGGAGCCCGCCGCCTTCTTCTAACGCTCGACGTAGGCCGTCAGCCAGGAGAACACGCGCTCCCAACCGTCGTTGTGCCCGTCGTATCCCTCGCGATCGACAAACCCGGAGTGGATCAGGCGCAGGCGCGTCGTGCCCTCGCGTTCCGTCAGTTCGTAGCGCACGAGCGTCTCCGGAGAGTCTCGCGTGGACCAGTCGTAGTTCCACGTGTACTCGAGGACGCTGGGCGGATCGACGACCGTGTAGGTGCCGTGCACGGCGAACGGCTCGCCGTTCTTGGAGATGCCGGTCGTTCTCCACGCGCCGCCGACCCGCAGATCGGACTCCATTGCGGTGCAACGATACGAATCGCCGTCGCCCCACCACTGGATCAGCTCGTCGGGATCGCTGATCGCGGCGAACACGCGCGCTGCAGGTGCTTTGATATCGATCTCCCGGACGATCGTCAGATCGCCGGTCGAGCTCTGCGTCATCGTTTCTTCTCCTCGGCGTGGGCTTTGAGTCGCTGCAAACTGCGATCCCAGAACGTCTTGTAGTCCTCGAGCCAGGTGTCGATCTGCTGCAACGGCGCGGGGCTGAGCTGATACATCCGCAGGCTGCCGATGTCGACCAGCCCCGCCTCGCGGAGTTGGCGCAGGTGCTTGGAGATGGCGGGGCGGCTGATCTGAAAATTGGTCGCGATCTCACCGACCGAACGCCGCCGGTCCCGCAGCAGTGCGAGGATCTCGCGACGTGTCGGGTCGGCCAGCGCGCGGAACACGAGGTCGGGGTCCGGCAGCACGTTGGAAACCATTTGGTTACCAAACCGTAACCGATACGTTACGGGAAGTCAAGCCCGTCGGCGCCTTCGGAATCGGCTGCGACCTCGCCGAACGCTCGCGGTACCGTGACGACAGGCGATGTCCCGGTCGGCCTCGAGCCGACACCCGACCAGCGCGCGCTGCGCGCCGCCGTGCGCGCGCTGTGCGCGTCGTTCGACGGCGCGTATTGGCGCGCGCTCGACGCCGAGCGCGGTTACCCCGACGCCTTCATTCGCGCCCTCACCGCGGCCGGGTATCTGGCCGCGCTGATCCCCGAACAGTACGGCGGCGCGGACCTGGGGATCACCGAGGCGTGCATCATCCTCGAAGAGGTCAACCGTTCGGGCGGCAACGCGGCGGCCGCTCACGCCCAGATGTACATCATGGGCACCGTCCTGCGGCACGGCAGCGAGCAACAGAAGCAGCGTTACTTGCCGGCGATCGCGCGCGGCGAGCTGCGGCTGCAGGCGTTCGGCGTCACCGAACCGACCGCCGGCAGCGACACGACCGCGATCGCGACCAGCGCCGTGCGGCGCGGCGACGTCTACGTCGTCAACGGCCAGAAAGTCTGGACCTCACGCGTGCAGCACAGCGACCTGATGCTGCTGCTCGCACGCACCTCGCAACCGGACGCCGCCGCGGGTAAGACGTTCGGCCTCTCGACATTGCTGGTCGATTTGCGCAACGCACCGCCCGGAGCGATCGACGTGCGACCGATCCGCACCATGATGAACCACGAAACGAACGAGGTCTTCTTCCACGACCTCGAGGTGCCGGCCGAGAACCTGATCGGCGAGGAGGGCCGCGGTTTTCGCTACATCCTCGACGCCATGAACGCCGAGCGCATCCTGATCGCGGCCGAGTGCGTCGGCGACGGGACGTTCTTCATCGAACGCGCGGTGAAATACGTCGGCGAGCGGGTCGTGTTCGGCCGCCCGATCGGCCAGAATCAAGGCGTACAGTTCCCGCTCGCGCGAGCGCACGCGTCGCTGGTCGCGGCCGACCTGGTGCGCCGCCAAGCCGCAGCGTTGTTCGACGCCGGCCGTCCCTGCGCGGCCGAAGCGAACACGGCCAAGTTGCTCGCCTCGGAAGCCTCGTGGCAAGCCGCCAACGCCGCGCTCGACGCGCACGGCGGCTACGGCTTTGCCGAAGAGTACGACCTGGAACGCAAGTTCCGCGAAACGCGGCTCTACATCACCGCGCCGGTCGCGAACAACCTGATTCTTTCGTACCTCGGCCAACACGTCTTAGGCATGCCGCGCTCGTTCTAATCGTGGACGCCCCGCGTCGTACGCCGCCTCGAGCGCGGCGCGCGCCTCGCTCCGACAGGCGCAGGCCGAGCGCTCGAGCGCGGCGACGTCGGCAATCGTGATGTGGTGGCGTGCGACGCGCACGGCGCCGGCGCGGGTCAGCGCGGCGAAGGCGTCGGTGATCCCGGCGCGCCGTACCCCGAGCAGCGCCGCGATCCGGTCGTGGGTGATCGAGAGCGCCGGCGTCTGCGCGTAGTCGAAGACGCCGAGAAGCCAAGCGGCAAGTCGCGGCTCGATCCGATCGTGCCGAGCGCACGCCCCGGCCAGCCCCGCCGCCCGCATGACCGAGACCGCGTAGCGCGCCGCCAACGCCCGCACCTCGGGCCATCGTGCCGCCAGGTCGAGCATGGCGGGCGCGCTCAAGACGAACGCCGAGACCGGGACCGGCGCAAGACGCCGGTACTGGGCGGTCGGCTCACCGAGGACGATCTCGAACTGGCTGACGCCGTCGCAACCGACGCTCACTACCTCGAGCGACTCGCCGTCGCTCATGTCCTCGAGGTGACTGATGGTGCCGGCGATGGGAAAGCAGACTTCGGTGATCGGGCCGCCGGCCACGCCCAACACCGTGCCTTCGCTGTAGACGCGCAGGTTCGCCAGCCGGCCGATCTGCTCGGCGGCATCGCGCGGCAGTGCGTCGACGAAACGGTTTCCGGTCAACCGCCGGCGCTCGGGCGCCGGCAGGCGCGGGGCGCTGCTCACGCCGAGGACTGTTGTCAAGCGAGCGACCTGTACCTTTCGACCTTCACCAAATCTCATCCGCCGCCAACGAGGACCTGAGCAGCCCGGCTTGGTACGATGCCGTACGAAACTTAACACTCATGGGGACGGATGGATCGCGACGTTCACGTCATCGACCTGGCAGGTTACCTGGACATCTCCCGCTATCCCGAGTTTCGCGCCGCTTTCGAAGCGGCGCCGCCAGGAAAGCCGGCCCTGCTGGACTTGCGCGACGCCTCCGGCGTCGACGCGATCTTTCTGACGGAGTTGCTGCTGTTTCGCCGCCGTCAACGTGCACCGGTCGCGGTGCTGATCGGCACCGAAGGCCCGCTCACCCGCGTCTTCGCCGCACTCGACATCGCGGAGAAGATCGTCGTGACGACCCGCCTCGACGAGGCGTTGGCCGCGCTCAGCCGCCCGTAAGCTGCTCGTACGGCGCGCGCATCCAACGGGCCGCGCACGCCCGCACGACCTCGTCCACGTCGCGCCGCTTTGCTTCGGTGTCGGGCACGAACGATTGGTCCGGCACCTTGGCATTGCGGGTGGCCGCGGCGCGCACCCGCGCGCGGTCGCCGTCGCTGAGCGCGATCCCGAAGCGCGGCGCGATCGTCTCCCAGATCGCGGCGGGCAGGGCGCGATAGTCGATCGTCCGATCGCCGGCACCGCGCTCGACCATCGCGGTCAAGATCCGGCCGAGCACTTGCGCGCGGTACTCGTCCTGGTGCATGCGCATCGCCGCCTGCGGCGTGCAACCGAGCAGCGAGGGCGCGTTGAGCGCGGCCATCATGAAGCTGTACTGGTGACGATGCGAGACCAGCACGTCGGCCGGCTCGCGCACCAGAAAGACCCACGGCACCCCGGGAAACGCCGCTTCGATCAGATCGAGGTGCGATGCGTGCCACGCGTCGAGCTTGACGACGACTTGTTCCTCGTCCGCCCGTGGCTGCGCGAGCGCGGCGAGCATCGCCCGCAGCCAAGCCACCTGCGTGGTCCGCGCCAACCCCGGCAACTGCTCGTGCGCGCGCACGATCGCATCGAGCGGCGGCGGTTCGGACAGAACGAGGACTTGCGGCAGCGCGGCGAACGCCTGCGCGACCAGCGTCGAGCCGCAACGCGAGAGGTGGAACACGAAGCCGGCGATTCGCAGCCCGGGTCGCTGCGCGTCTCGCGCGGGCAAATCGCGCAGCGCCGTCAAGGGCGCCAAGGCGCGGTTGAAGGGCAGCCGCTGCGCCACGCGCAGCGTCTCCTCGAAGAACGGTTCGCCGAATCGCTGCGCGTCGAGCCGACACCACGTAACGACCGGCGCGCCCTCGAACCAGTGCACGGCGGCCGGGACGAAGCCGTCGAGCAGGTCAGGCCGCTCGGGCGCAGGTCCGTGATCGACGGACCGACCGGCGCCCGCCAGCGCCGCGTGGACATCGCCCGCCTCGAACGCGAACCCGCGTTCAGCCCCGAGTCGCAGCGCCAGGGCGACGAAGGCCTCGTCCGCATGCTCGGCCCAGAGCGCCTCCCGCAACGCGAGGTCGGACAGGGCGCGCGCGCGGAAGCTCGCGAACTCGAGGCTGGGCATCGGCCGCAGCCTGTTGGACGCGTGGCGCCGATCCCCCTCGGAGCGGCGCGGCGAAGGTCAGCCGCCGCAGTAGGCGGTGATCGTTGCGAGCACGTCGGCTGAGGCCGGCGCACCGGTGGCGTGGGTGTAGGTCAGCTTGGTGACGCCGGGGCCGTCGTCGATCACGATCTGGTGGATGATGCCGGGCCCGAACGTCATCTCGACCTCGTGCGCACGGCGCCCGTCACAGGTCCGGTCCTTGTCGACGCCGGTGTGAATCGCGTTGTCGGCGATGTTCTTGTGGATCAGCCCGATGACGTCGTCGTAGACCAGCGTACTGTCTTCGAGGTACACCAGCGTCTCGCCGTCGCTGCGCTTCCAGATCTCCTGCGCGCGCGGCGTTTGCGCCGAAGCGGTCGCGGCGACGACGTGGTCCCAGCCGCTCGGGCCTGCAAAGGGCTTGGTCACCGCACCGGCACTCAACGGGAAGAGCACGGCGATCGCTGCCAGCGATGCCGCGCGAAACAGTGCGCGTATCATGGCCGAAGCCTACCGTAGTATCGGCGTCACCCGCACCGGGCGAACGCTGCACGCGAACGTGCGGCGATACGACAACGGTAAAACGCGTTCGTAACCTGGTGTCAGACGGGCTCCGCCGCCGCGGAAGTTTGCTCCGCGAGCGCCCGGTGCAGCAAGGCGCGCAGCCAGTCGTCCACCACGCAGTCGACGACGAGGTGAATGCGCGGAGCGGGTCCCGGGTTGCGTACCTGGTGCGGCTCGGTGACGTCGACGTACCACCACTCGCCGGGACGCATGTGCAGCGGCTGCCCGCCCAGCACGAACTCGACGCCCGGCCCGGTGACGAGCGGCGCGTGGACGCGCACCTCTCCGAAGCTCAGGCCGATATTGTAGTCGCGGTGCTCACGAATCTGGGCGCCGGCTCCGAGTCGCAACAGCCGCGCCGACGTCAGCGGACACTCGAACGCGGCGAGGGCCGCGCGTAGCGCCGGCGCCTGGTCGAGCGCCGGCGTATCGCGAAAGCCGTCGGCGCCGGCGGCGGGATCGGAGTAGAGCGAGACGGCACCGCCGGTCGAGCGCAACGCGATACCGCTCCAATCGCCTTCGTAGACGCCGGTGTTGAAATGACGTTCCCACCTCGCCGATGGGAACGCGAGCGCCTCGGACGCGAGCGCCTCGGCATCGGCGCGCAACGGCAGCCGCAGGCGCGTCGGCAGCGTCACCGCGCGGGCGCCGCCGCCCCGATCACGCCCAGCTCGGTACCGACCTTCTCGAACGCGGCCAGCGCGCGGTCGAGCTCAGCGGTCGTGAGCGCACTCGACATCTGCACGCGCACGCGCGCGGTCCCTTCGGGAACGACCGGAAAGCCGAAGCCGGTCACGAAGACGCCTTCTTTCAGCAGCCGATCGCTCATCGCGATCGCGAAGGCAGTATCGCCGACGATGATCGGGACGATCGCGCTCGGGCCTTCGAGGGGCTTGAAACCCAGGCGCGTCAGACCGGCGCGGAAGTATCGCGTGTTCTCGCGCTGTTTTTCGACCAGCTCCGGCGAGCGCTCGAGGATCTCGATCGCTTCGAGCGCGCTGGCGGCCACGGTCGCCGGGAGCGCGTTCGAGAACAATTGCGTCCGTGAGCGCTGCACCAGCGTGTCGATCAGTGCGCGCGATCCGGCGACGAAGCCGCCGGCCGCGCCGCCGAGCGCTTTGCCGAGCGTCCCGGTGATGATGTCGACCTGGCCCTCCAGGCCGAAGTGCTCGATCGTGCCGCGTCCGGTCGCGCCCATCACGCCGGTTCCGTGCGAGTCGTCGACGATCGTGACCGCGCCGTACCGTTTGGCGAGCGCGACGATCTCCGGCAGTTTGGCGATCGACCCTTCCATCGAGAAGACGCCGTCGGTGATGACGAACGCCGTCCCCTCGGCCTGCTGGAGTTGCCGCTCGAGGTCGGCCATGTCGCCGTGCTTGTAGCGCGTGCGCTTCGCGCCGGCCAGCCGGCAGCCGTCGATGATCGAGGCGTGGTTGAGCTCGTCGCTGATGATCGTATTGCCGGCGGTCGCGATCGTCGGGATGAGTCCCTCGTTCGCCGTCCAGCACGAGACGTACGAGAGCGCAGCCTCGGTGCGCACCAGTCGCGCCACCGCGTCTTCGAGCCGGCGATGGATGTCGAACGTGCCGCAGATGAAGCGGACCGAGGCCGTGCCGGCGCCGTACTGCCGCAGCCCGGCGATCCCGGCCGCGACGACGTCAGGATGGTCGGCCAGCCCCAAGTAGTTGTTGGACGAGAGCACGATGACGTCACCGGCCTCTTCCATGTGCACTTCGGCGCCCATCGGGCCGGTCAGGTGCCGCAGCGTCTTGTAGGTCCCGGCGCTGCGCAGGGCGTCCAAGTCGGCGTTGAGGCGGGCTTCGAAGGCGGCGTTCATTGAGACTCCTAGGCGGCTGTGAATTCGGGGCGCACGCGCGCCGAAGAGAAAGAGGTGGAGGTCACTT
>Ga0181531_10001569_pt1 | contig 14392 bp, 13 predicted proteins | sample PEATcosm2014_Bin_38_FD_119743 | JGI IMG/M metagenome (GOLD analysis project Ga0181531, IMG submission 119743) | Peatland microbial communities from MTU Mesocosm Facility, Houghton, MI, USA - PEATcosm2014_Bin11_10_metaG | ecosystem: Environmental > Terrestrial > Soil > Wetlands > Peat | place... | reverse complement strand
TGCCCCTCGACTCCGGCGTTGTAGCCCGAACCCGCAACGAACGCCGGACCCGCCGCGTAACTCGCCATCGCGCTCCAAAACAAAAAGACCACCATCGCCTGCACACGCCGAGCCATGTTCATTCCTCCCGCGCGCGACGGATCGCCCGCTTGAGTTGACTGACTGCGACCGCCGTGTGGCTGGAGAATTTTCCGCTCGCATCGAGAGCCACCAGGCCCGAGGATCCTCCCACTGGACTGGTCAGCCCCAGCCGGCTCGGCGGATATAAGAAGATCAGTAGGTGTTCGCCGATTCTCAACGGACGATGCATCGACCACGCCCCCGCCCACTCGTGAATCGTGACCACCTGTCCGCGCTCGACTCCGGCGATCGCCTCATCCACGCGAAACGTAAGTGTCACCGCTGGCACCACGCCCGCGACAGCCGACTTTGTGCCGGTTGATTCTGGCGAAGCCGGTTTCATCACAACCGTTCCCGCAAAGATCATGCCCGCCGCCTTCGATAGACGATTCCATTGCGGCCCCAGGACCTGCCCAGCAAGGACCTGCTCAGCAAGAGCTCGGTCTGGTGCTTGCCCAAGGCAATCACTCGAGAGCAAGACGAGCGAGAAGAAGACAAGAGAGAAGAAGACGAGCGACAAGAAGACGAAAGCGCTCAGGCCCGCGCGCCACGGCACACGCATATGCGAACTCTTTTCAGGAGGGATCAGACCGGGAGCGGTCCGTGGGAGTGGACTCAGACTAGCTTGGGAAGGATGAGGTGGCAGTGCGTAAAATCACGCCGGTTGGTGATGAATTCGCCAGTTCGCGAGGCGTCAGCCGCGATGCAAACCCTTGTTGGCTTTCTTGATTTGCTTTCTCTGGGACCTTGCCGCCTTTTTGGCTGCTTTTTGCTGCCGTTTATTCGCTTTTTTCAGCATTTTTTGTTGATTCTTGGCAGCTTTTCGCGACATTTTTTGATTCTGTTCAACCGTCATGCGCTGCGCATTCGCCTGTGTTGACGCGGCTAAACCCAATGCCAGCAAACATATGAGAGTGGCAATTCGCTTCATAACCTCTCCGCAACCATCTTCCTTGCTGCGATCTTACACCGAACCGCCCGCGATTTTACAACCCGCCAGTTACTTCTGTAATTCATTGAAACCAGCGGCTTTACCTCGCCCCAGGACGCCCGCTGCTAGTGAATCGTTTTGGTCTTCCGCGACATATAATCCATCAGCAAATACTGGCCAAGTGTATATGGCGTAGTGAAATACGCCTTTCCCCGGCACATTTGCGTCACTTTCTGCACAAACTGCACCAACCCAAAGTCCGACGCCAGCATGAAGGTGTTGATCAGCACTCCTGCGCGTTTGCACTTCGATACTTCTTCCAGCGTCTGACTGACGACTAACGGATCGAGACCGAAGGCATTCTTATAAATGCGGCCGTCGTCGAGAGTGAGCGCGGACGGCTTCCCGTCGGTGATCATCACGATCTGCTTCATGTCCTTGCGCTGACGTTGCAGGATGCGTTGCGCCATGCGCAATCCCTCGCGCGTGTTCGTGTAGTACGGCCCGACTTTTACTCTGGCGAGTTGCGATAGAGGAACTTCCTCTGCCGAATCGTGGAACAGCACCAGCGACAGTGAATCTCCCGGATACTGCGTTCGTATCAACTGTGACAGTGCCATCGCCACTTTTTTCGCCGGAGTGAAGCGATCTTCGCCGTACAGAATCATGGAGTGCGAACAGTCCAGCATCAGGACGGTCGCGCACGACGATTGATATTCGCACTGATGCACCTGCAAATCGTTGTACTCGAGATTCAGCGGAAGCCCAAGTCCCTCGCGCTGAATTGCGCTCGAGAGCGTCGCCGTAATATCGAGATTGAGTGTATCGCCAAACTCGTAGGGCTTGGAGGCGCCGCTCGCTTCGATACCCGTAGCCATATCGCGCGTGTCATGACGTCCAAAACTCGACTTGCCGAGCGACCCCAGTAAATCACGCAATGCTTTGAACCCGAGGAAGTCGAGGCTCTTGTCGGTGATTTCGAACTTCGCCTGCTGCTGTGCGTCGCCGACTTGTCCTCCGACGCTCGATTGTTTCGATGGATCATGCGGTTGATCGATCGAAATGTAGTCTTCCTGCTGCATGCGTTCGATCAGCTTTTCGATCAACTCTTCAAGCTGACCTTCCATCTGCATCTGCTGCAGACGGTCGCGCATTTCTTCGTCAAACATTTCGCCGTCGAGCAGCGCCTGTTCGAGGGCGCGTCGCAACTCATCGAGCGTCTGCTCGCCATCCGGCAGTTCGTACCAGAAATTGTCGTTGAATCCACTCTGCAGAAAGTAATCGGAAAGGGCGCTGAGCAGGTCCTCCATGCTCATTTCGCCGGCCGGATCGGGCACGTATTTGGAGTAGCGAATGCGTTTCATAGAAAACACGCTGTCGGAACGAACTAGTTGAATCCTCTCTTCCTCCCAAAACCCGGCTCTTCGCGTTCGTAGATCGGCTTCTCCGGCGCTTTCACCGGCTTTTCTCCCGCCGTGAAGATGCGCTCCTCATTGCGCCCGATTTTCTTGTGCGCGTGCAGCCCTTCGAGAACGAACTCGGCCGCGGACACCTTCATTTCAGCGCTATCTTTGGCGTTCACGTCCAACTTCCCCAATTTTTCCATGAGACCCTGAATCTGGGTGAGGCCTTCGAGAACTTCGACCGCAGCGGCGTTATCGCTCAACTGGATCTCGCCACCCAAGTCGAACCACTGCACCACCTGATTCAGGTTGACGCCGTGCAGATACGTATCGAATGTCTTCGCGACAGCCGTCCGGATCAGTTCGCGGCTGACGTGATCGGCCCCCTTCATCTCGCCCTCGTATTCCAGTTCCAGTTTGCCGGTAATTGCCGGAAGCGCCGCGTAGATATCACTGACGCGCGGCACCACACTTTTCTCGCCATGACTCAACGCGCGCCGTTCGGCATTCGAAACGACGTTTTCGATCGCCGAGATCGGCAGCCGCTGGCTCACTCCCGACCGCTTGTCGATTTTCTTGTCTTCTCGCGCGGCAAAGGCGATGCGTTCGATCACCTCCTGCACATACTTCGGAATGTGCAGCGGCACGGCGTCGCCATCACGCTTTACGTCACTCCCGCGGTCCAGCCACGCCTCCTGCGCGGTGATAGTAATTCCCTCTTCGACCGTCGCCGGATAGTGAGTGCGAATCTCCGAACCGATACGGTCTTTCAGCGGCGTGATGATCTTGCCGCGTGCAGTGTAGTCTTCTGGATTCGCGCTGAACACAATCGCCACATCGAGCGGCAGGCGAATCGGGTATCCCTTAATCTGCACATCACCTTCCTGCATAATGTTGAACAGTCCAACCTGAATCTTGCCGGCTAGATCCGGAAGTTCGTTGATGGCGAAGATACCTCGGTTCGCACGGGGCAAGAGACCATAATGGACCGTGAACTCGCTGGAGAGTTCGTGGCCGCCGCGCGCGGCTTTGATCGGGTCGATGTCTCCGATCAGGTCGGCGATGGTGACATCCGGAGTGGCAAGTTTCTCAACGTAGCGATGCTCGGGCGTCAGCCAGGCGATGGGTGTCGCGTCCGCTTCTTTCGCGACCAGTTCGCGGCAACGCCGGCAAATCGGCGCGTATGGATTGTCGTGAATCTCGCAACCCGCAATGAACGGCATTTCAGAATCAAGCAGCGAGGTGAGCGCACGAAGAATCCGGCTCTTCGCCTGTCCCCGCAATCCGAGAAGAATAAAATTATGGCGCGAAAGAATGGCATTCACGATCTGCGGCACAACCGTATCGTCATATCCCACGATGCCGGGAAAAATCGGACCACCGCTACGCAGCCGTGCCATCAAGTTCTCGCGCAACTCGTCTTTTACATGTCGTGACCCGAGACGCTGCGCGGAGAAAGGACTTTGGCGCAATTCGCCAAGTGTCCGGGCGAAACTCATGGTGGAAACCCCCCGAAGGAAAAAGCCTTGTTCGGATTATAGCGCCGTCGCCAATTGTCAGGTTTCGACCCGACATAGCGTCCTTCAACGGCCAGGCGGCCCGGATCGTTCGCCGGAAATGTCTCTTTCCACGTAATATCTTTCGACTGCGGAAATCCCTGAATCGCGAGGTTTTTATGCTCGACAAGATCGTCAACGGACGCACCGACCTGGTTTTCGAATATCTGGCACAGGGCCACGCGGCTGATTCGAAAGACGCACACGGCGTTTCGCTCGTGCAATGGTGCGCTTACTATGGCGATGTCAGCGCCGTCCGGTATTTGTTATCAAAAGGCGAATCGGCGGCATCGTTGTCGAACGAACTGAACGCCGCCGCCTTCCACGGCCATTGGAGATTGTGCCAGTTTCTACTGGAGCTCGGTCAGGACGTCAACCAGGCTTTGCCCGACACTGGAGAAACGGCGCTGCACGCTTCCCTTTGTACATGGACACTAGGGCACGATCGCGTGATCAGAATTCTGCTCGCCGCGGGCGCGAATCCCAACGCCGCAACAAAACCGGGGGTAGAAACCGGTGGCTTCATGCGAGACGTCCGCACACGCGGCGAAACGCCGCTGCATCGGGCGGCGGCCTTTGGTAGCGCCGAAAGCATTCAGCTGCTCCTCGACGCCGGCGCCCGGAAAGACGCCAAAGATGTAAACGGGGACTCGCCGCTTTCCTGGGGCAGCTGGCATTTGCGGCCGGACGCCATCTTGAGAAAGCTCTGTTATGGCGACTTTAGGATCCGCGCTGATCGGACGGCCATGGACGCAAACTTACTCGGTGAACCGCACATCTGAAATTACGCGTCACCGCCAGCACCGTTGTTCGACGAACGCAGGTCAGTTCCAGCGCGCCTTGGCCGCCCGGCGCAGACCTGGCAGAATCGCCTCAAGATATCCAATCACCGCTTCCAAGCGTTTCGATTCCGACTGCGTTGAGAGCAAGGTTTGTTTGAAATCAAGATCCAGCGGAAGCGAGCCGGCGAGCAGGAAGGAGAGATTTTCGGCGTGCTCGTCCGGGCCGGACGGCTCGCTGCCCGCGAGCTTTGTAATCTCGGCGTGCAGACGGACCGCCTGCGTGACCATCTGAGCCTCGGGCTTTTCAGGTTCGTCTTCCATCAGCGCGATTTCGGCCTGCAGGAATTCTCGATCCTGATTGACCTGGATCACCTCAAAGCGCTCGACGCCGCGCGTGAGGATGTCCATGCGGCCATCCTCATATTTCTTGGTGACCGACATGATCTCGGCGGTGCAGCCAATGTCCGCGACGCCATCGGACGAGGCGCGCACGACGCCGAACGGCTTCTTTTGCTCCAGGCATTCCGCGATCATCTCTTTGTAGCGCGGCTCGAAGATGTGCAGCGGCAAAGGAACGCCCGGCAGCAACACGAGATCCAGCGGAAAGATAGGTAACAACGAACTCACGGCATCTCCAGGGTGGGACCAATTTTACGCTATCGCGGAATTCACGGAGACCGGCAAATCAACTGTCATTGACTTGCGGCCCCGCAGACGATACAAGAGTCGCCATGCAGATGGATGGAAAGGTCGTGGTCGTTACCGGCGCCTCCATGGGCATCGGCGAGGCTATCGCCAAGCTTTTTGCCGACGAGGGCGCCAGCGTTGTGCTTCTCTCGCGGGATGCCAACCGCGCCGAAACCGCGCGTCATCGCGTTGGACACACAGACCGCACGCTCGCGCTCGCCTGCGACGTCCGCAATCGTGAAGACGTCGATCGCGCGGTCGCTCTTACTGTCCATCATTTCGATCGGGTGGATGTCTGGGTCAACAACGCGGGCGTCGGCATTCGCGACACGGTCGCTGCCATGGAACCGACGGCGATCCGCGAATTGTTCGAAACCAATTTCTTCGGCACGATCGCCTGCATGCAAGCCGTGATTCCCGCCATGCGCCCTTCGGGCGGCGCCATCCTGAATATTTCAAGCGTCGCGGGACATATTCCGGTCCCGTACATGGCGCTCTATTCCGCCAGCAAGTTCGCCATGAACGCCCTTGGGAAAGCCGCTCGGCTTGAACTCAAGCGCGACAAAATCAACGTCGTGACGGTTTGTCCAGGCTATGTGCGCACCGAGTTTGGCGCTCACGTCGTCGCCAATCGCAAAGGCAATGTGCGACCGCCTTCGGTCCGCGGCGTGACCGTGGAACGGGTGGCACAGGCCGCTTATCGCGGATACCGCAGGGGCGCCCGCGAAGTTATCGTTCCCTGGACCATGATCCCGGCAGTGAAGCTTTATCAGCTCTTTCCCGGATTCGTGGAATGGGTGATGACGCGAGCCATGAAGTAGTCCCCAGACCCCGGTTCAGTGTTGAACGCTGGCCGCCGTACTGTCCGCCCGGTGCGTCTCGTTCCTGTAGACCACGCCGCCCTTCATCACAAATACGACGCGACGAACGGCAGTGATGTCTTTCAAGGGATCGCCATCGAGAGCAATGATGTCTGCTTGCAGCCCAGGTGCGAGCGCGCCAATCTGATCGGACATACCTAAAGCCTCCGCCCCCAGCGAATTCGCAGAGACCATCGCCGCCATCGGATCTTCTCCGCTGTCGCGCACGCGATGAATAAAATCTTCGGCATTCCGTCCGTGCGCTCCGGCCACGGCGTCAGTGCCATAAACAATCTTCAGTCTCGGAATGCGCAGGGCGCGTTGGAGGAACGCCTGATGCACCGGGATCAGATCCTTCATCGCTGCGAAGCCTTCTTCTGTGTAGTAGGGCGGAGCGAGATAGCGTTCTTTAAATTGGAGGTAGGTCTCCAGCAGCAACCCGGCCTGCGGATCCAAATAGGTTCCGCGTTCGGCCATCAATTTCAGATCGTCGTCTGACGCGCCCAGTCCGTGCTCGACTTCGGTGCATCCTGCAATGGTGGCGGCTCGGACGGCATCGCGATATGCGTGAACCAGCGAGCGCAGGCCCTGTTGTTTCGCCTCATCACAGGCCGCGTTCAACTGCTCTTGTGACATCGTCATGCTGCCTCGGGTCATTCCGCCCGACGCGTAGATTTTGATTAGATCCGCTCGAGCTTGCTTTTGTTTGCGGACGAAGGCCCGAATCTCATCCGGTGTCCCGGTCTGTTGGCCACGCCCCATGAGCGGCTCGACAGCCGTAAGGATGCGTGGGCCGGGTAATTCACCTCTCGCGATGGCGTCGCGCAACGGAACATCGGCCGGCGAGCCGACGCTCTGAACCGTAGTGAAGCCCGCCATCAATGTTAGCCATGCGTTGGAGGCTGCGGCATAGGCGGCCTCTGGCGTTGTCCCGCCTTGACCTGCATTTTTCCCGTCTGGGCCAAAACTCCAGGTGATATGCACGTGGGCGTCAATCCATCCCGGCAAGACGGTCAATCCACGGAGGTCGTAGTCGACTGGTCCAGCCTTCGGGTCCAAAGCAGCAATCTTCGACCCTTCGACCACGATGCGGGTATCGTGCAAGACATGCCCTTTGCCGTCAAGCATCGCGCTGGCAGCGATCACGATCCGTTTATTCGGCGTAAGTGTGAATGAAGATGTCCCCTGCGCCAGTGCGCAGCCCGCAACAACAGTCAAAAAGAACAAAACGATCTCAGCTGAACGCACGATTACCCTTCCTCACTACTGCCGGCATCGATCTCTAATCGACGGCCAACTGTCAGATAGCGTTAGCGTGCCCGGGGACACGCACATCGGACAAGGCTAACGAATGTGCCGCGCACGCGTCCAAAGAATTGCCCCCTAAAGTCGCCGGATCCTCTTTTCTGGCAGGTACCCAATGAAAATCCGATGGGCAGAATCTAGTTTTTCCGCTCGCAAGTTTGCCGCGTTCCTTCTTCTAATCGCCTCGCCTCTCCTCGGCCAGAATGCGCCAAAACCTGGACCTCTCCCGACGGTTCAGCAAGTGATGGAGCACTATGTCGAAGCTATGGGTGGCCGCGACGCGATTTTCCAACACAAATCGATGACCGTCCGCGGTAAGACCGAAGTTTCGGGGGGCGGCCCCGTTCTTGACTCCATCTCTTATTACAAGGATGGCAAGATGCTCTATGACGTCACGCTCGCCGACGGTCGCCATTACCTTGAAGGATACGATGGCGCTGTCGCATGGCGAATCCATCCGAAGAACGGTCCGGCCGTCTTCGAGGGCAACGTCGTGAAATCTAAAGCGCGAGACGCGGACATGTATTATCCCGCTCGCATATTGGACTATTTCAGTTCGATGGAAGTCGTAGAGGTAACCGATTTCGAGGGCCACACCTGCTATCACCTCAAGGGCACGAACAAATGGGGCATCGTCAACGAGCAATTCTTCGACGTCACCAGCGGACTCCTGGTCGGGTACCGGTTCAATTCCAAGTGGCGGGGCGGCCCCGGCGACGAACACGAAGTGTTTTCTGAATATAAGAAGTTCGGGGGATGGCTCATGCCTACCGATGACATGCACAAAAGCACCGACGGCACCCAGACCGACAGGATATTATCCGTGACTTTCGACGATGTCGCCGATTCTGTCTTCGTGCTGCCTGCCCCGATCAAGGAGGTCCTGGCACGGAAGGGACAGGGTAGTTCCTAGCCGACCAGGGCTTGCGTAAAGAAAAGTAAAAGTGCCAAACCGAATCGAACCTCGTGCATCCAATTTTGTAGGCAGAACTGCAGTCTTCCACCCCCTCCGAAAAGACCGTATGCACGGCGGTCTGGGGGTGGGGGCTGCCGTTAACTCTCCTGCGCCCTTTTCGTTAGAATAGGGATTATGAAACTCCCGTCCGGACCCCAGCCGCCAGCGTCTTTTCAACGTCTTTCCGTCGCGACACTTGCACTCCTGTTGTCGGTTGCCGTGTTGATATCGTCCGCGGCGGCGCACGCGCAGGAGGGGCCACTCGACAAATCGCAGCCGAAGGGCACGACGGTCGACGAAATTATCAAGCGCTTCTCCACCAAGGAAAAAGAATTCAAAGAGGCGCGTGACCAGTACACCTACCGGCAGGACGTGAAGGTCATGACGCTCGATGGCGACACTCCTGACGGAGTCTACCAGCAGGTGTTCGATGTCACCTTTGATGACAAGGGACGCAAGGTCAAGAATGTCGTGTTCGCGCCCCAGCCCACCCTGCAGCGCATCCAGATGACGGAAGAAGATTTCGATGACATCGAAAACCGGCTGCCGTTCGTGCTCACCTCGGATGAGATCGGTGAATACGACATTATCTATGTGGGCCAGCAGAAGCAGGATGAGTTGAACACCTACGTCTTTGATGTCGCGCCTAAGCAGATTGTGGGCAAGAAGCGTTATTTCCAGGGACGCATCTGGGTTGACGATCACGACTTTCAAATTGTTGAGACCTACGGCAAAACCGTTCCCGACATTCGCAAGAAAAAAGACAACGAAAACCTTTTCCCCAAATTCACTACCTGGCGAGAGCAGATTGACGGCCAGTACTGGTTTCCCACCTATACCCGGGCGGAAGACACCCTCAAATTCACCATCGGCGACGTGAAGATCCGCGAAATCATCAAGTACACCAACTATCGCCGATTTGGCTCGAAATCGAAGATCACTTACGAGGGTCAGGAAGTGCAGAAGGCTGATCCCAAGGCTGATCAGAAGCCGGATGAAACTCCAAAACCGCAGTGAGACTTTTTCCTGTTTTCTGGGTTTAAGCAGCTGAACTAAAGAACTGCTACTCCAGGAGGACGGCTTACAGGATGAAAACCAAATCTCACATAGTCACATCGCTGTTTCTCGGCGCCGCGCTGGCGTCAACGGTCTTTGGGACGGCATGCGCCGAGCACCACTACTACCGCGTTTATGATCCCTATTACAGCGACTACCACGTCTGGAATCACGACGAAGTTGTCTACTACGATCAGTGGGCTCGCGAATACCACCGCGATCCGCATCGCGATTTTCGCAAGTTGCCTCCCCAAGAGCAGAAGGAATATTGGAACTGGCGCCACACTCACGGCGACCGGCACTAAAACAAGTTGCTAAACGCAGGCAGGCGGACACGTTCCCTGCCTGTTTCCGTTTCCGATGGTGCCGAGTGGTGAATCTCTCAGTAGAAAAGATACTTTCTCCACTTATCATCCGAGTGCCCCATCAAGCGCATGATGTGGCGACTGGTGTGGAGGTTGAAAGACCGAGGTTCGCGCATGGGCCGCATGTTGACTTCATGAGGCAGTTGGTTGCCCTTGCGGCGATTGCAGGGATGGCAGCAGGCGACGAGATTCTCCCAGGTCGAGAGCCCGCCGCGCGATCTTGGAATCACGTGATCGAGCGTCAATTCGCTCGAAGGTAGCGTGGTGATGCAGTACTGGCAGGTATTGCGGTCGCGCAACAAGATGTTCTTTCGCGAAAGAGCGCGCGATTGGTGTGGAATGCGGCGATACTCCAGCAGACGAATCACCGAGGGTACCCGCATGGCAACCCGGGCTGCATGCAGAAAGTGTCCGTTTTCTTCTTCCGTCATGGCCACGCCCTTCAACACCAGCACGATGGCCCGGCGCGCCGCGCAAACGTTAATCGGTTCGTAGGAGGCGTTCAGCACCAGCACGGGCTGGTGGAGAGCATGACGATCGCTTTCCTGGTGCATGCCGGAAGCGAGGATCCCCGCCGGCACATGCGACCGCATGCCATTCGCGAAATTATGGAGTCGCAGCGACATGATTTCTACCCGTGAGCCGCCATGTCCAGGTGCTGCTCGCTCCCTTCTTCCGACGTATCTTCCGGCAAGCTTTCCGCGAAAGAGATCAAATCAGAAACGTTCAACTTCAGTGTCCGCGCCACGGTCGCGACCCACACGCGCGCCGCTCCGGCACGGAGCAGGACTCGCGCACATTCCGACGCCGTCGTCCCAGTGGTGAAAACATCATCGATCAATAAGATGTCGCGTTTCAATATCCGCGTTGGATCGTTCACGACAAACGCTCCGCGCAGATTCTCGCGCCGCTGGTGCCGCGTCAGCCCGATCTGGCTGCTGGTTTCCCGCACCCGGAGCAAAACACCAGTTTGCAGTTCGAACCTCTCCGGACGCTGCACCTGCCGCAAGGCAGCTCGCGCGATTGTCTCTGCCTGGTTGAAACCGCGCTGCGCCTGCTTGCGCTTGAACAACGGCACCGGCAGCACCGCGATTTTCCCAACCGGCATCGAGCTTTCCAGTTGACCTATGGTACTGGCGAGCAAGTCCCCTAGCACCGGCGCGGCCGGACGCACGTTCTCGAACTTCAGCAGATGAATGAGATCCCGCAATCCTCCGTCGTAGCTGCCATACGCAACGGCACGCTCAAACGGAGGCTCAGCGCGCTGGCAAAGCAGGCACCGCACTTCGCCTCGCTCGATCGAACCCCCGAAGTGCAGGACTTCTCCGCAGATCGCGCAGTACTCCCCTTCCAGCGGCCGTATCGCGGTCTGGCAGGTTCTGCAAACTGGAAGCCGGGAAACTTCGATGAGAGGAGAACCACAAATACGACAATCGGAGGGAAAGAACGTGAAAAATAAAGTCGCAGCCGTGTGCTTGGCAAAGCCGGAGAACCCATGTTGCGTCAACCTGCGACGCCCCGAACCATGGCCCCCCGCTTGGCCCTGGGCAGCCCGTATTCGAAACCCAGTACTGCTGAAGACGGCCTCCCGACCGGTAAGCACTGGCGCGCTTCACCGGACTTGACGAAGTCAGTATAGACCTCGCTGCAGGCCCTACGCAATGTGGCTTTGCGAAGATGTACTCTCGGCCGACTCGCTTTGCGCTGGTTTGCGTTCCGGCTGAGCCCGTTCGAGCATCGGAATCGTACGCAGAGCATAGCTCCGGTGATAACAGCGATCGCAGCGCACCGGCTGCAACAGCAGGAAAGGCAACATATATCGTTCGAAGAAGGTGCGGGGCCGTGACCGGTAGGCCGACGGGAAACCGCACTCCCTGCAGTGAAACTCTTCGAAGAACCGATTCAAAGAGGGTCTGGAAAGGGGAGTCACAACATCCTCCGATACTGAGCCGTTCTAACCCCGGCTAAAGAGAAAAGATTCGATCCCACTGAAGACACTGACTTGCTAACAAAGGCTGGGCCCGTACTGCTCTAATTCTGCGGCCAGACAGATACACTTGTAAAGCGGCCTTTCAACATGATAAGGTGCGCGGTCGCTGCTACATTGATGAAAACGCTGAAATTCCTATGATTACGAGGACCTTATGAGCTCTCCCGCGGGCGATGCCCCTGGAACCATTCACAAGCATCGACCCTACGTCCCGGAAACCATGCAGATGAAGGAGCTCACCTTCCGGGCTATGTTCCTGGGCCTCATTCTTACGGTCGTGCTGGGCGCAGCCAATGCTTATCTCGGATTACGGGCCGGTATCACGATCGCGGCAACCTATCCAGCAGCCGTAATCGCGATGGCCGTTCTGCGCGCGTGGAAGGGATCGCTGCTCGAAGAAAACATCGCTCGAACTGCCGGCTCGATCGGAGAAGGCATCGCCGCCGGTGCGATCTTCACCATTCCAGCGTTTCTGATCGCGAAAGCATGGCCATCGTTTCGTCCCCAGGACGCTTATTGGAAATCGACCGCGCTCATCATGGTCGGAAGCGTCCTCGGCGTTCTCTTCATCTCTCTCGTTCGTAGAGTGATGGTCGAAGACCCGGAACTGCCGTTCCCGGAATCGGTCGCCGCCGGAGAAATTCATAAAGCCGGACAGCGGGGTGCGGAAGCGGCAAAATATCTTTTCTGGAACATGGGCGTCGGCGGCATTGTCTACATGCTCGGGCGCTTCGGATTGTTCGCTTCCGACAAGGACCTTCACTTCCGCATCGGCAATCTCGGCCATAGCCAGATTCGGTTGGGCGCGGCCGGCAGCACCAACGTCGTGGCCACCGGAGCGACCAGCATGTTTGCCGCTCCCAGCGTGAGCCCCGCATATCTGGGCGTCGGCTACATCATCGGGATCCGCCTCGCTTCGCTGCAGTTTGCCGGAGGCGTCATCGCCTGGGGATTACTCGTCCCCATGCTTGTGTATTTTCTCGGGCCGCAACTGCGCAATTATCTTCCCGCCGATACTCCCGAGAACTGGTCTGGCATGGTGCTCGCCGTCTGGCGATTCATCGTTCGCCCCATCGCCGTTGGCGGCATGCTGGTTGGCGCCGCATATACCTTGTACAACATGCGGAAAAGCCTGACCGCCGGCCTCGGCAAAGCATTCAGCGACTTGAAGCAAACCGCGGACGACCGCGCTAAGCTGTCGCGCACCGAACAGTACATGAGTTCGAAAGTTGTGCTGGGCCTGATTGCACTGATGTTCATCCTGATGTGCTTTCTCTACATCCACATTTCAGGGTTGGTTTGGCCCGCAGTGCTGGCGGCCGCCATCATGATCGTGGTTGGGTTCTTTTTCGCTACGGTTTCTGGCAACCTGGTTGGCTTTATCGGATCGTCGAACAACCCGATTTCGGGCCTCACTCTTTCTACTCTGCTCATTGCGGCCTTGCTCATGGTTTCGCTCGGAGTCTCCGGCGGCGAAGGCGTCGCCGTGGTGTTGGGTGTTGCCGCAGTAGTTTGCGTCTCTTCGGCGGTCGCTGGCGAACTGCTGCAGGACTTCAAAGTCGGCTACATCCTCGGAGGCACGCCGCGCAAGATTCAGATCGCGGAATTAATCGCGGTTGTCGTGGCCAGTCTCGTGATGTACTGGCCGCTTTATCTGCTTAACGCCGCGAACATCAAAGCAGGCGGCATCGGATTTGGAGATCGCCAATTGCCCGCTGTCCAGTCGGGATTGATGGCAACACTGGCCCAGGGAATTGTCGGCGGCGAAATGGCGTGGGCACTGGTTGTCGTCGGAATCTTCTTTGGCCTGGCCATGATCATGATGCAGGTGAAGAGCCCCATGCTGGTCGCAGTCGGCATGTATCTTCCCTTTGAAACAACCTTCGCAATTTTCATTGGCGGAGTCTTCCGCGCGATCGCTGACAAAATGGCCCAACGCCGTGGCCTCAACACAGCACAAAGAGCTCGCGTCGAAAATGCCGGAGTCCTCACCGCATCGGGTCTGATCGCAGGCGAAGCTCTGCTTGGACTGCTGTGGGCCGGCTTACAGTTCGCGCCCAAATGGGCGAGGCCGCAGATCTTCAGCGAGCCATCGTATCTCGCCGGAATCGCCGTCATGATCGCACTCGCGGTCTTGATGATTCGCATTCCGCTGTCAAGCGCCGGCGACCCCAATGAACCTGCTCCTCCGGTCGGCATGATGTAGCTCTCGCGTCCGCATCGATAAAGGCCGCGTTTCCTGCTCGTGATATTTTGTGATCTTCGCGGTATCGCTTCATGTCGATTTCGGAAAATATAGCCCAGGTTCGCGAGCGCATCGCCGTCGCTGCCCATCGCGCAGACCGCAATCCTCAGGAAATCACGCTCATGGGCGTGAGCAAG
>Ga0181531_10001568_pt1 | contig 14395 bp, 11 predicted proteins | sample PEATcosm2014_Bin_38_FD_119743 | JGI IMG/M metagenome (GOLD analysis project Ga0181531, IMG submission 119743) | Peatland microbial communities from MTU Mesocosm Facility, Houghton, MI, USA - PEATcosm2014_Bin11_10_metaG | ecosystem: Environmental > Terrestrial > Soil > Wetlands > Peat | place... | reverse complement strand
TGGAAGCAGCCGCGCTCGATTGCTGCCCGGTGAAGTGCAGCTTCTTGTATTGCAGGCTCCCCGCCTCCGCGGGCGCCGTCCACAACGGCAAAACGACCGGCAACACGTGGAAAAGCAAGGTGAGTACCCGATCGTCGCGCATGGAGAGGTTCCTTCGTGCTTTCTTGATGAGGCGCCCTGTTTGCGCGGATCCCTCAGTGCGTGCAAGGGCTCTGCCCCGCCGGACATTGAGCTATAAATCCCTGCTCCTGCCCCTCGGTGAAATTGCCCACCAGCGAGCCCTCGTCATTCACCGCCGCGATGGTTGTACCCGACGCGCCTGGCCTGTCGATCGTGTAGTACGTACCGCCAACGACAACAAAGCCGTGCTGCGCATCGCTGCCGTCGTCCCAATTGCCCACCACCTCCCCGCCGGGGCCAATGCCGACAACCACGCTGCCCACCGCACCAGGATAATCGTAAATCGTAAAGCTGCCGCCGCTCATGGTAAACCCATGCCGCTCGCCCATATCGTCTGTGTAATTTCCGTAAACAATGCCGGCATCAGTAATGGAAGCCGCTGCCGTAACGGCTGATCCCGGCGGATCGAACTTCGTATAGGTCCCGGATTGATACACGTACCCATGGTAGATGCCCAGGGAATCCAGGTAGCTGCCGACCACGGTGCCCGAACCGTTAATCCCGAACGCCAAGGTTTCCACCGTGCCCGGAACGGACAGCAACTTGACCTTTTTCCCATTCGCCTTCCCGTCGAAGCCGAGCACCTTGTTACGGCCGCCCTCCGCGAACCCGACCACCACGCCGGAGCGGTTGATGCCGGCCTCGTAAAAACCGTATTTGGGATTGATCGTCAGCATCTGCTGCTGTCCCGACGCGGTATTGTAGGTAAACGCAATCCGCCCGGTGCCGCTGGCCGGCAAATAATCACCCGCGGCAATGCCCTTCGCATTGATCGAATTAAGCTCCGTGGAGAGCGCGCCGGCGCCATCAACTTGCGTGAACGCCCCCGCATCCCAAACGAAACCATGGCTCACGCCGCCGGCATCCAGGAAAGTGCCGGCAACTCGATTGTTGTCGTTAATGCCGGTCGCGTAGCTGGCCTGCTGCCCGGCAATGCTCAGTGTCGTGTACTGGTAGGTTCCCGCAACGGACGGCGACACGCGGAACATGGCTGTGGCCGCCAACATGCGTGCAAACCAACCAAAAATCCGCTTGCATGACACGTTGGCGTACTCCCCCAACCGGCTACCGGGCCGACTTGGCCGGCTGCCCTATTGTGTGCAGGGACTCTGCCCGGCCGGACACTGTGCAATAAAAGCCTGCTCCACACCCTGGCCGACGCGGTAATAGCCAACTAACGAACCGTGGGAGTTAAATCCCGTAACGAACGTTTGCGTCGCCGACGGCGCGTCGATATTGTAGTAGCTGCCACCGGTGTAGATGAAGCCGTGCTGCAGGCCGCCTTGATCGAGATAGGTGCCGGCCACGTCGCCGGCGGCATCGATGCCGACGACCGTCGTGAACGCCTCGATTCCCCCGCCGTTTGGGTAGCCGTAGGTGGTCGTCGTACCACCGCTCGTGACGAATCCAAGCGTGTCGCCACCCCTGCTGTTGTCGACAAAATAGCCGCCATAGGTGCCGTCGTCGTGGATGAAATTGATGTTGATGGATCCGACGCCGCCGGGGCCTGGGAACGTTGTGAAGGTGCCAGCATTGTCGGTGAAGCCCTCCACGCCCGAGATGCCGACGCTGCCGGCGACGATACCGCCGGGGCTGATGGCGGTGGCCTCGGTGTTTGTTCCGCCAGGCACAGAAAACGGTGTCAGTGTAGTGCCGCTGATCAAAGCGCTCTGGTAGGTAATCGCCCGATGCACAACCGCGGAAGACCACGCAACGACGGTGCCCGATCCACTGATGCCAGCAACAAGATAATCCGTCTTCTTGGGGAGCAGCACCTTTTGCACCGCGCCCGTGCCCAACGTGTAAGTGTAAATGTAAGTCTTCTTTTTCTTGTAGGTCCGCCCAGCAGCTACGCCCGCATTGTTGATCGCCGAGAGCATGGCCGGCGTGTCCCCGGACACGCTGACCGTGGTAAACGTTCCGGCCGACCAAATAAAGCCGCCGCTGCCGGAATTTCCGGCAACCTGATCGGTATCATTAATGGCGTTGCCGGCGCTTGAGGTTTGTCCGGGTGGGATCAGTGTCGTGTAAGTGTAGCTGCCCGCGGTGGCCGGCGCCGCGCCGAGCAACGCGAACGACGCCAACGCATAGGCCGGCACGCCAATAGTCCGGTTGAACGTCATGGAGATCCCACCTGTTTGGGTTGTAGTTCCGCCCGTATCGGACGCAGCCGCCGCAGCGTCGCGTCCGAGACAGGGCCGCATCCTCCTGACCTGGCCACAGGTCCAATCCAGTTAGCAAACCTTACTGCGTGCAGGGACTCTGCCCGGCCGGGCACTGCGCGATAAAAGCCTGCACGGGACCCCCCTGGCCGACACGGTAATTGCCCACCAACGAACCAAGCGAGTTGATCCCAACGACAGCGGTGTTGGTGGCGCCTGGCGCGTCGATATCGTAGTAGGTGCCACCGGTGTAGATGAACCCATGCCCGTTCCCGCTGGCATCCTGATAGTCGCCGGCCACGTCGCCGGCGGCATCGATGCCGACGATGTAGGTGCTAGACATTCCGCCGCCGCTGATCGGGTAGTTGTAGGTGGTGATCGTGCCACCGCTCATGATGAAGCCAACTGGGCCATCTGCAACACTGAAGAAAGCGCCGCCCAACGTGCCATCGTCGTGAATGAAATTGATCGCGACGCTTTGCGCGACCACACCTGGCAATGATAAAGTCGTGTACGTGCCGGCCTGATAGATAAAGGAATGGACAAGGCCCATGGTGTCGTAATAGTTGCCGGCAACGACCCCGCCGGGGCTAATGACCTTGGCCGCGGTCCCCTCTGCTCCCGGATAGGCAAACGCTGTCAGAGTCGTTCCGCTGACCGTGGCGCTGTCGACAATCAACTTCTTGCGCTTGGACGTGTTCGACGTGGCGATAACGGTCCCCGACCCATCGATGCCGCCGATAATATAGTTGGTCTTCTTGGGCAGCAGGGTTTCCTGTAGGGTGCCGGTTCCCAGGGCGTAAGTGAATATATACTGCGTGCCCCCCTTGTAGGCCTTGCTCGTTGCGACGCCGGCATCGTTGATCGCCGAGAGATAACTGACCGACTGTTTCTTGATGGTAACCGGTGTAAATGTTCCCGCCGACCATATATAGCCACCACTGTCAACGCCGTTCAAAACGGCGCCGCCGGCGACCTGATCGGAATCATTGATGCTGGTTGCGATCGCGCCAGTCGCCCCGGAGGGAAGCAACGTCGTGTAAGTGTAGCTGCCCGCGATGGCCGGCACTGCGCCGAGCAACGCAAATGATGCAAACGCATACGCCGGCACGTCAAAATTCCGGTTGAATTTCATCCCGATTCCTCCCGCCTGAGTTGCAGTGCCGCCGCGCTCAAACAAGACTAGCGCAACCTCGCACCCGAACGCACCAAACATACACATGCCGCGGCTGCGCCGCAACCAGGGCACTGTTACCAACTCATGACAGCTTCTGAGGCCGTATACCAAGCGGTGCAATTGTCCGCTTACGAAACCAAATATCCGCCATCTACATTCAGCGCCACGCCCGTCGTATAACTCGCCGCCGGCGACACCAGATACAGCACCGCGCCCGCCATTTCGTCCGGCTCCGCCGGCCGCGCCATCGGAATATGCGCGGCCCATTTCTCCCCCGTCTCACCCTCCAGCAGTCCGGCCGCCAACCGCGTGCGCGTCAGCCCCGGCAGCAGCGCATTCACCCGCACCCCGAGCGGCGCACATTCGCGCGCGAACGATTTCGTCATGCCGATCACCGCCGCCTTGGTAATCGAGTAAACCCCCTGCAGCATCCCCGGCACCACGCCGTTCACGCTAGCAACGTTCACGATCGCCCCACCGCGATGCGTCGCCATCAGTTTCACCGCCGCGGCGCTCATGAAAAAATAGCCGCGCACATTCACATCCATGGTTTTCTGATACGCCCCAAGATCGGTATCCTGTATCGGACCGTAATGGACGTTCGTCGCCCCGTTATTGATCAGAATATCCAGCCGCCCATGCGCCGCGCCGAGCCACGCGAAAATCGCCGCGATATCGTCCATCTCCCCGATATGGCAGCGCCGCGCCTCCGCACTTCCACCCGCCGCGCGGATCGCGGCCGCCACCGGCTCGCACCCCTCGATCTTGCGGCTCGCCACGATCACGTGCGCCCCATGCCGCGCCAGCAAATGCGCGATCGCCTCGCCAATCCCCCGGCTGCCCCCCGCCACCAGCGCGATCTTGCCGGACAACGAAAAACTGTCGAACCCACCCATGCGACCCCCCTCACCGTTCTTGGTTTGACGGTTGAGGTAAATACCCTAATTTGGCCGCCAGGTAAGGCCCGCCAGCGGCCACCGAGGGAGCCTTCCAGGAACCAGAATGGACCAACTTGCACCGCAACCCTCTGAACACGCTGCATTCCGGCCTCGTCATCCCTGGGAAAAGCACTACCCCCCGGCCGTCGACTGGGGCATGGCGATCGAAACCGGCCCGGTCCCCGCCCTGCTGGACCGCGCCGTCGCCGCCACGCCGGAAAAGCCCGCCATCGAGTATCGCGACCGCACCATCACCTATGGCGAGCTCGGCCGCCTGGTCGATCGCATGGCCGCCGGCATGTTGTCCCGCGGCCTCGGCGCCGGCCGCACCCTGGCGCTGTTCCTGCCCAACACTCCCTGGCACACCGTGTGTTTCTTCGCCGCCCTGAAGGCCGGCGCGCGCCTCGTGCACATGAGCCCGCTCGATGCGCCGCGCGAACTCGCCCACAAGATCACCGACAGCGGCGCCGACGTGGTGATCACCACCGATCTCGCCGGCCTCGGCGTCGGCGCCGCCAAATTCGTCGAACTGGGTTTTGCCAAACTGCTGCTGGTCGGCGAGGATTCGTTCTGGGGCGGCGGCGAGGCCCCGGTGCCGCCCTACGGCGAAAAAATCCTCCGCCTCGAAACCATTCTGAGTGACGATCTGCCCCCCGCATGGCCGGTGATCGACCCGGAACAGGTGGCGTTGCTGCAATATACCGGCGGCACCACCGGCATGCCGAAGGGCGCCATGCTGAGCCACCGCAACATCACCGCCGCCACCAGCATCTTTTCCGCCTGGCGCGACGAAGCGACACCCGAGCCAGGCACCCAGAAAATCGTCGGCGTGCTGCCGATGTTTCATATCTACGCGCTGATCGTCATCCTGATGCTGTGCGTCGCCGACGGCAGCGAAATCCTGCTGCGTCCCCGCTTCGATGTCGCCACCACCATCCGCGACATCGAGGAAAAGCGCGCCACCGGCTTCCCCGCCGTGCCCACCATGCTGATCGCCATCCTGAGCGAACCCGGCGCCGAAACCCACGATTTCACATCGTTAAAAATCCTCGGCTCCGGCGGCGCGCCGATGCCGCACGATGTCGGCCAGCGTGTCGAAGCGCTGTTCCAAAAACGCCTGCGCGGCGGCTGGGGCATGACCGAAACCACCGCCGCCGGCAGCCGCATCCCCATCACCGTGGAGCCGCGCCCCGGCCTGATCGGCACGCCGTTGCCAAACATCGAGCTCCGCATCGTCGGCCTGAACGATCCCACGCAAATCCTCGGGCCCGGCGAAGTCGGCGAAATCGCCATCCGTGGCCCGAACGTGTTCTCAGGCTACTGGAATCAGCCCGATCTGAACGCCACCAGCTTCGTCGACGGGTTTTTCCTCACCGGTGATATCGGCACCATGGACGAGGACGGCCTGTTCACCATCGTCGACCGCAAGAAGCGCATGATCATTTCGGGCGGCTTCAACGTTTATCCGAACATGATCGAAAGCGCGATCTACGAACACCCCGATGTCGAGGAAGCCATCGTGATCGGCGTGCCCGACGCCTACCGCGGCGAAGCGGCCAAGGCGTTCATAAAACTCAAGGCTGGCGCAGCGCCCCTGACGATCGACGGTCTCCGCGACTTCCTGAAAGACCGCCTGGGCCGCCACGAAATGCCCACCGCCCTGGAATTGCGCGACAGCCTGCCGAAGAGTCCCGTAGGAAAACTACTAGCCAACGTTCTTGCCGACGAAGAGCGCGCCCGCGTAAACACGAACTAAAATGAATAAAAGTTTTTTGGTTCTTTTTTTCAAAAAAGAACAGAAGAAAGCACTTCTTTTTGAAAAAAGAAGCAAAAACTTTTGTTAATGGGTTACGTGCACTGGCGGCAGGCCGACCGGCTCAAGGAGCGAGAAAAATGGACTTACGTTACACCCCTGAGGAAATCGCGTTTCGCGATGAAATGCGTACGTTCTTCCGCGAAAAAATCCCCGCCGAAATCCGCCGCAAGGGCGCCGAGGGCCACCACGCCACGCCGCAGGAAATGATCCTCTGTCAGCGCATCATGAACCAGCACGGCCTGGCCACGCCAAATTGGCCCGTGGAATGGGGCGGCAAGGACTGGACGCCCATGCAGCGCTACATCTACACCGAGGAAATCCTCTCGCACGACGTGCCGGCGCCGCTGCCATTCAACGTGCACATGGTTGGCCCGGTGATCGCCTTCTTCGGCACCGAAGCGCAAAAGAAACATTATCTGCCGCGCGCGGCCAACATGGATGATTGGTGGTGCCAGGGCTTTTCCGAACCCGGCGCCGGGTCGGACCTCGCCAGCCTGAAAACCCGCGCCGTGCGCGACGGCGACCATTACGTCATCAACGGCCAAAAGACCTGGACCACGCTCGCGCAATACGCCGACTGGTGCTTCGTGCTCGCCCGCACCGACCCGCAAGCCGCCAAGCCGCAGCAGGGCATCAGTTTCATTCTCGTGGACATGAAAGCCCCCGGCATCACGGTCCGCCCGATCCAGACGATCGACGGCGGGCACGAAGTGAACGAGGTCTTCTTCGATGACGTGCGCGTGCCGGTGGAAAACCTGGTCGGCACGGAAAACCGCGGCTGGGACTGCGCCAAATTCCTGCTCGCCAACGAGCGCAGCGGCATCGCCCGCGTCGGCACCAGCAAGGCCCGTCTGCGCCGCATCCGTGAGTTGGCGAAAACCGTGCCGGTGAATGGCGGCACGATGTGGGACAGCGAGAAATTCCGCCACAAGGTCTCGGCGGTGGAGATCGAGCTGAAAGCGCTGGAAATGACCCAGTTGCGCGTCATCGCCAACGAACGCGCCCGCGGCGGCATGCCGGATCCCGCCTCCTCGGTGCTGAAAATAAAGGGCTCGGAAATCCAGCAGCGCACCACGGAACTCACGCTCGAACTCGCCGGCCCGTTCGCGCTGCCCTATCGCGACCCCGATGAGGAAATCCCCGAAGGCACCAATGACTTCACGCTCGGGTTCGGCTGGGCCGACGCCGCCGCGCCGAGCTACTTCAACACCCGCAAGGTTACGATCTATGGCGGGTCGAATGAGATACAGCGCAATATCATTGCGAAACTGGTGCTAGGTTTTTAAGAAGGCCAAGGGGCTTTGCCCCCTGGACCCTCACTGGGGTCGTAGGCCCCAGTGAGGGTCCAGGGCAGAGCCCTGGCCTTCCCTCCTCAAGGACCCCAAATGGACTTCGAATTCACCGACGAGCAACGCCTGCTCCGCGACAGCGTAGACCGCCTGATCGGCCCGGCCTACGAAGACCTCGCCCACCGCAAGAAGACCCAGTCCACACCCCCAGGCTTCTCCGAAGAGCTATGGGCCAAATACGCCGAGCTAGGCCTGCTAGCCCTGCCGTTCAGCGAGGAAGATGGCGGCTTCGGCGGCGGCACCGTCGAAACCATGATCATCATGGAAGCGATCGGCCGTGGCCTAGCCCTCGAACCATTCTTCGCCAGCATCATCCTCGGCGGCAACCTGATCCGCCTGGGCGCCACCGCCGAACAGCGCGCCGCGCTGATCCCGCAAATCGCCGACGGCTCGTTGCGCCTGGCCTTCGCCCACACCGAGCCGCAGGCCCGCTACGACTTAAACAACGTTAAAACGTTTGCCCAACGCACCACCGCCGGCTTCGTGCTGGAAGGCGACAAAAGCGTCGTTCTGCACGGCGACTCCGCTACCAAACTTATCATTTCCGCCCGTACCAGCGGCAACTATAACGATGCCACCGGAATCACCCTATTCCTGGTCGATGCCGCCACCCCCGGCCTCTCCCGCCGAGGATTCCCCACGCAGGATGGCCAGCGCGGCGCCACCGTCAGCCTGGCGCGTGTCGAAGTGCCGGCCACCGCGATCATCGGCACGCTCGATCACGGCGCCGACCTGATTGGCCAGGTCGCCGACATCGCCATCGCGGCGCTTAGCGCGGAAGCCGTCGGCGCCATGGCCGCCCTGCACGCCCTGACCCTCGATTTCCTCAAAACCCGCAAGCAGTTCGGCGTCACCATCGGCAGTTTCCAGGTCTTGCAGCACCGCGCGGTGGACATGTTCACCGCGCTGGAACAGGCGCGTAGCATGGAATATTTCGCCGCCATGATGGCCACCGCGGAAAACGCGCGGGAACGTCGCGCCGCGATCTCCGGCGCCAAGGTGCAGATCAACAACTCCGCCCGCTTCATCGGCCAGTCCGCCATCCAGATGCACGGCGGCATCGGCATGACCATGGAGTACCGCGCCGGCCATTACTTCAAGCGGCTCACCATGATCGAGAGCGCCTTTGGCGATACCGACCATCATATGCGGATGATCGACAAGGCTGGGGGGCTGCTGGAGGCCGCGTAGGAAGGAAGGCCAGGGCTCTGCCCTGGACCCGCTGGGGCCGTAGGCCCCAGACCCCTTTTATTAAGCCAAGCTCTACTGCTAATATAACGCCATGTTCGGATTCCGCCGCGAGAAGTACGCCCGCATCCGCGTGGGCGAGTATGTCTTCATCAAGAAGGGCATCTCGCGCTTCGATTTGCGCGACCCCTACCATGTCGCCATCACCCTGAGCTGGCCACAGTTCCTGCTCGCTCTGCTAAGCCTCTATCTCGCCGTCAACGTGATCTTCGCCACCCTCTATTCCGCCATGCCCGGCTCCATCACCTACGCGCGGCCAGGCAATTTCATCGACGCCTTCTTCTTCAGCTTCGAAACGCTCGCCACCGTCGGCTACGGCGAGATGTACCCGCACGGCCTCTACGGCCACATCATATCCTCAGCGGAAATCGTCTGCGGCCTGGCCTTCACCGCCATCCTCACCGGCCTCACCTTCGTGCGCTTCTCCCGCCCGCGCGCCAAATTCGTTTTTCCGGACAATCTTGTCGTCACCAAACAGAACGGAGTTCCCACCCTGATGGTGCGGGTCGGCAACGGCCGCGCCGGCGTGCTCGGCGATGCGCACGCCAAGCTCAATGTGCTGCTGAGCGAAACCACCACGGAGGGCCAAAGCTTTCGTCGTGCTCACGAAATGAAGCTGCAGCGCGCCCATATCCCGGTGTTTCCGCTCACCTGGACCATCATGCACACGATGGAGGAAGGCAGCCCGCTCTATGGTTTCGATGCGAAGCGATTTATGGCCGCCGACGCACGCATCTTCTTCGCGCTCGAGGCACGCGACCCCTCCCTTTCCACCACGGTGCATGATCTGCGCTCCTACGCGCCGGATATGGTAAAATTCGGCATGCGATACGCCGACGCCGTATCGACCGCACCCGATGGCACGCCAATCGCCGACATGAACCTCATCAGCGCCATAGAGCCGGACGAAGGCACCCCCGTTCCCCTCGTAGGTTGGGCTGAGGCAGACGAAGTCGCCGTCGAGGAGGCCTAGTGGCGGCGTGTGGCCGCAGAACGCGGAACCAATAAAATGGGGTCTGGGGCCTACGGCCCCAGTGGGGGTCCAGGGGGCAAAGCCCCTTGGCCTTCTTCCTCCCTAAGCCGCCCGAGCCGCGGCCTCATTGCTCTGCCGTATAAACTCCGCCGCCCGTTCCCCGATCATGGCGCTAGGCGCCGCGGTATTCCCCGATATCAGCGTCGGCATCACGCTGGCATCCACCACCCGCAGTCCGTCCACACCGCGCACGCGCAATTGCGGATCGAGCACGGACCGATCGTCCCCGCCCATCCGGCAGGTGCCCACCGGGTGATAGATCGTATCGCTATGTTCACGGATCAGCGCCTCCAGTTCGGCGCCTTCGGCCCAGTTGGCGCCATAAATCGCACGCCCCTCGTAGCCCGCCATCGAAGGCGCGCGCAATACTTTGTAGGCCTGGTAAACGCCGTTCATCAGCGTGTGCAAATCCGCCGGGTCGGCCAGGAACTGAGGATCGATCAGCGGCGCCACGCGCATATGCGGGCTGGCGAGCCGCACCGTGCCGCGGCTTTTCGGCCGCAGCACGCAGACATGCACCGAATAGCCGCGGGTAAAATGGCGTTTGCGGCCGTGATCGTCGACGATGCCGATGACAAAATGCAGTTGCACATCGGGCCGCGCCAGGTCCGGCTGCGACCGCACAAACCCGCCTGACTCCGCGATGTTGCTGGTCAGCAGCCCGGTGCCCGCGCGTTTATAGTCCTTCCAGCCGCGCCAGACCTGCACGGGCGTACCGAAATCGACGCCGAACAGCATCGGATCGCGGAATTCGCGATTGATCGCGTAATCGATATGGTCCTGCAGGTTGCTGCCCAATTCAGGGCTATCGGCGACCACCGTAATGCCGTGCTCACGCAGATGCGCGGCGGGCCCCACGCCGCTTGCCATCAGCAATTGCGGCGACCCGAACGTGCCGCACGCCACCAACACCTCCGCGCGCGCCCCGATCGTTTCACGCCTGCTGTCGCGCACGATCTCCACGCCCATCGCGCGGCGCCCCTCGAACACCACGCGTTGCGCCTGGGCGTCGGTTATCACCGCCAGATTGGGCCGCGGCGCCGCAGCCACATAGCCGCGGCCCGCGCCAAATCGCGAACCGCCTTTCTGACTCACCTGATAATAGCCAAAACCTTCCTGGCAAAATCCGTTGAAATCGGGATTGCGTTCAAACCCGGCCTGCACGGCCGCCTCCACGAACGTGCCGGCGATCGGGTTCGGGCTACGCAAATCGGCCACATTCAGCGGCCCACCCGCGCCATGAAATTCGTCGGCGCCCCGCTCGTTATTTTCCGCTTGCTTGAAGCAGCGCAGCACCTCGTCCCAACCCCAGCCGTGGCACCCCGCATCCCGTTCCCAGCCTTCATAATCCTCGCGCTGGCCACGGATATAAATCATGCCGTTGATTAGGCTGCTGCCGCCCAGGCCGCGGCCACGCGGCTGAAAGCCGCATCTCCCGTTCAGCGCCTTCTGCGGCACCGTCTCGTAGGCGTAATTACGTTCCGATTTGCGCGGCGTACTAATGGCGATGCCCAGCGGCACATCCGAAACGACGCCACTTTTCGCCGGCCCCGCCTCGATCAGCGCCACGCGCCAATCCGGCCGCGCCTCCGCCAGCCGCGCCGCCACGGCGCAGCCACCGGGGCCCCCGCCCACCACAACAAAATCAAAAACGTCACTCACCGGTGCCCGCACCCGCCAGATGCGAAGCGCGCGCCAACGCGATGCGCCGCCGCAATTTCGCCATGCCACCGATCCAGCGCTCGTAATTCTCCGCCTTCAGCCTCATGTAATCCCCAACATTCGCATGCGGCAAAATAACAAACTTTTCGGCCCGCAAACCCTCGATCGCGGCATCCACGCAGGCCTCGGCGGTCATTACCCCGTCCACATCCGCGCCGGCGAAAAACCCGCCCGCCGTCATGCCGGTCGCAACCCCCTGCGGGCACAGCACCGAAACCCCAATGCCATGATCCTTGGTGGCGATCGCAAGACTCTCGGCAAAACCAATCGCCGCGTGCTTCGTCGTCGAATACACGGAGGACCCGATCTGGCTCAGCAATCCCGCCGCCGAAACCGTATTCAGCAACCAGCCGCTCCGGCGCGCGATCATGCCAGGCACCACCGCGCGCGCGGCATAAACATGCGCCATCACATGCACGCCCCAACTGCGTGCAAACGACTCGTCTGTCGCCGACGCCGGATTGTCGAAATCCGGATCCATCGAAATGATGCCGGCATTGCTGCAGAACAGCCCGATCGGCCCCGCCGCCGCCTCCGTCTCGCGCACCAGGCGCTGAATATCCGCCTCGTGCGCCACATCGCAACGAAACGCCGAAGCCCCTGCTCCGATGGCCGAAGCGGTTTCCCGAGCCGCCGCCTCGTTCAAATCCGCCACAGCCACATGCACGGCGCCCTCGCGATGCGCGCGCAGCGCCAGCTCACGCCCGATGCCGCTGCCACCGCCGGTGACAACAACAACCTTCCCGGCGATTTCCACGCTAAAAAATCTCGAAAAGGCCAGCGGCACCCATGCCGCCGCCGATGCACATCGTCACCACCCCAAGCTTCGCGCCACGGCGCTTGCCCTCGATCAGCAAGTGCCCGGTCATCCGCGCGCCGCTCATGCCATACGGATGCCCGATCGAAATCGCCCCGCCGTTCACATTGTATTTGTCCGGATCGATGCCAAGCCGCTCGCGGCAATACAGCACCTGCACCGCGAAAGCCTCGTTCAGCTCCCAAAGGTCGATATCGTCGATCGCAAGTCCGTTGCGTTCCAGCAGCCGCGGAATCGCGAACACCGGGCCGATCCCCATCTCATCCGGCTCGCACCCGGAAACAGCCAAACTCTTCAACCGCCCCAGCGGTGCCAACCCCCGCCGCGCCGCCTCCGCCGCCTCCATCACCACGCACGCGCTCGCCCCATCGGAAAGTTGCGAAGCATTGCCAGCGGTAATCGCATGCCCCTCGCCGCGCACCGGTTTCAGCACCGCCAGCCCTTCCAGCGTCGTATCGGCACGATTGCCCTCGTCCTTCGCCAACGTCACCGCTTTCTTACTGACCGCCCCGGTCGCCTTGTCCACCACATTCATCACACTTTCCATCGGCACGATTTCGGCGTCGAACCGGCCCACCGCCTGCCCCGCGGCAGTGCGGCGCTGGCTCTCCAACGCATATTCGTCCTGCCGGGCCCGCGTCACCTGGTAGCGCTGCGCCACCACCTCCGCCGTATCGATCATCGCCATGTAGATCGCCGGCTTATGCTCGATCAGCCACTCGTCCCCGCCGCGATACGTATTCATCTTGTCGTTCTGCACCAGGCTGATGCTTTCCACCCCGCCGCCAACCGCCACCGGCACGCCGTCGAACGCCACCCGCTGCGACGCAATCGCAATCGCCTGCAGCCCCGAACTGCATTGCCGGTCCACCGTGGTGCCCGATGTCGTCACCGGCAGCCCCGCGCGCAAAGCCGCCTGCCGAGCAATATTCTGCCCCGTCGCGCCCTGCTGCAGCGCACAGCCCAGGATCACGTCCTCCACCTCGTCCACGGCCACCCCGGCGCGCGCCACCGCGTGCGCGATCACGTGCCCCGCCAACGTCGCCCCATGCGTGTCGTTGAACGCCCCGCGATAGGCCCGCCCGATCGGCGTACGGGCCGTGGACACGATAACCGCTTCGCGCATGGTCGTTTCCCCTATGTTGCTGGCTAACGCGGGCGCGTTGTTTGGCCGCCCCGCACCCACGGCTTGCTGGACCCACCGGGCCCCGCTTGCCATAATATTGGGCACAAGTTTGGGTAAACACCCTAGGTCTGTCAACGTCACGGGAAAGCGAACGTCGCGGTCATGCGGGAAGATAAGAGTACGCGCGATCGCATCCTCGCAACCTGCCGCGAGCTGTTCAACGAACGCGGCCCCGCCGAGGTCACCACCGCCGAAATTGCCCAAAAGGTCGGTATCAGCGAAGGCAACCTGCACTACCATTTCCGCCGCAAGCCGGACATCGTGCTCGCCCTGTTCGAAGCCTTCCGCCAGGCGCTCGACGATCTGCCCGCCGGCGACGCCATCATCGGCCGCCCCGGCACCAGCCGCCGTTACCTCAGCCATTGGTTCAACCTGATGTGGGAATGGCGCTTCCTGCACTACGCCCAGGTCTACCGCCTGGTGCCCGAGCTGCGCGACCGCGTGCGCGAATGGGCCCAGGTCATGCAGGCCAAGGTGCGCGAAACCCTGGAAGCCATGATCCGCGCCGGTGAGCTCGAAGCCACCGACGCGGACATCGAACGCATCGTGGTCAATGCCTGGATCGTCGGCACCTACTGGATCGACTACCTGCGCATCCACCAAGGGCACGGGCCCATCACCCGCGACCATCTGCGCTGGGGCTTGGTAGTGTCTCAGTTTGAAAATATCAAGAATGAGACAGGCGATGGACAACGGCCCCAACGCACATCAACGCCACTAGGAACGCTGGCCAGAGCAGCATCAGCACGGCTTCGAACTTGTATGGG
>Ga0181531_10001567_pt1 | contig 14399 bp, 6 predicted proteins | sample PEATcosm2014_Bin_38_FD_119743 | JGI IMG/M metagenome (GOLD analysis project Ga0181531, IMG submission 119743) | Peatland microbial communities from MTU Mesocosm Facility, Houghton, MI, USA - PEATcosm2014_Bin11_10_metaG | ecosystem: Environmental > Terrestrial > Soil > Wetlands > Peat | place... | reverse complement strand
TCATCTTGCGAGTCCTGAAGCGTTGTGTAGAAACCAGACTCCGAGTCGTAGCGATCGATCAATCGATCGCGAAGAGCTACAAGGGCGGCGTGACGGGATGTCAGGAAAGCCTCATCATTCGTCCGCTTGATGTACTGGGTTAAAGCAAGAATGGGCGCCACGGCCTCATCGAGCTGAAATCCATCTTCGAGAACTACACCATCGATGAAACGGCTGTGGGTCCCTGTATTGCGCAGTTGAGTCGTGAGCGCATACTCCAACGCGTCCCGTGCCAGCGCGGGGTCGATGTCAAGCAGGCCTGGGAAACTCCAGAGCATGGCGTCCCGGTCCCAGTATGCAGCCGATACGTAATAACGCGGGCTGCGCGAAGTGACGCCGACAAATTGTTCTGTGTCAATCGTTCTTCCCCAGGCGTAAAGAGCTGTGAACAGAAAATTGCGGTTCATCAGTTGGTCGAGATCCGGTTGTCCAGTCGTGCGAGTGCGCTTCCGGCACCAGGCTGCGGCCTGCGCAATCATAGTGTCCGCACCGTTGCGATTGATCAATTCCCGCAGGGCTTTGGCTGAATGAGCGGCGCTGAACTCCTCTAGGCCCGCGCCCAGAACAAAATCGGCCTCGGCAGTTGCGCCCGGCGCAACAGTGACTTCACGCGCGGCGTCGAGCGCGGGAGACATCACCAAGGGGGGCACGCTTGTATCCCCAACCGAGCCTTCGTGGATCAACGACCAGGCGAACTGTGTGTCGCTCGTTACATAACTGAAGACCTCGGCAGAGTCGACCCACGGCGCTTTCGCAATCCGACGCTCGCCTCGCAACTCGACCGGCAGGTAGGTCACTCGATTCAGTGCTCCCCAGGAAGCCTTCATGCCGAGCGTGACAGGTGCGGCAGCAGCCCCGCGGTTGGTGAGCGTCATGTGGATGAATGCGGCCCGCGAGCCAGGTGGGGCGCAGTACGTGATACTCATGTCCAGCTCGTCGACAGTAAGGTGGGCCACCGGAATCCAATACTCGATCAGCTCCCAGGCGGGGTATCGGAACGCGAGCGGCTTTCTGTTGACTGTGAAATATGGTTGTAGAGCAGGAGTATCGCGTTCTCCCCGGACTTCTAGAAGACCGCGATCCCGCATCGAGAGCACATTGAAGCTGGCAATCGCCCCATCGGCGGCGCGAATTTCAGGCAGTGCAATCCATTCGTTTCCAGTCGGAACAACGTCGTCAGGCTTTAGGGAGAGGGAGATGTGCCGCAAACTGTCAGCCGCCCATGCAACGTGCGCCAGCTCACAAGAGACAGCCAGAAGCAATATAAAGTGTGCGGCTAAATGCCATCGGTTGCATCTTGATGACCGGGATATGTGACACCGAGTTCGTGCCTGCTTCAAGATTCCCCTCCAGAAGTCGCGCCTTCACTTTTCTACTGTGCTGTAGCTTGATCGAGCTTCTTGAGCATCTCGCCGATCTCTGGGTTTGACATGAACGTTTTCCAGATGAGTCCGGTTCGATAGTTTTCAATCATGACGACGATCGGAGCCTGATTGAGTCCCATATAGATCGGCGATACCCACTCCGCTCCTGGATCGAAGGCATCGCGAGGACCATAGATGTCCCATAATTCGTCGCCGAGGTCGCGATAGTAATGCTTGAACGCGGCCATCGAAGCCTCAGGCGTGTATGGAAAGGAAGCCAGCGCTCCCGTGGGCGTCAGCGTTCCTCGATCGTGATCCGCGTCGGGCGCATGAGGGACATAGCCATTAGGACCATCGCTCGCCGTCAATCCCCAGGCGTCAGGACCGTAGCCCGAAAAGTGTTTTGGGTTTGCGACACAATATGCACGGTTGATGAGCGCGATGTTGCGGTTGTTGTCGAAATAAGATTTTGTGAAACGGTCGTGCAGAGTGTGAGGATCAAAGCCCATGAAAGAGTAATGTGTGAAGAACAGAGGGCCGCCCGATCCAACTCCAACATCGAGCTTGATGCCGTAGTATGTACGCCCATTGCTGTAGTGGTCCCCGTCCGTGGTGCCCGACCATCCGGCTCGGTACTTAAGAGCGCGTTCCGATTGAGAGGACCATCCTGAATAGTAGAGAGTTGCCGGCACTCCATGCTGAGGCGACGCGATACTCAAGAGATACGTAATCATCACCTCGTTGAATCCAATTAGGGGATGATGGATCTGAAACGCCCACTCGGGCGACCAGTGCCAGTAGAGAAAATCACTGGTCGGCGTATCCCGATACCAGTTCCACTCCACAGATTCCCACAGCGCCGTGATCCTTCCATACAGCGATTGCTCGGCCGGCGTCGGTCCATGGAAATATTGGCGGGCAACAAGTAATCCCTGGACCAGGAATGATGTTTCGACCAAATCCCCGCCATTATCCAGCATCCCGAAAACCGGCATTGTTCGGCCGGTTGTGCCATCCATGAAGTGTGACCACGCGCCGTGATAACGGTTGGCATGTTCCAGGAAATTGACGATTCTGGTGATGCGCTCCAGACCTTGCTCGCGAGTGATAAACCCGCGGTTAACTCCTACGACCAGAGCCATAATCCCGAATCCGCTCGCCCCAGTCGCGACCATGCGCTCATCCCCAGGAATATTTTCTCGAGCCATCCCGGAGTTCGGTTCTGCGCCCTCCCAGTAATAATGAAAGCAGGCCCTCTGCAACATCGTCAGCATTTCATCGTCACTCAGGTCGCGCGTGGAAGCGCTGGCGACATTGGAAAATGCTGATTGCTGGTAATTCCAGTCGGAGGCGGCAACCTTGTACTCCGCCCGCATGTCCGACTTGCCCAAAAAATCCTCGTAACGTTGCACACCGGGCAACTGAATCCCCACCGGAGCAAAGGTTTTGCCATCGAGAGAACGATAAACAACGTAGCGCGCTAATGCCGGCGATTCCACTGCGCTCCACTCGATCTCGATATGCCGGTCGTAGCCGCTGGCCCGCACCCCGGACGGTGGAAGCAAGGAGGTGCCGAGCGCCGGATCATCGTCCACTCGAATCTCGTCGATGATCAGAGTATGGCGGACGTTATCTGACCGTCCTTGATGAAAAATAACTCCTTGCACATATTCCGGCCGAAATGGATAAATCGATCCCGTGCGGAAGTCGCCCAGAGGAATACGGATCTGCTTCCACCGCCCGCCTGGCACGTCACCTGAGTACTTACCGAGATCGACAGGTTCGCTGAAACTGCCGGGGAACTCGGCAGCCTGCAGATCTTCATGCGCATTGGTAAGCACGAGGCGTGGAAGATCAACCGCTGCGATCGGCTCAGGCGCGAAGATCCACAGATAGAGGTTGTGACCTGAGAGACCGGGTAAACGATTGCGGACGTCGCCTGTACGTATACCGGCCAACCACCCGCCCCCCGGTGCCGATTGCCACTGCAAACGAATCGCATTGGGTGGCGTCAGAAAAGTCTTTTTGTCGACGGGCAGCCGGTGGTTTTTCTCTTCAACAAAGCTTTGACCCGATATTTGCACGCCACTATTGAAGTAGGCATCTGACGTAAGGCTGTTATCGAAGATGACGTGGTTGTAATAGTCAGAACTGGCAAAGCCTGTCGACGAGATCAGACAGAGCGTAATGAGTAAGAACGGAATTCCCACCCTGAAGATTCGACCATGTTTGCAATGCGACATAGGTCCATTTCGATCGCTTACTGCACTGGCAGGCATGGCATTGACACTTGCGATCCTCAAGACCGCGATCGCCCAGGATTGTCAGGGCAGAATGTCGAGTTTGGCTTCCGAGCCACTGGCAGAGTCGGGACTAATCCAGACGGTCAACCTGGCGGGCTCCACGGCAAATCGATTGTGGTCATTCCAGATGGCCAAAGCATCGGCCGGAACCTGGAAGGTGACTTTCTTGCTTTCCCCGGGAGCTAGCGCAACGCGCTGAAATCCTTTCAGCGCCCGAACCGGCTGCGCCGTGCTCGTTCCCTCGAGGCGAACATAGAGTTGTACCAACTCCTCGCCCGAGCGCGAACCCGTGTTCGAAACAGTCGCATCGACCGTTAGCACGTCCGTTTGCCCGCTCCCGCCAGCTAGGCCTTGATTCAACTCAGCCGCAGTGAGCTTCGTTTTGTTGACCGAGGTCGGACCGTAGCTGAACGAGGTATAAGAACCACCATAGCCGAACGGGAACTGCGGAGTATTTTGCTCATCGAGATACCGCGAAACGTACTTGGATTCAGTATCGCTAGGCGGTCGTGTAAGGTCGATCTTGCCCGGCGGCCTCCCGGTGCTGAGCGCGTTGTAGTAAAGAGGCTCCTGTCCGACGCTTCTCGGCCAGCTTAAGACCAATTTCCCGCTGGGATTCGACTCACCGAACAAAGTGCGTGCCAGTGCCGGACCCGCCTCGGTTCCAGGGAACCAGGCCGCCAGCACCGCGGGCACATGCTCAAAGGCCCAGGGCACTGTCAGGGGTCGTCCGCTGAAAAGAATGAGCACCACCGGCTTGCCGGTGCTGACCACCGCTTCCAGTAGTTGCTGTTGGCGTCCAGGAAGCCCCAGCTTCGCACGCGACGCTGCTTCGCCGCTCATGTCCGGAGACTCGCCGAGTGTCAGCAAAACAAGGTCAGCACGCTTCGCCGCCGTGACTGCCGAGCTGATCTCCTCATCAGTCCCCGAGAGAATTCCAGCCCCTTTTGCGCGGAACACGTTGTTCGCTCCCAGACGACGTGCCAATTCAGCAGGGAAGGACAAGGCCTCGCTCTTGACGGCTGACGGATTGGCTCCTTCCGGATCGGAAGGGTTGTCGGCCAGCGGTCCGATGACGGCCACACTCTTCACGTCCTTCGAGAGCGGCAGTAGAGGATTGCCGTTAGGGGAGGCGGCGTTTTTCAGCAGGACAAAAGAATGCTCAGCCACAGTTTGTGCCAGTTGCAGGCTGTCCGGAAGAAAGAAGGCTTCTTTCGCCCGACTTTCGTCGACATACGGATGCTCGAAGAGACCGAGGGCGTACTTCACTCGCAGGACGTGCCGGACCGCATCATCGATTCTTGTTTGCGGTACCTCGCCGGAGGCGACCAGTGCCGCGAGGTGGTCATGATACTCGCTGCTGGCCATATCCATATCCACGCCCGCAAGAATGGCTTTGCGCGCCGCGGCTGCACCGTCGATCGCAATTCCATGGGGCACCAATTCTCCGATCGACGACCAGTCGCTAACCACAAGCCCCTTGAATCGCCAGTCTTCTCTCAGTACCTGTTTGAGCGTGAAGGGATTGGCCGATGACGGGATCCCGTTGAGTGAGTTGAACGCGCTCATCAGAGTTGCTGTGCCCGCTTCGACCGCGGCATGAAACGGCGGCAGATAAAACTCGCGCAGGGTGTGCTGGGAAATCTCCGTTGTGTTGTAATCGCGACCAGCTTCGGCTGCGCCGTATCCCACAAAATGCTTGGCACACGCCGCAATGCTGTCGGGAGAATCCAGGCGCGCTCCCTGGTATCCCCGCACATAGGCGGCAGCCATTGCCGATCCTAGATATGGATCTTCACCCGCCCCTTCCGCAATGCGGCCCCAGCGGGCATCGCGCGCAATGTCGACCATCGGAGAAAACGTCCAGCGAATGCCGATGGCCGAGGCTTCGAAAGCGGCCACCCGCGAGGCCCTCTCCACGAGAGATGGATCCCATGTCGATGCCATCCCGAGCGGGATTGGAAACTCTGTGCGGAATCCATGAATTACGTCGAGCCCGAAGAGCAACGGTATATGCAATCGAGACTTCTCAACCGCAATGCGCTGGTATTCATTGATCAACGGAGTGTCGATCACGTTCAGCAACGCGCCAATCTGCCCGCGCGCAATCATCTCTTTGTAATCCGCTAACCCCGTGCCCGGACCCGTGGGTTGCCCCGCGGAGTATTGCACCAGTTGCCCGATTTTTTCTTCAAGCGTCATGCTGCGGAGAAGGGACTCGATCCGGTCATCGAATTTTGAGTCGTTGATTCCAGCAGCACTGCCAACAGTAACTTCGTGGGACGGAGACGGCGCGGCTTGTGCGCCCGCCGCGGTATTCGCCGGCAAGATGAATAAGAAAGAAAGCAATAAGGAGCAGGATTTTCGTGCCCACGCACTGAATCGCGAATTGAAAAGGTTCGCAAGAAGAGATTGCGCGGTTCGCACTGGGAACCACATCGGTCAGCACCTCGGAACAGGGTCGATCAAGTATTCAACTAAATCGCGTTAGTACAGTGTCGACGGTCTGTATGAAATACGTTTTCCCCGACGATGTCAATAGTAGAGAGCGCGCGGACCTAACTTCTGTCCTTGCCGCACCCATTTCAGTGTGCGAGACTGCGCTCGGTGGCAATCAAAAAGTCCAAATCGACCGCCGAGGGAGCCAGTCACTCCCCGCGCAAGCCGATGAGCTTGAAAAAGCTGGCGGAGCACCTTCATCTTTCCCCTGCTACCGTCTCCCTCGTCATCAACCGCTCTAGCGTCGCCGATTCGATCCCGCAGGATACCAAAGACCGTATTTTCGCTGCCGCTCGTAAGTTCAAGTACCGTCCAAATTTTTTCGCCCGCTCTTTGCGCACCCAGCGTAGTTTCACCATAGGCGTCATTGTTCCCGAAGTCAGTGATGGCTACTCCGCTTCCGTCATGAGCGGAGTCGAGGACTACCTCTTGCAAGAAGGCTATTTCTATTTTGTTGCCAGCCATCGGCATCGTCCCGATCTCATCGATGAATATCCGCGTATGTTCCTCGAACGCTCTGTCGACGGCCTCATCGCTGTGGATACGCCCTGGCACTTAAACCTCTCCGTACCCGTCGTCACCGTATCGGGCCACAACGATGTGAGCGGCGTTACCAACATCGTCCTGAACCATCAGCGAGCAGCGGAAATAGCTCTGAAACACCTGCTGCATCTGGGCCATCGCCGTATCGCGTTCATGAAAGGGCAGGAGTTCAGTTCCGACACTGCGGTGCGTTGGAGCAATATCGAGCGCGTCGCCCGCCAGCATCGACTCACCATCGATCCCCGGCTTGTAACCCAATTAGAAGGTGATTCGCCATCTCCTCAGCTCGGTTACAAAGCCACCAAGAAATTGCTCGCGGAAGGTGAAGTATTCTCCGCGCTATTCGCATTCAACGACATTTCTGCGATGGGCGCGATTCGCGCCCTCCGCGAATCAGGCTGGCGCGTTCCCGAGGATATTTCGGTAGTTGGATTTGACGATATTCAAAGCGCTGCCTTTCAGAACCCGGGTTTGACTACTGTCAGGCAGCCCCTACGCGAAATGGGACGGGCCGCCGCCGAGATTCTCCTGAGACGCATTAACCGACCAGGTTCCGAGCTGCACGACAAGCACACGGTTGAGCCGGAATTAGTAATACGCGAAACCACATGCGTCGCCCCCTCAGGACAGCGATTGCCGGGTAAACAAAGGCATTAGCTCGCCTCTCGTTTTTCATACCACTCTCTATATTTCCATAGAAGAAGTCACGTCGAATGGGTTTCTATTGGTTTCCATTTAAGTGCTTGACTGCCGAAATTCCTGCGTGCTATACACCAGACGGAGAAGTTTACTAAATCGCTTTTTTTGCGATTTAGTAAGCGATTTTGGCTTATTGAGGTTTGGTCTTTACAAAAAGGATTTTCTAATAGAGGAGCGTTCATGAAACGTTCGAATCTGGCAGTCCGTGTCGTACTGCTGGTTGTGAGCATCGTGGCATCGAGCGGTTTGGTTCAAGCGCAGTTTCGAACTTCCATTCAGGGTGTTGTCACGGATTCCACCGGCGCTGTAGTGCCGGGCGCCACCCTCACGCTGACCAACCCCGCCACTGGCGAGAAACAGGTCCGGGTCAGCGACAACTCTGGTGTCTTCAACTTCAATGCCTTGGCGGCGTCTGCAATCTTTCGGTTGGAAGTCGAAAAAACGGGTTTTCAGAATAAAGTTCTCGACAACGTCCAGCTAATCCCCGACCAGGCCAACGCTGTGAACGTGGAGCTTGCGGTTGGTGCCGCCGCTCAGACCGTCACTGTGGATGCGTCGGCAGCGCCTTTGGTGGATACCGAGACCGCTTCCATCAATGGAGTCGTGTCCAGCAACGAAGTTCAGCACCTCCCGTCTTTCGGGCGCGATGTAATCAAGCTCTCGCAATTGGCTCCTGGCATGTTCGCTGACGGTTCGCAAGATGGCGCGGGCGGTCAATACTTTAACCTTCCCGGCACCCAGAGTTCACCTACCCCATCGGGTGGGGCGACCGGAATCTTCGCGACTGAAAACCTCACGCCCGGCTATTCCAATGGCAACCAGGCTCAGAACAACGGCGTTTCGATCGATGGTATCAGTACGACCAGCGCCGTCTGGGGTGGCGCTACCGTGGTGACGCCGTCCGAAGATTCAGTGGAAGATGTGAAGATCGTTACCAACAGTTACGATGCCGAAGACGGTCGCTTCACCGGCGCCCAGGTTCAGATCACATCCAAGAGCGGAACCAATGATTTCCACGGTAGTCTGTTTTTCACGACGCACCAGCCGAACCTGAACGCCTACCAGCCGTATTACGGCTTCGGCACCCAATCGTTTAGAGACAACAACAAGTTCAATCAGTTGGGCGGCAGCATTGGTGGCCCCATTTGGAAGAATAAAATCTTCGCTTTCTTCAACTATGAAACGGTGCGCCAGCCCAATTCCGATCTTCCCGGCACGGGTTGGTACGACACTCCGGCCTTCGACGCACTCGCCCCGACGGGAAGCCTGGCGGCAACCTACCTCAATTTCCCCGGCAACGGTGTGGTCAACAAAGGCCTTGTGGCTAACGTAACCTGTGCAACTGCCGGCCTAACCGAAGGCGTAAACTGTGCGACGGTTCCCGGCGGACTGAATGTCGGTACGCCATTGAATTCCGCGCTCTTTCCCCTTGGCCAGATCGGACCGAGCCCAGGTTTCCCCTGTGGTGGCATGGATTGCGGCTGGACTAGTTCCCAGCACCCCGGCACCGGCGGAGACGGTAGCGGCGGCGCTGAGAACCTGGGCACGACGCCCGACATTGCGGAATACATAACTTCGAATCCGACCACTCATACGGCGGTGCAATATAACGGCCGCCTTGATGCGGATGTCACGACCAAAGACCGTATCGGCTTCGCGATCTACTGGGTTCCTCAGTCTACGGATGATTACAACGGCAATCGAGCCTACGACATTTTCCATCACAATCAAATCAATGATGCGTTCTCCGTAATCTGGAATCACACCTTTTCGCCAACCCTACTCAATGAGCTTCGGGCGAATGCTGCCGGATACCGCTGGAACGAACTTAAAGACAACCCGCAAACGCCGATTGGATTACCACAAGATAGCATCGGTCAAATCGGTAGCATCACCGTCGGTGATTTCGGAGGGAACGTCGGCAGCCAATTGAACCAATGGACTTACAGCTACAAGGACGTCGCCACTAAGATCTTCGGAAGACACACCGTTAAGTTCGGCGGCGACGCGACACGCCTCTTTTACCTGAATGCGTGTGTGCCCTGCGGCGTGCCAGCATACAGCTTCTTTAACTTGTGGGATTTCCTGAATGACGCGCCCAACCACGAAGGCTATACCACATTCGATCCCCATACCGGATTGCCGACAACACAGCGCCAAGACGACCGCGAAAATATCCTGGGTTTCTTCGTTCAGGACGATGTGAAAGTTCGCCCTAACCTGACGGTGAATCTTGGCCTCCGCTGGTCGTACTTTGGCCCGCTCTATTCCAAGCAGGACAACATGTATGTTGCTCACCCGGGTGCCGGTGCGGATTACTTGACCGGACTGACCGTCAGTCGGGGAGATTCGTGGAACGCTCAGAAAAATAATTTCGGTCCCGAAATCGGTTTTGCTTGGAGCCCGACGAAATTTAACAATCGCCTCGTGTTCCGCGGCGGTTACGGCCTTAATTACAACCAGGAAGAAATCGCGATCTCCGCCAACATCGCCGCTAATCCGGGCTTAGATATTGGCCAATATCTGACGCTCTCTTCACCAACATCGCCGAATAATCTCGGTATTGCCTATGGCATTTCGACGGATCCTCATAGCATCTTTGGGTATGCGCCGAATCCTAACTTTATCTTGAGTTTTGGCCCGAACGGATTGCCCTCAACCGGCTCGACCGGTGTTGGTATTTTCCCCAATAACCTTCCCACTATGCGCGTCCATCACTACTCGTTTGATATGCAGTACGATCTGGGTCACCAGTACGTGATGAGTCTGGGATATCAGGGAAGCTTGTCGCGTGACATCTTCTTCCACGCAAACCCGCTTGCGGTCCCGGCCGCTTTGGGCTATACGCTAAATCCTCAAATCAACGGTGGGGATAACTGGGGTGTCAACGGCCGCGGCAATTACAATGCTTTACTCGCGGAAGTGAAGCATCAGTTCTCGCACCAGTTTATGGCCGATGCTCAATACACCTGGTCGAAGAGCATGGATACCAGTTCTGCGCCGTACTCAGAGCAGCCCTACCCATACAATCTCAACCTGGATTATGGACGGTCCGACTACAATATGCCTCAGGCATTCAAGTTGTTTGGCATGTGGCAACCTGTCTTCTTCCACGGCAACAGTTGGGTCGACAAAATCGCCGGTGGTTGGTCGCTTAGCGGCATTTTCAACTGGCACTCCGGATTTCCATGGACTCAGTTTGTAAGTGTCCAGAATGGAAGTCTCTACTGCTCAACATGTGGCTATGGGCAACTTCTTCCTGCCGCATATCTAGGCGGTGCAGGGCAGAGCACCAGCAACAAATCCTTCGAACAGACTGCAGCTGGTCCTAGCTTGAACTTTCCCAACGGAGGCGGTGCTTATTTCTCGACTCCAAGCTACACCGCCTACAACTGCAGCCCAGCTTGCACCGGCACCTCGCTTCCTCAATCGCCTGGTGTTGCCCGAAACTATCTCAATCTTCCCGGATACAAGGATGTGGACCTGACGATATCCAAGGGATTTGGCCTTCCGAAAATGCCGGTACTCGGCGAAAACGCGAGGTTTGAACTCCGGATGGATGCTTTCAATGTCTTCAATAACTTGAACTTGAACCCGAACAGCATCTCAAACAACATCGCAAACTCAAACTTTGGAACGATTTCTTCCGCTCTTGCTGCACGTGTCCTGTCGCTAGGGGCCCGGTTCAGCTTCTAACTGCTTCATGGGAGGCGCACGCCGCAAAGCGTGCGCCTTTTTTTGTGAGTGAAAAACTCGGCTGCGGCTCGCTTCCAGCGCTATGAGCGCTGGGCGGTCGCTTTGAATCCCGCCCTTTCCATTCCTCGTTGAGCGTCCTTGTTTTTCATGAACGCTTCCCAGACGAACCCCGAACGCGCGTTCTCTGCCATCAGCATGGTGATGCCAAGATCAATGCCGAGCACGTCCGGGTTGTACCAACCCGTCAGCGGATTGAACGCATCGACAAATCCGTAGCGTCCCCATGCCTTTGGATACCGCTCGCGAATCGTTCGCAGCACGCGCATGCAGTCTTCCTGAAGAAATGGAAGAGACCCGCCGGCGGCGCACGGCACGACACTTCCATCCAGACGGCCTAGCGGTGGTGGTCCGCCCCAAGCCTGGTAACCATTGGCCGAATCCGAAGCCGTGATTCCCCACAGATGCGCGCTGTAATCAGGAAAGTCGTCGCGCAATGACAGACAGAAACGCTTGTGCGCCTCCGTCGCGATGACGGAATTCTTAAAGTAGTCGGCGAAGGCATCCCGCTTGTGACGGAAGTCAAACCAAGCCTGAGAGTACTGATGAGTAAACAGGGGGTCGTGTCCCGAAATATATTCGAACTCCTGAAACTTCATCGTCGGACGTGTCCAGGCCTTCCAGGTATCGCTCGATACCGCATGCGTCGGCGAGCCGAGCGCTAACAGGTAAATCATCATCAGTTCGCAGTAATGGCTCCAACGCGAATCAAGGAAACCGCTGCCAGGTTTCCATCCCATCGAAAACGTGTCCCCTCCGTCCAGCATCCACGGCCAATCCACTCGTTCGTAAATGGTAGTGGCGAGGTCTTGAATTTCACCGTCGTTAAAGTGTCCGCGCGCCGTTAGCACCCCGCAGAGCAGCAAGGAAGTATCGATCGATGAAAGTTCGCAGTTCCACAGGCGGGCGCCGGTTTCGGTGTCGATGAAATGGTAGTAAAAACCGTGCTCGTTATGAAGATCGCCCTTCACAAAGCGCAGTGTCTGTCGTACGCGGTCGCGGATGGCCGGCGTTTTGCCGTAGTTGCGGGAGTCGGCAATACAGAGGCTGGTGAGTCCGAACCCGGTCGCGGCGATTGAGCCAATGCGGCGTTTGTCATTACCATTCAGCAGCGCCCGATCCTTGACCTGACCGGTGCTGCCCGCTTCATTCCAGAAGAAATCGAACGCGGCGCGCTCAATATCATCGAGCAGTTGATCGTCAGTGCCATGGTAGGGAATTCGAGGCGGCTCGTCGAAAGTCTTTTCGCCAAACGCGAACGGTGAAGCGAAAAGAGTGGGCAGGGCGAGCAGTCCCAAGCTCGTCGTTTTGATCATCGAGCGTCGCGTAACGAGCTGGCGTTGGAACGTCACTTCATCGATTTTATCAGCGCTGAACTGGACACGCGTCGTTGCACCGCGCGCGCCCGCGACTGATAATCGAGGGATATGTCAGATCAATTACGGTCAGACGGAACCACCCGAGGTTCGACGAGCGCGCCCGTATCGAAGCGTCGATCCGCAGCGTCTGATTGGCAACGCGGCATCGAGCGCGCCTCAGAACTCGAACAGCAATTTCCATTCGCGGCTGAAATCCTGCGCTTCTACATCCCCGTTGCTCGCTTTCAACAGAGACTCTACAGAGAGCTGAACGCCGACATTATTCAAGGCGGCCAAGCTGATTCGACTCCCTCTTCCAATCCTTTCGCCGAAGAGCTTCCGAAGAACATCGTCCGCACGTTCAGCAATTTTATTTCCGTAGTTGAAGAAAACGGTACCACACCGCTTCGCGAGTTTGCTCACGAATTACGAGCGCTGGGAGCGGAAGAGCATTATCGAACTCTTGCGGAATTCTGGCACGGAACCGAAGGCGGAGGGACACCGAACTTCACCGAGTTTTTTGCCCGCGCTTTTCTCCAGCCCTATGCAGTCGAAGTTCGGCTCCGCTCTGATCTCAAGTGGAACGGACCGGTGCCTTTTGCCTGTCCCTTTTGCAAACGCAAACCGGCTCTCGGCGTGTTGCGTCCGCTGGGAGACGGAGGGCAGCGGTCGCTGGTGTGCTCATTATGTTTGGCGGAGTGGGAGTTCCGACGCATCGTGTGCCCAGCCTGCGGGGAAGAAGATCACAAGAAGCTGCCGGTCTATTCCGCCGAGGAACTCAAGCATGTTCGCGTGGATGCTTGCGAAAGTTGCCGCAGCTATATCAAGGTCGTCGACATGACCAAGAGTGGACGGAGTGAGCCCATCGTTGACGAAATAGCATCCATTCCCTTGGACGTATGGGCGCGGAAGCAAGGATATGCCAAGTTGCAGTTGAATCTGATGCAGTTGTAGCGGAGGCGCGAACTACGTCTCAACCCGCTCGCTCTAGCGCGCTGCGGCGCGATGCTTCTGCGGATCGTTGCTCTCCCGATCATCCGCCACGGCAAATCCCGATTGCTTCTTGGTGGTCTTCGACCATGCCGCCGCTCTGGTTTCGGCATCGGCAATTTGTTGTGGAGACATCGTTTGGCGGATATTGTTTTTACCACTCTCGACCTGTCCCGCCATTTGTTCCAGGTTTTTCTCCGCGAGCAGGTACCACATGTATGCTGCCACCGGATCGGGCTCAGTGCGTCGGTCCCCGTTCTTCGCCCGAAGACCGTCGTCCAGCCGCGAAAAGTGCTCTGCCAGGAGAAGCTGTGAGGAGACGTCCCCTTCTCCCGCAGCCTCGACCACCGTCGAAAGAGAAACCGGCCCGTCGTCAGACGTTGCCCCGGTCGCCTTCGAGTGATTCATCGTCAGGTACAAAAGCTCGGTCCTGCTCGACACACCCAGCTTGTCGAAAATTCGAAAAAGGTAGTTCTTGACGGTATGCGAGCTGAGGTTGAGAGCTTTGGCAATTTCGCGGTTTGTCATACCCCCGGCAACGTGCTGGATCACTTGCCTCTCGCGTGCCGATAGCAGCTCGATTCCCTTGTGATTCGTGGCACGGACCAGAGGTGAGGCAGCTAGGGCATCGAGGGCATGATCGAGATCGACGCTCCGCGCCCAAACCTGTCCATCGTGCACGCTGCGAATGCACTTGCATAAGCTTTCGATGCGCTCTTGTTTCGAGAATATCCCGCGAGCGCCGGCGCGAAAACATTCGAGAACATCCTCGGGCTTTGAGCCATCCATCAGGATGACGCCCTTGATCTGCGAACGCAGCGAGCGAATCTCTCTTAAGAGCTCAGTGCCAT
>Ga0181531_10001565_pt1 | contig 14403 bp, 10 predicted proteins | sample PEATcosm2014_Bin_38_FD_119743 | JGI IMG/M metagenome (GOLD analysis project Ga0181531, IMG submission 119743) | Peatland microbial communities from MTU Mesocosm Facility, Houghton, MI, USA - PEATcosm2014_Bin11_10_metaG | ecosystem: Environmental > Terrestrial > Soil > Wetlands > Peat | place... | reverse complement strand
GATGGTGTGCTTTCTAGGCACAGCTGCAGGAACAAGCTCAAGCGTTCCCGCGTCCGCGCTCCGCCCCAGGGAAATTTATCAGGCGCTCAATTCGCTTCGCGTCGAGAAGAGTTTCGGTACGTGGGCGCGCGAATACCGGCCCATATACGGACCGCTGGAAGCGGGCCTGAGCCGCTTCGTGGATTTCAACAAGGGCGAGTTCATCGGACGCACGGCTGCGCTCGATGAGCAGGCCGGCGGCGGCCAATTGCGATTGGTCACGTTCAGCGTCGATGCGACCGACGCCGACGCGCTCGGCGATGAACCCATTTGGCATGAGGGCATGGCGGTCGGCTGGGTCACTTCAGGGGCGTACGGCTTTCGCGCTCGAAAATCTCTCGCGCTCGGCTATGTGCCCGTCGGCTTGGCCGCGGCCGACGCAGGTTTCGAGATCGAAATCATCGGCGAACGACGCAAGGCGACGCGCCTCGGCGCGGCGCCGATCGATGCCGCCGGCACGCGCATGCGGACCTGAGGACCGCTGGTTGACGATGAGGTGCGTTCGATGACGATCGCAAATACAGATGCAATGTTCAACGGATTGACCGAGCGACTCGACGGTCTGCCCGCCGATTGGTATTACGACGCGGGTCAGTATCGGCGCGAACTCGAGCGAATTTGGTATCGCAATTGGATCTACGTCGCCCGCTCGAGCGAGATCGCCGCGCCGCGCTCCTTTCGCAGCGTCGCGATCGGCGATCAGCAGCTGCTGCTGGTCCGCGACGAGGCGGGCGTGTTGCGCGCATTTCACAATACTTGCAGACACCGCGGCGCGGCCCTGTGCCGCGAGCCGAGCGGCCAGCTGCGCAGCGGTACGATCGTCTGCCCCTACCATGCCTGGGTCTACAACCTCGACGGCGCACTGCTACGCACATCGTCGAAGACGCAGCCCGCGGGCTTCGATCGGCGGGACTTCCACCTCTATGGCATCCGCGTGCTCGAGTGGAGCGGCTTCGTATTCGTCGCGCTTTCCGATTCGGTGCCGGCGCTCGCGCAAAGCTTCGACCAGCCGATGGATCGCATGAACGCCTGGGGCCTCGATGACCTCGTGGTCGGCCACGTTTTGACGAAAACGATCGAATGCAATTGGAAGATCTTTTGGGAGAATTACAACGAGTGTCTGCACTGTCCCGGCGTGCACCCGAAACTTTCGCAATTGGTGCCGATCTTCGGACGGGCTTTGCTCGAGGAGCGTGACGACCCGAATTGGCAGGAGCATCTCGGCGACGATGACCCGAAGTACAAAGGCGGCCTGCGCGCCGGTGCGGTCAGCTGGTCGCGCGACGGGCTGGCGACCGGCATACCGTTCGCGGGCCTGAGCGAAGCGGACCGCGAGGCCGGACATGTCTACATGACGAGCTTGCCGTCGATGTTCATTGTCGGACACATCGACTATGTGCGCGTCGTGCGGCTGTTGCCGCTCGGGGCCGAGCGCACCGAACTGCGCGTCGAGTATTTGTTTGTGCCGGGAACGCTCGAATCCGAGCGGTTCGACCTCGACAATATCGTCGAATTTACCAACCTCGTGATGAGCGAGGACGCCGCGATCTGCGAACTCAATCAGCGGGGCCTGCGCGCACTGCCGCACGCGCGCGGCGTCGTGATGCCCGAGGAGTACGTGATCAAGCAGCTCCACGACTGGATCAAGGCCGAATTGCAGCGGGCTTGAGCCGGGTGCGCCCGATATCCTCGACCACGTCTCGGACCCGAAATTATCCAGGTCCAATAGCCCGTTTTGAGACCTGGGTTCACCCGGGCCGGCCCCTGGAAATCTAGAATTCCGCGCCCATATCAGGCGGGTACAGAAACCCAAGCCTGGACGGGGTTTGGCGGTAGTTTAGAGGAGAAAATCATGCTTGGATTCATCGCCCGTTGGGGCCATAACGTTTTGTTGATTGCTTCAGGACTCGTGACCATCGCGATCGTCATCGCGCTGCGTTAGGCGCTCGCGCCTCAAAGCGGCGTCGACGCCGTTTCGACGTCCTCCGGTCTGATGTGCCTCGATTTCCACAGCACTCGAGCGCCGTAATACACGTTGTAGCTGATCAGCACGAAAAAGACGCCCAGTGTCAGCGGGCTCATCATCGTTGATGGCGGTACGCCGGCGGGCCCGCCGGCGGAATACAACTGCGCGAACCGATAAAGCAGGCGCGCAAGAAACAATGCCGAGACCGCGATGCCGACGTAGGTGTGCGGGATGTAATAGATCTTGTTCGCTTGCACTTCGAAGCGCGTGCGTTCGGCCGCGAATATCCCCAGGGCAAGCCCGATCGCGCCGCCGAGCGCGATCGCCCCATAGGCTTGTGCGGAATGCAGCCCGACCGTCGTGAGCAGCAGTCCGATCACCGCGAGCAGGCCGATGCGGATGCCCATCGGCACCGGGCGCAGCGGCTGGCGGCCGAAGTTGCGGCGAAATCGCCGGTAGAGTGCGAACAACACGAGCGCGCCGAAGCCGAGCATCCACAATAGATGCATTGGGTCGCCGCCTTGAAAACTGGACGCCTGGGGTTGCATCAGGGAATATTACCGCACCGATGCCAAACAAACCGCAGATTGGGCTCGTTCGTGGATTGGGCCCTTGGGCTGCGGTTGCGGTCAACGTCGCCAATATGATCGGCACCGGCGTCTTCCTCAAGGCGCGCGTCATGACCTGCAACGTCGGCAGTCCGATGCTGGTGCTGGCCGCTTGGGTTGCCGCCGGCCTGCTGTCGCTCGCGGGCACATTCTCCTATGCCGAAATCGCGGCGATGATGCCCGAAGTCGGCGGCGACTATTTATATCTGCGCCGGGCCTACGGCCGTCTCGTCGGATTTCTCTACGGCTGGATGGGCTTCATCGTCGCCCATGCCGGCGCACAGGCGGCGCTCGCGGTCGGATTGGCGATCTTCATGAATGTGGCCCTCGGTGGCGTGCTCGAAGCCTGGCAGGTCAGCATCCCGGTGTTCGGCCACCCATGGCGGTTCAACGGCTTGACGTTCGTGGCGCTGGCGACGATCTGGCTCGTCGCGGCGATCAATTGTGCGTCCGTCTCCACGGGCGGGCGTACGGCGCTTGCGGTGACAATCGCAAAGGTGCTGCTCGTGCTCGGCGTCGGCGTCGGTGCGTTCCTGTTCGCACCGGGGGCCTGGTCGAATTTGAGTCTCACGAATGCGGGCGGCAGCTGCGAAGGCGTTGCCTCGAGCGCGCGCGGCGGCATCGCCGGATTCGGTGCTGCGATGCTCGGTGCGCTCTGGGCCTATGACGGCTGGAACAATGTCGCTCCGCTCGCGGCGGAGATTCGTGATCCCCAGCGCAACCTGCCGCGCGCGTTCGTCGGCGGCATCCTGGTCGTCGGGGCACTCTATTTATTCGTGAATCTGGCGTATTTCCACGCCTTGACGCCGACCGAAATCGCGAGCGTGTCGACCGCATCGTCGGTTGCCACCGAGGTGCTCAAGCGCTTCCTCGGCCCGCTCGCGGTTTCCCTGATGGCGGTCGCGCTGATGATCTCCTCGTTCGGCGCGCTGCATGCGAGCGTGCTCGCGAATTCCCGCGTGCCGTTTGCGATGGCGCGCGACGGCTTGTTCTTTCGCGCCTTGGGCGTAATTTCGCCACGCACGCGGGTGCCGGTCAGGGCCATCCTCGCGCAAGCGCTTTGGTCCAGCATCATGGCGCTGTCCGGTTCCTACGATACCTTGACCGACTCGGCGATATTCGCGTTCTGGCTGTTTTACGGGCTCAGCGCCGGCTCGCTGTTCGTGTTCCGCAGGACGATGCCCGACGCGCCGCGCCCCTACCGTGCATTCGGCTATCCGTTCGTGCCCTGCGTGTTTCTCGCAGTGACCGCAGCCTTGCTGATCAATTCCTTTATCGCCGCGCCGCGCGCGGCGCTCAGCGGCGTCGCCTTCCTGATCGCGGGCTTGCCGTTCTATTGGTACTGGTCACGTAGCGCAGCTCGTTGAAAAACGATTTACACTCGCGCGGTCGCGCACGGCGGGCGCGGCTTTATCTGGGAGTTTTCCATTGAACAGACTGATCTTGAGTTTGCTCGCCGTACTGTGCGCAGGCGCGGCGGTTGCGGCGGAGACCGCGGCCGCCCCAGACAGTGTCGAACCCGGTTCGGCCGAGGAGATTGCGGCGGCGACCACCGAAGCGCGCTTCCTGTCCCCCTGGGTGGCCTATCTTCCGGCCTCGAGCACCGTACCCTCGCCGCGGCGCTACTTCGGCCGCATTTCCGGCGCGCCGGGCGAGCTCCTGGATTCGGCGAAGACCTACGCGTACGCGCGCGCGCTCGCGGCCGCGTCGCCGCGCGTTCGGCTCTTTACGATCGGCCGCTCCGAGGAGGGCCGCGACATCGTGATGCTCGCGATCTCCGATGAAAAGGGCATCGAGAATCTGGATCGGTACAAGGCCGCGAACGCCGCGCTTGCCGATCCGCGCACGATTGACGCGGCGGCTGCGGAGGGTCTGATCAAGGAATCGCGGCCGTTCTATTATTTGAACGCGGGACTGCATTCCGACGAGACCGGCTCAACCGAATCGGTCCTGGAACTCGCCTACCGGCTCGCCGTCTCCGACCAGCCGATGATTCGGCGCATCCGCGAAAACATGGTCGTGCTGATCAATCCGGTATGCAATCCGGACGGTCGCGACAAGCAAGTCGAATGGTTCTATCGCTTCTTGAAGGGAAAGACCGACCTCGGTGCGCTGCCACGCCAGTCGCCGCCGTATTGGTCCAAATATGCGATGGTCGACATCAATCGCGACGCGCATCAGTTGACCCACGAAACCACGAAGGCCGTGAGCCGCATGTTCTTCGAGTGGCACCCGGTGATCGTGCACGACCTGCACGAGAGCGTGGCCTTGTTGATGTCCTGGAACGGCACCGATCCCTACGACCCGAATATCGACCCGATCAGCTACAGCGAAGCGCTCGCCTACAGCTTCCATGAAGTCCAAGCAATGACCGGTCTCGGGATGCCGGGCGTGTCGACATGGAATTTCGGCGACGGTTTTGCGCATCTGTTCCTCGAGTCCGTCGCGATGAACCACAACGCGATCGGGCGCGGCTACGAGACGTTTGGCAACAGCACCGCCGAGACGCTCACGCAGTCCCTGTCCCCCGACGACACCTCGTTCCAGTGGTGGCGGCTATCGCCGCCACCGACCAAGGAATTCACCTGGTCGGCGCGCGACAATGTGAACTACAACGAGACCGGCATACTGTCCGCCTTGGATTATGCGGCCGACAATTCGCAGACGCTGCTGCGCAATTTCTATACCAAGAGCCTGCACAGCTGGCGGCAGGGACTCGGGACGGCGCCCTACGCATTCATCATTCCGGCCGATCAGGGCGATCCGATGCGCGTCGCGCAGCTGGTCGCGCGGCTGCAGTCGCAGCATATCGAGGTCAGCCGCAGCGACGCGGCGTTCAAACTTGCCGAGGGAGACTTCCCGGCCGGCACCTATGTCGTTCGCCTCGACCAACCATATCGAAACTACGCGGTCGATTTGCTCACGGCCCAGCATTATCCCAAGGAGTCTAGCGAACCCTATGACGACGTCTCGTGGTCGCTGCCCGCCAACTATCACTTGCAAGTCACGCCGACCGCCGATGCCGGCGTGCGTGATGTGCCGCTGCAGCTGCTCACGCAGCCGCCGAAGCCCCACGGGCGCGTTGTCGGCGACGGGCCGGTATATCTGCTCAAGGACACAGGACAAGAAGGCCTATTGGAGGCGCGCTTCCGGCTGGCCCATTTCGATATCGAAGTCGCGGAGCAAGCGTTCATGCAGGGCGATGCCCAGTATCCCGCGGGCAGCTGGCTCGTGCCCGCCCAGGCCGGTGTCGGCGCCGCGCTGCGCGCGGTCGGCGATCAGATGGGTCTTGATTTCGCGAGCAGCGAGACGCTGCCGAAGGTTGCGCGCCATCCGACCCCTGTTGCGCGTCTCGGTCTCTGGATTCCCTGGGCCGACACCGATTCGAGCGGATGGGTCCGCTACTCCCTGGATCAGCGCAAGATCCCGTATATCTATCTGCGCGATGAGGACATCCGTGCGGGCAAGTTGAAGAGCAAGATCGACGTGCTGCTGTACGGACACGTCGATCTCGAGCTCGCGGAGCAAATCCAGGGTATTCCGAAGTCTTGGGGACCGATGCCGTTCAAGAAAACGCCGCAGACGCCGAGCCTTGGCACGCCCGCGCAATCGGACGACATCACCGGCGGCATCGGCTGGGAGGGCTTGGCACAGATCCAGGCGTTCATCGAAGGCGGCGGCCTCATGGTGACTCTCGGCAATGGCTCGATGCTGCCGCTCGAGGCCGGCATCGTTCGCGGCGTACGCCGTGATTCGGGTGGCGTCCCGCGCAGCTCGCAGGGTGGCGGCGCGGCAGCGGCGGCGGCCGCGCAGGATGCGGTCACGCGCACGCCCGGCGCCCACGTGCGCGTCCATTTCACCCAGCCCAATCATCCGATCGCCTACGGCTACGGCGCATCGACCAGCGTGTTCCGTCAGAACTACGCGCTCTATGCACAGCCGCGCCGGTGGCTGCGCATGGCGTACTGCACGAGCTGCCTCGACGGACCGATCGACACGCGCGGCGTCGTGCTGCAGTGGGGCGACGGCGACGCGGCCGATTTCGTGGTCAGCGGACAGGCATGGGGAGCCGACAACTTGATCGGCCGCCCCGCGATTCTCGACATGCCGGTCGGGCGCGGACGCGTGGTCGCATTCAATTTCAATCCGATGCATCGCGACCTGAATCGCGGCGACCAACGCATGCTGTGGAATTCGATCATCAATTGGCGGGCAATTCTCGCGGCGCCCGTTGCAGCCGCACCGGCGGCGCGGTAGGGCCTTCGCTTGCAAGGGTTTTCGCTGCGTCGGCGGTTGGCCAGCATGCTCGCTGCGGTGGCGGTGCTGGGCGTGCTCGCGTCTTGCGTACCGGAGCGCGGCGCCGAGACGCCGGCGGTGCGGCCCGCGGAGCCGCGTTCAGTCATCGACGCATCCCTACCCCGGGGGCTCAGCGACCGCGCGGGCTGGTCTGCCGACCTGATCTCCGGATTCAACGCTTTAGGGATCGATCCCAACCGGGAGAATGTCTGCGCGGTCGTTGCCGTAATCGAGCAGGAGTCCGGGTTTCACGTCGACCCGCTGATTCCAGGTCTCGGAGAAATTGCCTGGCATGAAATCGATGCGCGGGCGCAGCGAGCGTTGCTGCCGAAGGCGCTCGTGCACAGCGTGCTGCAGCTCAAATCCGTGACCGGCCGCAGCTACAGCGATCGGATCGACCGAGCGCGCACCGAGCGGGAGCTAAGCGACATCTACGAGGATTTCATCGCGGCGGTACCGCTGGGGCGCACGCTGTTCGCCGATGCCAACCCGATCCGAACTCGCGGACCGATGCAGGTCAATGTCGCGTTTGCGCAAAGCTTTTCAGCGCGCAAACCCTATCCCTATGCCGTGAAAACGAGCATCGCCGACGAGGTGTTCACACGCCGCGGCAGCCTCTATTTCGGGATCGCCCACCTGCTCGATTATCCGGCAGCCTATGAGCGTCGCTTGTATCGATTCGCGGATTACAATGCGGGTCAATATGCGAGCCGCAACGCGGCGTTTCAGAGCGCGGTCGCGGGTCTGACCGGGACCACGCTCGCCCAGGACGGGGCGCTGCTTGCGCATGACAGCGATCCGTTCAAGCCCGGCGATACCGAGGCGGCGGTTCGCATGCTCGCCAAGCGGTTCAATCTGTCGGACTCCGCGATCAGGAGCGATCTCGAGCAGGCGAAAACCGCCGAGTTCGAAAAAACCGCGCTCTACCGCAAGGTCTTCGCCGCCGCCGACGCCGCGGCAGGTCACCCGGCGCCACGCGCGATGCTGCCTCAAATCGAGCTGCACAGCCCCAAGATCACCCGCAAACTCTCGACCGCATGGTATGCGAAGCGCGTCGACGAGCGCTATGGCCGCTGCCTAGGTGCGAGCGGCGTTTGATTTGCGCGCCGCGGATCAAGGCGGTTATCGTGGCGGCCGTCGCGTGGCGAATGACTTAGGTTGTCGAGGAGGGCGGTCGATGAGGAAATTCTGGCGAATTGCGGCGTGGAGCGGCGTCGTACTGCTGATCCTGGTCGCCTACGGCGGCTATCGCACGATCTGGGGCAAGCCGTTCACGCTGAACATGCTCGCCAACCGACAGGCGATCGAATTCCTCGTCGAGAACCCCGAACTATTCAGTCAAGTCGGCATCATCGACGGAACGATCTTCGACCACCACTCCGATAAGCTTGCCGCCGTTGGTGCGGCGAAGCGCGACGCCGATTACGCGCAGTTCGAGTCATTCCTCACCGAGTTGCAAAAATTCGACCGCGCGAAGCTCGGCCGCCAGGACCAGATCACCTACGATATCCTCACCGATTTCTACGGCAGCGGTCTCGCGTTCAAGAAATTCGATTGGGTATCGTCCGAAAGCCTCTACCCGGTCTCGCCGATGTGGGGAACCCAGGTTACGCTGCCGAACTTCTTGCTCTCGGGCCACGTGATCAAGAACGAGAAGACCGCCCGCAACTACGTCGCACGACTCGTTGCCTCCGGGGCCAAGCTCGACGCGGTCACGGCGGAGGTGCAGCGCCAGGCAAACATGGGCGTCGTAGAGCCGGTCGCGCTGCTCGACAAGGCGCTCGCCGGAATCGCCGACACCGTGAAACCGGCGCCCGAGGACAATCCGCTCGTCGCGACGTTCGTCGCGCGCATGGACAAGCTGGACGGCCTCGACGCCGCACTCAAGAGCAAATTCAAAACCGAGGCCACCGACGCCGTCAAGACGCAGATTTATCCGGCCTACGCGCGCATGTCCGCGGCGCTCGAAGCATTGCGGCCGCGCGCGCAGCTGCAGACAGCCGGCGTCGATCGCTTGCCGAATGGCGCCGAGTATTACGCGCTGGTGCTGCGCCAAATGACGACGACCGATTACACGCCGGACCAGATCCACGCGCTCGGCCTCCGGGAGGTTGCGCGCATCGATTCGCAGATGGACACCTTGCTGAAAGCGCAGGGACTCGCGAGCGGCTCGGTTGCCGTGCGCATGCAGGCCTTGGCCAAGGACCCGCGATTTTTGTTCCCCAATACCGATGACGGCCGTCGCCAGGTCGTGGAGCGTTATCAGCAGATTCTCGATGAAGTCAATGCGCAGATGCCCGCGTATTTCAAGACCGTGCCGGCCGGCAAGCTGACCGTCGAGCGCGTGCCCAAGGCCGCGGAGAAGGGCTCGGCCGGTGCCTATTACGAACCGGCGGCGCTCGACGGCTCAAGACCCGGCAAGTTTTTCGCAAACCTGCGTGATTTGAGTGAAGTGCCGAGCTTCGGTATGAAAACGCTCGCCTACCATGAGGGCATCCCGGGACATCATTTCCAGATCTCGACGGCGCTCGGCCTCACCGGATTGCCGATTATTCGCCGCGAGACGCTCTACTCCGCGTACGCCGAGGGTTGGGCGCTCTATGCCGAACAATTCGCGAGCGAGATCGGCATGTACAAAGACGATCCCTGGGGGGATCTGGGTCGTCTACAGGCGGAGCTGTTTCGTGCGGTGCGGCTCGTCGTCGATACCGGAATTCATTCGAAGGGATGGTCGAGGGAGCAGGCGATCGCGTACATGGCCGACACCACGGGTATGCCTGAGGGCGAAGTGGTCTCCGAAATCGAGCGCTACATGGGTCAGCCGGGCCAGGCCTGCGCCTACAAAGTGGGCCAGCTCAAGATTCTCGAACTGCGCGACAAGGCCAAGGCGGCGTTGGGCGATCGCTTCACGCTCAAGGATTTCCATGCGGTCGTACTCGAGAACGGCGGTGTGCCGCTGACGATACTCGAGCAGCTCGTCGATGAATGGATCGCGAAGCGCAAGCACGAGGCATAGGCCGTCGGAACGTCCGCGGACTAGGGCTTGCCCGGTAGATCGAACACCAGCACCTCGGCATCGCGGCCGTCGCCCAAGCGAAGCTCGCCGGCATCGGTGACCCGCAAGGCGTCTCCCGCCTCGAGCACGACGCCGTTGGCGCTGATCGCGCCGCGCGCGACGTGCGCATAAATGCGACGCGACGTGCCCGTCTCGAGCAGGGCCGACTCCGCGGCATCGAACAATCCCGCGTATAGCCTCGCGTCCTGGTGCAGCAGCAAGGACCCATCGGCGCGATCGGGTGAGGCGATGAGTCGCAGCCGGCCGCGCTTCTCGGCGGCAGGAAACCGCTTTTCCTCGTAGCTCGGCGCGAGGTTCTTTTCGTGCGGCTGCAGCCAGATTTGCAGAAAATGCACGCTCGCGGACGGCGAGGGATTGAATTCACTATGGGTCACGCCGGTGCCTGCACTCATGCGCTGTACGTCGCCCGGACGGATCGTCGAGCCATTGCCGAGCGAATCCTTGTGCGCGAGTTCGCCCTCGAGTACATAGCTGATGATTTCCATATCGCGATGCGCGTGCGTACCGAAGCCGGCACCCGCTGCGACACGATCCTCGTTGATGACCCGCAGCGGGCCGAATTCGACGAATCGCGCGTCGTAGTAATCGGCGAATGAAAAGCTGTGAAAAGACTTGAGCCAACCGTGGTCGGCGAATCCGCGTTCATTCGAGCGTCGTACCGAGTTCATCGCGAGCCTCCTATCGATGCCGAGCATAGCGCCTGCAAGAGGAATCGCAAGTCCCAAAACACGCAGCTCCTGTCCGGCTCATGGTGGCGGCGAACCGGGATTCATCGCGAGCTGCGCCATGCGGCGCTCATCGACGATCACATAGATGCCGCTCGCGATCACCACGCCCGCGCCGATCAGCAGCGCGCGCGTCGGTTGCGCCGACCAGAATATCCAATCGATCGCAAATGCCCACAGCATCGAGGTATATTCAAAGGGTCCGACGACCGACGGCGGGGCACGGCGGAACGCGTCCGTGATCCAATATTGACCGAGTGCGCCGCTCACCCCGACGAGCGCGAGCCAGGGCCAGTCGCCGGCCGGTATCGGCTGCCAGTCGCGCAGCGCGAGCAACCCACTCATGACGCCGATCATCGCGAGCACCCAGAACACCATCGAAGTGCTCGACTGCAGCTTACCGAGCGTGCGCACCGTCAATGCGCTCAAGGCATAGCACAGCGTGCCGACGGCCGCAGCGAGCAGCGCGGCTGTGGATCCCAAAGCGGTGCCCGACGGTCGCAAAATCAGCAGCACGCCGCCGAGTCCGACGCCGATCGCGATCCAACGGCGCGCCGGCACGTGCTCGCCCTGCAGCGGAACCGATAGCGCGGTCATCAGCAACGGTGCGCACAGAAACACGGAATAGGTTTCCGCGAGGCTCAAGCTGCGCACCGCGTAGACGAAACTCGCGAGCATCGCGACGCCGAGCAGTGCGCGAAATACATTCAGCAGCGGCGAGCGCAGGCGCAGCGTTCTCCAGGAGCGTTGCCACAGAACCGGTAAACAGATGAACAGCAGCGACGACAGCGAGCGCATGCAGGCGACCTGGAACATGCCGTATTGCGTCGAGAAGCGCTTCAGCGAAGCATCCATGATCGCGAAAACGAACACGGCCGCGAGCATCGACGCGATTCCCCGCAGTCTTTCGTCGGTATTGGCGGTCGCGGGGTTGGTCATGCCTTGTAGGGCATTGTAGACGATCGCGCTGAGCGCCGATCGCACCAATCACGACGAGCGGCCGGAGCGCTAAGTCAAGGCTTGCTGAGCGGCACGCCACCAAGCCGCGGTCAACAGATCGCCGTGATGGCGCAAAAACACCTCGCGCAGTGCCTGCGGCACGCCCAGAAACTGCAGCCATTGCTCGGGGAACACGTCCTTCGGTCCGACGTAAAACCAGGGCTCCGCACTGGTCTCCTCCTCGTCGCTGCCGGCGCTCGGGTAATCGCGAAACACGCACTCGGATACCTGGCAAAGTTCGTCGTAGTCGTAGAAGATCACGCCGCCGTGACCGGTCACGCCGAAATTCTTCAGCAGCAGATCGCCCGGGAACACGTTGCTCGCCGCGAGGTCCCGCAGCGCGTTGCCGTAGTCGATGATCGCGGACTCGGCCGCCGCGGGGTCCGCCTCGCGCAGGAATAAATTGAGCGGGCGCAAGCGCCGCTCGATATAGCAATGCTCGACGATCAGATCCTCGCCTTCGATCCGGCAACTCATGCTGGCGTCCGTGAGCAATTCTTCGGCAAGCTGCGGCATGAAGCGCGCCCGCGGCAGCCGCAGCCGCTTGAACTCCTGCGCGTCGACCAGGCGGCCGGCGCGGTCGTGGCGAAACACGAATTGGTATCGCTCGACGACGTCGGCGCGTGTGCTGCGCTTCGGCTCCCCGAATCGGTCGCGGATGACCTTGAAGACGAGGTCGTGCGACGGCAACGTAAAGACGATCATCACGAGTCCGCGCTCGCCGGGTGCGTGCACGAACGTGTCGATCGACGAGTCGAGGTGGCGGCGCAGCGCGAAGTAGCGCTCCGTCTTTCCCTGCTTGGCCCGGCCGAGCACCGTATAGAGTTCATCGATCGGCTTGCGCGGCATGAACGATCGCAGCCAGGTGATTGCCGCGCCGACGACCGGCAGATCGACGTGAAAGTACGAGCGGGCGAACCCGAACAAGGAACCGACGTCGGCACGCGAGAGCATCACGGCTTCGACGCGCACGCCTGCGCTCGAATTGTCGAACGCGATCACGAGCGGCGCCATCGAAGTGTCGTCGATGAGCCGGCCGACGAGGAAGGCCCGCGATCCGCGGTAGAACAGGGGTTCGATCAATTCGATCGATTCCGGCGCGGCGTTCTGGCGATGCGTCTCGAAGTAGCGGCCTATTTCAGCACTGATGCGATGCACGGCCGCGTTGACGTCGGCGATGAACGCCGTGAACGGCAGGTCGGCCAACAGCTCCCGCACGGCGACCGGCAGCGTCGCTCCGACGCGGTAGACGCGGATCGGGACCGATCCGGAGGTGCGTCCGACGTTGGTCGCACAGAATTCGACCTCGCGGTTGACCCCGACCGTACCGAAGGTGTCGCGGGTCACCGAATTGAAGAACGTGCGGTAGAAATCACTGTCGGGCCGGCGCGCGACGATCTGCTCGTAGGCCGCCTTGATCGCGGCCCAGAGCGACGTGTCGGTCGCATGCTGCTGCAGTTGGGCCGCAATGGCGCGCACGCAACGCGCGACTCGCTGCTCGTAGAGCTCGATGCGCGCGACCGAATCGGACTGTGCGGCAGCCCAGTCACAGGCCATGAAATGCAGCGCGGCGCGGCGCGTGATGCGGCCGAAGTCCTCGTTATACAGCACGAATTGTTCGGCAACCGCCGCCGCAATCGCTGCGGCGGACGGCGCCGTCGCGCCATGCACGATCGCTGCGGTCGCGAGACCGGAGCCGGGAGCGCTACCGTTGGCGATGATCACGGTGCGACCTCAGGCCACCTCGCGTTTTTGATCGGCCGGCGGCGCCGCCGAGAATTGCTCTTCCTCGGTGCTGCCGCTCAATGCGCCCGTCGAACATTGCCCGGCGGTGATCGCGGTTTGCACGGCGTCGAAATAGCCGGTGCCGACGAACGCCTGATGCTTCGCTGCGCGGTATCCGGATTCCTCGGAATCGAACTCGCGCTGCTGCAAGCGCGAGTAGCCGAGCATGCCGTCGTGCCGGTAGGCCGTCGCAAGTTCGAACATCGACAGATTCAGCGCGTGCCAGCCGGCCAGCGTGATGAATTGGAATCGATATCCCATCGCGGCAAGCTCTTCGCGCCAAGCCTTCATTGCCTCGGGCGTGAGTTTCGACTGCCAGTTGAACGATGGCGAGCAATTGTAGGAGAGCAGCTTGCCGGGATATTTGGCGTGGATCGCCTCGGCGAATCGCCGGGCTTGCACGAGATCCGGCCGCGAAGTTTCGCACCACAACATGTCGACATAGGGCGCGTAGGAGAGCCCGCGGTCGATGGATTGTTCGAGACCCGCTTTGACGTGATAGAACCCCTCGCTCGAGCGCTCGCCGGTCAGAAAGCGCGAATCGCGCGAATCGTGGTTCGAGAGCAGCAAATTGGCGGCGTCGGCATCGGTGCGCGCGATCAGTACGGTCGGCACGCCGAGCACGTCGGCGGCGAGTCGGGCAGCGACGAGTTTGTTGATCGCTTCGTCGGTCGAGACCAATACTTTTCCGCCCATGTGGCCGCATTTCTTGGCCGAGGAAAGCTGATCCTCGAAGTGCACGGCGGCCGCACCGGCGCGAATCAGCGCCTTCGTGAGTTCGAATGCATTGAGGTTGCCGCCGAAACCCGCTTCTGCGTCCGCGATGATCGGCGCGATCCAATCGATCTCGCGCTTGCCCTCCATATGGTGGATCTGATCGGTGCGCAGCAGTGCGTTGTTGATGCGCTC
>Ga0181531_10001563_pt1 | contig 14422 bp, 14 predicted proteins | sample PEATcosm2014_Bin_38_FD_119743 | JGI IMG/M metagenome (GOLD analysis project Ga0181531, IMG submission 119743) | Peatland microbial communities from MTU Mesocosm Facility, Houghton, MI, USA - PEATcosm2014_Bin11_10_metaG | ecosystem: Environmental > Terrestrial > Soil > Wetlands > Peat | place... | reverse complement strand
TCGGTTTTCAGGCCTTTTTTCCCGGCCCCGGCCTCGGCGGCCATTGCATCCCCATTGATCCCTTTTATCTCTCCTGGAAGGCTCGCGAGTTCGACTTCCGTACGCGCTTTATCGAACTCGCCGGTGAAATCAACACCTCCATGCCCTACTTTGTGCTGAGCCAGATAGCCGCCGGACTCAACGATCACCGCAAGTCCCTGAGAGGGTCGAAGGTCCTCGTACTGGGCCTCGCCTACAAGCGCGATGTCGATGACCTGCGCGAATCCCCCTCGCTCACCATCATCGAGTTACTGCGCGAACAGGGCGCCATCGTCGCCTACAACGACCCGTATTTCCCCACCGTCGGACGCGGCCGCCACTACGACCTCAACATGACCAGCACCCAACTCGATGACCTCGCCCAGTATGACGCCGTAGTCATCGTCACGGACCACTCAAGCTATGACTACCGCGCCATCGTCGATCAATCGCAGTTGATCGTCGACACCCGCAACGCCACCAAAGGAATAGATTCGCCCAAAATCGTCCGCTGCTGATCGGGATTTCCCGCATGCTGCTCCATGAGATGGAAGTCAGCAAATAGGACAGCTTTCGTCTTCCGCGACTTGCCTGTGTTCACTGCCGCGTTCATAATGAGCTTCAGAAGCCTACGCGCATCGATTCGCCAGGCTTCGTTGCCAGGGTCGCCATGAGTGAACAATCTCCCCAACCCGAATTCGTTCGCCTCTATGAGCGGGCCTTCAAAGAGTTTGGAACGATGGCATTGTGGAGCAGCAGGCCCGTAGCCAACCCCACGCCCGCCGACGCCCTTGCAATCACCCGAAGCCTCCGCGTTGAGGGAAACCTCGAGGCGCGCCGTCTCGCCGAGCAGATCGAGCAAGCCTGCCATGCCGTTGTCTAGAATTCAGTCCGAAATCCTGCAGCTTCTTGCCTCGCATCGCGATCCCGAAAGCTATGTTGCCGGAAGCACACCTCTAAATCGGACCGCGCCGCGCTACTCAGGTGATATCGATATTTTCCATGACCGTGAGGAGCGTGTCCTGCAGGCTGCCGAATTGGATAGCGCGTTGCTTCAAGCCAATGGATTTGCGCTCCAGTGGCATCGCCGCGAGCCCTTGATTTACACCGCCTTCCTGAATCGTTCCAATGAATCGACAAAGCTCGAATGGGTTGCGGACAGCGATTTCCGATTCTTCCCCACAGTTCCGGACGAAGATTTCGGTTATATACTTCATCCAGTCGATCTCGCTGCCAATAAAGCTGCTGCCGCGTGGGGGCGGCGGGAGCCGCGCGACATTGTCGATCTCCTCACGATTCATGATCAAGTCTTACCTCTTGGCGCAACAATCTGGGCTGCAGTCGGCAAGTCTCTGGGATTCACGCCGGAGGGTGCAATCAATGGGATTCGCAGGACCGCTCGCTATTCACGAGAAGACTTCGATCGCGTGGCCTCCGATCCGCCAGTAGACCCAGCGGCCACAATGACCCGCTTGCGAGAGCTGCTCGACGAAGCAGAGGCCTTCGTCGCCCGAATGCCCACCGACAAAGCCGGCTTACTCTTCCTTGAGAATGGCCATGTCGTTCAACCTGACCCAGGCCACCTTGATCGCTACCAGACTCATGCAGGCAAGCGGCAAGGTCACTGGCCCGCCAGCGCCGAAATTGGCTCCGCAATGCTGGAAAGGTACAAACAAAGCCCCTAACCGTAGCGATAAATCCTGATTGCCGTCCCAGGGTGGCTTTTTGAGATCTTGATTCTCGATCATCTGCAACATGGAGGTCCCCATGCCCATCGATATGCGCGGCGTCTGTCCCCTTCTACAGGTCTTCGACATGCCCACCTCCGTCCGTTTTTATCGTGACAAGCTCGGCTTCGAGCTCGCCGAACACGCGCCCATCCGCGGCGTCGATGAATTCGGCTGGTGCCTGCTCCGCCATGGCGATTGCACCGAGATCATGCTCAACACCGCCTATGACTACGGCGAGCGTCCCGATTCCCCCGACCCCACCCGTATTGCCGCACACGGTGACACCTGCGTGTACGTCGGTTGCCGCGACGTGGAAGCGGCTTACATATTCCTTCGCAACAAGGGCCTCAGTGTGAAACCGCCCAAAGTCGCTCATTACGGAATGAAACAGCTCTACCTCACAGACCCCGACGGCTTCGGCCTGTGTTTCCAGTGGAAAGCCTGACTCGAAATTCCGGACAACGTCTCGACACAGAGGGCGGAGTCCTTTCCCTGTTATCCTGCACTCTCACCTATGCTCGTCTCCCTCCCAACCCTGGCCGAGCCTCAGCACTTCTCAATCGTTGAGAAGCTGCTCTTCTCCGCGCTGGTCATCGCGTCGGCCACGGCCTTCTGGCGTCGCTTCGGCCCCATCCTCAATAAAATCCTGAAATCGAAAAAAGACCCGGACTTCCACCTCGCCCCAATCGGCAGGCGCATCTGGGATTTCTTCTGGGAAGTCGCAGCCCAAGCCAAAGTCATCCGCGAGCGCCCACTCCCCGGACTCGCCCATGCCTTCGTCTTCTGGGCTTTTCTGGCCTTCGCTCTCGTCACACTCAACCACTGCGCCGTCCCCTTCGGCATCGGCTTTCTCTCGCCGGACGGCTACTTCGGACGTCTCTACTCCTATTTCGCTGCACTCTTCGCCATAGCATGCGCCGCCAGTATCGCCGGCCTCTTCATCCGCCGCTTCCTCGTCCGCCCCAAATGGCTCGGCGAAAAGCTCTCCTGGGAGTCAGGCGTTATCGCCGGGTTGATCTTCGCCCTCATGGCCACTTACCTGGCTTCGTTTGCCGTCACAGATGCAGGTCCAGCGTCGCGCATCCTCTGGTGGCTGCACACCCTCAGCCTGTTCATCTTTCTGCCCCTCATTCCTCATACCAAGCATCTGCACCTCATTTTCAGCCCAATCACCGTCTTTCTTTCCCGCGGAACATTCGCCCAGATTCCTCCGCTCGCATCCGATGAAGACTTCGGCCTCGTCGCCGGCACGGATCTCACTCAGCTCGTCTCTCTTCAGGCTTATTCGTGCGTCGAGTGCGGCCGCTGCACCGAGCACTGCCCCGCCGCCAACACCGGCAAGCTCCTCAACCCCAAAGAAATCATCCTCGGCGTCCGCGCCTATCTCAACGACCTTGGCCCCGCTTCGGACCAGCCACTACTCGGAAAGTACAACCAGCAGGAAGCCGTCTTCCAGTGCACCACCTGCGGCGCTTGCGAGTTTCAATGCCCCGTCGGCATCGAGCACGTACCCATCATCACCGGCCTGCGCCGCGGCGCGGTCAACACCGGCGAATGGGAAGATGGTCACGGCAGCAAGCTTTTCCTCGCCCTTGAGCGCGGCAGCAACGCCCTGGGAATGCCCGCCTCCGACCGCGACAAATTCATCGAGAAGCAAGCTCTCCCCATCTTCGACGGGACTCAAGAATATTGCCTATGGCTCGGCTGCATGGGCGGCTACGACCCCAAAGGCCGTGAAATCGTCACTGACTTTGCCCGCGTCATGAATTACCTTGGCGCAAGCTACGGCGTTCTGCGCAAGGAAAAGTGCACCGGTGACCCGGTCCGCCGCCTGGGTAATGACCTTGTCTTCCAGCAACTGGCCGAGGCCAATCTGGAATCTCTGGCGCAGAATAAAGTCAAGAAGATCGTCAGCATTTGCCCGCATTGCGTCCGCACCATCCAGGAAGACTGGAAAGCCTACGGCACCCCGCCCGAAATCGAGCACCACAGCGAGTTCCTCGCCCGCTTCGCCGACAAGCTCTCTCCAAAAACGTCCGGCCCCGACTCAGCCCAACCAGAGAGCATTGTCTTCCACGATCCCTGCTACCTGGGCCGCTACCGCAACGTCTACGACGAGCCGCGCGCCGTGGCTGCGCTCTCTGGGACCCTCATCGAAGCCCCGCGCAATCGCGAGCGCAGCTTCTGCTGCGGCGCCGGTGGCGGCCTGGCGTTTCTCGGCGAAGAAACCGGTGAGCGCGTCAGTCACAACCGCGCTGCCGAGCTTGTCGCCACCGGCGCGCAGACCATCGGAACCGCATGTCCCTTCTGCAACACCATGTTCCGCGACGCCCTGGCCTCTACCGCCGGAACCGCGCCGCAGCTCCTTGACATTGCACAGCTCGCCGCCCGGAGTCTGCCGCCAGCAGTTCCCAATCCCCCCAGGCAAAACCCGCAGGAGCCCATGGCACCGATCCATCCCATCCATCCCACTGACCCAATCGCTCCGATTGACCCGCCCGGATCATCCTCCGGCCCAAGGCTTTCGCGTCCATCCGGTTCACGCTGCACCTACACCGGTCATATCACCACTGGCTCGTTGCTTACGTCCGAAACAATCGAAGCCGTGCAGAAAGCAGCCGACGAGCGTGGTTTGATCCTCGACATTGGCAATAACTACATCGAGTGCGAATTCGAAGGGCGCGACTCAAACCAATTCGTCGTGGGCTTCCTCAGGATCCTGGCCCAGGCAGTCGGATCAGCTTCCGGTGAGTTTCGCTGCGAGATCACCGTCGAGCACGAAGACCCTTTGTACGAGTTTTTCAAAATCCGCGACGGTCGCCTGATCCGCCAGCGCGGCCTCATATTGCGCGAAAGCGAAGAGGACATAACTGCGGAGGAAGCACAGGAACCCTAACCGCCTGATGCCCGCAAAGTGTAGGCCTTCCCGGCGACAGAGAAATGCGTCAGCCAATGTTCACTGGGGTTCCACACACGCGCAGCTTGCCGAATGGTGGCTGACGGCGAGTGTGAAAACCGGATTACCTCCCTTGAGAATGAGATAATCCGATTACGTTACATTTCGGAGGCGGCATGAGCGAACTGGAGACAGCAAGAAGAATGAGCAAACTTGAGACAGCGAGAAGACTTGCGAAAGCGCATTTTCAAGTTGAACCTCATCTGAAATTCGTATTTGTCCTCAAGCCTCTCCATGACCAGGATCCGAAAGATCCAATCCGGCTCCTCGAAGTTGTGGAAGGCACGATCGAGCGCGGATTCGAGCCGATCGCCTTTTCTCCCGATCCTGCTCGCGGCATCGACTATCCCTCGGTGATCATTGAAATCTCACCGGAAGAATACTCTTCCGTTCGGGAAAACGGACATGTCCGCCTTGGAAACCACGACTGGGACCTCGGCGAGGAAATCACTCGTGCCTAACGGGAAACCGAATGCCGGGGCAATCGACGAGTCCTGGGCGAGGAGTTATGCTAAGCAAGCACTTTCCGATCTTCGTATCCGCGAAATCCCTGCCGCCGAAAACGCGGAAAAATGCCACCGCCTTCACTTCCTTCAAATGGCTGCGGAAAAGGCCTGCAAAGCGCATCTGGTGGCCCAAAATGGGCACGAAAACGTACGAAAAAGCCACGCATACATTGCTAAGAATTTGCCGTTGATTGCCCGGCACTTCTATTCTCTGACTAACAGCGAGACGTCGATTGCACAGTGGGAGATAGAACAGATCAGACTTCTGGCCCGCGAGATCGAACTACTTGCTCCGGCCTGCGATGATGACGACCACCTCAGAGACAACAGCGAATACCCATGGGAAGGTTCAAACGGCGAAATCCGCACGCCCTGTGAGTACAGCTTCCCCAACATCCACGACGGAGATAGGTCTATAGTTCGCCTTATTAGACTGATTCGCACCGCCGCCGAAGCTTATAGCCATTAGTATTCTCGATTTGCAAGTCCGAAGGTGGAACTATTGAGGCTGTCTTAATAGCCCATCCGCGCCCAACCGCAATATGATGATGTAACCCGAGCGTCTGTGCTATGAAGATCATAGTAGCCATCAAACAGGTTCCCGATCGCGATGCCCAGATCCGCATCGCTCCCTCCGGCAAATGGATTGAAGAATCCAACCTTCAATACGCCCTCAACGAGCCTGACGCCTACGCGCTTGAAGAGGCGCTTCAGCTCAAAGAGAAGCACGGCGGCGAAGTCGTCGTCCTCTCCGCCGGCCCCGAGCGCGTGGGCCAAACCATCCGCGAAGCCCTTGCCAAAGGTGCTGACCGCGCCATCCACATCGACTGCGACGACCTCGGCTCGCGCGACGCTCTCGGCGTTGCACGGCTCCTGGCCGCCGCCATCAAGCAGGAGAGTCCTGACCTCATTCTCACCGGCCTGCAATCGGAAGATCTCGGCCTCGGCCAAACCGGCGTCATCGTCGCAGAACTCCTTGGTCTGCCGCACGCAACTCTGATTCTCCACATCGAAAAGACTGAAGCTGGACTCACCGTCAAACGCGAGATGGAAGAAGGCTGGTTCCAGACCATCGAACTGCCCACTCCCGCCGTCCTCACCATCCAGTCCGGCGGCAACAAGCTCCGCTACGCCACGCTCATGGGTATAAAACGCGCCAAGACCAAGGAAGTACGCCGCGTAACCGCCGCGGAACTCGCCGTCGACGCCGCATCGGTCGTTGTTCTGGAACGCGTCACGCTCCCGCACAAGCAAAAATCCACGCAGATTCTCTCCGGTTCGCCGAAAGAAGCTGCGGCAGCCCTGGTCGAAAAGCTCAAATTCGAGGCGCGCGTCCTATGAGCAGCATTCTGGTCGTCCTGGAAGAGCGGCAAAGCCGCATCGCAAACATCAGCTATGAAGCCATAGCCGCCGCAACGCAGCTGGCCGCCCAATCCGGAGCTTCCGTAATCGCTGTCCTGATCGGCGCGAGCACTGAATCCCATGCGGCTGAAGTTGCGGCACGCGGAGTCAATAGAGTCATCCGCGTCGAGCACCCGCTCCTCGCCCACTACACCGCCGACGGTTTCTCGCTCGCCCTGCAGCAACTCATCCAGAAGGAGAGCCCAGCGCAAGTGGTGCTTCCCCACACGTATCAGGTCCGCGACTACGCCCCGGCTCTCGCCGCACGCTTCGGCCAGACCCTCATCAGCGATGTAGTCGCCATCGGCGTCGCAGCTGAAAGCGGTCCCGTCTTCACACGCCAGCTCATGCAGGGCCGTCTCAACGCGGACTATCGCCCAACTGGCGATGGTCCCTGCTTCATCTCCGTCCAGGCCGGAGCCTTCCGCGCGGACGCGCCAAATCCGGCCGAAACTTCCGCAACCATTGCAACCTTCACTCCCACAATCGAAACCGCCCAGATCCGCACCAAACCCGGTGAGCCCTTCCGCGGCAGCTCGCAAACGGTCGATCTCGCTTCTGCGCAGCTCATTGTCAGCGTGGGACGCGGAATTAAGGACGCGGAAAACATCCCTCTCGTTCAGAACCTCGCCACGGCTCTCGGTGCGGAACTCGCCGCCTCGCGTCCCATCTGCGACAACGGCTGGCTCTCTATGGATCACCAGGTCGGCAGCTCCGGCCAAACAGTCTCGCCCAAGCTCTATCTCGCCGTCGGCATCTCCGGAGCCATCCAGCATCTGGTCGGCATGAAGGGTTCGCAGTGCATCGTGGCCATCAACAAAGACGCCGATGCCCCCATCTTCGAAGTAGCCGACTACGGCATCGTCGGCGATTTATTCGAAGTGGTTCCTGCGCTTACCGAAGCAATCAAAGCAGCCCGCAAATAAGCGCGGGATTATAGCTTTCGCCTGATTGAGCCGCACCACTGAAAGTCGATTGGAGAACGATGCCATCAACTCCCGATACGCAGTCGACGCGCATCGAACTTGTGCCTGCCTCGCCTGAGCAGGAGCCAATCCTCGCTAACCTGCTCGAGTTCTACATCCACGACTTCAGCGAATTCTATCCAATGGATCCAGGCCCCGACGGCCGCTTCGGATACCCCAACCTGTCCGCTTATTGGAGCCATCCGGACCGCTATCCATTCCTGATCGAAGCCGGCGGCAAACTGGCAGGACTCGTCCTCGTGAAAAAGGATCGGGGAGTAGCAAGCGTCGGCCCAGTCTGGGACATTGCGGAGTTTTTCATTCTGCGTGCCTGGCGAAGAAAAGGAATCGGGACAGAAGCCGCCCATCAAGCCTGGGAGCGATTTCCAGGCGAGTGGGAACTGCGCGCGATGCAATCGAATCGCAACGCAGTGGAATTCTGGCAACGTGCGATCGCAGGATTCACCGGCGCGGCCATCAAACCCGCCCTTCTCGAGAAGGGCGGAGTAATATGGCAAGTTTTTCGATTCGAATCCAAGCCGGCCGCAAAGGAATAATGTGCGAATCTTCCGTGCGAGCGATGGAACGCTCTCAAGCGCAGATTTCCGCGCCTAAACCGGATACCCGCCCGTAATGTACCCTTGCAACGCCTGAATTGTCTCTTCGTGCCCCGTGATCACCCACTTCACCAGGTCGCCGATGGAGATCATCCCCACCACGGTCTCTCCCTGCAACACCGGCAAATGGCGAATGCGGTGTCCGGTCATCAAAGCCATGCACTCGTCCACGCTGTGCTTCGGGGTTACAGAAACTACCGGGCTCGTCATAATCTGGCCCACGCGAGTTTCCCTCGATGGATGGCCCATCAGGATGCCTTTGCGCGTATAGTCGCGCTCTGAAAGCACGCCCACCAGGCGATTGTTGGCAATCACCATCAACGCGCCAACATCGTATTCCGCCATCTTCTCAATCGCTTCGTAAACCGAGTCGTCCGGCGCTATCGACAGGATTCTGTTCTCGCTCTTGCTTTCCAGCACAGCTGCAATCGTATTGGAATTTTTCATCCGATCCTCCAGGTCCTGCTTTCAAGTCCTGCTCAGCCCCATCCCGGGCGTCCATCTCATCCTGCGGCCCTTCTCATCTTGGGAATGCAGTGTATCTCGATCAGCACAGAAAGGTACAGCACTTTTAGTGCAGACAAATTCCGGCTCGCCCGCGCAATCCAGAAGGTCATATTGGACCGCGCCAATCCAAAATGCCGTGCGCCGCATTTGCGCCCCCATAGCCTCAGGCTTTATGGTTCGTTGTTTGCCGCGCAAAAAATGGGGGCGATACCATGCTTCTTCCTGAAACCTATCAAGCCGCGCTCTTTCTCATGATCCTGAGCATGCTCTGCTGGGGTTCCTGGGCCAACACCCTCAAGCTCTGCCCTGGCTATCGTTTCCAGCTTTTCTATTGGGACTACACCTTCGGCCTGCTGCTCGCAACACTCGTCTGGGGATTGACCGCCGGCAGCCTCGGCCACTCCGGCTCGACCTTCCTTGAAGCCGTAGCCCACACACCGCTGACGGCCATTCTCTACGCAGCTGCGGGTGGAGTGGTCTTCAACGTCGCCAACCTCTTGCTCGTTGCCGCCATTGACGTCGCAGGTCTCGCCGTAGCTTTCCCCGTTGGCATTGGATTGGCCCTGGTCATCGGCGCGGTCTCCAGCTACGTCATCAGCCCAGCCGGCAACCCTTTGCTCCTTTTCGGTGGAGTTGCCATGGTCACCATCGCCATCATTCTCGACGCCGCGGCTTATCGCAAACGTGAATCCACGTCCAAGGCCACAACCACTCGCGGCATCGTTCTCTCGCTCGTCGCCGGAGTGCTCATGGGGGGCTGGTATCCCATCGCTACCCACTATCTGGCCCGTGATGCCGGCCCCGGGCCCTACGCCATCGCATTCTACTTCGCACTCGGCGTGCTGCTCTCCACCATTCCTGCCAACTTGCTGCTCATGGCCAAGCCTCTTGACGGCAAACCTCCGGTCGACGGCTCCGGCTACGGCCGCGCCCCTTTCGGCTGGCACCTGGCAGGCCTTCTGGGTGGAGCGATCTGGTGCGTCGGCGCAGTCGCCAACTTTATTGCGTCGGTCGCACACCTGGCCAAACCCATCGGCCCAGCGGTGTCTTACTCCATCGGCCAGGGCGCTACCATGATCTCGGCCTGCTGGGGCGTCTTTGTCTGGCACGAGTTTGCCGGCTCTCCGCGCGCCGCCAAATTGCTCCTGCTCTTCATGTTCATCTTCTTCCTGCTGGGGCTCGGCGCCATTGCGCTAGCCCCGCTCTATTGAGGCCGGCATCATGACCGATTTCCGAAAGCCCATCGTCGTCGTAGGAAGCGTCACCATGGATATGGTGACGCTCACCCCGCAAATTCCCCGCATCGGTCAAACCGTTATTGGTACCGATTTTGGCACCACCCCCGGCGGCAAGGGCGCCAACCAGGCAGTCGCCGCAGCGCGCCTCGGTTATCCAGTGCATATGGTCGGCAAAGTTGGCCGCGACGCTTATGGTCCGCTCCTGCTCGATAACCTCGCCCGCGCTGGCGTCGAGACCGCCGCCATGGAGAAAGTCGACGGACCCTCCGGTCTTGCGCCAATCTTTCTTTCCGAAGCCGGCGAAAATGCCATCGTCGTAGTCCCCGGCGCCAACGGCAAAGTCGATTCGGCCACCGTCGATCGCCATGCCGCGCTCATCCGTTCCGCCGGCATGGTCCTCTGCCAGCTCGAGCTGCCCATGGAGACCGTCAGCTACACCCTGGCCCTTTGCGCGGAAGCCGGCATTCCCGTCATGCTCGATCCCGCGCCCGCCGCACCTCTCCCTGATCAATTCTGGAGCCAAGTCGCATGGTTCACGCCCAACGAAACCGAAGCCGCGTTTTATCTGCACGACAACTCAAAGCCGGCAGACTCTGCGCAGCATTTGCTCGCCCGCGGCCTGCAAGGTGTCGTTCTCAAGCGTGGCGCGGAGGGAGCCTACCTTGCAGTCGCCGGTGGCAAGGCCGCCTGGGTACCGGCCTTCAAGGTAGAAGTTATTGACACCGTAGGCGCAGGCGATTGCTTCAACGGTGCGTTTGCGGTGGCGCTGCTCGAGGGGCGTGATCCGTGGGAAGCAGCGCGCTTTGCCAGTGCCGCAGCCGCCATCTCCGTCAGCCGCCGCGGCGCGCAAGCTTCCATGCCAACCCGCGCCGAGGTGGATGCATTTTTGACGGAACACGCATGACCGACTCTCGGAACATTTTCGTCCGCGCGGAATCCAAACCATCGGAGCACTGACTTCAAATGATTCGCAAATCTTCCCTTGGACTGCTCGCCCTGGCCATCACCATCTCGGCCGCCGCGCCCACTCTAGCCCAGGACACACAATACTCCCCGCGCGGCCAACAGATTCCCTCACCTGACTGTCTCTACCTCCATAACGCCTGGGACAATGCGGTCGTCGCCGGCTGCGTTCCCTTCACGCATGAGCGCTGGATCCACGACCTGCAGCACTGGCGCGCCGAGCGCCGCATCCGCATCGCCTATGACCCCTCCCGATACGATTTGCCAGCCCTTCACTGGACCCAGTCAAGCTTCATCCAGCCGCAATTAATGGTGCAGGACCGTTACTTCTACGACCCCGTATCCGGCCGCTATACCGTCGACCGCTACCTCGACGATCTCGAGAAACGCTACGGCGGCATCGACGCAGTTCTGGTCTGGTCCACCTATCCAAATATGGGCATTGACGACCGCAATCAGCTCCAGATGGTCGAATCCATGCCGGGCGGCGTCGAAGGCGTCCGGCAGATGGTCGCCGATTTCCATCGACGCGGCGTCCATGTCCTCTTCCCCATGATGATGTGGGATGAGGGGACGCATCAGCCCGATCAGTCATGGCCTGACGCCATCGCCGCCCTCATGAAGCAGATAGACGCCGACGGCATCAACGGCGACACCCAGGATGGTGTGCCGCTCGGTTTTTCGCTGGCTGCGGAAAAAATCGGCCACCCTCTGGCCTTTGAACCGGAAAGCTCCCCCAGCGATGAAGCCCTCGCGTGGAACGTCATGACCTGGGGCCAGTACAGTTTTCCCTTCATCCCCATGGTCGACCGCTTCAAGTGGCTGGAAACCCGCCACATGGTCAACATCAGCGACCGCTGGAATTCCGATAAGACCAGCGACCTCCAATTCGCCTTCTTCAACGGCGTCGGCTGGGAAAGCTGGGAGAACGTATGGGGCATCTGGAACGGAATCAACCCGCGCGACGCCGAAGCCACGCGCCGCGTCGCCACCATTGAACGCGCTGTAGCTCCCTTCCTCGTCAGCCCCGATTGGGAACCCCTCTATCCCATGCACAACTACGGCGTTTACGCCAGCCGCTGGCCACTGGGGAATGAAACCGTTTGGACCATCGTCAACCGCACCGGCTACAACATCGACGGACGCCAGATGGATGTGCCCATCAAGCCCGGCATGCGCTACTTCGACCTCTACCATGGGAAGGAATTAAAGCCCGATACTGCCGGCCCCGCCGCCGTCCTCAGCTTCGACCTTGAAGCCAACGGCTATGGAGCAATTCTGGCCACGCCCGGCGAACCAACTGAATCGATCAAGGCCCTCACGAAGCGCATGGCCGCAATAACCAAAGAGCCGCTCGACAGTTTTTCTCATGCCCCCGAAATACTGCCCCAGACCCTCGTCGAAATCCCGTCAACGAAACCCGCAACCGAGGCACCAGCCGGAATGATCCGCATCCCTGGGGGACAGTTTGTCTTTAAAGTGCAGGGCACAGAGATAGAGGGCGGAGGGAATTCAGGCGTCGACGTGCAGTATCCCTGGGAAGACTCCCCGCGCCGCTTCCACGAGCGTTCCATGCAGATCGCCCCGTTTTTCATCGACAAATTCCCGGTCACCAACATGCAGTTCAAGCAGTTCCTCGACGCCACTCATTACACGCCCCGCGACCCCATCAACTTTCTTCGCGATTGGACGGACGGCACTTTTCCCCAGGGCTGGGAGAACCGCCCCGTGACCTGGGTCTCACTTGAAGATGCGCGCGCCTATGCAAAATGGGCCGGCAAACGCCTGCCCCACGAGTGGGAGTGGCAATTCGCCGCGCGAGGAATCGATGGCCGGACTTTTCCCTGGGGCAACTACTGGCAGTCGGCAAGCGCTCCCACCCCCGCCACCGGCCGCACCATGCCCGGCCCCGATCCCGTCGACGCTCATCCCAATGGAGCGAGTCCCTACGGAGTAATGGACATGGTGGGCAATGTCTGGCAATGGACAGACGAATTCCAGGATGAACATACCCGAACCGCCATCCTCCGCGGTGGCGAGTACTACCAGCCGCAAGGCTCCATCTGGTATTTCCCCCAGGCCTATCGCAACGACGAGCACAGCAAGTTGCTCCTCATGGCTCCCGGCTACGACCGCTCCGGCGGTGTAGGCTTCCGCTGCGTCGTTGACGCAAAACCGTAACCGTCGCGAAGGACTCACGCGTCCATGTCGTCGCCGACTTACTAAGTCACTAACTTCGCCTGGTAGAGGCTAACTTGCTGACTTGCTGACTCGCTGACCCGCTGACTCGCTGTTCCCGTTCACGCCACCTCGTTCTCCAGCGTCCCAATCGGATCAATCGTGATGCGAATCAAGTCCCCGCTCGCCAACGTAAACGAACTTGGCGGCACTATCCCCGTCCCCGTCATCAGGAAGCATCCCTGCGGAAACGAATTATCCCGGAACAGATACTCCACCAGAGTCCTCGGGTCGCGCTTCAATTCCGTCAGCGCCACCTGCCCCGCAAATTCCACATTTTCAGCGCGCACAATCTCAATCGCAATCTCCGTCGTGGCCGCCAGCGGCTCCTCGCTTACCAGAAGCCCCGGCCCCAGCGCGCAACTGCCGCTGTAAACCTTCGCCTGCGGCAAATACAGTGGGTTCTCGCCCTCAATGTCCCGCGAACTCATATCGTTCCCAACGGTATAGCCCGTAATCCGACCCGTTGAACTCACCAGCAGCGTCAACTCCGGCTCAGGCACACTCCACGTCGCATCCGCGCGAATCCGCACCTTACCGCCCGTCCCCACGGTGCGGCTGGCCGTCGACTTGAAGAACAGCTCCGGCCGCTCCGCCGAGTAGACGCGATCGTAAAAACTCCCTCCGCCCGCGTCCTTTGATTCCTCCATGCGCGCCCCGCGGCTGCGGTAGTACGTCACACCCGCCGCCCACACCTCCTGCTTGCCGATAGGCGCAAGCACTTCCGCGGTGTCAAACGCTGAAACGGGCTTCTGCCCCGAGATCAGCCCACCCAGAGCACCATGCAAGTCATCGAGCGCCAGCAGCCGGTCCCAGTCCGCCACAACAATGCGGAAATATTGCCCACCTTCTTCGACGAAACAGCCGGACTTTGTGCGGTAAAGTCTCATTGCAGCTCTCCTGCTTCCGGCTTCCATAGTAAACGGACCGCTTCCGATTGAAACAAGGGCGAACGGCCGAAACTCAGTTGCCGTTCGCCCCTATTCCCTGTTCCCTGTTCCCTGTACTTCTACCACCATTCCATCAGGCGTCCCGAAGAAACCTTCGCAGTGCTCTCCGGCTTTTCTGTGCGGATCAGCAGCAGCGGAATGTGTACCAGCCTTATCAGCTTCTCCGCAATCGACCCAAACACCACCGGATGCCATCCCGTTGTCCCGTGCGTCGAGACCACAATCAGATTGATATGTTCACGATCGATCACGTCCAGAATGCTTCCGGCAATGTCGTTGTCCACTTCCACACTCGAAGTCGCCTTGATCCCTTTGGCAGCCAGCGCAGCCACT
>Ga0181531_10001562_pt1 | contig 14425 bp, 8 predicted proteins | sample PEATcosm2014_Bin_38_FD_119743 | JGI IMG/M metagenome (GOLD analysis project Ga0181531, IMG submission 119743) | Peatland microbial communities from MTU Mesocosm Facility, Houghton, MI, USA - PEATcosm2014_Bin11_10_metaG | ecosystem: Environmental > Terrestrial > Soil > Wetlands > Peat | place... | reverse complement strand
GCCGTGATGATGTCCAACGGACGAATGTTGTTTTCAAGGCAATGCTTGAGCGCGTGCGCCGCTTTCTTGGAGAGCTCGATCCGAGCGGGATTCGGCTCCGTGCGGCTGAACGTGTCGTCCGTCCAGCGCTCGGCCGGAATGGTTCCAGTGCCGGGAACGGAGAGGCCAATGGCTTCGCCCAGGCAATTCATCGAATTGGCTGTGAACATTCCGGCGCAACTTCCACATCCGGGACAGGCCTTCTCGGCCAGCGAGCGCAACTGCACATCGCTCATCTTACCTACGCTGTGTTTGCCCACGCCTTCAAAAACGGTGATGAGATCGGTGCCGCCGGGGCCAGCCAGCATAGGGCCTCCGCTCAGGTACACGGCAGGAATATTCATGCGCGCCATGGCGTTATACATCGCCGGAACGATCTTGTCGCAGTTGGCAATGCCGATCCATGCGTCACACGGATGCGCGCCGAGAATCGTCTCAATCTGGTCGGTGATGAGCTCGCGTGAGGGCAGCGAGTACTTCATGCCGAAATGTCCCATGGCGATGCCGTCGCACACTGCTCCACCGACGTTGGCATACCATACGTTGAATCCCAACGCCTTCAGCTCGTCGCGAACGATCTGGCCGATTTTATCGAGATGCGCGTGGCCCGGAATCTGCGTGGTGTAGGAGTTGATGACGGTGACGAAAGGCTTCTTCAGATCGTCGAGCGAGTCGATCAGGCCTTCGGCCATCATCAGCGAGGCCGCGGGCAACATGTGAGCACCTTCGGCAACAATTCGGCTGCCACGTTTGCGAATGTCTTCGATTCCGGGATTCATGGAATCCAGTTTACTTTACCCAGCGGGTTGGGTGCATCGGAGAACTCTGCCATCGGGCCAAAGCGCCTGGTCTTTGAACAAATCCTCAAATTAATCCTGTATCGCCAACGCCGCTTGCGCATCAGTTCTATCAGTGGGCCGGGCGGATTTGCCCGTGAATCCACCGAATCCTGATCTGACCATTCGAAGAGGGAGAAACTTGCGATGACCGATTCCACACAGACCACTGGAGTCAACACCCTGCTGACACCCGGTACAAAGGCTCCGGATTTCACTTTACCGGTTGCCCCTGGACAGACGTTCTCGCTCAGCGAACTGCGCGGCAAGCCCGTGATTCTGGCCTTTTATCCCGCTGACTGGAGCCCCACTTGCGGCGATCAGATCGGCCTCTATAACGAGATTTTGCCCGAGTTTCAGAAGCTTGGCGCTGAGTTGCTCGGCATCTCCGTGGACGGCGCGTGGTGCCACAAAGCGTTCAGTGAGAATCGCAAGCTGCGCTTCAAACTGCTGGCAGACTTCGAGCCCAAGGGGCTGGTGGCCAGGCAGTACGGCGCCTATCGCAGCGCTGACGGCATCAGCGACCGCGCGCTGTTTGTCATCGATAAGAACGGCATCATCAGTTGGAGCTACTTATCGCCAATCCGCGTGAATCCCGGGGCAGATGGCATTCTGGAGGCGCTGGAGAAACTGCAGAATAAGGCTGCGTGAGAAGTTCAGTGACAAGGAGTCGTGCATGACCAAGCTGAAAGTTCCCGTCTCCGCCGATGATCACGCTGAGGGACCGGAGAGCGCTCCCGTTACGCTGGTGGAATACGGTGACTATGAGTGTCCCCACTGCGGACACGCCCACACCATCGTTCAGCGGCTGCAAAAGCGCTTTGGTAAACAGCTGCGCTTTGTTTTTCGCAATTTCCCACTCACCCAGGCGCACCCCAACGCCGAAGCTGCGGCTGAAACCGCCGAATTCGCCGCCGCACACGGCAAATTCTGGGAGATGCACGACCTGCTCTTTGAGAACCAGGAGCGCCTGAATCCGGGACTCCTGCTGGAACTTGCCAGCCGCATCGGGCTTTCTGCCCCAGCCCTGAGCATGGCTTTGGACGAAGGCTTGTTTGCCGACCGCGTGCGCTCCGACTTCAGCGGCGGCGTTCGCAGCGGAGTCAATGGCACTCCCACGTTCTTCCTCAACGGCGAGCGTTACGACGGCTCGTGGGAATTTCCAGAGCTGCTGCTCGTCTTGGATCAGGCAGTGGAAACCTCCAGCCCCCGTGCGGAACCATAGTCTCCGGACAGCTTCAGGGTAAGGCGAAAATGCAAGTTGCCGATGTGATTGAGTAGCGGGTGTGAAGATTTCGCCATGTGTTTGCTGCTTGTTGCCACGATCCCACGATTGAGGGCCTTATGTCCAAAGAAGAGGATGACGCAGGGAATAACCATCTGTCGCTTCGTGAGAAGCTGCTCGACGGCCTTCATGATGGCGTCTACTTCGTGGACAAGGATCGCAAGATTCTCTATTGGAACCAGGGTGCCGAGCACCTAACCGGATACCGTGCCGACGAGATGGTTGGACGTTTCTGCTTTGATAATCTGCTCTCCCACGTCAATGACGCTGGCTGCGCACTCTGCCTGAATGGATGCCCGCTGGCAGCCACCCTAGACGATGGCGAGCGTCGCGAAAGCGAAGTGTATCTTCGCCACAAACACGGACATCGAGTTCCTGTCTCGGTGCGGATTGCGCCCCTCTATGATGGCAATCAAAAAGTAGTGGGGGCGGTTGAAATCTTCAGCGACGCCACGGCCAAAAAGCGGATTGAACGCAGAGTAGGTGAGCTGGAGCACCTGGCGTTCCTCGACGCCCTGACCGGCATTCCGAACCGCCGCTATGCGGAGTTGAAGGTGGGCCAGGCAGTGCAGGAGGTTCAGCTCTTCGAACGTTCGGTGGGACTCCTCATGTTTGACGTGGACAACTTCAAGACCGTGAATGACCGTTATGGCCACGGGGGCGGTGATGAGGCCCTGCGTACCATGTGCAAGACACTCTCCCATCATCTCCGCTCGGGAGACACCGTGGGGCGCTGGGGAGGCGAAGAGTTTCTGGTCATCGTAACGGACATCGCACAGGAAGGACTGGGCGAGTTCGCCGACCGCTGTCGAATGCTGATCGCAGAATCAGTCGTCCCAGTGGCTGGCGAACAACTTCGCATCACGGTGTCTGTAGGGGCCACCATTATCAAGACCGATGATTCGGCGCACGCGGCCATCAGTCGCGCCGATGAACTAATGTACAAGAGCAAGGCCGCCGGACGGAACCGAATCACCTTGGGCTGATAGTCGCTACGGTTCGCGCGAATGCCAGCGCACTCCGACCCGTGCCAGCGTGGGCGGAGCAACGTTCAGGGTAGGCGTGCGTGCAATCGCATAGCGACGGTCCAGCAAATTATCCACCACAATGTAGGCAGCAAAGCCGCGCGGCAAAGATCGCGTGACACCCGCGTTGGCCACAAATGCCCCCGCTAACGGAAACTGATTCAGATCGTCATCGAACTGTCGGCCAAAGTAGCGGCCATCCACCACCACCGTCCAATCCCGGCGCACATAGCTGACTCGCACAGTCGCGGAGTGGCGCGGCACCTCGGGAATCCAAAGACCCACGAGTGCCGGATTGGCCGCAAAGCTGGCCACCGTGGAGTGCGAGTACTGATAGGCGGCGTCCAACTGCATCGTGCGGAAATGCAGGCTCGCAGCGGCTTCCATGCCAGTGGCACGGAGAGCTCCCAGGTTCTCACGCTCACGGGTAATCAGCGAAGCTGTTGAGCTGAGCGTCACGTTTGAAACAGGATCGTGAATGTCATTCCAAAAGCCGGTGGCCCGCAGCGACGTGCGCGCATTGAGCGCGTAGAGCGCCGCAACCTGTGCGACCGTGGATCGCTCATCGCGCAACAAAGGATTGGCGTTCGTCAAGATATTGCCAACCCGGAAGCTGCGGTAAAGCTCGTTAACAGTTGGCGCGCGAAACGCCCGTGCGATGGATGCGGATAACGTCCATCTCGATTGCGGCGAATAGGTGAGAGCGATGCGCGGATCGAAGGCGAGTGCGCTTTTCGAAGGCAGTTGCGTGTACGTGGTCTGCGACGAGGCAGCCGGCGGCACGGTGATGGAGCGGGCATCGAAGTTCGCCCAGTGATCGAGACGCGCCGAAACATTCAGCAGGAGCTTTTGCGAGAGGCGCAGACGATCCTCGACGAACGCGCCGTAGCGCGATTGCACGCCGCCATTGCGCAGGTAACCCACCGGAAGGCCGCCCGAGTAGGCGTACTCGTCGCTTTCGCCCTCGATATGGCGGAGATCCACTCCGGCGACCAGCAACTGGCGCGCCGCCGCAGGGCGCGACCACAAGAGGCTCGCTCCGATCTGGCTGGCCGGGACACCCTGATTGCGCGTCAGCGCCTCACTGTTGCGGTCCGTACTGATCGAAGTGAACGTCTGGCGCAGCGTTTCCGTGCCTCCATACACTCGCGCAGAAAACACTCCGAAGCGGCTACTGGTGACGTCCCATCCTGTGCTGAGATCGCGCAGGGTCGCACCGTTCGTTTGCAGATGCGTTCCATTCTGCCGCGATTCACCGTAGAGTGATCCGCCGAAGAAGACGCGCACGTTGGGGTTGAGCTGAAAATCGAAGCGCGGAGCAAACCCCTCGTCCGTGGAACCAGAGTAGAAGTCGACCGCGCCGCGCAGTGCGAAAGGTACGGGGATGTAGCCATCGGTCGAGCTGCCAAAGAACAATCCGGACGCAGCCCACCGCCCACGATGCGTGGAGAGAGTAGCCGAACCGTTTGGGGTGTGTAGGTTCCCATACGAAAAATCCACGGTTGCATGCGAGGTATCAGAGGCCAGGTCAAACGGTTGTGGCGAGACAATGTTGATAGCTCCGCCGATTGCGTCACTGCCATACAGTCCGCTGCCGCCTCCGGTCTGCAACTCGACTCGCTCAGGCGCGGTGGCAGGAAGGCGCTGCCAGTACACCCATCCTCCGAAGGGATCGTTAAGCGGGATGCCGTCCTCTAACACCAGCGCGCGACTGGCGGCGCTGGAGCCGGTTCCCTGCAAAGAGACTCCCTGCGTCGTGGGATTCGCCGTCCAGGAAGGCGTGCGACGGTAGAGCGAAAACCCGGGAGCCGCTCGCAACGCTTCGTCCAGCGATAGCGTAGGCGCAAGGCCAAGCGACTTCGCACTGAAAGTTGTGGTCCCCGGCGCAAGCATGCCGCTGGATGCGCTCACGCAGACTAACTCCCCTGGCCGTGCAATTGAGAGTCGGATCACGAGGTGAGCCGCATCCGCAGAGGTTATTCCCGCTAGCGAAATATGTTCCTCGGCAAAGCCCGACGCCAGTACCGTGACCTCGCCGGATGCTACCGCCAGCCGAAATCGGCCCTCCGCATCGCTGCGCGTCACGTGGCCCTGCGAGTCGCTGAGCATGGCACCGGAAACAACCGCTCCCGTGGAATCCGTGACCACGCCGCTGATTGCGGTCTGGGCCACGGCAGCGGAGACCAGCAACAGCACTGCGGCGAAGAAGAGCGAGGTGAATCTCACCATGCGAGCATTCATCGAACAGCTTGGATGCAAGCTCCTGAATCCCGTTTGCCCCGCCTGTATTCTCGGTTTGAGTTCTACGGCTATTCCCAGTATGCTGAGTGCCACTTCGGTGGCGTCCATGGGGTGTGGCGCCGCTGCCGTTCTCGTTTTGCGGAAATCGCGAGGTTCAGAATGCCAACCGTTGGACTGTTCATTCCTTGCTACGTCGATCAGCTTTATCCGCAGGTGGGCTTGGCCACGCTTCACATCCTGAAGAGCCTTGGACTCAACGTCGAGTTTCCTGAAGAGCAAACCTGTTGCGGCCAGCCGATGGCCAACATCGGTTGCACAAGCGATGCCGAGCCCCTTGCAAAACGCTTCCTCCACATCTTCGGCGGCTACGAGCATGTGATTGCCCCATCTGGAAGCTGTGTCTCAATGGTGCGCAACCACTACGAGCAATTCCTTTCAGGCCAGCCCGGATTCGAACACCTGCGCAGCAACACCTTCGAACTGTGCGAGTACCTCGTGGACATTGCGCGCGTCTCCCGCGTGGATGGTGAGTTTGCCCATCGCGTCGGATTGCACATGAGCTGCCATGGCCTGCGCGAGCTCGGCCTGGCCAGTGACACGGAACGCATGGTGCCGCCATTCAACAAGGTCCGCGGCTTGCTGAGCCAATTGCGCGGCATTGATTTGAAAGAGCTCTCGCGCCCCGATGAGTGCTGCGGATTCGGCGGCACGTTCGCCATCACCGAAGAGGCTGTCTCTTCGCTGATGGGACGTGATCGCATTGCCGATCACGAGAACGCTGGAGTGGAAGTGTTGACCGGGTTCGATATGTCTTGCCTTATGCACCTGGATGGACTGATTCAGCGGGCGCACAAACCGATGCGCGTGATGCACGTTGCTCAGATTCTGGAAAACGCGAGGCTCTCATGAGCAGTCATCCTGAAAAAGCATCTGCGTTCCTCACCGACGAGCCACGCGCTCACTGGCATGATCAGTCCGTGTGGTTCGTGCGCGTAAAGCGTGACCGCCAGGCCAAGATGATTCCCGAGTGGGAGCAACTGCGCGAGACTGCGGCGGGCATCAAATCGCACACAATCTCGCGCATGGCCGAGTACCTTGAGGAGTTCGAAAAGAACGCCACCGCCAACGGCATTCATGTGCATTGGGCACGCGACGCCGCCGAGCACAATGAGATTGTCTATCGCATTCTGGCCGACCACGCGGTGACGCGACTGGTGAAATCGAAGTCCATGCTCACCGAAGAATGCGACATGAACCCGTATCTCGAGGAGCGCGGCATTGAGGTGGTGGACACCGATCTTGGTGAGCGCATCATGCAGTTCCTGCACCAGCCTCCCAGCCACATCGTGATGCCGGCCATCCATCTCAAGCGCGAGGAGATTGGTGAGCTCTTCCACATCAAGCTGGGCACCACGAAAGGCGCGAGCGACCCCAATTACCTGACCGAGGCGGCGCGCGGACACCTGCGCGAAAAGTTTCTGGCCGCGCAGGCCGGGCTGACGGGAGTGAATTTCGCCATCGCCGAAACCGGGGGCGTGGTGGTTTGCACCAACGAAGGCAATGCCGACATGGGAACAAGTCTGCCGCCGCTGCACATCGCCTGCATGGGCGTGGAGAAAATCATACCCGGCACGCACGAGCTCGGAGTTTTTCTGCGTCTGCTGGCGCGCAGCGCAACCGGTCAGCCGGTCACCACCTACACCAGTCACTTTCACGGACCGGTACGCGACGGAGAAATGCACGTGGTCATCGTGGACAACGGACGCAGCGCCATCCTCAACAGCAAAGAGCATCGCCGAATCCTGTCCTGCATTCGCTGCGCCGCCTGCGCCAACACCTGCCCGGTGTATCGCCGCTCCGGTGGCTACAGCTATGACTACACAATCCCCGGCCCCATTGGCTCTCTGCTGGCGCCGCTGCGCGACCTGCGCAAATACAGCACCCTGCCCTATGCGTGCAGCTTGTGCTCCTCGTGCACAGACGTTTGTCCCGTGAAGATTGACCTGCACCACGAGCTTTACACCATGCGTCAAGAGGTTGTGAAGCAAGGCATATTGCCGCTGCATAAAAGAATCGCCATGGCCGCGATGCGCTGGGTAATGAGCGTGCCGTGGGCCTACCGCATGGCCGGAAAGCTGATGCGATGGCTTGTTCCGCGACTGCCACGAGCCTTGGTTTACAGCAAGCTGAATACCTGGGGACGGCAACGCGAGCTACCTCCGATGCCTAAGAAAAGTTTCCGCGAGCTGCTCAAGGAGGAGCGTTCATGAGCAGCCGCGATTCCATACTGCGTGATTTGCGCCGCAACGCTCCGACGCTCTCGCCACTGCCAACGGTTCCTGCAGGAGTGGAATACGACGACCCTCAACGGCAGTTCGAGGAGGTGTTCACCTCGGTTGGCGGACGCTGCGTGCACGTGCCTGATGCGGCGGCTCTGAAGGCTCAGGTTGCGAGCCTCGATGTGTACGCCAATGCTCGAACCATCGCCTCCCTGGTAGATGCAATTGACAGTCGCAACCTTGATCCCGCAACCATCGCGGACCCGCATCAACTTGCTGACGTCGATGTCGCCGTTCTGCCCGCCGAGTTCGGAGTGGCGGAGAATGGCGCAGTGTGGATTCCTGGCAGCGCGCTGGGACCGAACCGCGCGGTCTTCGTCATCGCGCAGTATCTTGTCATCGTGTTGAACGCGTCAGAAATCGTCTCCAACATGCACCAGGCTTACGAGCGAGTGCAGATCGAGCGTCCCGGATTCGGCTTGTTTCTCTCGGGACCATCCAAGACCGCAGACATTGAGCAATCGCTGGTGATCGGCGCACATGGCGCGCGCAGTTGCACTCTGTTCCTCGTGGGTTCGCCGTAACCAGCTTGCGCGCAGTTCGGGACCTCCAACGGTATCGGCTCACGCGGCGGCGACGAAGCGGTAATAGTTCGAATCAGTCGATCTTCGTAACGCCACCAGCCCTGAAAAATCCGGTCGCTGCCCAAGCGAACTTGCAGTGGACGCCATGTGTCCGACGCGTCGAATTCAACGGAAGACATCGGTGTGACCGTCAAGCACCTCGTGTCCATCCGAAGGCCAATCCGCAGTGTTTTAAGCACGCTCTCCTTTGCGCTCCACAGCAACGCCAACAGCGCCGCCCGATCCGCCAAATCAGCGCAGGCGATCCACTCCTGTTCTGGGATTGTGAAGTAGTCAGCCGCGAAGGCATCACTGCGCGGTTCCACGGTTTCCAGGTCGCAACCTACATCGTTTGCCAGTGCCTCGTCAGATTCTGTAATCGCGCAAAGAGCGGTTCCAGCGCTATGACTGATCGAGATGCTGACGTCGGCTGCGATGCCCACGAGAACTACCTCGGGAGCACCTGAAGCCGCAGGACGAATTTCAATTTCCGCCAGCGATTGGGCATCGGCGGGCCGGTGCATATAAGACGCGAGCGCGAGCTTCGCAGTCCATCGTCCCAGCCGCCAATCACTTCGACGTTTTTCGAAGCGCATGGCGTTGAGTGACGCGACATCTCTCGCGCTCAGCCAATCATTCTCCACCGGCACGTCGGCTACGCACTGTTCCAGCCAATACACATTCATGCCTGCCCTCGCCGTTCGTCAGGCAACCGCATGCAAAGCCTTCAACAACTCGCCGCTCACACTCTCCGGCAATGCGATCGTCTGGTAGCCGTGCAGTTGCAGATACACTTTCCCCGCTGCATCCACCACCTCCGCATCAAACGTCCCTCCATCCGGCTGAGGAGTGATGACCGCATAGAACTGGCCGTTCGCCTGTTCCGGTGCCGTCAGCGGGCATACCTGGTGGACATGCAGAGGCAGTCCCATCCGTCCGTCTTCGCTCATCTCCCAAAGTCCGGCGGTCTGGAAACAAAACTCAATCAGTCGCGGCTCCAACACTGTTTTGCGGTCGGCGGGTTGATGATTGGCCGGAAGGCTTTGCGCCATCTGTCCCACTGCTCCACCGTTCAGCCATGCCTGGTTCATCACCTGGTAGGCGGGCCCGTGGAAGTAGATGCGATAGATGTCTGAAGCCTTGATGTTTGCTCCTTCGGACTGCGGGAGCTTGTTGGCTGTAACTGGCACAGGCGCCTCTTTCGACATGCGCACGCGGCCCGTGAAGTGAGTCGTTGCTTCCGGCTCTGCCTGCTTCGGAAGAGTTCGATAGCCGATCAACTTGCAGTCCGCCACAACGGAATCGCCCTGTTGCGTGATCATCGCCTTGATCGTTACCGTGCGCGGCTGGTTGCGGTAGAACTTGAAGGGAGCCATGAAGTTGATGTCTTCCACGGCTTCAATGTGCCAACCAGGCAACAATGCCAGCGCCGCTTCGGCGAATGCCTCAATCCCCATCACGCCCGGCAGCACCGGAGTGCCGCTGATCTGATGGTCATAGAGGAACGGTTGAGCCGTCGGGTCCAACGTAGTCTCAATCGTTAGTCCGCTGTGGATTCCCACGCTCACCACTTTGCCGACCATCGGCCCGAGTGCGAATGAAAGACTCGCCGCTTCTGTATCCAATCCCCCGGTTGCGTCCAATTCGTTCATCAGTATTCCGAGACGCTGACCGATCAGGATTTCTCCAGTGGTGCCTCCCATCGTCAGTTCGCGGCGAATCAAAGGAATGCCCGCCTCGGGTGGCAACATATCAATGCCCGCCACTTCCATCATCTTGGGAATGGAGCCGCGCGTCGCCATGCCGATGCCGCCCCATGCCGTCCAATCAATCGCAATGCCGCGAGTCGCCGGCTTCGTCGTGCGGAAGCTCGAAGTGATCTTGCACAGCAGGTCATTCGCCGAGCTGTAATCGGCCTGGCCTCCGTTTCCGAAGCGTCCAGCAATCGAGCTGAACGCTACGGTCGCACCCAACGGCATGTCGTCAATCGAGCGCAGCAGATTGAACCAGCCATCGCTCTTGACGTCGAAGATCAGGTCGAACTCACGAGGGTCTTTGTCCGGCAGAAAGTGACTGCGCTCGATGCCCGCCGCATGCAGCAGAACATCAATGCGCCCACTTTGCTGACGTACCTGGTTGATCACCTCCGCGACACCCTCCGCGTTGGTGAGATTCACGCTGAAGTAATGTGCAGTGCCTCCCGCATCGTGCACGGCTTTGATGGCGCTGAGCGCAGCATGAGCTCTCTCCATGGCCGCCAATTCCTTTTCAACCAGCGCAGGAGTCGCGCGCTCACCGCGTTGCTGGATCCGTGCAAACAGATCGCGCTTGAGTCCATCTTTATCGCTGACAAACCGCTTCAGGTCGGGATTCTCAGGATCAGGCTTCGGCACCAGGTCCAGCAGGTAGAACGTGCCTCCCGAGGCCGCGGCCAGATCAGCCGTGATCGCCGAGACGATGCTTCCCGCTGCTCCTGTAATGACAAATACGCTGTTCTCATCCAGGATTAATCCGGGCTCCCCGTCAATGGCAGGCCGCTCTTGCAGGCTGATCGTCCAGCGCGCTCCGTCTCTGTATCCAATCTCAACCGCACCAGGATCGCGCGTGGTTTCTGCAATCAGGAGTTCGGAGAGTTCGCCCGCATCATAGCCAAGATCGAAATCGACTGCTTTGACCAGAACATCTCCGCGCTCCCGCTTGTACGTCTTCGTCATTCCCACCACTGCGCCACCCAGCGGCGCAACTGCTCCCGCCTCGTCGTATCCGTGTTGGCCTCCGAGCAGCGTCGCAGAAACTAGGAACGTTCCCGGCGCGGCAATCTGCTCATACAGCGTTCGCATCGTGTTGTAGAGCGCCTTGACGCGCACGTTCAGCGCCCCACGCCAGTCAGTCAGGTTCATCGCTCGCAGGCTCTTCTCCTGATCCAGCGCAGCGAGCCAGTAAACGCCCTGCACCGGACCAGCCGCCATCCACGTCTTCAGACGTTCGACCATTGCGTCGGCATCCAGCATTCCCTCGATGCGCAACACCTCGACACCCATCGACTGCAACTGCCGGATAAGCGCATCTGCCACTCCCGAGTGGTCGGGCATCAGCACCACCCTCGAGCCCGGCCCAAGAACCACGCCCGTAGACTTGCACAGATTCAGCGCAGGACGCAGCACAGGCACCGGCACGCGGCGAGGAATTCGGTCCGCCGCTTCAAACGATGCGACTGCCGCACGCGGTCGAGCAGGCTGCACCTTAGCAGCTTGTGGAGCTGTAGCCTTCGCCTCTGCGGCAGGAGAAACCTGGGTCTGAACGCCCTGCTTATCCACCGCGAACTTGATCACATGTGCCAAGGTCGGAAAGTCGTGCAGCTTCAGATTCTCTTCGCGAGGAATGTTGTAAGCCGCACGCACGGCCGCAAACATCTCCGCCTGCTTCACGGTATCAACGCCAAGGTCTGCTTCCAGATCGAGATCGAGATCCAGCATATCCTTGGGATAGCCCGTCTTCTCCGCGACAATCTCCAGCACTTTCTCCTTGATGGAATCGACAGAAACGGCCTCAACCATCGGCGCTGGTGCAGCCTTCGACGTCTCCGCATCCGCAGAGAATGTCGCAGCGACCGCCACAGCTTGGGCCGGCGCGTCAATCGAGACGGGTATTGCGGTCTCGTGCAACGCGCCCTGTTTATCCATTGCGAACTTGATTACGTGTGCCAGCGTCGGAAAGTCGTGCAGTTTCAGATTCTCTTCGCGAGGAATGTTGTAGGCCGCGCGCACGGCCGCAAACATCTCTGCCTGCTTCACGGTATCAACGCCAAGGTCTGCTTCCAGATCAAGATCAAGATCCAACATATCCTTGGGATATCCGGTCTTCTCCGCCACAATCTCCAGCACTTTTTCCCGGATGGAATCAATCGTTACCGCTGCAACCATCGGCACTGGTGCAGCCTGCGAGGTCTCCGCATACGTAGAGGATGTCGCAACGGCCGCAACCCCCTGCTTGTCCAAGGCGAACTTGATCACATGTGCCAGCGTCGGGAAGTCGTGCAGCTTCAGATTCTCTTCGCGAGGAATGTTGTAGGCCGCGCGCACGGCCGCAAACATCTCCGCCTGCTTCACCGTATCGACGCCAAGGTCTGCTTCCAGATCGAGGTCGAGATCCAACATATCCTTGGGATATCCCGTCTTCTCCGCCACAATCTCCAGCACTTTCTCCCGGATGGATTCAATCGTTACCGCTGCAACGATAGGCGCTGGCGCAGCCATGGCGGCAACCGCTGCGGACACAGGCTTCGCAACGGCGTTCGCTGCCGCCGTCACCGGACTGCTCGCCCCAGCACGCTTTTCATGCACGAAACGGATGACGTGCGCGAGGGTTGGAAAATCGTGAAGCTTTATATTTTCATCCCGAGGAATGCTGTAGATCTCGCGAATCGCTGCCATCATCTCCGCCTGTTTCACGGTGTCAACGCCGAGGTCTGCTTCCAGATCCAGATCATGGTCCAGCATATCCTTGGGATATCCCGTCTTCTCCACAACCAGGTTCAGGACGCGTTCTTGCACGTCATCCTCGCCGATATTGTTTGCAGCCGCCACCACCGCCACTGGTTCCGCTGTAACTTGCTTCGCTTCTGCCGCCACGGGCGCCGCCGCTGGAACTTCAACCTTCGCGCTGCGCTCGTGCACAAATCGAATGACGTGGGCAATCGTCGGAAACTCGCGCAGCTTGATCTGGTCATCGCGCGCGATGCCGTAAGCTTCACGAATCGTGGCAAACACCTCTGCTTGTTTCACCGTGTCCACGCCGAGGTCCGCTTCCAAATCCAGATCAAGGTCAAGCATGTCGATGGGATAGCCGGTCTTCTCTGCCACTAGGGCGAGCACTCGCTCTTTCACCGAATCGCCCGCCTTGTCGCCCGCTTTGATCGACACTGCTTCCCTCAACGGCGCAACTGTTTTCACCTGCGCAACTGCCTCAACGATTTCCGCGGTCTTCTGCATCGTCGGCCGGGCAACTTCCGCCACACGCGCTGGCTCTGATGGCGGAGCGATCGGCTTCGCCGGAGGCGCGGATTGAGCGCTCCTGGAAGCTTCCGCCATCGCATGAGCCTTTTCGTCACGCACCCGCAGCGTGCGATGCACCACTTCCAATTCGGAAGCCGGGAGCCCTGCAATCTGATTCATCCAAGCCGTCCACGCTTGCTGATCCACAATGCGATACCCATAGCCAAGCGCATTTTGTTTTGCATGGGCTCCGTCTTTCGTCGTTATCCAATGCAGCAGCGTCATGCTGATCTGCGAACCAAACCCGGCTGCCAACCGCAATGCGTATTCGACAGGATAGATGCCACCCTTCGACAGGTTCAGAGCTCCCAGTTCCGGATCAACTTCCTTGAAGTTTGCAACCGGAGGCACGCATCCGGTTTCGAGCGCTTTCACGGCCACCACATCTTCTATTCCGGTGGCCATCGCGTGTCCGGTGAAACCCTTCGTGTTGGCGATCACAATCTTGTCAGCAACGTCTCCAAAGACTTTACGCAGTGCGTTGATCTCCGCCGACGCGCTTCCTCCGCGAGCTGGTGTATAGGTTTCGTGCGAGACAAAAACCATCTTCGGCGCAATATCTTTGCGCGAGATGTTCTTCGCGCTTTCCGCCTGCACGATCAGGTTTTCCATGAGCTGGCCGATATGCTGCACATCGAGCCGCGTACCGTGGAAAGCGCTGTTCGCCGTCACCGTGCTCACAACTTCGCAGATGGGTTGCAGTCCACGTTCTTTCGCGGCCTCTGCGCTCTCAACCACCAGCGCTGCGGCGCCCATGCCGACCACCATGCCATGGCGGCGACGGTCAAATGGAATGCATGCATCTTCCACCGCTTCGTCCGTGGCTGCGGCTCCGCTCGCCAGGAAACCAGCTCCCATCCACTCCATCAGATTCTCTGTCGTCACATCGTCGGCCGAGATGACGATGACCCGGCGGCACCGCCCTGCCCGAATCCAGTCCTCAGCCAGACTGACCGCTTGCGCCGTGCTGGCGCAGGCTGGGTTGATCTGCGTGTTCGGGCCCCTGGCTCCAATGAACTCTGCAAATTGCGAATGTCCCATCG
>Ga0181531_10001561_pt1 | contig 14433 bp, 15 predicted proteins | sample PEATcosm2014_Bin_38_FD_119743 | JGI IMG/M metagenome (GOLD analysis project Ga0181531, IMG submission 119743) | Peatland microbial communities from MTU Mesocosm Facility, Houghton, MI, USA - PEATcosm2014_Bin11_10_metaG | ecosystem: Environmental > Terrestrial > Soil > Wetlands > Peat | place... | reverse complement strand
TTGATATTTACCAGGCTATCGGCGATGCAGACTGTGAAAAGTTTACCAATTTTCTTTTTCCCGTCGCCAAAGGCCCCGACGTTCCCGCGACCAAAATAATGTTCGAATTGATCCAAAAGTTCATTAAAAATGCTTCTTGAAGGTGCTACAATCGCAGTGCGAAAACCTGTTTCTCTACAAAGCTTTAGGATGATTGCACTCTTTCCGGCCCCCGTGCAAAGTTCTACATTGGCATGTTTCTCTTTGAGTAAATTTTGCCAACTCAATGTTTGATAAGGATGGAGCATGAATGGGAGCATGTGTTTCCAAGCTATTGGCTTGGGAGTTGGATAGATAATTTTATTTTCAGCAATCTCGTAAGGCATTTGTAAATATTTCAAAGACGAAGGTCTTATATAGATGCCCTCATTGTCTTCAAAAACCAAAGTAGGCTTAACTTTGGATTTTAGATCGTCGAGCTTTCTTTCCCAACCCGCAGAATCCTTACGCCTTAGCCATTGATTGGCGTAATGTCGCTTGACGTCGTGGGCCGCCGCCGTATTGGTATACGTCAGCTCTTTTTTTAAAGCCTCAAACTCTTCGTTTGTAAAATTTCCATGGAGGTATGCCCTCGTTGGAGATTCAATTGTGAATTTCATAAAATTACTATATCAGTAAAATGCAAGATGTGATATACATTTATTGTTACGGTACTGGAGTCCTGATCGTCGGTACCCGATGGACGTAAAGTATGGGTGAACCAAAGCGGTACTACTGATGTAGAGCACCCCGTTAAGGGGAAACGCTGACTAGAGTTAATTCCGCGTGCCAAAGGCCGTAGCATATTTTTGGGGAGAATATGGATTTAGATACAGCTAGTGCCGATGATCTAGATAGAATCGGTGATATGTGGGGTCTCAAAAGAGGCGTCACAGAATCAGACAAAGACTTTCAACACAGAATTAGAATTTTTGCTCTTGGCGATACCGACATCGGTGCGCCATTTGAATTTAATGAAATTCCAGATACTAGCCCACAAGCTGTGCCACAAAAGATGCAACCTAGAAAATGCGAATGTGGCGCAGCCGCATTAGGTCACACTCAAACAGGACAAGGACATTCCTCATGGTGCCCTCTAAGATAATGATGCAATTCGAAATTACGGAAAAAGAATACAAGAAAATCTCAAAATGGCAAAAGAAGCTTTTAAGAGATAAGGCTCCTACAGGCGCCATCGGCGGACGATTCCAATACACATTTACGCCCAATTCTATAGGGTTGGTTATAAAAGTTGTCGATTTGGTTACTAAACAAGAATTAGACATAACAGATTATGAAAGCTGGTAAAAATGGCACACAGAAAAGCTAAAGACGCACCCAAAGTTTTTGAAACAGATCGAAAGAAAATTCGTCAAATGGTTCTACATACCATGAAAAGAATTTCTGACGCAGTTGGATCTACTCTTGGTCCTGGCGGTTTGAACGGTCTTATTGAAAGCGATTTTCCTGGCATTCCTAATAAGAATACCAAGGACGGCGTTACAGTTTTTGAATCATTAGGAGCAATCGATGCCTACGAACATCTTATCATTGAACAAGCGCGTGACGCAGCGAAGAGAACTGGTGCGGAGGCTGGAGATGGAACTACTACAGCTACAATCCTTTCTTATGCCATTATCCAAAACCTTTTTGAATTCTGCGCCAAAAATCCAAAGTATAGTCCCCAAAAAGCGGCGCGAAGGATTTCGAAAGTAGCAAATAGCGTTCTGATCCCTTACATCAAAGAACGCTCTATAAAAATTACAGAAGATAATCAAAGTCTTTTAAAATCCGTGGCCACAATTTCCGCAAACGGCGATCACGATATGGCGAAAGCTGTTATTCAGGCTTTTGAAGAAATTGGTTATGGGGATGCTTCACACGTTACTATCCGTGAAGTTTCTGGCGAACCTGGTTACAAGGTTGAACGAATCGACGGTTTCCCAATAGCTATGGGTTACGAAGACTCTATTGGTAAAATGCATACCGCTTTTATCAACGATCAAGCGAATCAACGGGTTTACTTAGAAAAGCCTTTATTTCTTTTGTATGACGGCCAAATGACTGACATTATGGCAATCATTCCTTTGTTGGATGATATGACCAGAAAATATGTTGACGAAGGTAAGAGCGAATTTAAGAATCTTGTAATTGTTGCACATAATTTCTCAGAGTCAGTCATCACGCAACTTGCATTTGCATTCTCAAATCCCACCCAAATGAATATCGTTCCATTGATTACTCCAATGGCGCAATTCGCAAACTCACAACTTCATTTCTTACAAGATTTGGCCGCGTTTACTGGAGCTAAGATGTTCGGTCTAAAAGATCAACTCGCAACGGTAACTCAAGACGATCTTGGTCGTGGAATGGAATACATTGAAATTTATCGCTTTCGCTCTACTGTGGTCGGCGACCCCGATCCTACGAACGTCGAAGTTCGCGCAGAAGATTTGAAAGTCATGTTGCAAAACTCTGAAAGTAAAGCTGAAAAAGTTTGGCTACAAGAAAGAATTGGAAAAATTACAAATGGAATCGCAAAACTCACAATCTACGGTGGTTCAAATGGCGAGCTTAAGGAAGCGCACGACAGGTGTGAAGACGCGGTTTGCGCGGTTCGCGCTGCTATCGGGCATGGTGCTTTACCTGGGGGTACTCGTGTTGCTATTGATCTTGCTCTTAAAATCGGACAGGAACTCGAAAGCGGAGATCCCGCAAGAGAAGTCCTCATGCCAAGCCTCATGTCCCTACCCCTAAGACTCCTGGAAAATGCCGGAAATAATGCGGATGAGACCAATGCTATCATAGCGAAATTAATCGAAAATCCCGATTTAGTGTACGATGTTGAAAACGATAAGTTCGGAAAAGCCGAAGAGTTGGGCCTATTTGACGCAACCAAGGCCGTCTCTGAATCTTTATCAAATGCGGTAAGTATCGCATCTGTCCTTGGTACCATGGGCTGTATCGTTTGCCATCCTCGTGATGGCGATTTCGAACGTGCAGAAGCCAAAGCAGATAATGAGTTTACTCGAAATACTGAAAATCCTAATGCTTTTGTAAATGAAGCGAACGAGAGACCGTAATGGCAATGAAAAAAGTGGATTGGTCAAATGCTAAGGTTTATCCACCAGGTGGAGATTTGCCATGTCCTAAAATAGATGTTTGTACTTGCTGTAACAAGAATCCTGCCGTAAGAGAAGGAATTGTTATTTGTAAGGAATGTATAGAAAAGCAGGATTATAGCGACATTTCTATAAGTCCAGCATCAATCGATTAATTATGAAACACTTAGGCATTGAAAAACTGAAACATTGTCAGTGCCGATGTTGTGTGGGTAACAAGGATAGTAAACCTATCAGAAAAGCCGTAAAACACAGCGGTCGTCACAGGATGAAATTAGAGACAAAAGATGCACTTCAGCTCACTGACAAACGAGGAAAAACTAGAGTACGCTGAGTTAATGTTCCAAAAATTAGATTCCGCAGAAGGAATCAAAAATTGGGCACGACTTTTCTTAAATCTAGAACTTCCATTAGAAATTACAGATCCCGAAAGTAACTCTTCGCCATTGGACGCTATTTGGCAGATCTATAATACTTTCAAAAACAACTCAGGCGATGTGACCCCTGGTTACATCCTCATGTCTTGTCGTGAAGGTATGAAGACGGTTTCTGTAGCTATACTTGAGATGCTACTTCTTTTGCATTTCGAACTCGACATCGGTCACGCTGCCGCCATCGAAGATCAATCATCTATCGCCCTTGGTTACATCAACGGGTTTATTATGAACATCACACCCTTGATCGAAGTTTCTGGGTGGACCAAGATTTCGGAGAATAAACGTTTAATTAAATATCAAGTCCCTTCTGGCAAACAACCCTTTATTAAAATCGTAATTTGTAACCCTAAAGGTATGAACTCGCTACACGCGAACGTTCTATTTTTGGATGAGTTAGATCTTGCAGATCCCGCAGCTTTGAAGGAAGGCTTGTTTATCACAGGTTATTCAAAAGGTTGGAACGGCGTCGAAGTCTTCTTGTCTACTCGTAAATACGCGTTCGGAAACATGGCTAAAGCTATTGATACCGCTGCAGAAAAGAACTATAAGATTTTACGATGGAATATCCTAGACGTTACAGAACGTTGTCCAGCCACTAGATATAAACCAGAAGGTGAAAAGAAAGATCGTTACGTCGCGAAAGCCCTCCCTTTACAACAAGTTTCCGTAGAAGACTATAATGGGATGCCTGATGTTGAAAAATCAAAATTTGATTTAATCAAAGACGCTTACGAGGGATGCCAATCTTGCGCTTTATTGCCAGTTTGCAGAATGAGACTTTCTGAAAAGCCCATAACTGCTACTGGAGGATTCTATAAACCTATTACGACCATCCTACAGTCTTTTAGAAAATCAGATCCAGATTCTGCAGAAGCTCAGTTACTATGTTGGAAGCCAGGATCTGAAGGTTTAGTTTACAAACGTTTTACTACCACTAAAGCTCCTGGTAAAGATTCAAACGTTTTGACTCTCAAAGAAGCGTATGAAAAGTTGGTAGGTCCCACTGCCAGAACTTGGATCAGCGAAATGGATCTCTTACATGAGATGCGTAAAGCTGGAGTGAAGATCGTAGCAGGGGTTGACTGGGGCTATACTCACCCTTTCGTTATTATTATTTATGCAATTTTAGTTACTGGCGAAGTTTGGTGTATCGACTGTTACTCTGCGCCAGGCCTAGAATTTCCAGACATGTTAAACGCTGCACTTACATTCCGTGATAAATACGATCCTGAAAAATGGTGGTGTGACCAACAACAACCGTCCCACATCAAATCCTTCAATAAAAACCGCATGAAGTCTCCAAAGTTTACAAAAGACGTCATGGGCGGTATCGAATCCATGCGTTCTAAGATCACGACTGGAGATGGTAAGAAACTTTTCAAAATTATCGAGACTCCAAACACGGCCAAAGTCAAGACTGCGTTCCAGGCCCATAGATTTAAACTCGACCCTCAAGGTAACGTAACTTTAGAGCCCGATGACACCGCTGGAATCGCCGACATTTGCGACGCTGGTCGTTACATTGGTCAAAATGAGTTTCCAGTCAAGGGACCCCAAAAACCAGAGGTTTCCTGGACCGATGTTGAAGACCAATCCATGGAAAATCAAAACCCTACCGATACTGACCAAATGAAAGAGGAAATAGCCAAACGTATTGCAGATACTGGCCAATTAAAGGGTGGTACAGGGAAGAAAGGAGGGTTCCATTGGAATATATAACAGGATTTATATATTTGATACGAAATAAAATAAATGGTATGGAATATGTCGGACAGACTATTCAAAATTTACAAAAAAGATTACAAATGCATCAATATATTAAAAGTCACTGTTCTTATCTAAGAAACGCCATGAATAAATATGGGTTTGAAAATTTTGAAATGATATGTTTAGAAAAAATTTTAGAGCCCACAAGAGACTCTTTGAGTGACAAGTTAAATATTTTAGAAAAAGAATATATTTTAAGAAAAAATACTCTTTTTCCAAAAGGTTACAATTTGACTACTGGTGGTAGTCAGCCAATAATTTCTAGTGATAGTGTCGAAAAAAGAGCGAAAAAACACAGAAAGCCGGTTATATGCCACGAAACTGGGATCATATATCCGTCTCTTAAAGATGCCGCAAAAGCTTTTGGCACTTACAAAGAATCCATTCATAGAGTTTTAAGGGGTAGGCGTTTGACGTTTAGGGGATTTACATTTTCTTATTATGGGGTAGAGCGTAGAAAACATTCCAAAGAAACTATTAAAAAAATTAAAGAAGCTAGAAAAAAGCAGAAAAAGGTTTTCGACATAGGAGCTTTTTCAAAAACGGAAGCCGGTAAGAAAAGAATGAGAAAACCTATAATGTGTCATCAAAATGGGATAATTTACGAATCTGCCAAACAGGCGGCTGAATTGCTAGGTATAGGTAGGGTTCATATTAGCTCTGTGCTAACAGGTAGACGTAAACATACGTTTGGATTCACTTTTTGTTACGCCAACAATCTTAAGCTAGTAGCCTTAAGAGGACATATTAATGAGTAAATTCAACTTTTCCGTATACTTAAACGCTTATGAAGATAGGCACCCATCCAACGCTCCTTCTCGAAATAACTTCAAATGGGCAAGGGATGTTCATAGTTTAGTTGTAAACAACCCAATCAACGAAGCGGCTCAAATCGCTCCTAGTGCTAGCCTTTCTCTATTTTCTGGCCTTCGAGCCCTAAATCAAGATGGTACCACGCAATACAGTATTGCATTAGTTCCTTTAACTACAACTACTTACGAGCTTTCTTGGTCTGGCGGCACAGCCCCTAACTTCCGAACTCCTCGTGCATTGGGTATTGACGCAACGACCCAAATTTTGACCACTGTAAACGGCCCCCTTGAAACTTTTACATCTTCTCCTGGAACATACGCCACGGTTTCTGCACAAATTGCAGGAATGATTCAGTCTGTAACTATTACAGCGAACAACCTGGGACCAGCCGGAAATTCGGTAATTTTGACGGCAAACGGTTCTTCTACCATAAGCGAATTGGTTATGGACTGGAACCTGGCAAATCCCTCAAATATGATTACTTTAATCTCTGGAAGCGGTAATCAGATCCCTAATGCACCACTTTTCGCGGCTTTTGCTGGAATTATTCTAGGAACGGCCAGCATTGTAGAAATTACAGCAGATAACGCCGGAACGGTGGGAAATTCTGTAGTTTTGACCGGCGATGGATCTTCAAGCATTAACCAATTAATTACAGTGTGGAATCTCGAAAATCCTGGAAATACAATTTCCTTAACGAGCGGTGACGGTACCCAAATCCCAGCTGGTGGAACGTTCGCGTTTTACACTGGTGATGGCGAACCTGCAACTCCAGATTTTTTCCCAATCACATTGACTGCGGATAATATCGGATTTATTGGCAATAACATCGAATTAATCGGCGATGGCGCATCAAACGTAAACACTTTAATCGCAAACTGGAATATAGCAAACCCATCCAATACCGTTTCATTAACGGCTGGTCTTGGCGGCCAAATTCCCCAGTTCGGAGCTTTATTTCAATTGTTGACTGGCACAAATCCTGCCATGGTTGACTTGGCTGGCGGACAAAACGCAAACATCCAACTGTCTGGCGGAACTACTGCCACGATGATGAATACCTCAAGCGTTGTAGTTGGCGATTACGTAACAATCGGAAATCTCTTCAATTACTCCAATCAAGGAACGTTCCAAGTTCTGGCCACTGGCGCAAATAGTTTCACAATCGCTAACCCACAGGCCGTAGTTGAGGGTCCAATTCTATTGGGTTCTGGATTCGCAACACAGCTTCAAGTTTACAGTGCTGCGGGCGTCCAAATCAACGACACGGTTGTAATTAATTCAGGATTTTCGCCAGCTACCCAAGGAAGCTACGAAATTACCTCAGTTCTACCGCAAAGCATTCAATTTTCGTCAACCGCCATCCTTCCCCAGGAAGGTCCTATCACCACTGAAATAATTATTTACTCAGAAGCAAAGAATTTGGTCTACATAGAGTCTGACGCTTCGCTTAATGTGATAGTAAATGGAGTGAACGTAGGAAACATTGAACCCTTTATAGCTATAAACGCTGCACAGCCATCTTTACCTCCAACGAGGATTCCTGGCGTGTTTATGTTTAAGACTGTAATTTATTCATTGTCTGTTACAAATATGGGACTTGACCCAGCTAACGTGTTCTTTGCAGCGGTAGAGTAAAATGGCCGATCAAAAAATGACTTTAAAATCAGCTCTGGCAGATGCCTCTAATGTAAAAATTAGTTCTGGCAATAAACTTGTCTTCACAGTTGACGTGGCACCTCAAGAAGAGTCCATTGAAAGTTTAACCAAGGCTGAATACGAAACTTCAAGTCCTTTGATGCAAGCTGTCAAAGCTGCTTCTGGTCTCGCTGCGAAAAAAGCTCCAGCCCTAGCTTTTACTGAAAACCCAGCACCGTCAGACAACTTCTTAGGTTTATACAAAACTAAACGACGTTCGTTACCAGACGAAGTTATCAAACAAGTTCGAATCACAGATCACCTGGTTGCCGCAATCCTAAGATCTCGCGGAAATATGATGTCCCTTTATGGACATCTTCGTAAGGACCGTTTTGATTGTGGTATCGAAATCGACATCAAACCAGAATTCTACAAGATCCTAACTCCAGAGCAATTTGAAAAAGTTCAACAAAGAATTAAACGTTTTGAAAAGCTATTGATGAACTGTGGTCATACCGACGGTTTAGAAAATCAAGAGCAAATGACTTTTTCTGAATACCTTGAAACTCAAACCAAGAACGGTATAGCTTTTGGTCGTTTCGCTACAGAAGTAATTTACGATAGAACAAAAGAACCTGATGAAGAAGGTAATTACCCTTTTCACAGATTCAGACCTACAGACGTTGCTACCATTTTAAGAGCAGTTCGTAAGGGTGAAAACGTTGGTAATAGCTTACGTATTTCTGCCATTCGTGCTCTAGAAAGTATTACCGGTGAAAAAATCAACATCGACCTTCGTAGCCTCCAAGAAGACAAATATGCGTGGCTCCAAATCATCGACGGCGTTCCAAGACAAGCGTTCACCCATGAAGAAATGCTTGTATTCAATTTGTTCCCATCTACTGATGTTGAGCATAACGGCTATCCTATATGCCCTCTTGACACTGTTGTTTCCTCTGTCACTACTCATATTAGTATTGATGCTTATAAGAAACTTTACTTCCAAAACGGTAGAGCTGCTAAGGGGATGTTGGTAATCCAATCTGATGAAGTAGATCAAGCAACACTTGACAACATGAAGCTACAATTTAACGCTTCCATCAACAACGTTTCAAACTCCTTTAGAACTCCAATTTTTGGTATCGGTAAAGAAGATGACGTACAATGGCTCTCTATGCAAGGCGAAGGTCTTGGCGATGAGTTCCAATTCATGTACGATCAGATCGCACGTAACATCTTATCAGCTTTCGGGATGTCTCCTGATGAATTGCCTGGATATGGCCATCTTTCAAAAGGTACCAATTCACAAACTCTCAGTGAATCAAATAATGAATTTAAGATGACCGCTGCACGCGATACTGGATTGAGGCCTTTGATCTTGAAGCTTCAAACCTTCATCAATCAACGTTTATTCCCAGTCATTGACCCACTCTTAGCCAAGATCTGCGAAGTTAGACTTGCAGGGCTTGATAGTCAAAATAAAGAACAAGAAACGACACGTCTACAACAAGACATGGCTGTTCATCTTACATATGACGAAACTCTAGATGAAGTTGATAAAGAACCCATTGGAGCTATGAGCGGTGGTAAATTCCCATTCAACGAACGATGGCAACTCCTTGTTGACAAGTACAAGAATGTTGGTGAACTCACTAGCGTTTTCATGGGCGACCATGCAGCTATCGTAGATCCTATTTTAAGATATAAACGTGATCCGTTTCATTTACAAAATATGCAATTACTCGCTTCAGTCAATCCAGCCGCAGTTCTCGCATACTTCGCTCCAAAGCCTTTCGCTATGGAATTTTTGAAGATGATGATCGAAGACGAATTAGAAGATGATAACAGTTAAAGGACGTATATGCCAGGTGAAGTAAACTACAAACAAAAATATCAAGAACTTAGATCCAAGTACATGAACGCCGTTGATGTGGCATTTCGTCTTGGTTTTGAAGAAGGTTCCAAGCAATCGCAAATGGATAGTGCTAATCAGCAAATGCAACAAGCTGCAGCACAACCTCCTGGCGCTCCTGGTCAACCTCCTAAAGAAAATAATAATGGCGCTCCTGGAACTCCAAGTCAAGGTGCTGGTCCAGATAAGTCTGGCGCTCCAAGCATTCAACCTCAACCTACAGAACCCGTTCCACCTGCAAGCTCTACTGGCGCACCAATGAAGGAATCTGAAAATCCTGAAGGTTCTGAATTAGACCAACATATTGCGAAGCTTGAAAGCATGATCCAAAAGTCTGAGAATCCTTCTGAGGATTTAGTCGCATCTTTAGACGCAATCAAACACATTCGTGCCGACATGTTATTTCGCGCTGAATTAAGAAAATCCGCTGAAGCTATACCTGCAATTGCAAAAGCTTTGCATAAACCTGCATTCAAATTTGGAGTGCAAGCTTCTCATAATTTAGACCATGCTGCTAAATCTGCCGCTACCATGCACCATAAGATCGTAGGTAACATTATGGAAAAATGGGAAAAAGAAGAGCAGAAGGCTGGAAAGGACATCCTCTCCGTGTTAAACGTTGAAGGTGTCACGAAAGACTAAAGATGATTATAACTGAATTTGACAAGCCACTCACAGCAGAAGACGCTCGTAAAATTTCAATCAATAATCGTGACGACAGCATTGATCGCGGAAATTTTCGAGATATAATGTCGCAAATTCAATACGCATCATCTATTGGACATACTAGACTTATCACAAGTCAAAAATGTAGAAGTTTAGCTCCAAGTGAAATGGTTCAAAAAACAATTCGATCTTTTGGATTTAGAGTTATTGAAAAACGCGCATATAAATGGGATGAAAAAATCAAAGATTATTCTACCGAGCATCCTCTTTTGGACTTTGACGGCAGAGAGCAGTTCTTCCTCGAAATCACATGGGGATAACCCGTGATTGGCGTCTCAGGTTCCACTAAACAGAACATCGGTAAAATTGTCGATGATATGTTTGACAATATCGCCCTCCAACTCATTGGCGACATTCCCCGTCTAAGAAACAAAAAACTCGCAATTATCAGTATGGAACATCACTTTGGCCTAGCCAATTTGTTCGTCCAAGCTATGCAAAACAAAGTTCCAAATGCTTTAGAGCAAGATCTTTTAAGAGGGCTTTTAGCTAGCACAGATGGATACATCGAATCTCTAAAGAATAAAACTCGCACAAATATAACTGAGCGAATTGACGGCAGAATTCGAGAAGCTAAGCTCAAAGGCCAGAAGGTTTCGGAAGCGGACATTTTAGCGGACATTTCTGATGAAATGAAGAAAGCTAAAACTCACATGACTGCAATCGTAGAATCTGAAGCTTCCAAACTTCGCAACCTTGGCACCATGACTAGCATTAGTCGAATGGCCGCAAGCGTTGGCGATGACGACCCTACCGTATTTTTCTCAGTTTTAAGAGATAATGTTACTTGTAAAGAATGTATCAAACTTCACTTGATGCCTGATGGTGTTACCCCTAGACTTTGGAAATTTTCAGAGTTGAAACAAGGGTACCATAAACGTGGTGAAGAAAATGCGTCAGCTTTCGGATTACATCCAAATTGTCGATGTACCCTAGTCTATCTAAGTCGTGGTTTTGGTTTTAATGAGATGGGAAAAACATCTTATCAAGAAGAAGGCTACGACGCCTACAAATCTCAAAGAAAATAAAACAACCGTGGGCATTTTGGGCTTTACAAGTCTTCTCGCCCTAATGTCCTTTCGGACAGACTATCCCTCGTCAGGGTGTTTCCACGGTTGTCCCTCAATCATGCATACCAGGCTTGATTCTGGCTCGACGTAGTGGCCCCTAATCATATGGCTCTACGCAATCTGTCCAACGCGATCTGCGGATTAGGATCGTCCATCCTTTCGGATGCTTCGTTGGCACGTAGGTCCTTCCCTACCGATGCACTATGAAAAATGTTACCCCACGAATGCTTGCTGGCACCCTATCATTCCTTGTACTTCGGAACTTCCTCTCGCATTACTAATCTAGGTGCAACCCCAGACCACCCTGCAATCAGTGGGACAATTCGTAATTGGTTGATCCGACTGGAATTGCACCAGCGACCTTCCCGTTCGTAGCGGGATGCTCTGTCTGTCTGAGCTACAGATCAACATCGTGTAGATGGCCTTTCACTTGGATTACTGACTCATAATATGACTTAACAAAATTATAGTCAGGTCCTCAGACCTTGCCTCCTACACGAGGCTTTTAAATAAAAAGGACGGTCTACGGGTTGTGAGCCCGTCGTTAACCACCCATATCGGCAAATTCCGGAATTACGCTGCATCTGAGCTAACTTCCGATACCCGTGGCTCACTTTGCTGCCAGTTAAAAATCCTGGCCGTCCTAAAAAAATTGGTTGCGGAGGCAGGACTTGCACCTGCATCAATTTGCCTTATGAGGGCAATCTGGCACTACTTCCAGGCACTCCGCAACGACTACGCTTTTGTTTTTACGAGAAAAGCGTCGCGTCCTAAAACTCGATATGTGGTCTGGGAGGCTGGAATTGCACCAGCGGCCTCCTCGTTCCAAACGAGGCCGTCTTCTGCTGACTTACACCCAGACGCGAAACTATAAGATTACTCTTTTGTCGAATGATTGTCAATATTTACTCGCCGCGTCGAGTGTCCCAAAGCATGACATTCCTTATATGTCCGCGAAACTTCTCAAATTCAGTTACAAGCTTGACAAAAGACTCTTTTACTTGCAAGTTACCCTCTTTATGGGCCTGAATAGCTAAAAGTTGAAGATTTTCTATTCGCATCTTCAGGGCCTCATTTAATTCACGTTTAGCCAGAAAATAACCTTCGCTGGGCGTTTCAAGCTTTTTAACTTCCCTGTGCATATCGCTGTTTCTCCACGACTTCTTGCACGAATTTGAAAATATTTCCCGCAAGCTGTTTACGAATCCCATTAACTTCAACCTCATTACCTTCAACCTGATTTTCTTTCATCAAATCTGCAAAATAATCCTTTACTATGTCGCCCATGGTTGATGGATAGCCTTTTAAATACTTCTCATCGCGAGATAAAAGCTTCTCTAAACGCATGGGTTGTAACAAATGACCATATTTTGTCAGGGCGATGGCTGCTTTGTCAACCTTTTCTTTTGCGTAGGTTTCGTCTTTACCTTTCCATTTAGCGTCTTCCGCCTGGAAAACAACTTTATAACGTTCGCCTTTGATGCGGCATACCACACCTTCTGGACGCATAAACCCTGGTACCAATTTGGAACCATTGGTTTTGAGATCATTCATAACTTCTTCAATCTTACTAAGATCGAAAGCGCCTTCGTACAAAACTGGGACAATGACGGTATGCGGTGGCAACGGTCTTTCAGGAGGATATTTCCAGTGGTCAAACAGTACGAAAGTTTTTTCTTTCAAACCTTCGCCAGAATTAATGCCAGGACCAGCCCATTCACCATAATGACGCCCGTAGCCAAGTTTATCAATGAATTCTTGTTTATTGGCATGAACCATCTCCGCAAAGCCATAATTGTCGCTTCCTGGAGCTATCCAACGGGTCCTAGAGCCACAAAGTAACTCAGCCCCAGTCTCGCCAGGGTAAATATAGATTTGTGCATTGGAGCCGTGAATTTTTTGAGTAATAAATAATGCGGCCTTACCAAGTTGCTTGATGTCTGGGAACGATTCGAATGGTGGCAAACTCATACTTTCTCTCCTGTTAAGTCTCCAGTTACGGTAGAATAGCCGCTTTCCTTATTTAATCTGAGATTAAGTCCAATTCCTTTAAATGGAGCCAAATTCACGTAGATGTGGGTATTATTTACGACAACACCATTAACTTTAAGCTTTTCAAACTTTTGCTTGCTTTCAGCCTCGGTACGGCCAGTAGTTTTGTTGTAACGATCCTTAAAGCTCAAAAATGTGACGCCAATGTTAAGTAAAGCAAAAACGTCATCATTGAAAGACTGTTTATCCATGAAGGCGGATGCAATTTTACGTATTTGATCGCCAGGTACGGGTTGAGCCGCAACTGTGCGACTTTGATAACGTTTCCTGTCTTTGGGTCTTTCCCATTGTCCAGGTGGCACATTGAAATGTAAAAATTTGTTCATTATTCGTCTCCTTAAAAAGTCTTGACTCATACTACCAAATACGGGAAATAAACTCAATCATTTTCTCGAATTCTTAGGCCAACTGGGAATCTTGGGACTCCCTCTTTACCTGTAAGGCCTTGGTATTGGACCGTAAGGCGTTTTCCAAGATATGACTGGGGATTGCGAAAATACCAAGCAAGTTTCTGCGTATCTCCTGACATTTTAGCTTTAAATGGTTGTCCCTTGGGGCCTTCACAAATAAAGGCTCCGACGTGCCCAGCCAACTTACCGCGCCCTTCTTCTGCTCCAACAATAGTGTATTCGGCATCATCAAACTCCTTAACTTTCTGTAAATCATATGAGCGCTTGTTTACATATTCAGACGCACCGTTTCTAAGCATTGCACCTTCATAGCCCATTTTTTTAAACAGATCAAACCAGTACATCACATTATCTTCTGCGCTAACAATAGAAGTTTGGACAATTTTTAATGATGAAGATTCATCAAGATCTTCTAGCCATTTTGCAATAGTTTCAGATCTCATTCCAAAAGGAGCATCCGCGACCGTA
>Ga0181531_10001560_pt1 | contig 14436 bp, 13 predicted proteins | sample PEATcosm2014_Bin_38_FD_119743 | JGI IMG/M metagenome (GOLD analysis project Ga0181531, IMG submission 119743) | Peatland microbial communities from MTU Mesocosm Facility, Houghton, MI, USA - PEATcosm2014_Bin11_10_metaG | ecosystem: Environmental > Terrestrial > Soil > Wetlands > Peat | place... | reverse complement strand
TGCTGGAGCCGCTCCAGGGCTGAGAGTTGGCGTTGCGCCGCGTCGACCTCAGTCTTGGTCTTCTGCACATCGCTGCGGCGAAAGAGCAACTGCTGCTGACTTCCACCGGCAAGAAGATTGGCATAGCGCTCCTGCGCGCCTTTCAGCCGGGTCTGGGCGTTCGCAACATCGGCGCGGGCGCGGGCGTCATCCAGCACGAGGAGCAACTGGCCCGCCTTCACCTGATCGCCTTCTTTTACCAAAACTTTTTGAACCGTGACAGGCAAAGGAGCATGGGCTTCAAAGCCTCCGATGGGCTCTACCTTGCCGTTGGTGGTGATTGAGTCGGAAACGTTCTGGATGACCGGCTTCACGACCGAAATTCGGATGCGACGTGGGCGGAGCTCAAGATAGGCTCCGACACCGAGGAAAATGATGAGGAGGATGACGAGTGCCGTGATCCCGGTACGGCTGGTTTGGCCGTTCGTGCCGTTGGAATTTCCGTTAGCCATGAGTAAGAACTTTCAGTATATCCGAGCAAAGCATTTGCATAACCGCCGCCTCCAGACTAGGAGGTTCATTTCTGTTTTTCAAGTCACTTGATTGATTTTATCAAGGATGAAGCATCAAAGCCTTTCATGGGTTCCACATTCGTCAACATGGGGCGCATCTGGGCCAATCAGGGCTGGGTCGGCTAGAATAGCCGGATGGCTACGAAGAAGAAAAGCACCGCACCGGGCGCGACGCGCCTTGGTTACACTCCTGACCACGCCGCGAGCGGACTGGATCACGAGTTTCCCTCCATTGAATGTTGGCCCAACCAGTTTCCTGGCTACGAGATTGAGATCGACATTCCCGAGTTCACCTCAGTTTGCCCCAAGACCGGCTTGCCGGACTTTGGCACGATTTGGATTCGTTATGTGCCCAATAAGTCCTGCCTGGAACTGAAATCGCTCAAGGAATACATCAATGAATATCGAAACCTTGGGATATTCCAGGAGAACATCGTCAACCTGATTCTGGCGGACGTGGTGAAGGCGACCCGGCCAGTCTGGTGCGAGGTGCGCGGGCAATTCCATCCGCGTGGCGGCCTTGGGACGCTGGTGGAAGCGCGCTGGCCCCGAAAGAAGTAAAGCGCGCAGAGCTGGCTGTCTTCATTTGAAATCCTTACGAGGCGAACCGCTTGACCGATGAACCGGCACGGGTGAGGCGTTGGGCGATGGCGGCGCTGGTGATTCTTACGGCGCTGAACTTCGTGAACTACATCGACCGCTCGGTGCTATTCGCCGTGCAGCCGCTGGTGCAGCGCGAGTTTCCTGGCTCGGATGCAAAGTTCGGGCTGCTGACCACGGCATTCTTCTTCTGCTACATGGTGACTGCGCCGTTTGTGGGCTGGCTGGCGGACCGCTATCCGCGCAAATGGATCATGTGCGTAGGAGCGCTGATCTGGTCTGCTGCGACATTACTGACTGCCGTCACCCACAATTTTACGGAACTGATGATTCGGCACACGCTGGTGGGCGTGGGCGAGGCTACGTTTGTGGCCATTGCGCCGTCCTTCCTCGCCGACCTGCATCCGGAAAATCGTCGCGGTCGAGTGCTCTCGGTGTTCTACCTGGCGATTCCCGTGGGCACGGCCCTTGGATACCTGCTGGGTGGGGCGGTGGGGGCACGCTGGGGCTGGCGCGCACCGTTTCTGGTGGGCGCAGTGCCGGGAGTTGCTCTGGGGCTGCTCCTGCTGCTGGTGCCGGAGCCCAAACGCGGCGCGCAGGATCAACTGGCTGTCACCGTTGAGCGCGGAACCTTCCTCGGACTCTGGCGCAATCCCGCGTTCTGGACCGGGACGCTGGGCATGGCCATGATGACGTTTGCCATCGGCGGCATGCAGGTGTGGATGCCGACTTTTCTTTCGCGTATCAGGGGAGTAGCACTGGCTGAGGCGAATCTGCGTTTTGGGCTGATGACCCTGGCGGCGGGAATACTGGCAACCATGCTGGGCGGCTGGCTGGGCGACCGCATGGAGGCGCGCAAACGCGGAGGCCATTGCCTGATCTCGGCCATCGGAATGAGTCTGGCGCTGCCTGCGGTGCTGCTTGCGGTCTTTCAGGGGGGCACGTGGATGTATCCAGCGATCTTCATGGGAGAGTTTTTCCTGCTGCTGAATACGGCTCCGCTGAATGCGGCGATTTTGAATTCGGTTTCCGCGCCGATACGTTCGACGGCCTTCGCCGTGAACATCTTCACCATTCATCTGCTGGGCGATGCGTTCTCTCCGAGCCTGATGGGATACATCTCTGACCGCAGCAATATGCAGATGGCATTTGTGGCCGCGTCAGTGGCGATTGCACTCTCGGCCGGAGTGCTCTTTCTCGGCGTACGCTACGCTCCACAACTGCCTCCGGAGGAGCGGGCTTGAGCCTGTGGCACACGCTGAACCTTGCGTCCGGCGCGGCCCTGGGCGCGACTTGGCTCTATCATGCTATGGCCGCAATGCGCGGCATTCCGCAGATTGCCGACCTGACCCAGCCGGAGTACGCAGTACCCGCCGACACAAAGCTGCCGCGAGTAAGCATCATTGTTCCGGCACGCAATGAGGCAGCGATGATCGAGCGTGCCGTGCGCTCGCTGCTCGCAATTGATTATCCCGACTATGAACTTCGTGTGGTGGACGACCGCTCAGAAGACGCCACCGGAGAGATTCTGGATCGGCTCAAGGGTGAATACGGGGCGCGGTTGGTGGTGCTTCATGTGAAAGAGCTTCCGGCAGGCTGGCTCGGCAAGACGCACGCCATGTGGATCGCAGCGGGCGAGTCCACGGGTGAATGGATTCTGTTCAGCGATGCCGATGTGGTGCATTCCCCGGAGACGCTGCGCCGGGCCGTGCAATATGCCGAGCAGGAGCGCGCCGACCACATGGTAGTGCTGCCAACGATGCTTATGAAGACCATGGGCGAACACATGATGATCTCGTTCTTCCAGGCCATGTTCATCTTCTACGGACACCGCCCCTGGAAAGTGCGCGACGCCAAGGCGAAAGACGTTCTCGGCGTTGGCGCTTTCAACATGGTGCGGCGCACAGCGTATGAAAAAGTCGGGACCTATGAGTCCATGCGGCTGAGCGTGGTGGACGATATGCGTCTGGCTGAAAAAGTAAAGCGCGCGGGTCTCGCATCGCGTGTCGCATTTGGCGATAGCATGGTCACCGTGCGTTGGGGAATCGGCGCCTTGGGCATCATGCGCAACCTGACCAAGAACTTCTTTGCGGAGCTGCGATATAACACTGCATTTGCCGTGGCTGCGGCGTGCGCTGCGTTGTGGCTGCACCTCGGGCCGTGGATTGGAACGGTGCTTGCGACCGGCTGGGCGCGCGCCGGATACGCCGTATCGCTGGGCTGCCTGGTTATGGTGTATGCGGGGATGGGAAGGCGCACGAAGATCGGCATTGGCTACGTGCTGTTGCATCCTGTGGCAAGCGTGCTGATGGTGTACACCATGTTGTTCTCTACCGTACTTACGCTGGTGCGCGGTGGAGTGATGTGGCGAGGCACGTTCTATCCGCTAGAGGAGTTGCGGAGACAAGGTTGATACTCAACAGCTACCAGGCACGAGCCCGGTCCGCGCGCGAACCTTTAGGCCTTGATTGCGCGGGATCAAACTCCGAAGGCGGGCTGCCCGCGGTCACGTGAATCTGTTCGCGGTCTTTGATGACTATTTGTGGATGGCCCCGGAAGTCCACGACATTGCCGTTGAACGCAACGTACTTGCCGCGCAGGTAGGAGAGGTCGCCGACCTTGTTGCGGTCATGCCGGGAGAGCGCGGCATGAAAAGAGCATCCACTTCTGGGTGGACAGAGCGAAAGGTGCTGGTTGCCATTTTTCGACGTGGTGACGCGGAAAACTCTCCCCGCAACGCATCCATTCTGCCCAATCAGATCAGAGGCCTTTGAGGCCGGCACGCACTCGACCGTGATATCCGTGACCGCGGGAGCGTTGGACTGAGCCGACTTGCCCGAAGCCGATGTTCCGGCGGCGGCAAGAAGCAGACACGCGAAAATGACCCGGCGATGCATCACTTAGTTGGTTCCATTTTGAGCGAATTGTTGAAGCGATTGAAATAGTTGAACAGGCCAATGGCGGCGGCGAGTTCGATGATCTCGCCTTCGTCGAAATGTTTACGCAGGCGTGCCCAGAAAGCGTCGTCAACGCCGTTGGAGTCGAGAGTTTCCCGTTCGGCGAGTTCGAGAGCGGCCTTCTCACGCTCGTTGAAATCCGCGCGGGTACGGAAGTTGGCCAGGTCGGTAATCTGCTCCTCACTCCATCCGTAGCGATGCGCAAGCTGGGTATGGGAGTTCAGGCAGTATTCGCAATGATTGATCTGCGAGGTGCGAACGATGACCAGCTCCTTCAGTTTCAGACCGACGGTGCCGGTCTCCATGACGGCGCGGAAATGCGCGATCATGGTGCGCAGAATTTCCGGGCGGTGGGCGACCGTGCGAAACATGTTAGGCACGTTGCCGCGCTCTTTCTTGTAATGGTCGAAGATTTCCTGTGCGACCGGTTCGGCTTTTTCGTATGCGATGGTTGGTATGCGAGGCATGGCAGTATTGTGAGGCGGAGCGGGCTTCATGTCCAGTGGAGAACAAAGTAAAAGGGCGGCTGTTGGGCCGCCCCGAAGTCAAGAAACCGTATTTCCGGCTTTAGCGATTGAAGGACGCAATGGCCGAAGCCTCGTCGTCCGAAATGTCAAAGACGGTATAGAGCTTGGTGATTTGCAGAAGGTCGTGCACCTTCTTGGTCAGGTTGAGCAGTTTGAGCTCACCGCCGGCGTTGCGGACGCTGGTGTAGGCACTGACCAGCTCGCCGATGCCCGAGCTGTCGATGTAAGTTACGTCGCCGAGGTTGAGCAGAATCTTCTTGTCTCCCTTGGAGGAGAGGTCTTTCACGGTGTCGCGCAGTACGACACTGCCTTCGCCGAGCGTAATGCGCCCACTTAGATCGACGATTGTGACACCGTCCACCTTGCGTGAGCTTGTTTTCATCGTCACTGGGTAGCCTCCTTATTGCCGTCGCGGTCCGAACCGCGTACGAATTTGACCATCGTGATTTCAGTGCCGGGAGACAGCGAACGAAAATGAATCTCGTCCATGAATGCCCGGATAAGGAAAATTCCACGTCCCGATTGCTTGAGGAGGTTCTCGGGGGCTAAGGGATCGGGAACGCTGGCTGGATCGAGACCAGAACCTTCGTCGCGTACGGCCACGGTTAATGCGCTGGGGGTCACTTCAAAAGAAACGGTCACACGCTTCGCTGGGTCGTAGTGGTTGCCATGCAGGACGGCGTTGACGGTGGCCTCGCGAACTGCCATGGAGATTCGCCCGCATTCGTCCTCGTCAAACCCGGACTTTGCGGCGAGCTCCAAAGCGGATTGCTCGGCCTTATTCACACTGGCCAGAGTGGACTCGAGCGTGTAAGAGACCCTCGTTGCATTCATCGCGTGATGTCTATCCCGTAACCGTCGATCCTGGTGCGGCGCAGAAAACGAAAATAAATTCCCCTTCCTGCGGGAGTGCTAAGTGTGCCTGTTGCTCAGCAGCGCTGTCAATTTGTCGCCACACCGGAGTCTGAAAACAATCTACCAGTTCAATTGGATGCAGTCGCCCAGAATCGTTGCGCGGAGGACGGCGAGCGAGGGCAATAGCGCTGTTGCATCGGTCAGTTCACGGGTCGGATAGGTGGTAGGCACGGCCAGCACGGGCATTCCGGCGGCAAGGGCAGAGCGCACTCCGCTGGGCGCATCCTCCACGGCTACGCAGGTCGCAGGAGCCAGACCCAGCAGGTCGGCTCCGCGCTGGTAGGGCTCCGGATGCGGTTTGCCGTGGGTGATATCGCTGCCGGTAATCATCCGCTCCGGAATGGGAAGCCCAGCGACTTCAAGACGGTGCCGGGCCAGGGCGCGTGTTCCACTGGTGACGATGGCCCAGCGGAGGGGTGGCAGGCTGGTGAGCAGGCTGCGGGCTCCGGGGAAGACCTTCACGTCGTAGGAGTCGGCGATCTCCCGACGCTCCAGGTCGAGCAGTTCGGCATCGGCGTCCAAGGCAGGTGCGAGCAGCCGGACCGTGTCGATAGCGCGGCGTCCATGCGCGGTGTGAGCCGTGGTGTCCGGGTCCAGCCCGTGACGGATGGCCCAGTCGTTCCAAACGCGGGTTACTCCGGCGGTGCTGTCAATGAGCACGCCGTCGAGATCGAAGAGAATTCCTTGCACTTGCAACGAAGGCATGGTTCGAGTGTAAAAGAAACCCAGACTGGATTTCAGAGAACTTCGTGTGAATTGCTTAGACCGCGGCACAGCGATGCGTCCTATGATGAGCTTGAGAGTTGGTGATATGCGGAACTGGATGTTGTTACTGTTACTCGCCGTGTTCTCCGTGCCGTCTTTTGCAGCGGAGAAGCTGATTGCGTTGACCTTTGACGATGGCCCGCGGCCCTACGTGCTCTACGGGATGAAGCAGCCCGGCGCGCCTCCGGGAATGCTCGATGTGCTCGACCGCAACGGCGTGAAGGCGACATTCTTCTACATGGGCTGGCGCCTGACGCCGAAAACCTGGGGCGAGACTCCGCACGAAACCAACATCGGCATCACCTGTCTGGATGCTGCTCATGACGTGCTGAAGCGCGGACACGAGATCGAGAACCACACCTACAGCCACGCCGACCTGCGGATGGCCGAACGCAAGAAGGGCGAGGCCTGGGTCTTGGCCGACGTGGAGCGCGGCGCCGAAGCGGTGAAGGGCGTGACCGGAACCAAGCCCGTCTGGCTGCGTCCGCCGGATTGGGATCTGGCAGACGATGCGCGGCAGGATTTGGAAAAGCACGGCTTCCGCATCCTGACCATTTCCAGCCAGAACCCGGTGGCTCTGCGCGACGTGAATTCGCTCGACTATCTCTGCGCAGGCAAGGGCGTGGGCTGTCCGAAACCCTCGCTGGCGCAAGGCGTGATCAAAGCCATTGAGCAGCGTGAAAAGCACGGCGTCACCACGCACGTGTTGGCCTTCCACGAACTGACCACGACCACCGCGCAACTGCCGGAGTTGATCTCAGCGCTGAAGGCGAAAGGGTATCGGTTCGTGACGGTGACGGAGTATATGAAGCTGGTGAAAAACTAGTCCACCTGCTTCTTCAACTCATAAAGAAGATTCATCGCTTCACGCGGACTAAGCGCGTCGAGGTCGGCTTCGCGCAGGCGATCGAGCACGGTGTTCGAGACCGGAGTGAAGATGGTCAACTGCACGGGGCCGGACTTCTCTGCCTTGGGAGAAAGCTGCGTGGTGGCCTGGTGCTCGGCGTTCTCATGCTGGTGCAGCACCTCGCGGGCGCGTGAGATGACCTCCGCAGGAAGGCCCGCCAGTTTTGCGACTTCGATGCCGTAGCTCTTGTCGGCCGCTCCGGGCGACACCTTGCGCAGAAAGACGATGCTGCCCCCGGTTTCCTTGACGCTGACGTGATAGTTCTTCACCGAGTCGAGCAGCTCTTCCAGATCCGTGAGCTCGTGGTAGTGCGTGGCGAAGAGCGTTTTCGCCCGGCTGTGCTGGTGGATGAATTCGACTACCGCCCACGCAATCGCCAATCCGTCATAGGTGGCCGTGCCGCGTCCGATTTCGTCGAGCAGGATGAGCGAGCGCGACGTCGCGGTGTTGAGGATGGCCGCGGTCTCGGTCATCTCAACCATAAAGGTGGAGCGGCCGCGCGCGAGATTGTCAGAGGCTCCGATGCGGGTGAAAATGCGGTCCACAGTGGAGAGCCGTGCGCGCGTGGCAGGGACGAATGAGCCCATCTGCGCCATCAGCACAATCAGCGCCGTCTGCCGCAGGTAGGTGGACTTGCCTCCCATGTTCGGCCCAGTGATGAGCAGGATCGCCTGTTTGGTCGCGTCGAGATAAAGATCGTTGGGCACGAAGCGGTCGTTGGAGCCGGTGAGTTCAGGCTGCTCAATGACGGGATGGCGACCCTCAAGAATCTCCAGCATTTGTACGGAGTCATCGAACTGCGGACGGCAATAGTTGTGCAGGGCGGCGAGGTGCGCGAAGGAGAGCAGGACGTCAATCTCAGCCACGGCCAGCGCGCTTTGGCGGATTCGCCTCGACTCGGCGGCAATGGCCTGACGCAGCTCGGCAAAGAGGCGGCGCTCAATGGCCACAATCTTCTCTTCGGCATCGAGCACCTTGGTCTCGTACTCTTTCAGCTCGGGAGTGGTGAAGCGCTCGGCGCCGACGAGAGTCTGCTTGCGCTCATAGTCGGCGGGCGCGTGCTGCAGGTTGCTCTTGCTGATCTCGATGTAAAAACCGAATACGTTGTTGAACTTTACCTTCAGCGAATTGATGCCCGTGCGCTCGCGTTCGCGCTGTTCGATCTGCGCAATGTAATGCTTGCTGTTGCGGCTGATGTCGCGAAGGTCGTCAAGTTGCGCGTCCACTCCGCTGCTGATGACGCCGCCATCGTTGAGCGTGATGGGAGGTTCGGCAACGATGCTGCTTTCAATGCGTTCGCGCACGTCGGCAAGTTCATCCAGCAGATCGGTGAGAGCCGAGAAACGTGCGGCGGGGAACTGCGCGAGCGCTTTTCGTACGGCGGGCAGTTTGGCCAGCGATGCGGCCAGTGCAAGCACGTCGCGTGGATTGGCCGTCTCCAGGGTGATGCGGCTGAGCAGGCGCTCGATGTCGAGAATGCCGTCGAGTCCGCGGCGCAACTCTTCGCGATGAATGATGGAGGCGCGTGCTGCGGCAACTGCGTCCAAGCGCTGGTTAATTTCCGCCACGTCAATCGCGGGACGCAGCATCCAGGCGCGCATCAGGCGTTTGCCCATCGGCGTGAGCGTGTGGTCAAGGGCGCGGAAAAGTGTAACCGCGTCTCCGGTGCCTGCGAAGAGGGGCTCGATGAGTTCGAGATTACGTACGGTGACCGCGTCGAGAATCAGGCAGTTCTGGCGTTCGTAGTAGCTGATGCGGTCTACGTGGTCGAGCGAGCCGCGCTGCGTCTGTTGCGCGTAGTGCAGAATGGCTCCGGCGGCACACGCAGCCGCGTTGTGGCCACTCAGGCCAAAGCCATCCAGCGAGAGCACGCCAAAATGATTTTCCACCAGCGGAATGGCGTAGTCGGGAGAAAAAATCCAATCATCCAGAGGAGTCTCGCTCCAGCGCGCATATGGCGCAAGGTCCGTAGATGCCATGCGCGGGGCAGCAGCGGCAGCGGCTGGAGAGAGGTTCGCCGCAGAAAGACTGGGCTGCGCGGCGGCAAAGAGTGGCAGTGATGCGGCAAAGAGCAACTCGCGGGGGCGTAAGGTTTGCAACTCGTCGGCGACACGGCGGTCGGCATCGGGGCCTGCAAACTCGGTAGCGCGAAACTCCCCGGTAGAAAGATCGAGCGCCGCGAAGCCAAGTCCGCTGGCGCAGCGAGCGACGGCGCAGAGGAAGTTGTTCTCCTCGGAGCCAAGTTGCGAGTCGGCGGCGGTGCCGGGCGTGACCACCCGCGTCACTTCGCGGCGCACGAGCTTCTTGGTGAGCTTGGGATCTTCCACCTGATCGCAAATGGCGACCTTGTAGCCCTTGCGAACCAGCTTGGCGATGTAGCCCTCGGCAGCATGGTATGGCACTCCGCACATGGGCAGGGCGATGCCATCGACCTTTTGCCGCGACGTGAGGGTGATCTGCAGTTCGCGTGAGGCTGTGACTGCGTCGTCCAGAAAGAGCTCGTAGAAATCGCCCACGCGGAAAAATAGGAGCGCCGTTGGGTGCTCTTTCTTAATTGCGGCGTGCTGCCGCATCAGCGGTGTAGAGGCTTCACTCATCAGGAAAATTGCGGTCTCAAAAGGGCGAGTATAGCAGAGCCGCACCTCGCCAGAGCATTGCAAAACCGTTGTGCTAATTTGCTAATGCTTGAGCGCCGCATTTAACTCCTGCGCACGGTGCGTGGCTTCGCCAGCAACATCGGGACGATTGGCCGCCGTCGCAAGTGCGGCGAGCTTCGTCCAGCGACTGGCTGACTGCGGCGTCTGGCGCACGGCCTCCTGCTGAAGCTCGATGGCCTGAGCAATATTGCCAGATTGATTTGCCACCTCGGCGCGTCCCTCTGCGATCTGGGCTCGGAACTCGCAAGCCGAAGGGCCGGAATCGCTCTCCGGTGGGCCATCGTGCTCCGCCTGTTTCAGATTCTCTTGTGCCTGCGCGGCCTTTTTCAGCCGAAGCTGAACCTGTGCCAGTGCCTTGTACTGATTGGCAGGAGTAGGCGTCAGCGGAATCGAGTTGGCAATTGCCGTCTCGGCTTCTGCGTAGCGATGTTCTCCGGCGAGCAATCGGCCCAGTGCGTACCAGGCGGGACTGCTCTCTCGCAGGGCCAGCGCGGCGCGATATTCCCGCTCTGCCTCGGCCGGGCGCGATTGCTGATAAAGCTGTGCGAGGAAGAGATGGAGGTTCGGATCTTCGGGCTCGAGTTCTTCAGCTTTGCGCCAGGCAGCTTCGGCCTCAGCATCGCGAGCGAGCGCGTAGTAAACCGCTCCGGAATTGGACAGGAAATTATAGGACCCGAACTTTGTGGGATGAGACGGGCCTGTGAGAGACGCGCTCTGGCAGTTGATCGCAAGACGGTCCAGCCACGGCTGGTTCTGCGGGGTGCGACGCACCAGTACCAGGGAAAGCTCGTCAAGATAGACGGGTTGCCACGTAGAGGCTTCGCAGTAGGTTGGAAGGTCGAAGCCGCCGAGTCCCGCATAGCGAGCCAGCGAGAGCACCATGATGTTTATGTTGCGTCGCGCCGCGACCTGCTGCCACGTTGCGGAGTCAGGCGATTGTGAGAGCAGCAACTGTTCCTCTTCGGAGACCTGCTGGCTCACGCCGCGTCCGTCGATGTAATCCGGATAGGTCGGGCCAAGGCGGAGCGCTGTCCATCCCCCGAGGTTATAAGGCTGAAAAATATTTCCGGGAAGCTTCTCGTGCTCGATGAAGTCGGCGGCGCGCTCAGGAAACCACCATGACTCGCCAGCCCCGAAGATGGATGGCGATGCGTTCACTATGTAGTATCGATTCGACGCGAGATCTGCCACTCGAAGCGCGGTAATTGCGCACAGAACAGCCACCAGCGTGACTCCTGCCCATGGCAGCACGGCGTTCATTCGCAAACGAACCGGCGGATGGGCAGCGAGTTCCGCGAAGGCATCGGCCAGCAGTGTGCCCGCGACAATCGTTACGATGATGGCGAACAGTCCCTGGTAACGCAGATGCTCGATAGCGGCAGCCATTGCAACCCCTAGCAGCGCCGCAGCCCCGAATTGACGACGCCGCAGCGCCAGCAGCACACCCGTGGCCGCGGCCGCCAGCAGCCACCAGAAACTGCTGTCTGGATTGCGAAACTCAAATGCCTGTGGAAGAAGTCGCCAGGAGAGCGGAGCAGACGACAGTTCGCCGATAAATCTCGGAGCGGCATGTGAGTTGCCCGATACGCCAGCTCCGTAAACGCCAGCCAAGGTGAGCGACTGCCGCATTGCCGCAGTTCCCCAGGGATTCAGCAGGGTCGCCGAGGCGCTTGCCGCGAGCCACGGCCATGATTTCGCAAGCCTGACCAAGGTCTCCGCCCGCAAATCGCGGAAGGGAAGCAGCAGAACTTCCATCAGGAGATAAGCCGCAAGCAGGCCCAGTCCGGCAATGAATCCAGGATGCAGGTTCACCCATAGAAACATGATGGGCGGAAGCAGCCAGAGGCGGGCAGACTGTCCCCGGTGGAAGCGCCAGAGTTCAGCGAGGACGATTGCGAAAAACAACGTAGTAAACAGATCGGCGCGAGGCGTCAGGCGATAGGCAATCGAGGGGATGGCCATCACCAGCAGCGCGGCTGTGGCGAGGCTCCGGGCGGGAATGGCGCGCCACAGTATCCAGCCAGCCAGCAGTGCGGCGGCCAGCACGCAGAACCACGTGAGTCCCGCATAACCAAAGGCCTGAAACACCTTGTAGAGAATCGCTCCTGCAAACGGAGGATAAATCCACGGCGCGCCCGTCGAGGTGTAGGAAAGGACGTCGGTGGAGGGGATTGCATGGTGCTGGAAGTGGTAGCGCCCGGTAGCCAGTTGCCATCCGGTATCGAAGTCGCCGACCGTGCGCAGGCAGGCCAGCGCGGCGTACACCACGGCGACAAGCGCAAGCAGAAGGCTCAGGCGGCGAAGCAGATTCCCATTCATGAGAGTGCCCAGAATACCGCACCGGGGGGCGTCTCACAATCATTGGGCCCCGTTTACTATTTGACTCCGGGGCAAGGTAGTGGTTTGCTATCGCAATGGAACTTCGGAAGGATCCAATCACGCGCTCCTGGGTGGTGACCGGGGACCAGCCTTCGCAGGGACGGAATCTGCAGCAGGTTTGCCCGTTTTGCCCAGAGTCGCCGCATCAGCCCCAGGTGGTGTCGTCCATGGCCAGTGTGAGTTACGGACCATGGTCGGCCCGAGCCGTGGTGCATCCTCAGCCTCTCTATCACGTCGAGGGCGATCCGGGACGGCGCGGTATTGGTCTATACGACGAGATGCGTTCGGTTGGCGCCCATGAGGTTTTGGTGGAGAACTCCCGGCATGACCGCCAGCTCTGGACCGCTTCCGATCCGGAGATCGAGCAGTTCCTGCTGCTCTGCGCGCACCGTCTGGAGGATTTGAAGAACGATCACCGCTTCAAGTACGTCAGCATCTTCAAGGATTTCGGCTCGCTCAGCGGGCAGGAGTTTGACCATCCAACCTCGCAAATTGTGGCTACAACATTTGTTCCGCGTCGCGTGCTGTATGAACTTCGTTCCGCGCGCGAACACTATGCCCAAAAAGAGCGCTGCGTGTTTTGCGACATCCTTACCCAGGAACTGCACCAGCGCGAACGCATCGTGGAAATTCGCGGCGACTACGTAGCCTGCTGCCCATACGCATCGCGGGCTCCGTTTGAGACCTGGATTATTCCCGCAACGCACAGTGCTCATTTTGAGCGCACGGCAGAATCGCGCCCGGGAGCCTTGCGCGAATGTGCCAGCCTGCTGCGCCGAATGTTGAACCGCATCCGCTCGATCACCGACAGCTTCCACCTTGTGGTCCACACCGCGCCAAACACACAGCACCAGTCGAAGGTGCTGAATTACTGGCGCACCATCGATGATGATTATCACTGGCACATTGAGATTCTTCCCATTCTTCAGGAGCGCCAGAGATCGTACTCCTTCAAGGAAACCTATCGCTCGGCGGTGATGCCGGAGGATGCTGCGGCCCGTCTGCGCGAGGCTCCCACCGAACACACTCTGACCAGCAGCTAGGGCGAGCAAAGCAGGCTGGCCGGGGACGTACGACGCGCCCAGTCTGGCGTGTTATACTCAGCCGTTACCGTGCATGCGCGGTAGTGGTACGCCCGCTCGCTGAATGGGCAGAACCTAAGATATTTCCAGAAATCACACAACTCAACGAGGTAGGTATGTCCGGCCATTCAAAGTGGGCCACAATCAAGCACAAGAAGGGCGCGCTGGATGCTAAGCGCGGCAAAATCTTCACCAACCTGATCAAGGAAATCACGATGGCTGCCAAGTCTGGCGGCGATCCGAATATGAATCCTCGATTGCGCACGGCGGTGGCCGCGGCCAAGGCTGAAAATATGCCGCAGGACAACATCAAGCGAGCCATCCAGCGCGGCACCGGCGAATTGCCGGGCGTGACCTACGAAGAGATCACCTTTGAAGGCTACGGGCCTGGCGGCGCGGCGGTACTGGTCTTTACCATGACCGATAACCGCAACCGCACCGTCAGCGATATCCGTCACCTGTTCGGCAAAAACGGCGGCACCATGGGCAATGCCGGTTCCGTGGCTCATCTGTTCAGCAAGAAGGGCGAAATCCTGGTGCTGAAGTCTGCCGCCAAGGAAGACGACCTGATGAATATCGTGCTGGAGAACGGCGCTGACGATCTTCAGGATGATGGCGATACCTGGGACATTATCACCGAACCCGGTGCGTACGAGGCCGTGCTGACTGCCGTCAAGGCTGCCGGTATCACGCCCGAGCACAGCGAAGTCGGCATGATTCCTTCCACTTACATCAAGTTGGAAGGGCAGCAGGCCCGCACCATGGCCCGTCTGATGGAAGCTTTCGAAGATCACGACGACGTGCAGAACGTGTACTCGAACGCAGACATCGATCAAAAGGACCTCGAAGAAGTTGACGCGTAAATTCGCGTGAGAAGTTTGCAAGTGAGAGCCGTCCAAACCGGGCGGCTTTTCTCTTTTGCGGCGGTTGCACTTGGAAGCAGGGCTCGATGCCTGTTACCGTACTTGTGGACCTCACTCATGACGCTAGTAATCCGGTTAAACTTCCTTTTACTTCTGACCCTATGTGCGGTTTCCGCTCTGGCGCAGAGCGATGATGATGCCGCGGCAATCCGTCGGGAGCATTGGATGGCGGG